>Ga0070698_100006385_pt1 | contig 12802 bp, 9 predicted proteins | sample KBSK1502metaG_FD_65477 | JGI IMG/M metagenome (GOLD analysis project Ga0070698, IMG submission 65477) | Corn, switchgrass and miscanthus rhizosphere microbial communities from Kellogg Biological Station, Michigan, USA - KBS K1-50-2 metaG | ecosystem: Host-associated > Plants > Roots >... | reverse complement strand
CATGAGCGAAACCATGCTCAACGATGGCAGCGTCCTTCTAGCCGGCGGCTACTACAACAATGATGAATCCACCTCCCATACCTGGCTCTACCATCCGTGAAGCACTTTCATTGGGGCCGCTCGCCCACCTTTTCCTCTCCGGAGGAGTGTTCACCAAGAGTCGGTGTCCCATTCTCGTCCGCCCCGCTTGACCTGCCAGCCCTGAGCAGAGCTAATTGCACAAAATCGTGGGGACCGCTTATAATCCCGTGCGGTCCCCGTGATCGATAACCGCCGACACAACACTCGCCAAATTGTCGACCCACCCGTGTACGTGTCCCTTGGACCCAGAAGAGGCGGCCTCCTGAATAACCTCAGCGTGGGCGGATTGGCTGTCGAGGTTCAGGGTGTCCCACTGAGCGGTCGGATTGTCCCCGTGGTATTGGACCTGGCAGAAAACCAAAGCTGTATCGAAACCATCGGCCAAATCGCCTGGAGAGACAAACTGGGCACGAGAGCGGGGCTGGAGTTCCTCGATTTATCTGAAATCTCCCGGCAGCAGATCACCGAATGGCTTTCGCGAAGGACCCTCGTCGGCCAGCATCAGCGCATCACAACTGAATCCGAGGTACTGGAAACCGGGCCGCTCATATTCCCTGCAGCGCAAGACAACATAAAAAGGCGGGTTACTCCCTCGGAGGTAGACGACCTGATGGTGGTGGAACAGCCGCCCGACTCGGCCGCTTCTGCCTATAAGCATTCGATTGACTCACGGTCCCTCGTCATTCCGCCGGTAAAAATCAGTGATGCGGGGCTGAGAGAGCAGAAGACTTTCGTCGAGAGGGAAGGCCCCAGCGGCAAGAGTTCGCAAATGATCTTGGAGGCTCGCCACGCGCTGGGGTTGATCGCAGCTATTGTTGGTTTCCTCGGCCTTATGTTTATCATGGGTTATGCCCTGGGCTGGAGTCAGCGTGCCTTACAGCCCGGTGCCTTCACCCCGGTGGACATAGACACGCTCCACCCTGCGGAAGCTCCGAGTCCGCCCGCGAAGGGACTCCCTGCCGCCTCGGCGACACAATCGCCTATTGAAGCGCCGCTCGTTCCGCCTGGCGCGGTTGTGCTCCAGGTGGCTGCCCTGACACGAGAGAGTGAGGCGGTGGCATTGGTCGAAGCCCTGCGATCCAAAGATTTCTCCGCCTTCGTCCTCATGCCCGGCGCCGACCCCTACTATCGCGTGCTGGTTGGCCCTTACGCCGACACCCAGTCGGCCTTCCTGGTCAGGCGCAGGCTTGTAAACGAGGGATTCAAGCCCATCCTCAAGCGCTGACGATTCGACGGCTGAGGCGTAAGATAAGTCTGCAACCATACCACCAAGAATAGTAGGCCCCTTTCGTAAGTACCTTCCAGGTTGGGCCTCGGGCCTTGACACGCGCTCGGTGGACAGAGTATTCTGCCGGGCAGACGTCAGGCGATAAGGTCGCAATGGCCTGCAACCGCCGGGAGCGACGAAGAAGGGCTGGCAGCACAAGTCGCCGTCGAGGCGTCGTCCTCCGCTCCGGACGATCTTCGAACTCATCTACAGCAGCAACCGAGTATGTGAAGGCCTCGAAGTCCGTTCTGATACAGAAGCTGCGCGCCTCTGCTGCGAGGGAGGTTTGCAAAGCTGGCTCCAATTGGCAGAATCCGTACGCCTTTGAACGGCAGGATCGGGTGGGCGCCTTGCTCTGTCGATAGCCTGCCTGAAGCGGCGCGGGCTTTGCACTCGAAAATTTAGCTTAAACAGGCTCACAAGAAAGGAGAAACATCCGCATGGAAAATCTACTCACAAGAGAAAGTGGGCGCGCTCCGGAAGTCGCTAAGCTCTTTGTAGGCGACCCGCTCTTCGAGCGACTCCAGGAGATCAATAGCGTGATCGCGAGTCGTGCGTATCAGTTGTTTACGTCCAAGGGGTTTAGCCCCGGCCGTGAGCTCGAGGACTGGCTCCGTGCTGAGTCGGAAATCCTGCACCCGATTCCGCTGGATGTCACGGATACAGAAGCTGAGCTCATTGTCCGCATCGAAGTGCCTGGGTTCACGGAAAAAGACTTGGAGGTAAGAGTTGCACCACGCTGCCTGTTGATCTTTGGCGAGCGCCGGGAGGCATCCGAACAGAAGACGGGAAGGACTGTGTACTCCGAACGGCACGCCAATCAGATCTTCCGTGTATTGGATCTGCCCGCCAGAATCGACCCGGACGGCGTGAAAGCGACTCTGAGCGATGGCATTCTTGAGGTCACGCTAGCAAAGGTTGAGACGGCCAAAAAGGTTCCCGTCCTCACAAAGGCTGCTGCCGCTTGATCAGCTTCAGCCCCGGGGGGACGTCTCTCGAACCGGTGAACTGCTACTACCCGCGCAGGTCCGGCATGCTCTACTAACGATGGCCAGGCCTGCTCCCGGCCGCTTTGACGGGCTTCATGGGGCTCCCAGCTGACGGGCCACGTAAGCTTCCAGGAGCTCGTCGAGTTCCTGCAGCCGAATAGGTTTGCTGAGATAGCCATCCATCCCCCCGGCCAGGCATCGCTCGCGATCCCCTTTCATGGCGTGCGCGGTCAAAGCGATCACGGGTTGGTGGATTCCGCTGCCTTTCTCCTTTTCCCGGATCGCTGCAGTGGCCTCAAATCCGTCCATCTCCGGCATCTGTACGTCCATCAAGACGAGGTCGTAACTCTCTTTCTCCAGCGCCGCAAGGGCTTCGCGACCGTTGGCGGTCACTACGACGCGGTGCCCTCTCTTCTCGAGTAACCGAGTCGCCAGAAGCTGGTTGACCGGATTGTCTTCCGCCAGCAGCACCCGCAGGACGCTCGTGGGGTCGCGAGCATCTTGCAGAGAGAACCGGGTGATCAGGGGAATGGCGCCCTTGTGCTCTCGGGCTCCCAGCACTCGCGCAATCGCCTCGCGCAGTTCCGATTGCCGGATAGGCTTCAACAAGTACGCTGCAATTCCCAGCTCCTGGCAGCGCGCCGCATCGCCTCGGTGGCCCGCCGAAGTGAGCATCATGATGGTGGCCGTGGATAATTCCGGCCTTTGCCGAATTCGTTCCACCAGGGCGAAACCATCCATTTTCGGCATGTGCATGTCTGTCAAGATCAGCCCGTATGGCTCTCCCGCTTCCCGGGCTGCTGACAGTTGCGCGAGGGCTTCTTCCCCGTCTTCCACCGACCTCGACTTCATCTCCCAGCGCTTCAGCATTCCCTCGAGAATCCGCCGGTTCGTCCGATTATCATCCACCACCAGCACCTTCACCCCCCGTAACATCTCAGGCGGGGCAATGGTCCCCACTTCGATCGCTTTCGCATCTGCGACCCGCAGTCGCACGGTGAAGTGGAATCGGCTTCCTCCTCCCGCATTGCTCTCCACCCATATTTCCCCGCCCATCATCCTCACCAGGCGTGTCGAGATCGTCAGTCCTAGGCCGGACCCGCCGTATTTCCGTGTCGTCGAGCTATCTGCCTGGGTAAACGGATCAAAGATCACTTTCTGCTTTTCCGGGGGAATCCCGATCCCCGTGTCTGATACCGTAAAATGCAAGATGCGATCCTCGCCGTCCTCCGCCTCGACTCGAACCTGCAACGCCACCTCGCCCTCGTCCGTGAACTTAATGGCGTTACCCACCAAGTTGATTACGACTTGGCGAAGCCGGCTGGAATCCCCCCGCATGACTTCCGGCACCTCGGGAGCCACCTCGCACAGAAGCTCCAGCCCCTTTTCATCCGCGCGTAGCGCGAGCGTCTTCAGCGTCGCTTCCAGACTGTCGCGCAGATTGAAATCGTCCGCGTCCAACTCGATTTTCCCCGCCTCGATCTTGGAGAAGTCAAGAATGTCGTTGATTACGGTGAGCAGAGAATCCGCCGACATCTTGACTGTCTCCAGGTATTCCCGCTGCTCCGGCGTAAGTTCGGTCTCCATCGCCAAATCGGTCATCCCCATGACGCCGTTTAGCGGTGTGCGGATCTCATGGCTCATGTTGGCGAGAAATTCGCTCTTGGCGCGGCTTCCCGCCAGCGCGGCCTCTTTGGCCTGGACCAATTCTTCTTCCTCTGCTTGCGCTCGGTAATATCGAGAAAGGTCACCACCGAACCCATGGATTCCTTGCCGCGCCAGATCGGATAACACCAGTATTCGGCCGGGAAACTGGTGCCGTCGGCCCGCCACAACTCGTCTTGGTCGCCGTGCACGTTCTTGCCCTGGCGCATGGCCCGGTCAATCGGGCACTCTTGCTGGGGATAGGCCCGTCCGTCCGGGCGGGTGTGGTGCGTCAGTTCGTGCATATTCTTGCCCAGCAGATCGCTCGGCCGGTCGTAACCGAGCACGTGAGCGCAGGAAGGATTGCTGAACGTGCAGTTGCCCTCGGAATTTATGCCGAAAATCGCCTCGGCCGTTGAGTCGAGAAGAAGTCGAATCCGCTCCTCGCTCTCCCGCAGGCGTGCTTCCGAGTGTTGCACCACCTGGAGTATCTTGCCGCGCTGCACCGCTGACCAGACCGAGAAACCCGCGAAGAGCTGCGTCAGACAGAGGATGCCGACCAGCTTCCACACCGAGCGGCGCGCGGAAGCATCGACTGCGGCCAATTGGGCGGCAGCCTGCTGTTCGTAGAGCTGTTTGACGTCGTGCAAGTCTTCTCGCACGCGGTTGAACGTCGGCACACCGTCTTTCAAGTCCGTCTGGACGGCTTGTTGGCTGCTGCCTTCAAGGATCGAGGCCAGTACATTGTCCCGGACCTCCAGATAGGCGGCCCAATCGCGCTCCAGCCGCTGACCAGCCTGGATTTCCGCCGGGGATCGCGCGGCCTCAAAAAGCTGACGGATGAAGGAGGTTACGCGAGCATCGGAAGTTCGTGATTGATCGGCGTACTCGATCTGGAGATTGGCGTCGCTGGTGGTCAACGCGTAGAGCGTGCTCCGGCGAGCTTCTTGCGCCTCGTAGAGCAGCTCGCCGATGCGGCGCAGCCCGAGCACCGAGCCGGCATACATCTGCTGCACCTCGCGGTTGGCGATACGGACGTCGCGCACCACTAACACGCCAGCGGCGGCCATACCGAAGCCGATCAGGATCAGCAACAGCGTGGAACGGTAATGCCGCGCCACGGCGCGCGCGGAGGAATTCAGTTTCTGGCGTTGTTGCTCTGTCATTGCCTGGCCTCAGGGCCTTTCGAGCTGAAGGCGATAACCCTTCTCGCCTGGCAAGCGCCCGTCCAAACGGATGACCTTCACGGTTTCGTCCACCTCGCCGGCGCGCACGCAGCCAATCGCGCCCGGTACGTTGAACACAAACTTGCGCACGCCGCCGGCCGTGGCCAGAGTTTTGGGTGTGGACAAAGCCTCGCCAGTGAACGTAGCATGCAGGAAGTACCGGCTGAAGTCGCGCTCGGTCATCTGATAGATCTCGCGCAGCACCGTCGCTCGCTCCAGCTTGCCGGGCTCCCGCAAGGCGATAGTAACGCGGCGGCCGTCCGGCCAATGGTTCCGATCGGCTCGAAAGATCGTGCGCAGCTCGGCCAAGGAAAGGTTCTCGACCGGGTTAGATTGGTTGACGATCACCGCCAGGCATCTCTCCAGCTCGGCCGGATCCTGCGGAGCGGCCGCCGCAGGTTGTGAACCTCCGACCCGGAGTGCCAGGCAAAACCCCGCCGTAATCCACAACAGCACAGCGAATGCGCGGTTCATCGGCTCGTCTCCTTCAAAACGTGAACGCAAACTGTAACGTCAGCGCGTCGATTCCAGGGCGCTGGCGCAGATTGGTATGGTCGTATTGCAACTTGAGAGCAACTGCCTCGCTAGCATCGAACCGCAGGCCAACTGAAGGCCCGTGGCGCAGCCCGACGTCGGAGAAAATAGGTTCATCCGCGGCAGCATTGACGTACTGGTAGCGGAAATACGGTCGGTAGGAGCCAAAACGCCGCGAAATTTGCGTGTAGAAGCCCGGTGTATGGAATACGTGCGTTTGACCCCGCGGCGCATGACGGATCACCAGCGCCTCGTTGAGCCATTCAAAGCTGGGCCTCACGTAAACTGCGTGCGCGGCCAGGATCGTCTGCCCGATGCGCGGCGAGTTGTCTGGCGCCAAAACGTCGCGGTAGACCGACAAGCCGGTCTGCAAGCCCGGAAGCACTCCTGGGCGCGCAAACAGCGCCAGGTTAACGGCCTTGTGGTTGTTCTCGTCGACGACGTTTTGCACGGCCTCCCTCAGGGGCGCGCGGGACGTTCGCCCGTTCCCAACCTCGACGATGTAGTGCAGCCCCAGTGCCCCCGACGGGATCCGGCCCGAAGCCGAAGCCCCCACGTTGTGGATCGGCAGAATGCCTCCGTTATCTTCGAACTGAAACAGGAAGGGACGGCCCACGGCAGTTTGAAACCATGTGCTGTGATGATAGGTGGTGTTGTAGTAGCCGATCGCGGTGTGATAGCGGCCGATGGCAAGATTAAAATAATCGTTGTGCGAGTACTGCAACAACAGGCGCTCGACATCGACCCCAATGGCGTTATCATCTCCGGCCTCGAAGACAATTTCGCTGAGGAACTTGAACTTCTCCGAAACATCTGAGGTGATGAACAGATTCATCTGCCCCAGGCTGAATGAGGTTGTGGAGCCCTTCTGGTTGCTCCCGTGCAGAGTAACGTCGGTGAACCCGCGTATGCGCAAGTTGGGTCCAGTGTCGGGCATCGCCATTTCGTTTTCTCCCTGAGGCGCTGTTCGAGCGGGTGTCTCGGCTATCGGTGCCGCTTTGATAGGTTTCGCGGGTCCCGCGCCCTGGGCGCGCTCCGCTTCCAAGTCCTTGACCCGAGTTTCCAGCAATTGCACACGTTTCAACAACTCGGCGATGACCTCTCGGTCGCTTGGCGGAGGCGCGACTGCCTGCTGTGCCCAGGCACAAGCTGAGGCGAGCAACGTTGCCAGGAACACAGCTCCCGCGATCGCCAAAAAGAGCTGATGCTGAGCGCTCGCTGGCCGCCGTCGTTGCTGAAATCGCTTCAGCTTCATGGTCTTCTCTCCTCAGAGCCTTTTGGCTCCGTTCTGAACGGGACGAACTTGAGCTGGACGACCGAGCACACAGGCAACGTCCGGAACGGCCGAGCAGCGCATCAAACGGTCCCGCACAAGAATTCAACTCTACGAGCTGGAGAGGGACAGCCGCGCGGTATGTACGAGGAAGGGGGCTATATTATTCCGAGGCATGCGCCTGCGTGTCAATTCCGCGCCATAAGCAGTTGTCTAGTTCGTACCTCTCTTTGTCCAGACGCAAGATGAGCTAACGGATGCGGAAGGTCGTTATATCCAAATCATTTCCCGCCGAACGAACACTGTTTTGGATGCACTGAATGCCCCGGTGCCACACACCGACGAATTCGGTCCCCGAATGATCTCGATCCGGTCAATCAGGTCCAAATCCACGGGGAATTCCGTGGCCACATACGCCCCGTCGAAGATGTTGTCATTCACGCGGTGACCATCCAGCAGAAAGAGAATGCGCGTGTTGTAGTCCCCGGGCCGCGAGAATCCACGAACCCCCACGTAGCTGTAGTTCCGATCGTAGATCACGTAGAAGCCGCCGACGCTCCGCAGCGCGTCTGCCAGGGTCCGATAGCCGTATTTCTGGATCTGCTCCCCGGTGATAATGGTTATCGATGCCGGCGCGTCCGCCACCTTCTGGAGAAACTTGGAAGCGCCGTAAACCGCATCCACTTGGTGCTTCACCAGATCCTCAAGGCCCAGTTGGCTCAGGTCGGGTTGAGGTGGGGCCTGCGCCCAGGCGCAACCAGCGCACATCACACCACAAAGAAGCCAGTGCGCGACCCTACTGTTTCCGGGGGGACTTGTGACGCTTCGCCACGCTTCACCGAAGACTCGGACCGCCTCTCTCATCCACATCCCCATTTGTAATCTCCTGCCTGCAACCAGGACCGCTGCTTCAAGCCCGTTTGTCGCGCACGCCAACGCCCAAATCAAATTCTTCACGGATCACTTCGAGCCCCGGAATCAACGACTTAGTTGGCCTTGGAGATCGCTGGATAGGGCCATCGGCTGATTACTGTTCCAAATCCGCACGAGTGTTCCCAGTTGGAAGGACCTGCCGAAACGAAAGCCTTTCGAGCTGCACTTAAGATTGCTTGCCATGATTCCTTTGGGTGCGTATTCTCGCTGCACAAGTTCAGCAGCGCGACCGATCCAAGGAACCTCGCGATCCGCATCATGTGGACTCTCCGCGCCTGACTGATGGCGGATCGGCACTGTCGCGTTGCCGCGGCTGTCCGCCGCGCTGGGTGGGCGCTGATTCCCGCTTGGATTAAGAGTTCTGCTTGGCTTATTTCTTCCGGGCAAGCTTGATCGGCGGCGCATAGAGCTCACTGTTGTGAGCCGGGCTGATGAGGAATCGCTGCATATCTCCCGTCCCGGACACAATCACAAGTTCGTCTTCTTTTTTGTCGCCCCATGCGTACTGCAGGTCGCGCAAGCGGTCGAGTTTCGCGGCAGCCGTGAAAGCTCCGTAGTTCAAGGGATGGACGATGAGCGTATCCTCGCCGATCTCCAGCCGGGCGGCGGAATGAGTGGGAAACAGGAGTAGTCCCTCCAGGCCGGGCGCCTCCGTTTTGGGTCTAAAGTCCAGATAGTAGTCGCTTCCGAATTTTGCCAGATTACCCTCGAAGGCCCCGCGATTGTCTTTGTCTGAATAGTGCACGTCGTACGAGCCGTCTGCCCCGCGCACGAAGGTCATGGCGACGTCGCCGCGATCCCCTGTCCCCACCCAGCCGCCGAGCAAGTTCTCCTCAAAGATGAAATTCTCCTTCTTCAGCCGGGGATACACCGACGCACCATGCAGCCTGACGTGAGGACCGCCAGCGCCAGCAGTAATGCCATCGGCCTGAGTTTGTGGGGTTTCATGAGTTTCACCTCCGAAGGCGGCACGCCTCGGGCGAGCCCGCACAGCAGCCGATGGATGACCTGACGGGCAAGTTTAAACGGAATTCCCCGTTTCAACCCTACCATCTAGGGGCGCTGCTTGCTGCGAGAACCCCTCGCGATCAATTTTGCGCCGACAGGAGTCTTGGCGAATTGTATGTCGCGAGAGCTAAAAGCCGGGCGCGCCCGATGCGGCCGGCCGCGCTTCCACCGGCGAGCGCAGACCAAAACGCAGCCGCTCGAGATAGGCTTGCCCGAGCGACATCAGGCCAGTATAGAGGTATCCCCAGACAAACAGCACCAGGAACGGCACGGTGGCGTAGTTTTCGTTCTGGATGGCGTAAACAATCGTCGCGGCGAAATAGAGCCCGAGCGCGACTTCGATATATGGCAGCCAGCCGACGCGGTTGCGGTAGGATTTCTTCGCCCAGCTATCGGCTTGTCCCTCGATGCGGTACTTCGGCGTGCGCGCAAACTCCGATCGGACGCCGAAAACGGCTTCGAGAACCGCCAGGGCGTTGCGCACCGAGAGCCCGATGCCCTCGGCCATCACAAACGGCAGGTAGAGGAAGGTGCGCCTCCACGTCTTGGGATGGATGGTGCGCTGCGCCGTCAGATAAAAGCTCGAAATCGAGCACGTCGAAGCCAGGAACAGCGGCAGGTCAATCACCAGCATCTGTACCCAGCCCTGGTAAAAACGCACGATCATGGCCGGCAGGAGCAGGGTGGAGAGCAGCACCATCAGCGGATAGCTGACGTTGGCGGTCAAGTGGAAAAACGCTTCGGCCTTGACGTGTCCGGGCAGGTTCGACCGGAACACCCGCGGCAGGATCTTCTTCGCCGTCTGCATCAGGCCTTTGGCCCAGCGCGCCTGCTGCGCCTTGAACGAGTTCATCTCCACCGGCAGCTCCGAGGGGCACTCCATCTCGGGGAGATAGAGGAAGCGCCAGCCGCGAAGCTGCGCGCGGTAGGAGAGGTCGGTGTCTTCGGTGAGCGTGTCGTGCTCCCAGCCGCCGGCATCTTCGATGGCCGTCCGGCGCCAGATGCCGGCGGTGCCGTTGAAGTTGAAGAAGCTGCCGCGGCGCGAGCGCGCGCCGTGCTCGATGACGAAGTGGCCGTCTAGCAGGATGGCCTCGACTTCGGTCAGCGCGGAGTAGTCGCGGTTGATATATGTCCAGCGGGTCTGCACCATGGCCACGCTAGGGTCTTGGAGGTAAGGCAACATTCGGCGGAGGAAATCGGCGCTGGGGATGAAATCGGCGTCGAAGATGGCGATGAACTCGCCCGTGGCCGCCTTCAGGCCTTCGCCGAGCGCGCCGGCCTTGAAGCCTTCGCGATTGCTGCGGTAGAGGTAGCTGATGGGCAGGCCGAGCGACTGGTAGCGTTCGACGCAGGCGCGCGCCACCTCGCAGGTTTCGTCGGTGGAATCGTCGAGCACCTGCACCTCCAGCAGCTCCGCGGGATAGTCCAGGCGCGCAATCGCCTCCACCAGGCGCTCGATGACGTAGCGCTCGTTATAGATCGGAAGCTGTATGGTAACCTTGGGCCAGCGTTCGAGCTCGGGCGGCGGGCCCGGCACGTTCCGGCGATATTTGAAATACGTGTAGACCAGCCAGTAGCGGTGCAGGCCGTACGCGGCCAGCACAATCAACACCAGGAAATAGGGGATCATTACCGCCAGGTCGAAGCTGTTCAGGCCATAGACGCGAGTGAAGGGATTGAAAAAAGGATCGGTCAGCTTGCGCCAATAGTTCCCGAGCGGGTTCTGGGCCGCCCAGAACAGCACCGCGACACTATGCAGCATCCACAAACCGCGCTCCCCTCGAAATGTTGAACGCCCTGCGAACGCCATGCTAGCCCGTCTGCGCTCGCTCGGGCGACCCCAGACCGCCGTCGCTCTCGCCGGCGTTGTCGCGCTCGAAGCCGTCTTCGAGACGATGCGGCGCCTGGGCAACCTGAAGCTCTACGTCGTCGAAACGATTGCGCTCGGTCTGGTCGCCGGCGTCATCTATTTCGTTGTGCTCTATGCGCTCGAGCACTCAGCCGAGAGCCGCGCCACGCTCTGGCTGGTCCTGGCCGGCGCGCTGCTGTTCCGCCTGACGCTTTTCCCGCTCGAGCCTTCGCTCTCGACCGACATCCACCGCTACCGCTGGGACGCCCGCGTTCAGCAAGCGGGTTGGAATCCCTACACTGTCCGCCCTAACGACCCGCGACTCGCCCCGCTCCGCGACCCGAGCTGGTACGTGATGCCGGGTCCCGAAACGCCAACCATTTATCCGCCGCTCACCGAGCTCATCTACCGATTTACCTGGCGCGTGCTGCCGGGCCCGATGGGCTTCAAGCTGCCCTTCCTGCTGGCAGACCTGCTGGTGGTCTGCATGCTGGCCGGATGGATTCGCTCCACCGGGGAGAGAAGCTATCAACTCGCCATCTACGCGTGGAATCCGCTCGTGGTGGTCGAGTTTGCCGCAAGCGGTCACAATGACGCGCTCGCCGTGGCCGGTGTCCTTGCGGCCCTGGTGATTATACGGCGGAGCAAAGGGTTGTCAACGCCGCGGGGCGCAGGGGCGGCGTCCACGCTGCTGCTCACCGGCGCCGCGCTGGCGAAGGCCTTCCCGGGGGTGCTGCTTCCGGTCTGGCTGCGGCGCACGCGCTGGAGGAATGTACTGTGGGGCGCCGCGCTCGCTGCGGCGTGTGCGTGGCCCTACCGGTCCGCCTGGCCGCAGGTCCTCGACAGCCTAGCGTATTACGAGTCGCATTGGCGGAACAACAACTCGAGCCTCTACGCCCTGCTGGCGTGGTTCAGCGGCTCAACTGACCTGGCCGAGGGCGCGGGCATCGGCGTGGTCGCGGGCTTGGCGGTGTGGGCCGCGGCACGGCGGATGGACCCGGCGCGGGCAGCCTACATCCTATTTGCGGCCATCCTGCTGCTCGGGCCCAACTGCTACCCGTGGTATATGACATGGATTGTGCCGCTGGTGTGCTTCTTTCCCGCCAGCCGCTTCGCCGTGGCGTGGCTGCTGCTGACCGTGCTGCAATTCCTCTCCTACAACGTGCTGATTGATTTCCAGGCGAACGGCCGATGGCACTTCGACCCCTTCCTTCAATGGCTCACCTACGCGCCGTTCTACGCGCTGCTGCTCTGGCAGGCGCTGCGGCGCCGCCCGCAGGGAGCTGGGAAGCCGGCATGACGCCCGGTGAGACACCCGCCGCGAGGTCCTCGTTCGAGGAATTGGCTCGCCTCGGCGGGATCTTCCTGCGGCTGGGTATGATCTCCTTCGGAGGGCCGGCCGGCCACATCGCCATGATGGAAGACGAGTTGGTGCGCCGGCGCGGCTGGGTGACTCGAGAGAAGTTTCTCGACCTCGTGGGCGCGGTCAACCTCATCCCCGGACCAAACTCGACCGAGTTGGCGTTCTACCTCGGCCTGCTGCGGGCGGGCTGGGCGGGGTTTCTGGTGGCGGGGACTGCGTTCATTCTGCCGGCGGCGATTCTTGTGGCGGCCTTGGCGTGGGCGTACGTGCGCTATGGCATGCTGCCGCAGGCCGCCGCGCTGCTCTACGGCACGAAACCCGTTATCATCGCCGTGGTCGCGCAGGCGCTCTGGGGACTTGGACGAACGGCGGTGAGAACAAGATTCCTCGCGGCGCTCGGCATCGCGGTTGTAGTAGCGAGCTTCCTGGGCGTCAATCCGGTGCTGCTGCTGTTCGCAACCGGAGCAATTGTTGCGCTCGGCCGAATGCTCCTCGAGCGGCCCCCCTCGCACCCCTCGCTCTCCGGCGTGCTAGTTGGCGCAGCCGCTCTCCCGACTGGGGCGGCCGGCGCCGCCGCGGTGGGCGTGTGGTCGCTGTTCTTTTATTTCCTGAAGGTCGGCGCAGTGCTATTCGGC
>Ga0070698_100006383_pt1 | contig 12804 bp, 10 predicted proteins | sample KBSK1502metaG_FD_65477 | JGI IMG/M metagenome (GOLD analysis project Ga0070698, IMG submission 65477) | Corn, switchgrass and miscanthus rhizosphere microbial communities from Kellogg Biological Station, Michigan, USA - KBS K1-50-2 metaG | ecosystem: Host-associated > Plants > Roots >... | reverse complement strand
CTGTGCCGCACCGAGATGCTGGTCGAAGAACTCGAGCGTCCGGTCCCAGGCCTGGGTGGCGGCGGTCGCATCCTTCTTCAGGCCGACGGTGTGAATGATCGGATCGTCGCTGGCGAAGGCGTGCCCCGCGTCGTAGCGATGGAACGTGTACTTGGCGCCGGCGGCTTTCAGCTTCTGTTCGAGCTGATCGACCTGCTCGATCTTGAAGAAGCCGTCGTGAATGGCGAAATGCCCCATCAGCGGCGCCTTGATCTTCGACGCGTCGACGTATTCGAGCGGCGGGAATCCGTACCACGCGACGACGGCATCGACGTCGGGCACGAAGACCGCGGCGAGAATCGCCAGCGCGCCGCCCATGCAGTAGCCGGTGACGCCGACCTTCGGGCTCGACTGCTTCAGGTACTGCACGGCGCCGCGGATGTCCTGGCCGGCGGCGTCGCCGAAGTTGAGGCCGCCCATCAGGTGCTCGGCCTCCTTCGCGTCGAGGCCGACCTTGCCGCGATAGAGGTCCGGCACGAGCACGCGGAAGCCGCGCTTCGCGTAGCGGTCCGCCACGCTCTTGATGTGATCGTTGACGCCCCACCATTCCTGGATGACGACAAGGCCCGGAGCGTTCTTGCCGCCGGCGCCTTCGACGAAATAACCGGAACACTCTTTCCCGTCTGGACGTTTGAACGTGACTTGGCTCATGGCCCGCGATTCTAACCGAGTCGGAGTCGGATACGGGCCGCATCCGACTCTGACTCGGATACGGGTTGTATCCGACTCTGACTCGGATACGGGCTGCATCCGACTCTGACTCGGATACGGGCTGTATCCGACTCTGACTCGGATACGGGTTGTATCCGACTCTGACTCGGATACGGGTTGTATCCGACTCTGACTCGGATACGGGCTGCATCCGACTCCGACTCGCGTCAGCGGACTTGTAGGTCGCCGGTGGCGAGGGTCATTGGACCGAATGTGGGGGTGCCGAACCGTCCGGCGTTGACGCCGACCGTCCCGTCCAGCCGAAACGGCACGGTTCCGCCGACCGCAAGACGCCCGAGCGTTCGGCCGAGCCCCGGCACGTCCGCGAAGCTGATCGACAGATCGAGCGGCACGACGGTCTGCTGCCCGGCGTTCAGCGGCAGGCCAAGCGGGAAGTTGCCGGTCGCGGCACGGTTGCCTTCGAGCGACAGGTCCGCATTCACCGTGCTCAGCGTGAAGCTGAACGGATTGGGATTGGTCACCGCCAGCCAGACGCGCACGCCTGCGCCGCCGAGCGGCGAGGTCGCGCTTGGCCCCACGAGCCGGAGCTCCGCCGGTTGACCCGCCGCCTGCTCGAACCGCGGCGGCTGGATGATTTGCTGAAGGTTGCCGAGAGTGCCACACGCGCCGCTGGCGGCGATGACGGCCACGAGCACAACAAGCCGAGCGCATCTATATCGAGGCATGTCGTCGGAGAAGCATCGGTCGTACCTGCGGTTGGTCCGGCTAAGGCCGGACTCTACCGAAATGGGTTCGCGGTGAGTCCGTCTTCAGGCGGACCTACATGGTTTCCCTGAACTCCACTCGTGGATTCTTTTCAAGGGTATAGCGCATCACCCACTCCGACTCGAAGACCAGCACCTCGCGCTCGAGCCGATCGACCGCCTGCATCACGCCTGACGTCGGGAGCGCCAGCTCGACGCCCGGCGGCTTGATCGGCCAGCGCGCGGCGACGTGCGGCAGACGATCGAGCGTGCACGCGATGCCGTACTCCGACGACATCCGCGCTTCGACGACATCGAGCTGCAGCGTGCCGATGACGCCGACGATCGGGTTGCGCACGCCGGAGATCGGCATGAAGAGCTGAATGAGCCCCTCTTCCGCGAGCTGCTCGATGGCTTCGTCGAAGCGCTTGTGCCGGACGTCGACCGGCCGCAGCATGGCGAACTGCTCCGACGGGAACTGCGGAATCGGCGGAAAGCGGACGCGCTTGCCGGCGTAGAGCGTGTCGCCGATGGCAATCCGTCCCGGGTTGACGACGCCGACGACGTCGCCCGGAAACGCCTCGGGCACCGTCTCGCGGTCGCGGCCGAAGAACCGGTAGACGCGCGACATGCGAAGCGGCGTGTCGAGGCGGGTGTTCACGACCGTCATGTCCTTGGCCAGCCGCCCCGAGCAGATGCGCAGGAACGCGACGCGGTCGCGATGCCGCGGGTTCATGTTCGCCTGGATCTTGAAGATGAACCCCGAGAAGCTCGGGTCCGTCGGCTCGACGACCCCGACGTCCGAGTCGCGCGGGGCGGGACTCGGCGCCAGCGAGAGCAGCGCGTGCAGAAACGGCTCGACGCCGAAGTCGTTCAGCGCGCTGCCGAAGAAGACCGGCGTCTGCCGCGCGTGCCGATAGGCATCGCGATCGAAGCGCGTCCCCGCGCCCGTGATGATCTCGATCGCGTCGATCAATTCCTGCTGGCGCCGCGCGCCGACCAGCTCCGTCACCTCCGGCGCATCCGCGCCGGCGACGACGACCGGCGCCGTCCTGCGGCCGCGCGCCTGCCGTTCGTAGAGCAGCATCGAATTGGCCTCGAGATCGAAGACGCCGCGGAAGTCCGGGCCGTCGCCGAGCGGCCAGTTCATCGGCGCCGCCGAGATGCCGAGCACCCGCTCGATCTGATCGAGCAGCTCGAACGGGTCGCGCGCCGGCTGATCGAGCTTGTTGATGAAGGTCAGCACCGGCAGGCCGCGCGAGCGGCAGACCTCGAAGAGCTTCAGCGTCTGCGGCTCGACCCCCTTCGCCGCGTCGAGCACCATGACGACGCTGTCGACGGCGAGCAGCGTGCGATACGTGTCCTCGCTGAAATCCTGGTGGCCCGGCGTGTCGAGCAGCGTGACGTGATGGCCTTCGAGCTCGAATTCGAGCGCGGCGGCGCTGATGGAGATGCCGCGCTGCTGCTCGAGCTCCATCCAGTCTGACACCGCGTGGCGCTGCGTCTTGCTGCCGCGCACCGCGCCGGCGAGCTCGATGGCGCCGGCATAGAGCAGCAGCTTCTCGGTCAGCGTGGTCTTGCCCGCGTCGGGGTGCGAGATGATGGCGAACGTGCGGCGGCGCTCGATTTCCGGCGCGAGCGCGTCGCGGCCGGTGACGAGGTCCTCGGATGACGGCGACATGTCAGTTTGAGGATACGATTAATCCGTGCGCGCGCGGCAGGGGTTGATCGTGCTCGGGTTGACCGCCGCGTCGTTCGCCTCGCCCGGCGCCCAGTCTCATCAGGTGCAGCGTCTTCCTCCAGTCGGTTCCCGTGCTCCCGTGTCCGGTTACACGGTCGCGCGGGCGTATCCGCACGATCCGCGTGCATTCACGCAGGGGATCGAATTCCGCGACGGCGCGCTCTACGAGGGCACGGGGCTCAACGGCCAGTCCACGCTGCGCAAGGTGGAGCTCGCGACGGGCAAGGTGCTGCAGCAGGTCGCGGTGCCGCCGGAATACTTCGGCGAGGGCATTACGACCTGGGGCGAGACCGTCCTCCAGCTCACGTGGCAGTCGCAGGTCGGGTTCGTGTACGACCGCAACACCTTCAAGCAACTGCGCACCTTCAAGTACACCGGCGAGGGCTGGGGGCTGACGCACAGCGCCGATGCGCTGATCATGAGCGACGGCAGCGCGTCGCTTCGCTTCCTCGATCCGAAGACGCTGACCGAGACGCACCGCCTCCTCGTCACCGACGCCGGCATCGTCATCCGCGATCTGAACGAGCTGGAGTGGGTGAACGGGGAAATCTACGCGAACGTGTGGCAGACGAACTTCATCGCGCGCATCGCGCCCGCGACCGGCCGCGTGATCGGCTGGATCGATCTGACCGGCCTGCTGCCGCGCGAGGATCAGCAGCAGGGCGCGGACGTGCTCAACGGCATCGCCTACGACACGGCCGGCCGGCGTCTGTTCGTCACCGGCAAGTTGTGGCCGAAGCTGTTCGAGATCCGGCTCAAGCCGGGTCCGCGGCTCCCGTGATCATCGGTCGCCGCGGCACCCGGCCTACGTAGTGGGGCGGGTCCCGCCGAGCACCTGTTTCCACGCGAAGGCGGACCCGCCGGAATCCGCCTACGGCGTCACATCAAAGGCGTCCACCCACACCCACGACCCCTGCGCGTTCGAGTTCCGGCTGCCGGTCACCTCGATCGTGATGGTGTGCGTGCCGCCGCCGAGCCCGCCGATGCTGTACGCGGAGACGCCCGCGCGCGCCGGCGCCGCGTAGTTGTCGATCGTCGTCTTCAGCTCCCCGTCCACGTAGACGCGCGCGACGCCGGACCACTGATCCTGGTACGTAAGCCAGGACACGCCCGAGCCGGTGAAGCTGAGGCTCGCGCGCGAGCCGGCATCGGTCGCCAGCGCCGCGCCACCGCCGCTGAGCGCCGTGCTGTTGTTCGCGTACCAACGCCCGGTGTAGGTCATCGCGGCGTTGTTCTGCTCGATGCGCCCGGTGCCCGCGGTGACGCCGCCCGCGATGGGCGTCCCCTCGATGTCGAACGCGTCGATCCATACCCACGAGCCGTCGGTGCCGGGACCGCGCTCGTGCGTGATCTCGATCGACAAGGTGTGCACGCCCGCCGCGAGCCCGCCCGCGCGGAACAGCACCCGCTGATACTGCGAGATCGGGTTGTAGGTGTTGACGACCTGCATCGAGCCATCGAGGTAGACCGTCGCGAGACCCGCATACGCGTCGGCGACGCCGATCCAGCTGATGCCGCTGCCGTTGAAGGTGATCGACGCGCGCGCGCCCTTCGTGTTCGTCAGCACCGCGTGACCGCCGGTGTTGGCCGCGCCGTCGTTCGTATACCAGTTGCCGCTGTAGACAATCGCCGGGTCGTTCTGCTCGATGCGCGTCTGCGCGAAGCTCGAAGACGAACAGAGGCCGGCCGCGGCGGCGAGAAGAAAAATGCGAGCGATACGATTCATCGGTTGCATCCCCTGCAGAGCCCGAGGCCATCGGTATTCCGCGTCTCGTCGGGGAGCAAGCGATATTCCAGTGAGTGCTCTGCTTTTCCGCAAATGCGCTGTATCGATCAGCTCTCACCGATGACATGTCGCGCCGGATCGCCGGCGCGAGCCGAGCGATATCCGCGCGAGGTGATCAGTAAACGGGCGGCCCGATCCTCTTCCGCTCGAGGCCATCTGCGTCCCCGGTTGGCCCCGCACGGCCAATCCGGGCGATAATCGCGCGCATTCGCACTCTTAGCGCCTGATTCGCATTCGTTCGAACGTAGAGGCCGGCCCGTCGGCCTCCGCTGACGCTGCGGCCGAACCCGCCGCAGCCCTGGCGAAGGCGGGCAGGTCGGCCATTTCGGCGCGGTCGCGCGCCGGGGAAGGTTTCCATGAGACGCCTGACTCTCACACCGCTGATGCTCGGCGTGATTGGCGCAGTGGCCGGCGCCGCCGCCGTCGTGCACGGCCAGCAGCCGCCGGCCGCGGACCTCGTGCTGACCAACGGCAAGATCATCACCGTCGACAACAAGTTCACCATCGCGCAGGCGATGGCCATCCGCGGCGATCGGTTCGTGGCGGTCGGCTCGAACGCCGACATCAACAAGCTCGCGGGCCCGAACACGCGCCGGATCGATCTCGGCGGGAAGGCCGTCATCCCCGGTCTCATCGACGGGCACGCGCACCTGACGAGGGGAGCGGAGACGTGGACGACCGAGGCGCGCTTCGACGACATCGCCTCGCGCAAGCAGGCGCTCGACATCGTCCGCGCGAAGGCCGCGGAGCTCGGCGCCGGCAAGTGGGTCTACAACTTCGGCGGCTGGTCCTACGATCAGTTCGCCGACAACCCGACGCCGCTGACCAGGGCGGAGCTCGACGCGGCCGCGCCGAACAATCCCGTCTACGTGCAGTTCTCGCGCTGCTGCGCGTTCATGAACGGCAAGGCGATCGATCAGCTCGGCATCGATGCCATCAAGGAGCCGTGGGTCGAGCGCGACGCCGCCGGCAAGCCGACGGGGCGCATCAACGATCCAGGCCTCGGGCAGGTCGCGGCGAAAATCCAGCCCAAGGCCAAGGATCCGTACCCGGTCAGCGCGGCGGCGATGCTGAAGGACCTCAATCGCGTCGGCTTGACGGCGGCCAACATGGTCGGCTGCCCGCCGGAGCAGAAAGAGGTCTACCGCGAGATGCAGCAAAAAGGCGAGCTGACGTTCCGCATCATGTGCATGGTGGGGCCCGCGCCCGGGGACCCGGCCACGCAGCTGCAGCGCCAGGTGGCGTCGCTGGGGCAGATCAAGCTGTTCCAGGGCGACAACTACATCGATGACGCGCTGGTGGGTGAGACGCTCGCCTACAGCGACAACATGATGGCGCCGCACGTGAGCTACACGGCGCAGCAGGCCTCGAACTGGAAGGCGCTGGCCACCGAGGTCGCAAGGAAGGGGATGCCGCTGCAGCAGCATGCGACCATCTCCGAGTCGTTCCCGTTCTTCCTCGACCAGATCGAAGCGATCAACAAGGAGTATCCGATCAGGAATCTGCGCTGGGCCTTCTGCCACATGGACCAGGTGTCGGCCAACGATCTCGATCGAATGAAGAAGCTCGGGATGTGGGCGGCCGTGCGCGCGATTCCTCCGGTGATGGGGCAGGCGTTCAACCGCGCCCACGGCGATCGGTCCTACGACATGCCGCCGCTGCGGATGATCCAGGACAGCGGTATCCTCTGGGGCTTCCATACCGACACGAACGAGGTTAACCAGTACAACCCGTTCTACACGCTCTGGTTCGCGGTGACGGGCAAGATGGTCGGCGGGAAGGTCGTGAACCACCAGACCATCACGCGCGAGGAAGCGCTCATCGCGCACACGCGCAGCAACTCGTACTTCCTCATGCACGAGAACGACCTCGGCTCGATCGCGCCCGGCAAGCTGGCCGATCTCGTGGTGATGGACAGGGACTACCTGACGATTCCGGCGGACCAGATCAAGGACATCAAGCCGGTGATGACGTTTGTCGGCGGGAAGATGGCGTACGGCGGCGCCACGCCGCCGCGCGCCACGAAGTAGGAATCAGGGATTGGGGCGAGCCCGAAGGGCTCGCCCCACAGGTGAATCGCTAAGCCGGAAGGGGCTCGGCGGCCGGGGGCGCGTCCATCGCTCGCTCGCGCGCCATCGGCAGCACGAGCAGCGCCACCACCACGGCGGCGGCGAACGGCACGTTCACGATCTCCGCCATCAGCAGCGCGATTCCCGCGGGCGCCATCGCGTGCGCCCCCACGAGCGCGAGCAGCGCCGTGGCCGTTCCAATCGCCAGCGCGCGGCCACGGCCCGACGACCGTTCGAACAGGAAGGCGCCCACCGCGAACGCCCAGCTGCCAAGAGCCACCAGCGCGAGCGGACTGTAGACCGGCAAGCGCCCGGTCAGCGCCATGTCGAACAGCAGCGCGGTGCTGTGCATCGCAATCGCCAGCGCCCCGACCAGGAGTCCCGATCGATAGAGCGTCGTAGAGCGGAAGGCCAACGAGGCGCAGACGAAGAGCAGTGCGACCAGGTAGAGCGCGACGGCCTTCGGGTACGGCTGCAGCCGGTTGTAGAACGACTCGTAGCGCGCTTTCCGGACCGTCGGCGCCAGCCCGTTGGCCCCCAGCCAGCGGCCGTAGAAGTCGACCAGGCGGTTGAACGTCGCCGGGTTGCCGTGTGCAAACGCCGACGTGATGGCGGCCACGTGTGTCACGGGCGCGGGCAACCGCGCCGTGCGCGAGCTGTCGACGATGACGGCGCCCATGTTCTTCCACCCGTCCCGTGAATCGCCGGGACGCTGCGGTGGAATCATCGCGATCACGCCGAGGCGCGCGACCGCCGAGAACGGCCGGACAAACGCCATCATGTCCGTGGCTTTCTTCGGGTCGAGCGACGCCTCGGGGCTCCCGCGCTTCCGCCGGAGAGCGACGCGGGCGGTCTCGGCAACGTTCGCGCGGTACGCGGTGAGCAGCTGCGCGAGGTCGTACTCGATCGGCGCGCCCTTCGCCTCACCCTGCAGAACGCTGTTGGCCTGCAGGCTGTTCTTCAGCCGCTCGTACGAGGCGAGGCGCAGGCGCAGCGCGACGAGCTCCTGCTCCCACGGCGCGCGCTTGCCCGGCAGGATCTTGCTGACGCGGTCGGATTCCCTCGAGATGTCGGCGTTCCGCGGCGCAAGCTCCTTGAAGGTGAAGTAGCCGCCCGCATCGGCCGACGGCTTGAGTTGGAGCTTCGAGAGCAGCGTCGCATCGCCAATCGGGAACACGCGGCGCGTGTCGGCGACGTCCGGCTTCACCAGCAGCTCGAGCAGCCACTCGGTCGCACCGAGCCTGGCGCCGCCGACCGCCCATCGGCCTTCCGACGGTCCCAGCGGGACGTCCAGGCTGCCGCGCACCTGCAGCAACCCCATTCGGGCGGCGGAATCGATCGGCCGGACGCGCCCGCCGATGGCGACCGGAAGCCTGCCGAATGACGCGAGGTCGTAGCCGTCGCGCGAGGTGGGCGCGCGCCAGCCGAGCGCCGACGCCGCGACATACGACACGAACACCGCACAGATGGCCCACGGGATGACGCGTTTCATCATGATGACGCCCTACGGGGTGATCACGCCGCGGCGGATCGCGTACCGCACGAGCCCCGCCGTGTCGTGAATGTCGAGTTTCTCCATCAGCCGCGCGCGGTACGATTCGGCGGTCTTCACCGTCAGGTTCAACGTCGCGGCGATGTCCTTCGTCGTCCGTCCTTCGGCGATGAGCTGCAGGACGACGCGCTCGCGCGCGGTCAACGGGTCGGCCGCGGTGTCCGACCCCGACACGTACGCGCTGACGACCATCCGCGACACCTTCGGACTGAGGTACGTCCCGCCCATCGAGACGGTGCGGATGGCGTCCATCAGCTCGTCGGCGGCCTGCGTCTTCAGCACGTAGCCGCGTACGCCGGCGCGCAGCGCCGCCGACACGTGCAATTCCTCGTCGTGCATCGTCAGCAGCACCACCCCCATGGTGGGCACCGCTGCCAGCATCTGCCGCGTCGCGTCGATGCCGTTCAGCCCCGGCATCGACACGTCGACGATGGCCAGGTCGGGCAGATGTTGCCGGACTTGCTCGATCAGCGTCAGGCCGTCGGATGCTTCCGCGACGACCTCGATGCCTTGTCGCTCCACCAGCGTGCGGATGCCCTGTCGCACGATTTGATGATCGTCGGCGAGAATCACCCGAAGCGGCATTTTGTCCACTGCCGCACCCTACGGGGTTCAGCCGATCGTGACAAGGCGGGAAACTCCGGCGAGAAGCCCGAAAATTTCCCCGTCTCCACGCTACATGATCAAGTCCACCGCGTCGCCGACCAGGTCGGCGAAGGCCGGGTCGAACACCAGGTCGCCGACGCAGAAGAGCAGCAGGACCGCCTGAATGAGACCCTGCCGGATGGCGTACCGGACGAGGCCCGCCGTTTCGTGGATCTCGAGCTTCTGCATCAGGCGTCCGCGGTACGATTCCGCCGTCTTGGCGCTGAGGCCGAGCACGCCCGCCACTTCCTTGGTGGTCTTGCCTTCAGCCACCAGCTGCAGCACCTCGCGTTCGCGCGAGGTGAGCGGATCCTGCCCGGGCTCGCCGCCGTTCAAGTACGCGGTGACGACGATCTGCGAGATGCCGGGGCTCAGGTACGTGCCGCGCGCGGCCACCTCGCGCAGCGCCCGCACGAGGTCGTCGCTCGTCTGCGTCTTCAGCACGTAGCCGCGAATGCCGACGCGGAGCGCGGAGACGACCTGCGACTCGCCGGTCTGGAACGTCAACAGGACGACTCCCGTCGAGGGGCGCTGTTCGAGGATCTGCCGCGCGGCGTCGACGCCGTTGAGGCCCGGCATCGTCATGTCGAGCACGGCGACGTCGGGATTGTGCTTGACGGCAAGCTGCACCGCCTCGCGTCCGTCACAACATTCGGCGACGATCTGCATGCCGTGCTTTTCGAGCAGCGCTCTGACGCCCTGTCGTACGATCTGGTGATCGTCCGCGAGAAGGATCCGCAGCGACATCCTCAATCCTCCAGCGGGATGACGATCTCGACATCGGTGCCGCGGCCCGGAGCGGAGCGGATGTCGACCCGCCCGCCCAGGACGCCGAGGCGTTCACGCATGCCAATCAATCCCATCCCCGTATCGCCCCGCCTCGCCAGGACCTGCTCGACGTCGAAGCCGTCGCCGTCGTCCTGAATGAGGCAGTGCAGTGCGTTTGACATCCGCCGTATATGAATCGACGCGTGCCCGGCGTGAGCGTGCCGCGTGATGTTGTTCAGGGCTTCCTGCACGACGCGATAGATCGTCGTCTCGATCGTTTGCGCCAGCTGGCGCAGCGGGCCCGCATCGACGGTGACGACGAGCCCGCGGCGCTTCTCGACGCTCGCGGCGAGGAATTCCAATGCCGCAACGAGACCGATCTCCTCGAGCAGCCGCGGGCGTATTTCGTGCGCGATGCTGCGCAGCTGTTCTTCGATGGAGTCGAGATACGTCCGCACTTCGTCGAGGCGCTTTCGCACCGCGTCCGGTACCTCGGAGCTGATCTCGCAGATCGCGAGGTGCGCGGCCGTGAGCAGCTGGCCCGATTCGTCGTGCAGCGCCTGCGCGATCGACTGCGCCTGCCGCTCGAGGTGATCGTGCACGCTGCGGTACTCGGCCTCGGTCAACTGGTGTCCGCACACCTCGCAGTAGGACCGCGGTGCCGCGGACGCACCAGGACGAACGAGTCCTTTGTGCGTATCGGTGGCGCCCAGCCAAGGCGGACCGGAGTCATCGCGCTCGTCGTGTCGTGGTCTCATGTGTGGGGAAACGAAGCGGGCGTCAGAAGAACACATCCATTCCGCGCGCGTCAAGAGCAAAGAAGTCTTCCAAAGTCAAGACTTTTGTTTGCCTAAATCAGAGGGAGCTTCACAGTGTTTTCGCGGAGAAGACCCATGGAATCTCACGACGTTCGCACCTGACGCTGCGACGGAAAACATGCACGTAGGAGAAGCGCCGACAGACCCAACGGGAAAACCGCGCGACAGCACCGTGATGATTACGCAACGCGTCAGGGAATTTCCTGCCGCGTGATCATAGTTCTTCATCTATGCGGCGGCCGGGCGAGCGCGTACGGTGAGGTCGACTTGATGCGCATCCTGCTGGCCGACGACCATCGCATCGTGCGCGAAGGCGTTCGCACGCTGCTCGAGCGCGCCGGGTTCGAGGTGGCGGCCGAAGCGGAAGACGGGCGCACCGCGGTTCATCTCGCGCAGATCCATCGTCCGGACGTCGCCGTGCTCGACCTGGTGATGCCCGGACTCGGCGGCATCGAGTGCGCGCGCGAGCTGCGCGCGCTCAACCCGAAGATCCTCGTCGTGCTCCTCACCGTGTTCCCCGACGAACACCAGGTCGTCGCGGCGCTGCATGCGGGCGTACGCGGCTACGTCGTGAAGACGCAGGCCGCGACCGAGCTGGTCGACGCGATCAGACAAGTCAGTACGGGTTCGATCTACATGGGCACGAAGATGTCGCACGTGCTCGCGAGCCTCTACTTCTCCGGCGGCATGGTGCCCGAGGCGCTGACGCCGCGCCTGCGGGAAACGCTGCGGCTGATTGGCGAGGGGACGAGCACGAAGGAGATCGCCGGCATCCTCGGCGTCAGCCAGAACACCGCGAAGTTGTACCGGTCGCGGCTGATGGCGAAGCTCGATATCCACGACACCGCGGGACTGGTGCGCTACGCGATTCGCCGCGGGCTCGTCGCCCTCTGATATATCCCTCGCAACCTTCCCACCACGCGCACGGTGAATTCCCGACTGCACCACGGGGATTCGCAATCTTGTGAGCGCAGGCCCCCGCGCTTATCGTCCGTCCACTCGTTGAACCTCAACCAGTGACCGCGGGCCGCCGTATGGGCCGCGCGACGGAGATTCATCATGCGCAGGAATCCGTTTTATCTGCCCAGTAACGCATCACGGGCGCGTCTGCGCGACGCGGAACGTGCCCGGCGGAATCGTCAGGAGATCGTCAGGGAGCTGTCCTGGGGACGGGTCTCGCGGCGCGATCTCGTGAAGTGGGGACTGTTTACCAGCGCCGGGCTGCTGGCGCCGATCGGCGGGCTGAACCCGTTCGTGCACGAGGCGTCGGCCGCGGTCGGACCGACCGGCCTGCCGCCGAGCCCGCTGTTCGGGGCTGCGGCGTTCACGCAGGCGATGCCGCGCTTCGACGTGCTTCAGCGCCAGGCGGTGTCGTCACTGGACCCGCTGCCAACGGCTTATTCGAACCAGACGCAGCAGGTCGTCGACCCGATGCTCGGCGGCGGCACGGGGCCCGTCGAGGGACGGCCGCCCGGGACGGTGTGGGCGCACCAGGCGTATGACCAGCATCCGCCTGCGGTCGCGTACGAGGTGAGCCAGAGGGGCGCGCGCTCCAACACGGCCTACAACCCGGGCGTCCCGAGCGCGCTGAACTCCGGCATCAACCCGGCCGCGGCGATGCCGCTGAGATTCCATCCGTCGATGCCCGTCCAGGAGGAGAACGCGGTCTGGACGTTCAACGGAACGATTCCACCGAAGCTCGTTCAGGCGCGCTACGGCGAGCCGATCCTGTTCCGGCATCACAACGCGCTGCCGGTGGACGTGACGCAGAACCGCGGGTTCGGCCGCCACACGATCTCGACGCACGAGCACAACGGCCATCACGGCGCGGAGAACGACGGCTTCACCGGCGCGTTCTTCTTCCCGAACCAGTTCTACGACTACCACTGGCCGATCGTGCTCGCGGGATGCACGACGTTCAACACGGGCGCGATCGATCCGAAGGCGTGCACCCCGAACGACGACGGCTCC
>Ga0070698_100006382_pt1 | contig 12806 bp, 12 predicted proteins | sample KBSK1502metaG_FD_65477 | JGI IMG/M metagenome (GOLD analysis project Ga0070698, IMG submission 65477) | Corn, switchgrass and miscanthus rhizosphere microbial communities from Kellogg Biological Station, Michigan, USA - KBS K1-50-2 metaG | ecosystem: Host-associated > Plants > Roots >... | reverse complement strand
GCCGGGTCGTTGTAGACGCAGAAGCCGCTGGCCTGGCCGGGCATGGCGTGGTGCAGGCCGCCCGCGGGCGAGAACGCGTGGACCGCGTCACCGGCCAGGATCGCCGCCGCCGCCGCCACGGTGGCGCCGCAGACCAGCGTGGCCGCCTCGTGCATGCCAGGAAAGGGAGGGTTGTCGCCGGGCCCGAGACCGTACTCGAACAGCGGCAGGCCCGACTCGCTGGCGGCCTGCACGGCGGCGAGGTAGTCGAGGTCGTGGACGCGGGCGAGGTCGCCGCCCGACAGCGCCATCGGCGTCACTACCTTGGCCCGCTCCAGCAGGCCCGCCTCCCTGGCCAGCGCCATGGTCAACGCGACCCGGCCAGGGCGCAGCGGGTGTTCGGGGCCGAAGTCGTAGGCGAGGAGCGCTTCGTCCCAGACGACCGTCACCGGACCTGTCATGGCGCCACCGGAAGGGTCGCGGCGACTCGCATGCTCGATCTCGCTCCTGGCTCGACGCGATGTGCCTGGCCAGCCTACGCGCCCGGAAGACCGCCGGACACACCCCAGAGGGGGTGTGGACGACGCTGGACGCGGATCGGGCGAACCACGATAGGGTAGGCGCTCCGCGCGTCAGGGACGGACGGAGGTGGGACGGCTGTGGCGGTGGTCGAGGTCCAGGACCTGAGCAAGCGCTATGGCTCGGTCCAGGCCCTCCGCTCGGTGGACGTCGCCGTCGAGCGCGGCTGCACCGGCCTGGTCGGCTCCAACGGGGCCGGCAAGTCCACGCTGCTCAAGCTCCTGCTCGGGCTGATCGTGCCGGACCGGGGTCGCGCCACCGTGCTCGGCCACGACGTGGCCAGCGACCCGCTCGGGGTCCGTTCCGGTGTCGGCTACCTACCCGAGGGCCCCTGCCTGCCGGGTGACGTGAGCGCCGCGGACTTCGTCGCCTTCATGGGCCAGCTCGGCGGCCTGCCGCCACGGGCCGCCCGCGAGCGCGCCTCAGAGGTCTGCTACCAGGTCGGCCTCGACGAGGAGCGCTACCGCGCGCTCGGCGGCCTCTCCACCGGCATGCTCCAGCGGGTCAAGCTGGCGGTCGCCCTGGTCCACGACCCCCGGCTGCTGCTGCTGGACGAGCCCACCGACGGCATGGACCCGCAGGGGCGCGAGGACATGCTGGACCTGATCGACCGGGCCCGAACCGAGCTTGGCGTGGACGTGCTGGTCTCCACGCACCTGCTTGGCGACGTGGAGCGGATCTGCGACCGCGTGGTGATGGTCCACGCCGGGCGGGTCCTGGTCCAGGGGCCGATCGCCGCCGTGGCCGGGACCGCCGACGGCGGCTTCGCGGTCCAGCTCGGCGACAACGGCGACGCCGAGATCGACTGCCTGGCGCTCGCCGGCCTCCAGGTCCGCCACGCCGGCGACGAGCTGCACGTGCAGGGCGGCGCCGGGACCGCGGACCGGATCCGCGACGTGGCCGCCGACCGCGGCTGGGCGCTGCGCCGGCTCAGCCCCAGGGCACCGAGCCTGGAAGAGACCTTCCTGCGGCTCCAGGCCGAGGTGTCGGGGTCGACATGAGCCGCAGCGGTCCGGGCCACATGGAGGGTCCACCAGTGAGCGAGGGCGGCGCGCCGGCCGGGGCGATCTACGACAGGGGCTACCGGCACTACCAGGGCGTCCGCGAGGGCCGCTCGCGGATGATCAAGGCGCTGGTGCAGGCGGGGGTGCGGCGCACGCTCGGGCTCAGGCGCTCCTGGAAGGCCAAGGTGGCGCCGTGGGGCCTGCTGTTGATCGCGCTGGCGCCGGTGGTCGCATTCGTCGGCATCCGCGTGGCCGCCGGCGACGCCGTGGACCAGCTGATCGGCTACGCCCAGTACCTGCGGATCGTCTCGCTGGTGCTGCTGCTGTTCGCCGCCACCGCCGCCCCGGAGCTGCTGTGCCCCGACCGGCAGAGCAACGTGCTCGCCCTCTACTTCACGCGCCCGCTCAGCCGCCCCGACTACCTGCTCTCCAAGGCCGCCGCGCTGCTGCTGGTCATGGCGTTGATCGCGGTGGTGCCGATGGCCGTGCTGCTGGCGGGCAACGCGCTCACCGCCGACAGCGCCATGAGCTACCTCGGCGACCACCTCGGGGACCTGCCTCGGATCCTGCTGGCCGGCGGCGTGCTGACCGTCTACTACTCGGTCATCTCGCTGGCGATCGCCAGCCTCACGGAGCGGCGCAGCATCGCCGTGGCGGTGCAGCTCGGCGTGTTCCTGGCGTCCGGGACCGTGGCGGGCATCGTCTTCTTCGCCGCCCGGTTCGCCGGACGGCGCTGGGTGTCGCTGCTGGCGCTCCAGCAGCTCCCGGACCGCTTCGTCGACTGGGTGTTCGGCGAGCCGGTCCAGCCGGGCTCGATGGCGGCGGAGGCCGGGTTCACCGGTCCGGTGTACCTGGTGGCCATGGGCGTGGTGGGCGCGCTCGCGTTCGGCCTGCTGGCCTGGCGCATCTCGAGGCTGCGGGCATGACCGCCGAGGCGCGCGCCACCTGGACGGGCGAGCGGGCCCCCGGCCCCCAGGTCCGAACCGCGGGGCGTCCGGTGGTGGAGCTCCGCCACGTGTCCAAGTGGTACGGCGACGTCGTTGCCGTGAGCGACCTGTCCTTCGAGCTGTGGCCCGGGGTCACCGGGCTGCTGGGGCCCAACGGCGCCGGCAAGACCACCACGCTGAACGCGATCTGCGGGCTGCTGCGGCCCTCGCAGGGTGAGGTGCTGGTGTTCGGGAAGCCCCTGCAAGGCGACCCGATGCTGTACCGGTCGATCGGCGTGGTGCCCGACGGCGACCGCCTCTACCCGCGGCTGACCGTCCACTCCTACGTCCGCCTGCACGCCGAGCTGCAGGGCCTCTCCGGTCCCGGCGAGGCGGCCGACCGCGCGATCGGGGAGGTGGGGCTCACCGAGCTGGCCGGGCGCCGGCTGCGCGGCCTGTCCAAGGGGGAGCGCCAGCGGACCAAGGTGGCCGGGGCGATCGTCCACCAGCCGGCCATGCTGGTGCTCGACGAGCCCATGAGCGGGATGGACCCGGGCCAGCGGGCGCGCTTCATCGACCTGGTCCGCACGGTCGGCGCCGCGGGCGTGACCGTGCTGGTCTCCAGCCACATCCTTGGCGAGGTCGAGCGGCTGGCCTCCCAGGTGCTGGTCCTGGTCGGCGGCAGGCTGGCGGCCTCGGGCGATTTCCACGCCATCCGCGACCTCATGGCCGACCAGCCGCGAACGGTCATGGTCCGGGCCTCCGACGCCCGCCGGCTGGCGACCGGGCTGATCGGCCTGCCCACTACCGTGGCGGTCGAGGTCGAGGGCGACGCGCTGCGGGCGCGCACCCGCTCGGTCGAGGCGTTCGCCACCGAGCTGCCACGGCTGGCCCGCGACTCGGGCGTGAGCCTGCGCGAGATCCGCACCACCGACGAGTCGCTGGAGCAGGTCTTCAACTACCTGGTGCGGCGGCGATGAGCCGGAGCCTGGCGCTGCTGCGATTCGCGCTCGGCGAGCTGCTGGCGGGTCGGCGGCTGCCGATCGTGGCGGCGCTGGTGGCGCTGCCGCTGTGGCTGCCGTCGCTGCTGGCGCCCTCCTCGGGGCAGGACGCGACCACCTTCGCGCTCGACCTGTTCCGCAACCTGGTGGTGCCGGTCCTGCTCCCGGTGGTGAGCTTCGCGTTCTCGACCGCGGCGCTGGGCAACGAGCTGCGGCGGGGCACCATCACCAACCTGCTGCTCAAGCCGATCCCGCGCTGGTCGGTGCTGGGCGCCGAATACCTGGCGGCGGTGCTGGCAACGTTGCTGGTGCTGCTGCCGGCCGAGGTGGTCGCGCAGTTGCTGGCGGCTCGCGGCCTCGGCTCCGGGGTGCTGCTGGAGGGCATGCTGGTGGCCACAGTCGTCGGCGCGCTGGCCTACTCCGCGATCGGGCTGCTGCTGTCACTGCTGCTCTCGCGGGCGCTGCTGGTGGGGCTCGCCTACGCACTGCTGTGGGAGGGCGCGGTGGTGGGGGTCGCGCCCAGCGCCTCCTCGCTGTCGGTGCGCGGCTACGTCGAGGGCGTGCTCGCCGCCATCCTGGACAGCGGCGGCGGCCCGGAGCTGACCACCCGCCTCGGCCCGGCGTCCGCGACCATCCTGTCCCTGGTGGTGACCGCGGTCGCCCTCACCCTCGCCCGCGGCCGCCTCGCCCGCATGGACGTGCCGTAGGGCGAGGCGGAAAGAGCTCGAGGCAGAAGTGCGCGGCGACTGACCGCCGAGTCGGCCGGCCGCGGAACGGACCGGATTCACACGGTCGCGGGAGCCGTCGCGGGTTCGTCCATGGCTTGGAGCAGGTCGGGGCGGAGGGCGTGGACGGCGGCGACGATCGCCAGGAGGGCCAAGCCCGTGGCGGCGGTGACCAGACGGAGGCCGACGCGGTCGCCGAGCCAGCCCTGCATCACCAGGCCGAGCGAGTGACCGCCGCCGACGCCGAGCATGGCCAGGCTGGCGATGCGGGCGCGCAACACGCGCGGCGCCCGGATCTGGCACACGGTGGTCGTGCCCGACAGGACGTTGAGGTAGCAGAAGCCGAGCACGCCGATGGCCGCGACCGCCAGCGGGAAGCTCGGCGCCAGCCCGTAGCCGGCCGCCAGCGGGCCGACCGCCAGCAGCGACGCCACCAGCAGGCGCCGGCGCCCGACCCGCGCGGCCAGCGGCCCGGCGGTCAGGGCGGCACAGACCGCGCCGACACCCTGCGCTGTGACCAGCGCCGACGTCCCGGCCGCACCTTTGCCGAAGACCTTGATCGCCACCGCCGGAACCAGGCCGATGAACGGCGACACCAGGAAGGTCGTGGCGAGCAGCAGCAGCAGGGCGGTGCGGATGCCGGCGTCGCGGCGCGCCGCCGCGACCCCCTCGCCGATGGTGTGCCACACGCGCGTCACCGTCTCGCCCTGACGGCGTAGCGGCGGCACCCTGATCAGCGCCAGGGCCACCAGCACCGCGCCGAAGCTGGCGGCGTTGAACCAGAACGCCCAGGCCAGACCGCCAGCGGCGATCGCCAGCCCGGCCAGCGCCGGCCCGATCACCCGACCGAGGTTGTACTGGGCGCCGCCCAGGGTCATGGCGCCGAGGAGGTCCTCGCCGGGGACCAGGTCCGGGATCATCGCCTGCGAGGCCGGCATGTAGGACGCGAAGGCGGCGCCCTCGAGCAGCACGATGGTGGCGACCAGCGGGATCGAGAGCCGGTCGGTGACCGCCAGCAGCGCCAGCGCCGCGGCCAGGCCCGTCTGGAGCAGGGCGATCGATACCAGGTAGCGGCGCCGGTCGAAGCGATCGGCCAGCGCCCCGGCGACCGGCCCAAGCAGCACGGTCGGCACGTAGGTGAGCGCCGCGATGGTGCCGGTCCAGCCCGCCTGCCCGGTGGTCTGGGTGACGTAGACGCCGACCGCGACCGTCTCCATCCAGGTGCCGATGTTGGAGACGAACGCCCCAGCCCAGATGGTCGCGAACGCGCGATGCCTGAACGGCCGGAACGGGGAGATCCTGGCGGGACCATGGGAGCGGGAAGCAGCCGTCGTCACCCCCATACGGTACCCGCGTCCGCGCACCCGGATTCGACGGGGGCCAACGCCCGGGCTCGTGAGCCCCGATTCCCCGCGCGGCGCCGCAAGCCGCTACTCTGCGAGTATGTCGCCGCAACGGGACCTCATGGAATTCAAGGGCGAGCGGCCGGAGCTGGAGCGGCCGTTCCTGGTGGTGCACCTCGCCGGCTGGACCGACTCGGGGATCGCCGGCCAGACCGCCCTGGGCTTCCTGCACGCGCGCTGGAACGCCCGCACCATCGCCATCTTCGACAGCGACGAGCTGATCGACTATCGGGCGCGCCGCCCGGTGGTCCGTCTCAACATGGGGACCATCGAGGCCGTGAGCTGGTCGGAGATTGAGCTGTCGCTCGGCACGACCGTCGGCGGGCTGCGTGACGCGCTGCTGCTCAGCGGCCCGGAGCCCGACTTCCGCTGGCACGCGTTCGCCGACCGCGTGGCTGAGCTCTGCCACGAACTGGGCGTCACCGAGGTCTTCGGGCTCGGGGCGTTCCCGGCCCCGTCGCTGCACAGCGATCCGGTGGCGGTGGTGAGCACCTCGGCCGATCCCGAGCTGGCGGGCCAGTTGGAGAGGGTGCCGGCCATCGTCGAGCTCTCCGCCAGCATCCAGAGCGTGCTCGAGGAGCGTCTGCACCAGGCCGGCGTCGCCGCCACGGGCCTGTGGGCGCGGGTGCCTCCCTACCTGGCCGGGGGCACGCATCCCCCGGCCACGCTGGCGCTGATCCGCACGCTGGAACGCCTGGCGGGGGTCGCTATCGACGCGACCGAGCTGGAGGCGGCCACCAAGGAGCACATCGAGCAGGTCGAGCAGGCCATCCGCGAGCGGCCGCAGATCGCCGAGTTCGTGGAGCAGATCCGCAACATGGTCGAGCAGGGCGCCGACCAGCGCCTACCGTCCGGGGACGAGATCGCCGACGAGCTGGAGCGCTTCCTCTCCCAGCAGCCTCCGCCCGACGACGACAACCGCTCCGTGTGATGGCCATCGCCATCGAGGTCGCGCTGCGGCCCGACGGTGAGCTGGCGGCGGCCTTCGCCCGCCTGGTCCCACAGCTCAGCTCGTCCTCGGCGGTGCCGGACCAGGACCAGCCGCGGGCGGTCACGCCGGAATCAGTCGGCGATGGCCTCCTCGGCGATGATCCTGGTCGGAGTGATCCGCATCACCAGCTCCCCGGGGACGCCGTTGCGCTTGCCGAACTCTTCGGCCCGGTCGGGCCCATGTAACGCCCGCCGAGCCGGGCCGCCCAGCTCACCAGCTGCGCCTGGTCGGCCTCGGAGTTGGCGGCGGTGCCCTCGACGATCACGAACGAGAACGGCGGGTCCTCGTCGTCGACGCACAGCCTGACGCGGATCGCGGGCGATGTTCCTGTCCCGCCACGCGCCTTCCCGCATCTTCGCCATCGCCGTCTCCTGGATCCGCCGACTGGCCGTGGGTGTCCACCCACGAGCACGCGCCCGTCACGCGACGGGCTCGTCCCGCTGCCCGCCGCCGCGGCGCAGCAGCGCGTGGACGCGGGTGACCAGCTCCTCGAGGGCGAACGGCTTCACCAGGTAGTCGTCGGCGCCCGCCTCGAGGCCGCCGTCCCGGTCGCCGATGCCATCGTAGGCGGTGAGCAGGATGATCGGAGTGCTGTCGCCGGCCTTGCGTAGCCGGCGGCAGACCTCCAGCCCGTCGATCCCGGGCATGCCGACGTCCAGGATCAGGCAGTCGATGGCCTGCTCACGCAGCACCCGCAAGGCGGCGAGCCCGTCGGCGGCCGCGGTCACGTCGAATCCTTCGTAGGGAAGGCTGCGCCCCAGCACCGAGCGGATGCTGGCGTCGTCATCCACGACGAGGAGCCTGCTGGACATCTCGCCTCGCGGTCGGTCGAGGCGCGTGTACGGCCCGGTCGCACCGCAACGTGCCCACCGCGCCGCCGCGCCGCTGCGGTCAGGGCCTCCAGCCTCCTGGACGTCTTGAGTTCTACCGCATCGAGATTGGAGCAACCTGTGCCACGCCTGAGAAGTAGGTATGAAAGTGGGGAACAGCAGCCGCTACTCTACATAATTGCACCCATACTAGACATTCGCATGCGTTCACGATGATCCATCCGATCGGGTCATGACCTGTCGCCTCCCCGAGCCCACCACCTGATCGGCCGTTCCGGCGAGGGCGGGTTCAGTCGGCGGCCGCTCACGCCGACTTTGATGGAGCCGACTTCGACAGGTGGGACCGGCGCACCGAGGGGGGGTCGGGATGCAAGACGTGAACCTTGTGCTGGCCGACCGGTACCAGGCGCGGGAGCGGCTGGGGAGCGGGGCTGGCGCCGGCGTCGAGGAGTATCTCGGGCGCGATCTGCGACTGGCCCGCCCGGTGGTCATCCAGGTGATCCGTGGTGCGGGCAAGGATGGCTTCGCGCCGCAGGCGAGGCTGATGGCCAGCCTCGACCACCCGGCCGTGGCCAGCGTGTACGACTGGGGCCAGCAGGAGGGCCTGGCCTACCTCATCCGCGAGTACGTTCCGGGCCAGAACCTCGGCAGGCTGTTGATGGAGCGTGGCGTGATGCCGGTCGCGCAGGCCGCGGGCATCGGCGCCGAGGTTGCGGCCGCCCTGGCCGCCGCCCACCGGATCGGCCTGGCGCACGGCAGCCTCGACGCCGCCGACGTGATCCTGGGCGACCAGCGCGTCACCGTGGTCGGCTTCGGCGCCGCCTGGATGCGCGAGTCCGCGGCCACGGCGGCCGAGGAACCCGGCGCGGCGCTCCACGACCCCGGCGCACGCCCCGGCGCGCCGGCCGGCCCGGACGCGCAGGGCGACCTGCGCGCACTCGGCGGGATGCTCTACCAGATGGTCACCGGCGCGCCGCCGGAGCGATGGCCGGCGGTGACGCGGATGGGCGGGGCCGGGCTGTCGTTCCCGCTCCGCCAGGTCATCGACCGGTTGATGGCCTCTGAGCCGGGCGACCGCTACCGGGCCGCCGAGGCGGTCCGGGCGGACCTGCTGCACCTCACACTTGGCCAGTCCGCCCCCGCCCAGCCAGCACCGCCCGACCAGGCGCGGCGGGGCTCCCCCGTGGCGGCGGACCCGTCCGCGACGACGGCGCCGGTACGCGTGCCCGCCGATGCCCCGCCGAGCTGGGTATCCACCTCCGAGGCGCCCCTAGCGGCCATCCCCGGATCGGCGGCGCGGCCAGGACCACCCGGCGGCGACACGCTGGACGGCCAGGACGGGACCGGGCGAAGGCGTCGACGCCGGGCCAGCGTGTGGACGGCGCTGATCGTCGGCCTGGCCCTGCTCGGCGGCGCGGTCGGCGGGGCGTTGCTGCTGACCCGTGATCCGGGCGAGCGAGCCACCGTCCAGACCCCGAGCAGCCTCGCGCCCGCCAGCGTCACCACCGTCCAGGCCACCGACCTGCCCGACGTGGTCGGCCTGGACGAGCGGGCGGCCGCCAGCCGGCTGGAACGCGCCGGCTTCGTGGCCAGCATCTCCCGGCGCCCATCCCAGCAGGCGCCAGGCGTGGTCACCAGCCAGAGCCCCGGCGCCGGGCAGCGGTCCCCGAGGGGCACCATCGTGTTCCTGAAGGTCTCCAGCGGGCCCGGCGACTCCACCGTCCCCAGCGGGCCCGGTGTGCCGCCGCCCACCGCGTCGCCGGAGGCGCCACTGGCGCCGCCCACCACCGCGGTGCAGGCGTCCCCGTAGCGTCACTCGTACCTGAGCGCCGCGATCGGCTGCATTCGCGCTGCCTTGCGTGCCGGGTAGACGCCGAAGAAGACGCCGACCGCCACGCTCACACCGAACGCCAGCGCGATGGACCAACCGGTGATCGCCGCCGGCACGGGCGACACGCGGCCCACCACCAGGCCAATCGCGATCCCCAGCACGATCCCGATCACTCCGCCGCTGACCGTGAGCGCGACCGCCTCCAGGAGGAACTGGCGCAGCACGTCGCGGGTGCGCGCGCCCACCGCTTTGCGCAGGCCGATCTCGCGGGTCCGCTCGGACACGCTGACCAGCATGATGTTCATCACCCCGACGCCGCCGACCAGCAGCGAGATCCCGGCGATCGAGGCGAGCACGATGGTGAGGATCGACAGCACCCTGCCGACCACGCCGAGGATGTCGCCCTGGGTGAGCACCTGGAAGTCCTGGTCCGGATGCGAACGGGTCACCACCTCGCGGATGATGCGCTGCTCCTCGGGGATGTCGCCGGGGGAGATCGCCTTGACCGCGATGCCGTCGACCCTGCTCACCCCGAACAGGCGCTGCGCGGCCGTCACCGGGATGAAGGCCTCCTGGTTGCGGTCGACGCCGAGGGTGGTGCCGACCCGGCTCAGCACGCCGACCACCCGGAAGCGGACGCCACCGATGGTCACGAACTTGCCCAGCGGGTCCTGTCCGGGGAACAGCAGCTCGGCGGGGTTGGCGCCCAGCACCACTACCCTGCGCCGGACGGCGACGTCGGCGTCGCTGAAGAAGGTCCCGCGTTCCACGCCGCGGTCGAACACGAACGGGATGGTCTCGTTGGTGCCGTTCAGGTTGACCTGCGCGCGCCGCGGCCCGACCCGTGCCAGCTCGCCGGAGGCCACCGTTGCCGCGACCCTGTCCGGGTCGCCCACGGCGTCGCCGATGCGGCGGACGTCCTCCAGGGTCAGGCGGGACAGGGCGGGTGCCGAGCCGATCGAGAAGTCGCCAGGCGCAACGAACAGGATGTTGGAGCCCAGCGACTCGATGCCGGAGGTGACCTCGTCGCGCGCCCCGCTGCCGATCGCCACCAGCAGCACCACGCTGGTCACGCCGATCACCACGCCGAGCATGGTCAGGCCGGACCGCAGCTTGTTGGCCTGGAGCGCCTCCCAGGCCAGCCGGACCGCCTCGGTGAGCCTCACCGGCGGGCCACCCCCTCCAGGCGCCCGTCGCGGACCAGCAGGGTGTGGTCGAGGCGGGCGGCCACACTGGCGTCGTGGGTGACCACCACCACGGCCACACCGCGCTCGGCCCGCAGCCGCGCCAGCAGCTCCAGAACCTCGTCGCCGGAGCGCGAGTCGAGGTTGCCGGTGGGCTCGTCGGCCAGCAGCATGGCCGGCTCGGCCGCAAGCGCCCTGGCGATCGCCACCCGCTGCTGCTCGCCGCCGGAGAGCTGCGAGGGCCGGTGCTGCAGCCGCTGGGCGAGGCCGACGGCCTCCAGCGCCTCGGTGGCGCGCCGGCGGCGCTCGGCCCTGCCGAGCCCGCGGTACACCAGCGGGAGGCCCACGTTGCCGAGCGCCGAGGTCCTCGGCAGGAGCTGGAAGTTCTGGAAGACGAAGCCGACCACCTGGTTGCGGACCCTGGCCAGCTCGTCGTCGTCCAGGCTCGCCACGTCACGCCCCTCGAAGGCCAGGCTGCCGCTGGTCGGCCGGTCGAGCCCGCCGAGCAGGCCGAGCAGGGTGGACTTCCCCGAGCCGCTCGGCCCCATGATCGCCAGCGAGTCGCCGTGCGCCACCGCCATGTCCACGCCGTCGAGCGCGCGGACCTCGACGCCCTCCATGCGGTAGACCTTGGTGATCCCGCGCGCCTCCACCACCGGGAGGTCATCGGTGGGGCCGGGCCCGATCAACCCAGGCACCCCACGGGCGGCGCCCACGCTCAGTTCCCCGGCCAGCTCTCGCCGTCGTGCAGGCGCTCGGCGCCGCGGCTGACGACCCGCTCGCCCTGCCGCAGGCCGGCCGCGATCGCGGCGCGGTCGTCGCCGTCTACCGACACCCGCACGTCGCGGAGGTGGACCTTGCCGCCCTCGATCACCAGCACCGCCTGCTGGCCGCGGTCGCGGCCGATCAGCGCGGAGCCGGGCACCGACAGGGCGTCCCGAGCCTGGCGCACCTGGATGTCGGCGGTGGCGGTCATGCCCACCCGCGGCGCCGGCCCGTCGCCGGCGGCCAGCACCAGGTCCACCTCGTAGGTCACCCCGCCGGCGGCCGACTGGCTGGAGGACGGCGCCACCGCGACCCGCCGCACCCTGGCGGGGAAGCTGGCGCCAGGGAAGGCGTCGAGCTGCACGTCCGCAGGCTGGCCGGGCCTGACCAGGGCGATGTCGGTCTCGTCGACCTCGGCGGCGACCTGCAGGTCGCTGACGTCGTACACGGTGGCCACGGTCTGCCCGGCGGCGATCTGGTCGCCCGCCCGCAGCGGCGGCCCGGCGGCGCTCTGGCCTCCGCTGCCGCCGGCCAGCCCCTGCACCGCCTGCTGCGCGCTCTCCGGGAGCTGGGAGAGGTCGGGCAGGCTGGTGGCGCCGGCGCCACCGCTGGACGCGCGGCCGAGCTGGAGCGTGCCGGAGATCGGCGCGCGGAGCGTCAGCTCGGCCTTCTGCTCCATGGCGAGGTCGAGCGCGAGCTGCGCCTGGCCGCGCTGGGCGGCGGTCGCCGAGTCCAGGGCGCTCCGCAGGGCGACTGTCTGCTGGTCCACCGCCGCCACCGCCAGCTCCGCCGCCTGGGTGGCGCGCCGCTGGCTGGTGGCTACCTGCTGTTCGGCCTTGTCGAGCCTGGCCTGGAGCTGGTCGCGCTGCGGCCGCGGCAGCCCCGCCAGGGTCGACCGCAGGGCCCGCAGCAGCGCCTCCGAGGTGGTGCTGAGCTGCTGCTGGACCTGCTCGATGGCGGCCAGCGCCGAGGCGACCGGGACGCTGGGCACCAGCCCGTCGAGCGCGGAGGCCGAGTCCAGGGCCGCCCGCGCCTGGCGGATCGAGCTGTCGACCTGGGTCGAGGAGAGCTGCGCCACCACCTGGCCGCTCCGCACCCGCTGCCCGTCGTGGACACGGAGGTCGGCCAGCTTGGCGGCGGCGGGAGCGTGGAGGTCGGACTGGGCCGCCGCCTGCACCGACCCGGGGGCGCTCACGCGCTCGATCACGTCGGCGGTGCGCGCGGCCTCCGCGGCGAATCGCGCGTCCGGCCCGGAGCCGCAGGCCGCCAGCGCGAGCATCCCGGCCGCCAGCGCGGCGACCGGAACGGCCGCCAGCCGGACCCCGACCCGCCCCACCCGCATCCGGCAACCTCTCACTGCTCGTGCCAAAACCACCGGGTCAGCATAGTTGCCCTGGACGGGTTGTGCGGAGGTTCGGGGGTCTACCGCTTCGCCAAGCTGGAAAGGAAAAAATAGAGGTTGGCGGGGCGCTCGGCGAGGCGGCGCATGAAATAGGGGTACCACTGGTCGCCGTAGGGGACGTAGACGCGCAGCCGGTAGCCCTCGGCGACGACCTGGGCCTGCAGGTCGCGCCGGACTCCGTGCAGC
>Ga0070698_100006381_pt1 | contig 12806 bp, 12 predicted proteins | sample KBSK1502metaG_FD_65477 | JGI IMG/M metagenome (GOLD analysis project Ga0070698, IMG submission 65477) | Corn, switchgrass and miscanthus rhizosphere microbial communities from Kellogg Biological Station, Michigan, USA - KBS K1-50-2 metaG | ecosystem: Host-associated > Plants > Roots >... | reverse complement strand
GCGCCTTCCTCACGCATTCGCTGCTTGATGAAGGCGTGCCCGACGCGGTTGATCAACGGGACGCCGCCGGCCCGCTCGATTGTCTCGGGGACCGCCCAGCTCGCGCGAAGGTCGTAGATGATCTTTGCGCCGGGCTCCTTCTCGAGTAGCGACGTGGCCAGCAGCGCGGTGATGAAGTCGCCGGGCACGAATTCGCCCGTGTCGTCGACGAAGAAGCAGCGGTCAGCGTCCCCGTCGAACGCGGCGCCGAGGTCGGCACGCTCCTCCAGGGTCTTCGCAACGATGAATTCTCGGTTTTCAGGCAGCAAAGGGTTCGGCGGGTGATTCGGAAAGGTCCCGTCGGGCTCGAAGAAACAACGGACGGCCTCGATCGGCAGCCGCTCCAAGACGCGGGGCAGCATGACTCCGGCCATCCCGTTCGCTGCGTCGATCACCACCTTTAGCGGCTTGATCGCCTCGATCTCGACGAACGAGAGCACCCGCTCGACCCAGGCGGGCCAGATGTCGTGGGCCTCGACCTTTCCCCTTGCGGAGCTCGGCGACCGACCCGTGATCGCCACCGCGCGGTCGCGGATCTCGAGCAAACCCGATTCGCCGCCGACCGGCAGCGCTCCGCTCCGAACGATCTTCAAGCCCGTGTAGTCCTTTGGATTGTGCGAGGCCGTGACCGCGACGCCGCCGTCGAGCTTCAGATCGCCTACGGCGAAATAGACCATCTCGGTCCCGACGAGGCCGAGTTGGAGCACATCGGCTCCTGCATCGGCGGCTCCCTCGGTGACCGCCTCTGCCATCGCCGGGCTGGAGACCCGCATGTCGTGGCCGACCGCGATCTCCCGCGGCTCGAACTGCTCGACGAAGGCACGGCCAATCGCGTAGGCGCCGTCCTCGTCGAGCTCACTCGGGTAGATCCCGCGCACGTCATACGCCTTGAACGCCTTCGGATCGAGCACCGCCAGGATGCTAACGGCGCTGCGTGAAGGGCGTTTCTTGGCTTAGAAAGTGTCGAGTACCGGATTTGCAGGGAGAAAGGTTTCCGGCGAAGTGGCCGAGTTCACCCATGCCACACCACTACACCGTTCCGCCGACCTCGCGACGCAGCTGGGCCACTCGAAGAAGAGCATCACAGTGGCCACGTACTTTCACGTCCTCGTCGACTGAGAAGGACCGGCAGCCGCCCGCCAGTGTTTCCTAGACGGCAGTAACGATGAGGTGCCGGTATTTCGCGCGATCCACTGCAGGAGGGTGGGGCCGCAATTCGCAGCCCACCCTCCTTTTCGCAACACCGACGGTTAAATCAGCAGGTCGCCGAAAAGTTGTCGAAGAAGCTGCGAACCGTTCCATCTGGACTGACGGTGACGTGGAACAGCTCGGTGACTATGTAGCTCTGCACGCCACCTGTGGCCTGAATATGGAACTGGTTCACGAACGTTTCCGTGTATCCACCTGGCGGTGAAAACACAGTCAAGTCTCGCGTAAGACCCGTCGCATGGAAGACAGTTCCAGTCGAAAGGTCGACGCCCGTCACGCCCTGCGGCTGGAAGTGGATGGCAAGGATCAGTCCGCCCGAGGGCGTCGACGTCTCTGTGGTCGTCACCAGCAACGGCCCCGAGAGATGGATCAGCTCGCCGTTGCAGAGCGGAAACGTCGCATCGAACGTCTGCTGCTCGACAGTCGTCGCGGCCTCTCCGCCAGCCACAACAACAAACCCAGCAAGCAGTGCCAGGAGCACTAGGACTCGCTTCATCTCGTTCCCCCTTCTCGTGGTCTCCTTCGTTGTCAGCTCCTTCGCCTGGAGCCGGTTGCCGCAGAGACCGCTCATCCACCTCCTTTCTTCGAGATGACTGACAATTGTCACAGACGGCACAAGTCGGGTCAAGGGCGCCGCCCTGGGCCTCACCCAGGCACACGGGCACGGCATCCGAGGGACCAGACGGCGGCTACGACCGCATGGTTTTAGGGAAGCCGCCTGCCCAGCGACCCTGACTTTTTGGCTTAAAAACTGGATCTTCGGGACTTTTGACTGCGCCGCGGTCGTTCTTACACTTACGGCCGTGGAACGAAAGCTGGCAACCGTCCTCTTTGTCGACCTCGTCGATTCGACGTCGCTGGTCGCCGGTGCCGACCCCGAGGTCGCGCGCCGGCGGGTGACCCAGTTCTTCGAGCGTGTCTCTCATTGTGTGATCACGCACGGCGGCATCGTCGAGAAGTTCGCTGGTGATGCGGTGCTGGCAGCTTTCGGGGTGCCGCAGGCGCACGAGGACGACGCCGAGCGCGCGATCCGCGCTGGGCTTGCGACGCTCGATTCCGTCCGGGAGCTGGGTCTCGAGGCGCGCGCGGGCGTCGAGTCAGGCGAGGTCGTCGTCGACGAGAGCGACTCGACCTTCGCGACCGGCGAGGCCGTGACCCTCGCGGCCCGCCTCCAGCAGGCCGCGGGCGCAGGCGAGGTGCTGATCGGCCCGCATGCCTACCGCCTGACCAGCGGGCGCGTGCAGGTCGAGGACGTCGGCCCGCTCGACGTCAAGGGGTTCGGCGAACGGATCTGGACCTGGCGCGCCGAGGCGATCCTCGACGAAGCGCCGATCCGCCCGGGGATCGCAGCGCCGCTCGTCGGCCGCGAGGCCGAGCTCGAGCTGCTTCAGAACACCTACGAGCGCGCCGTCCGCAACCGCCGCGCACACCTTTTCACGATCTACGGCGACCCGGGAGTCGGCAAGAGCCGGCTCGCGCGCGAGTTCCTCGAGGGGCTGGAGGGTGCGACTGTGCTCGGCGGCCGCTCGCTGCCGTACGGCGAGAGCGTCACCTACTGGCCGCTCGCCGAGATGGTCAAGTCAGCCGCCGGGATCACTGACGACGATCCGCTCGAGGTGGCGGTCGAGAAGCTTCGCGAGTCGTGCGAGAACGAGGCGATCGCCGATCTACTAGGGCTCGCCTCCGGCGTGCTCGAGGCGGTCAAGGGAGAGCGGAGCCAGCAAGAAATCGCCTGGGCTGCCCGAGAGTGGGTCGAGCGAGTGGCTCAGGACCAGCCGCTCGTGCTCGCCTTCGAGGACATCCACTGGGCCGAGGAGGCGCTGCTGGACCTGATCGAGCACCTGGCCGAGTGGGTGCGTGACGCGCCGCTCTTGATCATCGGGCTCGCGCGCGCCGAGCTGCTCGACGTTCGTCCGGGGTGGGGAGGCGGTCGGTTGCGGGCCACCGCGATCGAGCTGGAGCCTTTGGGCCGCGAGGAGAGCGAGATGCTCGTCGATGCGCTCGGAGCGAACGGAACGATCGAGGGCGACGCCCGAGAAGCGCTGCTGGAGAAAACAGAGGGCAACCCGCTCTTCCTCGAAGAGACCGTGCGCATGCTCGCCGAATGCGAGGGCCGGCCGCTGTCCGAGTTCGCCGAGCGGATCCCCGACACGCTCCAGGCGTTGATCGCGGCGCGTATCGACCGGCTTCCGACTGAAGAGAAGGCTGTCCTTCAACGCGCCTCGGTGATCGGCCGGATCTTTTGGGGCGGCGCGATCAAGGAGTTGGCGGCGGAGGTCGACGAGCTCGAGCACGTCCTGGAGTCCCTGCTGCTGCGCGACTTCCTCGTCCCCGAGGTTCGCTCGAGTATCTCGGGCGAGACGGCTTACCGTTTCAAGCACGTTCTCATCCGCGAGGTGGCGTACTCGGGTCTCTCCAAGTCGGCACGGGCCGACCTTCACGCGCGCTTCGCACGTTGGCTGCGCAAGCGGGCCGGCGAGGAGCTACTCGAGATCCGGGCCTATCACCTCGACCAGGCTGCGGCGCTGACCGCCGAGCTCGACGGCCGGGTGCCGCCCGAGCTCGCGGACGAGGCAGCGGAAGCACTCGAGACGGCGGGACGCCGCTCGCTCGCTCGGGAAGCGAATCGATCGGCGCGGAAGCAGCTCTTGCGTGCGCTCGAGCTGGAGCCGACGCTGGAGCGCCGCTACCAGGCCGCTCGCGCAGCCTGGCGGCTCGGCGACATGCCGGTCGTCTCGGAGGAAATGGAACGCGTTCGGGCAGAGGCCGCCCAGCAGGGCGATCATTGGTGCGAGTCCCGGTCCTTGGCCGCCCTCTCGGAGGTCGCGCTCAACCGCGGAGCCGACGTCAGCGAGGCCGACCGTCTGGCGCGGCTTGCTCTCGAGGTCGCGGATGCCGACGATCGCGAGCCGCGGTTCGATGCTCTCCACGTCCTGTACACCGGCGCCTGGTGGCGCGGGCGGCTGTCCGACGCCGACCGCTACGCCCGTGAGCAGCTCGAGCTCGCGCAGGAAGCCGGTCGCGCGGACCTCGAAAGCAGGGCCGCAGTCGATCTCGCACGCACGCATTCGGCCAGGGGCGAATACGACCTGGCCGACCCGCTCTTCGCCCGGGCGCTGGAGCTGGCGGAGGAGAGTGGCTCGATCGTCGTGCGGGCCAATGTGCTCTCCGTTTCCGGCATCAACTCGAGCTACCGCGGCGAATACGACGAAGCCCAGCTACAGCTCGAAGAAGCGCGCGCGCTGTTCGAAGAGGCTGGGGTTGCCTCGTCGCTCGGGCTCGTCTTGTACCGGCTCGCGGTCGTCGCTTGGAACCAGGAGGATCTCGACCGCGCTGAACGCTTGAGCCGCGAATCGATCCGAACGCTTGCACCCCTCGAGGACCGCGGAACCCTGTGCGAGGCGCAACGGCGGCTGGCAGAGGTCCTGCTGGCAAAGGGCAAGCTCGACGAGGCCGAGCGCTATGCCGAGGCGGCGCTCGGCACGGTGGGCCTGCAGGACATGAGCTCGCAGGCCTCGACGCGGACCACGCTCGCGCGGGTACGGACCGCACAAGGGCGTTTCGACGATGCCGAGCGCCTTCTTCGCGAGGCAGTCGAGATCACGGACCAGACCGAGTACCGCGCGTTCGGCTCGGACTCCCTGGAGGACCTCGTTCAGCTGCTCCGCGACCGTGGCCGAGACGACGAGGCCGAGGGCCTCGAGCGGCGCCTCGAGGACGCGAGGCCCGCTTCCAGCGCAGCACGAATCGCCTGATGTGACTCCTCGTCCGGCGACTCGCTGATCACCGTCGCCGGACGCTTGAAGCGCGTGAGCGCTTCTCCAAGGGGCTCGGCGCGGAGCGTTCCTTCACCGTAGGGCAGGTGCTTCGTCTCGTTGCGATTCGCGTAGGCGATGTCGGAAAAATGAATGTGGAACGGAGCGCCCTTGGCCAGGACGTCATCGGCCGCTTCCAGGATCTCGGCGAAGGCCTCGGTCTCGGTGAATCCTCCGTCGGTGACGGCGTGCAGGTGGGCGAAGTCGATGACTGGTCGGACCCAGCCCGTGCGCCCGGCGATCTCAAAGATGTCCTCCGCGGTGCCGAGCTCGCGGACGCGGCCCATCACCTCGACACCGAACGGCACGGCCCTGTCCTTGGCCTCGAGCCGCTCACGCAACTCGCCAAGCTGCTCGACGACGGAGTCGATCGCATCCTGCCGCTCCCGGCCCAGTAGGAAGCCGGGGTGGAAGACGACGAGCTCGGCGCTTGCCGTCTTCGCGATCCCGGCGGAGTGGTCGAGCATGCCGACCGCCATTCGCTGCTTCTTGTCGCGCTCGACGTGACCCATGAACCCCGCGATCGGCGCGTGGACGGAGAGCACGACCCCCGCCTCGCGGGCCAGGTCACCGAAGCGCTCGGCCCAGGGATAGTCCATCCAGAATTTGCCCTCGAAGTCGATCTCGCAGGCGGTGTAGCCCCGTTCCTGCAGCAATTCGATTGCCCGCTCAGGACTGTCTCGTGACGGAACTCGAGCCGGTCCGAATCTGAGCGCGCTCATGGAAAGGCAGCGTATCGCCGGCGGAGCCGGGCTTGGCCGGGCGGGGGCCGCGGCTACGTCAGCATTGTCTCGGCAAGAAGAAGGGGGCTCATGGGAAAGTTTCGCCCATGTCCGTCCGATCTTGTTTCTACGCTCTTTGCATGCCAAAACGTCCGAGCCGCATCGACCTGCTGGAACTGGATATCGACCTTCGCCTCGCCGATCTCTGGCGGGAAGCCGGTGAGATCGACGAATGGAACATCGAGGTCGTTGCGGCGTTCATGCGCGCCGCCTACGGAAAAGGCTATTGCGACGCGTTGACCGAGGATTCACCCGGGAGCCTCTGCGAGGAGCACGGTTACCGGGTGCCAGCGCGGCGGGCCACGGCGACGCCTGAAGCCTGAGCGCAGCCCGACTCGGCCAGGCCACTAGCATTCAACGGGTGAGCGTCTGGCTATCGCTCGGCGTCCTACTTGCAATCGCGTGCGTCCTGGTCGTGGCGCTACCGTTTCTGCGGCGTCCGGGGCTCACGGCCGCCGAAGACCGGCTCGGTGAGCCCGACGCCCTAGAGCGGAGGCGGCTCGAGCTCGCCGAAGAACGCGATCGCGCGCTGGCGGCCCTGAAGGAGCTGGAGTTCGACCATCGCACGGGCAAGGTCTCGGACGATGACTACCGCGCGCTGGTCGGACCGCTGCGTCGCCGCGCCGCCGAGGCCCTGCGGGCGTTGGAACCCCGAGCTCGGGATGCAGAGGCAAAGGTGCATGCCCGCCGCTAACTGCTCGAACTGTGGCGCGCCCCTGGCAAAAGACACACGCTTCTGTCCCGACTGCGGCGTCCGCACAGACGCCGCGAACGACTCCACGGCAATCGAGGAGCTTCCGCCCGACGAGACCGGGCAGGTGCCGGTGCACAGGATCGCGGCAGAGCCGCGATATTTCGGCGTTGCTCCCCCGCTCGCGTTGTTCATGCTTGCGGCCGCGGCGCTCGTGGCCGCGATCGTCGTCCTCATCGGCGGGAACACGATCGCGGGTGCGCTGCTGCTCCTGGCTGCGGCGTTGTTCTCGGCCCTCTTCGTGGCGGCGGCGAGACGGCCGCCCGAAACCGCACTCGTGAAGTTCTCCCGGCGGGCAGTTGGTCGGATGCGCGACCGCGCCGGTTTCGCGGTCGAAGCCGTCAGCGTGCACTCAAATGCGCGGAGGGAGCTCCTGCGGCTCCGCCACGAGCTGTCGGACCTGGTCGCCCAGCGGGCCGAAGCCGCTCGGGCGCTCGGCGAGGCGGTATACCGTGGTGCGGACGATCAGGCCGAAGCTGCTCGAGACCGGATGAGCGAGATCGATCAAGGGCTCGCCGACAAGGAGACGGAGATGAAAACAGTGGCGGCAGCAGCGAACGAACGCATCCAGCGCGCGCAGCTCCAGGTCCAGCCGACGGCGATCGTCGAACCGCCACAGATCCCCGAGCCGATGCCGGTTCCATCGGAGCCGCCCCAGCCCGTCACGGTCCCCGAGCCGTCGCCGATGCCGTCGGAGCCGCCTGCGCCGGTGCCCTCCCCCGAGCCGATGCCGGAGCCGTCACCCCCGGAATCGGAGCCGCCGCCTCAGGCCTAGGAAGCACGGCGGACAGCTTCTACGTCAACGTCTGATACAGCAGGAAGACGTTCAGGGCAGAGATGACGGCTGCGATCACCGTGGCGACGATCGTCGTTGATCGGTGATTGACGAGCGCGCCCATCAGGTCCTTCTTGCTCGTGAACATCACAAGAGGGATCAGCGCGAACGGAATGCCGAACGACAGTACGACCTGGCTGATGATGAGGGTGCGGGTCGGATTGAGCCCGATCCCGATCACGATCAGCGCCGGCAGCATGGTCACGAGCCGACGTACCCAGATCGGGATCTGCCGGCGGATGAAGCCCTGCATGACGACCTGTCCGGCGAGGGTTCCCACAGTTGAGCTCGACAGGCCCGAGCCGAGCAGCGCGAGCGCGAAGAGGGTGCTCGAAGCGCCGCCGAGGATCCCGCTCAGCGTCCGGTGTGCCGTCTCGAGCGACGCGACGTGGGTGAGGCCGTTGGTGTAGAAGGTGCTCGCTGCGGTCACGAGCATCGCCACGTTGATCAGCCCGGCGATGGACATCGCGATCCCGACGTCGATACGCGTGAACCGGTAGAGGCGGCGCGCCTGTTCCTCCGACTTGGGCAGGACTCGGTCCTGGAGGAGCGCCGAATGGAGGTAGATCACATGCGGCATCACGGTTGCGCCGAGGATTCCGACCGCCAGCAGCACCGACTCGCTACCAGAGAACTGCGGCACGACGGCGTGACGGGCGACCGTCCCCAATGGCGGGTTCGCGTAGAAGAGCTCGCCGACATAGCAGGCGCCGACCACACCGACGATCGCCGCGATCACCGCCTCGAAAGGCCGGAAGCCGAAGCGCTGCAAGCCGAGGATCAGGAAGGCCGTGGCACCGGTCAACAGCGCCGCTGGGAAGAGTGCGATCCCGAACAGCAGGTGGAATCCGATCGCGGCGCCGAGGAATTCCGCGAGGTCGGTTGCCATCGCGATCACCTCGGCCTGGATCCAGAGCCCGAAGGACGTCCGCCGGGAGAATCTCTCGCGGCAGACCTCCGGCAGGTTGTTCCCCGTGGCGATCCCGAGCTTCGCCGAGAGGGTCTGGATCACCATCGCCATCAGATTCGCCGCGACGATCACCCAAACGAGCGTGTAACCGAACTGGGAACCTCCGGCGATGTTCGTCGCGAAGTTGCCGGGGTCGATGTAGGCGACGCAGGCAACGAATGCGGGGCCGAGGAAGGGCAGGATGCGAAAGCCGCGCCGACGCCGCTCGCCGCGCAGGACCCGGCCGGCATCCTCCGCCGTGCGTGCGGTGGCGTTCATCGATCTGAGTGTAGCCGAGAAGTTAGGTACGCCTAAACTTTGCGATACGCAGATCGGGCAGGTTGCGATGCCGCTCGTCCAGGTCGAAGCCGTAGCCGACGAAGTACTCGTCCGGGACGACGAAACCGACGTACCGGACGGGGAGGTCGTCGACCAGTCGCCGATACGGGCGGTCGAGCAGCGTCGCGATTCCGAGCGACGCCGGCCGCCGGAGCTCGAGCAGCTTGCGCAGGTAGTTGAGAGTCAGGCCGGTGTCGACCACGTCCTCGACCACCAGCACGTCGCGACCCTCGACGGATCCGTTCAGATCCTTCAGCAGGCGCACTCGCTCGTGGCCACCCGGCTCGGCACCCCCGTAACCCGCGAGCTCCACGAAATCGAGCTCGTGCACCGACGAGATCGCCCGGGAGAGGTCGGCGGCAAAGAACAGGGACCCCTTGAGCGGGGCGACGAGCACGAGATCGAGCCCTGCATAGTCTGCGGCGATCTGCACGCCCAGCTCGCCGACGCGATCCCGGATCTCACCGGCGGTGAGGTACGTCTCGCCGACGCGCAGGTCGTCGCTCAGCCGGCGAAGTCGAGTCTGAATCGCTGGGCCAGGCGCTCGATATCGCGCCGGTAGAAGAGCTTGATCCGGACATTCGGGTAGCGCTGGCGAAGCTTCCGCAGCTTGCGGTTCTTGCGGGTCACGAGCGCCTGCTTCATGACGGTCACCTCGACATAGAGGTCCTGCTCCGGGAGGTAAAAGTCCGGCGTGAAGGCCTGGGTGACCCGTCCCTCCACTTCTTCGAGAGCAAAGGTCCGCGGCTCGTACTCCCAGGGAACGCCGTAGAAGTCGAGCAGTCGTGCGCACTCCCGCTCTGCGTCATTCGCGAAGCGGGGTGTCGCCACGCTCCGGGCTGTTTCGGCCCCCACTCGACCGAAAGTAGCATTGGATCCGGATGCTGCGGCCCGTGACTGCCGGCGAAGGAAGCGACGCAAGACCCGCCGCGGAAAATGCGTAGCATTTTGCGGCAATACCGATGAAGATCGCCCACATCTCGGACATCCATTGCGGTGAGGTGCATTTCGTGCCGGGTCTGATGGAGCGGGCGATCAACGAAATCAACGACCTGGAGCCGGACATCGTCGTCTGTTCGGGCGATCTCACGGCGATGGGCTTCAAGCACGAGTACGTGGAGGCGAAGGCGTATCTCGACCGGATCGAATGCGACTGCGTGGTCGTCATCCCCGGAAACCACGACTCGCGCAATGTGGGGTATATCCATTTCGAAGAGCTGTTCGGTGCGCGCAATCGCGTGGTCCAGCGAGAAGGCGTCACGATCGTGGCGGTCGACTCAACCGAGCCCGACCTCGATCACGGCCAGATCGGCCGCGGCCGCTACGGCTGGATCGAGGAGCAGTTTGCTGAAGGTAATGCGGAGCTGCGGATCTTCGTACTGCACCACCACCTCCTTCCGGTCCCGGGCACCGGACGCGAGCGGAACGTCGTCTACGACGCGGGCGACGCGATCGAGTGCCTGCAGCGCGCGGGCGTGGACATCGTCCTCTCCGGCCACAAGCACGTTCCGTACGCCTGGCGGCTCGAAGACCTCTTCGTGATCAACGCCGGCACGGTCTCCTCGCATCGCCTGCGCGGCAAGACGCGACCCTGTTACAACCTGATCGAGATCACCGACCACCACGTGGACGTCTGGCGCAAGTACCCGTTCCACGGGCAGGAGCGGATCATCCAGTTCTCGACGCAGACGCGGGCCTTCGAGAAATACACCGCTCGAATCGAGGGCGAAGTGACCTCGTCGCGATGATTCGAACGCTCGCCTTGATCGACGGGGAGCACCATGCGTCGACGATCCGGGACGCGCTCGCGACGTTGCAGTACGACTTCGTCGGCGCGGTGATGGTCGGCGGTACCGAGAAGCTCCGCGGCGAAGCCGACTATGGCGTGCCCCTGTACGACGAGCTCGAGGTGGCGCTACGGGAGCTGGAGCCGGAGCTCGTGCTCGATCTGTCGGACGAGCCCGTGCTCGGGCCGGTGGCGCGCTTTCGGCTGGCGAGCCGGGTGCTGGCGGCCGGTCTGCCTTACGCGGGAGCCGATTTCCGCCTCGAGCCGCCCGCGCTGGAGGCCTTCCCGCTGCCTTCGCTGGCCGTCTACGCGACGGGCAAGCGCGTCGGCAAGACCGCGGTCTCTTCTCATATTGCTCGGCTGTTCTCGCGCGACCGCAAGGTGGTCGCCGTGGCGATGGGGCGGGGCGGCCCTGAGACGCCCGAGGTTGCAGAGTCGCCGCCGAGCGTCGCCGAGCTGCTGGCGCTGTCCCGCGACGGCCGTCACGCGGCGTCCGACTACCTGGAGCTTGCTGCCGTTGCCGGCGTCGCGACGATCGGCTGCCGGCGCTGCGGGGGAGGGCTCGCCGGTGCCGTTGCGACCTCGAACGTGCCCGCGGGCGCCGAGCTCGCTCTTCAGCGCTCACCCGACTTGGTGGTCTTCGACGGCAGCGGTGCGGCGATTCCGCCTGTTGCGACCGGCAAGCGCGTGCTCGTCACGAGCACGTTCGACCCTCCTGGGCTCGTCACCGGCTACCTGAACGCCTACCGGATTCTGATCTCCGACCTCGTACTGGTGACGATGGCGGACGCTCATACGCCCCACGAGGCGCTTGCAGAGGCGATCCGCGAGGTGAAACCGGACGTCCCGGTGATCGCCGTTGGCTTCCGCCCGCGGCCGCTCGCGCCGGTGGCCGGCAAGCGCGTCGCCTACTTCACGACAGCCGCCACTCCGGCGCACAAAGGGCTCGCCGCGGAGCTGGGCGACCAGGGAATCGAGGTCGTCCACGTTTCGGGCAACCTCGCCGACCGCCCGACGCTGCTGCGGGAGTTGGCGACCGTTGACGCGGACGTCTACCTGACGGAGATCAAGGCGGCCGGAATCGACGCCGTCGCGGAGGCGGGCGCGAGCCGAGGCGTCGAAGTCGTCCTCGCGGCCAACGATCTCGTCCCTGTTCCCGGCCAGCCCGCGCTCGAGCCCGAGCTCCGCGCGCTTGTCGAGGCCGCGAGCGCGGAGCCGGTGGGAACGTGAGCGAGCGGCGCCACCGCCAGCCGTTACCGCTGGGCGGCGACGACGGGCTGCCGTTTTCCAAGGGCCTGCTCGCGCGAGCGCTGATCGCGACCGGCGTGCCTTCGGAGAAGGCCTATGAGCTTGCGCTGACCGCCGAAGCCGACCTGGCCGCCGCCGGTGGGCGTGCTTCCTCGATCGACCGGCTGCACGAACTGGCTGTCGGCATGTGGGGGGAAGCCGAAGGCGCGCAGGAAATCCGGCGGCTGCGCCTGTTCAACCGGCTCGATGAGCTCGACCTCCCGATCGTCCTGTTGATCGGGGGGGCGACGGGCACGGGCAAGTCCACCGTCGCTACTGAGATCGCCTACCGCCTCGGAATCACGCGGGTGACCTCGACGGACTTCGTGCGGCAGACCATGCGTGCGTTCTTCTCACAGGATTTCATGCCGGCGATTCACTACTCGAGCTTCGAGGCGGGCGCGTCTCAGGACGACGACGACGAGGATCGCGTCCTCCATGGTTTCCTCGCGCAGACCCGTAACGTGCTCGTCGGCGTGCGCGCCGCGATCGAGCGGGTGATGCAGGAAGGCTGGTCGATGGTCCTCGAGGGCGTTCACCTCGTGCCCGGCATGGTCTCGGCCGAGATCGAGGGCGCACTCGTCATCCAGTTCGTGCTCGCGATCGAGGACGTCGAGGCGCACGCGAGCCATTTCTGGCTGCGCGATTCGATCTCGGGCAGCGCACGGCCCTTCGAGCGCTATCTCGACGCGCTCGGGGACATCCGCGAGCTCCAGGACTACATCGTCTCGCGAGCGGAGAAAGCGGGCGTGCCGGTGATCGAGAACAGCAATATTGAACTGGCGATCGCCCAGGCGATGGAGCTCGTGCTCGAGAGTGCCGAACGCTTCGAGAAGGTCGGATGACCGAGACGGCGCCTATACGACAGCAGGAGGGATCCGAGCTCGATCGCTACTGCCTCTGCGAGAGCTACGCACGTGCGACCGAGCGCGCCGCTCTTGCGGGAGCGCGCTGGCTAGGGCGGGCCGATCAGGAGGCTGCCGAGCGCGATTCCGCTCAGGCGATGCGGTCGGC
>Ga0070698_100006380_pt1 | contig 12806 bp, 10 predicted proteins | sample KBSK1502metaG_FD_65477 | JGI IMG/M metagenome (GOLD analysis project Ga0070698, IMG submission 65477) | Corn, switchgrass and miscanthus rhizosphere microbial communities from Kellogg Biological Station, Michigan, USA - KBS K1-50-2 metaG | ecosystem: Host-associated > Plants > Roots >... | reverse complement strand
GGCCGGCCTCGGCATCGCCGCCTCCCCCGACCCCGCCCGCGGCGCGACCCCGCGGCACCTGGCCTGGACCGTGCTCGGCGCGGCCGCGATCGCGGTGTGGCCCGCCGTCGCCGCCCGGCGCGCCGGCCCGCGGCCGCTGATCCTGGGCGCCTGGGGCTCGGCCGCCGTCACCGCCGTGTTCGTGGCCCTGCTCGGCTGGCTGCTCGCCGAGACCCGCGACGGCAGCGTGCTGGGCCTGGCCGAGCGGCTGACGTCCTCGATCCAGACCTGCTGGCCGTTCATCGTCGCCGTCGCCCTGCGCCGCACCCGCCGCCCCCGTCCCGGCCCGGGCACCGGCGGCAGCGGCGGGGCGACGGGCGGGGCCACCGCGCGGGCCAGCGGCCGCGGCCGCGGGCGCGACCGGTGATGGCAGCCCGCCCGCAGGCGACCCAGGGCCCGTTACTTACCTGTTTGGCTAGCCCGGCGTTTCACAGCTCACCCGCCGGCCGGGATGTCCTGGCGGGCGGCCGCCGCCGCGACCTGGTCCTCCCACCAGGCGAGCTCGTCTTCGCCGCCGAGTGCCTTCTCCCAGCCGAAGGTGGCCATCATTCCAATCAGGCACAGGTCGAGCTGCCGCTGCCACCAGCCTGCCGTGGTGACCCCGTGCTGCTCCAGCGCTGCTCGGAACCGGGTGATCACGGCCTCCTTGGGTTCGGGGAGCCGGGCCCGGTTGAGCGCCAGATACCAGCACAGGTCCCAGCAGGCGGGCCCGGAGCCGGGATAGGCCCAGTCCAGCAGGATGGTCCGCCCGTCGGGGTGGGTGCCGAGGTTACCCATCTTCCAGTCGCCGTGCAGGAAGGTGCGGGGGGTTTCGGTCAGCGGCCCGGTGATCAGCTCCGGCCGGTCATGAACCAGCTGCGCCATCGCCGACAGCAGCGGCGACCGGGCCGGCAGCGCCTGCCACCCCGCATCTGCTGCGGCGACCGGCGGCGGCACCTGGGGCGATGCCAATTCGGCGGCGATATTGCCCGGGCCGAAGAACCGCAGCCGCTGCGCCATGGTGGTCAGGCCGAGGCCGTCCTGCCAGCCCCAGAACCGGGCGCAGAGGGCGGCCATGTGCGTGATGAAGCTGCCGTGCTGGCTGGCCGGCACCACCATGTCGCCGGGCGGGACCAGATCCTCACCAACGTCACGCATCAGCACCGTGAGCACCGCAGAATCCCCAGTGCCCGCCACGTCCATGGCGACCACGGCGTGATCAATGCAACCGGGGACCCCGTCCATGATCCCGGCCCGCCACACGAGGTAGGGCCGGTGGACGTGGTCGCCGGTGACGCGCATGATCCAGTCCGACGCCGGGCTGAGCCGCTTGAGAAAGTAGGCGTCCCCGTCGACCGTGACCCGCTCATAGGCAGCCCCGGCCCGGGCGTCGCTGGGCTGGACCCGCTGCCGTGACGACGCCCGGGTGAGCAGTTCCCGGACGGCCCCGGCACTGCTCACCAGCGTCATCCAGCCCGTCCTAGCGCCGCAAGGAACCGGGGCTGGGCGGACGCGCCCGGCGGAACGGGCAGCGCCTCGCCAATTGCGCCCGCTTGCCGGAACAGGTCCAGCTGCGGCTCTAGGACCTCGCGGCAGGCCTCCACGAGGCCGGGGTCCAGCGTGGTGTCCTGGCCAGTGGCAACCGCCAGGTCCCAGCCATGGATGAGCACGTCGAAGAACCGGTGCCCGGCATACACCGACCCGGGAACCGGCCCATAGGAGACCGCGCACGGCGCGTCGAGAGCACCAGGCCTGCGGAACACCGCCGCCGCAGCGACCGCGGACGCGGCGTAGGCTCCGGCTGGGTCCGGGCCGAGCACGTCCCCGTCGAAGCGGACGCCGATGCCCTCGATCGTTGCCCCGGCAGCCAGCTCGGCCGCCCACAAGTTGCCCGAGACGACATGGTTGAGTAGCGCCCACACGTCCCAGCCCTGGCACGGGGAGGCCGCGTGCCAGCGATCCTCCGGGATGCCCGTCACGATGCGGCCGGTGGCGTCCAGCGCCTGAGCGTGCAGTTCGGCGATATCGGTCATGGTTCCCTCCCCTTTCAGCTGGCCGTGGCCACCCTCGGTCGCCGCAAGGCCGCACTGCGCTGCCAACTGGTCAGTAACTCGTCAGGACTGTTGTGCGTAGTCGGCCGCACCGAACCAGTCCACAGTCACCACGGCCTCGTCACCGACCACCCAGGCGTCGTGCCCGCTCGGCAGGCAGGTGACATCTCCCGGGCCGGCAACGAATTCGGCCCCGTCGTCCATACGGACGGCCAGGCGCCCGCTTACGTGGTACTGGAAGTGCGGTGCCTCGCAGCTGTCGGTACCTGCGATCGGCTTGACGTCCTTCGACCAGCGCCATCCTGGCTCGAACACCAGCCGCCCTATCTGGCCGCCGCCGACGTTGAGGATCTCGGCGTTACCGTTGGGGAACGCGCGGATCTCGTCGGGTGTCTGGAAGCTGCGGTGTTCTGTCTTCTCCATCAGTGCCCCCGCTTCGAAGCTGGCGTCAGATCAGGTAACCTGACTTACTAGTAGGTCAGATACTTACCTACTGATAGGTCAGCCGTCAAGGCTCGCGGAGGTACCGATCGATGAGAGCGGCACGTGGGCGCGGTGACGCCGACACCGCCGCGCGGATCCTGGATGTCGCGGAACGGCTCGCGCAGGATCGCGGCTTCAACGGGTTCAGCTACGCCGACATCGCCACCGAACTCGGGATCACCAAGGCAGCGCTGCACTATCACTTCGCGGGCAAGGCCGATCTCGGCGAGGCGCTCATCGGCCGCTACACCGAGCGGTTCGGCGAGGCGCTGGCAGCGATCGACGCCAGCACACACGTGGCGGCTGACAAGCTGCGCGGCTACGCCAACCTGTACCTTGACGTCCTGCGCGCCCGGCGGATGTGCCTGTGCGGGATGCTGGCAGCCGAATACCCGACCCTGCCGGACGCGATGCGAGCCTTGGTGGTCACGTTCTTCGACCAGAACGAGGCATGGCTGGAAGGCGTCCTCGAGCAGGGACTCGGCGACGGAAGCCTGCGCTTCACCGGCACCGCGCCCAGCACAGCCCGCATGATCATCGGCTGCCTGGAAGGCGCGATGCTAGTCGCCCGCCCCTACGGCGACATCCCGCGATTCCAAGACACCGCGGCGAACCTGGTGGCCAGCCTCACCTCGCCTGTGACCATCGCGGACTGACCAGCCAGCGCGCGGATCGCCCCGATCTGCACCAGCGCCGGCTGACCTGAACCTGGCTGCGGCCAGACACCTGATCATGCTGCCTTTCGCTCTGCCCACCCGCCCGGCGCTCTACCACGCTCGGTGACGGATCCGGCCACACATCACCGCGGGCTGAACAGGGACTCGCCTCCGGCGGCCGCGGGGCGGTTGTCCTGGCGCGACCACTCCCCGTACAGCGCTGGGTGCGCAGGGCGTTGCGCTGGGGTGGCGGCAGCCGTTCGGAATAATCCTGCATCGGGGCGCCCAGCAGGTGCAGCCCCGCGAAGGCCAGCAGCTCCTTGGCTCGACCTGCCGCCCGGGACATGCGCTCACCGGATGGGCCTGACCTCGATGAAGAACACCGTCACCGTGCGCGCGGTGTTCGGCAGGCGCTGACCGGGCGCGACCAGCAGACAGGCGGCGGACGCCGGCCCGGCCGGGCTTCAGCCGGGCCAGGTCCACTGCGCGACCTCGGGCAGGTCCTCGCCGTACTCGCGGGTCCAGGCCCGGGCGCGCAGCCGGGCGTCGGCCATCTGCTGCCGCAGGCCGGCGGCCCGCGGGCCGAGGCCCGGTACCCGGTCGATCACATCCATGACCAGGTGGTAGCGGTCGAGATCGTTGAGCATCACCATGTCGAAGGGCGTGGTGGTGGTGCCCTTCTCCTTGTAGCCGCGGACGTGCATCTGGTCGTGATTGCGCCGCCGGTAGGTGAGCCGGTGCACCAGCCACGGGTAGCCGTGGAAGGCGAAGATGACCGGGCGGTCCTCGGTGAACAGCGTGTCGAACTCGCGGTCGGGCAGCCCGTGCGAATGCTCGGAGTCGGGCAGCAGCCGCATCAGGTCCACGACGTTGACGACCCGTACCTTTAGATCCGGCAGCTTGGCGCGCAGGAGCGACGTCGCGGCGAGCGTTTCCAGGGTGGGGACGTCCCCAGCGCAGGCGAGCACGACGTCGGGCAGGGTGCCCGGCGCGCCGTCCGAGCTGGCCCACTCCCAGATGCCTGCGCCGCGCGCGCAGTGCAGGGCGGCCTCGCTCACCGACAGCCAGTCGGGCTGCGGCTGCTTGCCCGCGACGACGACGTTCACGTAGTGCCGCGACCGCAGGCAATGGTCGTAGGTGGACAGCAGCGTGTTGGTGTCGGGCGGCAGGTAGATCCGGACCACCTGGGGGCTCTTGTTCAGCACCACGTCGAGGAACCCGGGATCCTGGTGGGTGAACCCGTTGTGGTCCTGCCGCCACACGTGCGAGGACAGCAGGTAGTTCAGGCTCGCCAGCGGCCGCCGCCACGGCACCTCGGCGCTGGATTCCAGCCACTTGGCGTGCTGGTTGAACATCGAGTCGACGATGTGGATGAACGCCTCGTAGCAGGTGAACACGCCGTGTCGGCCGGTGAGCAGGTAGCCCTCGAGCAGGCCCTGGCAGATGTGCTCGGACAGCACCTCGATGATCCGGCCCCGCCGGTCCAGCCGGTCGTCGTACTCGCCGATCCGGGCCTGCCAGTCCCGGCCGGTGACCTGCAGCATGTCCTGCAGCCGGTTGCTGACCAGCTCGTCCGGGGCGAACGTCAGGAAATTCGCCGGGTTGAGCCGGGTGACGTCGCGCAGCCAGCCGCCGAGCACACGGGTCGCCTCGTGCTCCGTGGCGCCGTGCCGCTCGGCCGGGACGCCGTAGTCCCGCCAGTCGGGCAGCCGCAGGTCGCGGAGCAGGATGCCGCCGTTGGCCACCGGGTTGGCGCTCATTCGGCGGGCGCCCGCCGGCGGCAGCGCGAGCAGCTCGGGCACCGGCCGCCCGGCGTCGTCGAACAGTCCCTCCGGCCGGTAGGACTTGAGCCACGCTTCCAGGGCGCGGCGGTGATCGTCGTTGCCGCGCGCGGCCGGGAGCGGCACCTGGTGGGCGCGGAACGTGCCCTCCACCTGCTGCCCGTCGACCACCGGCGGGCAGGTCCACCCCTTCGGCGTGGCCAGGACGATCATCGGCCAGGCCGGCGCCGGCCGATCCCCGGCCTGACTGCCAGCCGCCTGGCCGTCCCCGGCCTGGCCGTCCGCGGCCTGGCCGTCCCCGGCCTGGCCGTCTCCTGCCTGGTCGTCGCTGGCTCGCGCTCGCTGCTGGATCTCGGCGATCCGGTCCAGGCAGGCTTCCAGCGTCGCGGCCAGCGCCTGGTGCACGAAGGCCGGGTCGTCGCCGCTGACCAAGTGCGGGTCGTAGCCGTGGCCGCGCAGCAGGCTCAGCAGCTGCTCCTCCGGGATCCGCGCGAGCAGCGTCGGGTTAGCGATCTTGTACTGGTTCAGGTGCAGGACCGGCAGCACAGCCCCGTCCCGGGCCGGGTTGATGAACTTGCTGCAGTGCCAGCTCGTGGCCAGCGCCCCCGTCTCGGCCTCGCCGTCGCCGACCACGCACAGCACCAGCAGCCCGGGGTGATCCAGCGCGGCGCCGTAAGCGTGCAGCAGCGAGTAGCCCAGCTCGCCGCCCTCGTTGAACGAGCCCGGCGTCTCCGGCGCGCAGTGGCTCGGCACCCCGCCGGGGAAGGAGAACTGGCGGAACAGCACGCCCATCCCTTCGGCGTCCTCCGGCACCGCGCCGTACACCTCGGAGTAGGTGCCCTCCAGCCAGGCGCAGGCGTTGGGTCCCGGCCCGCCGTGGCCCGGGCCCGCCACGAAGACCGCGTCCAGGTCGCGCGCCTTGATCAGCCGGTTGGCATGGGCGTACACCAGGTTCAGCCCCGGCACCGTGCCGAAGTGCCCGAGCAGCCGCGGCTTGACGTGCTCGGCGCGCAGCGGCTCCCGCAGCAGCGGGTTGGCCATCAGGTAGATCTGGCCCACCGCCAGGTAGTTCGCCGCCCGCCACCAGGCGTCCACCAGCCGCAATTCCTCGCGGGTCAGCGGCCCGGGGGCGTCCGCCAGCGTGTACGGGACCGGCGCTAGCGTCTCCCCTGAGCCGGCGGCCTCGAAGTCGGAAGCGGTGTCGGCCGGCTGAGTCATGTTCGCTTTCCTTTCTGCAGCACCGCGCGTGTCTGGCGCGCGATCTCGACGTCCTCCCGCGCGGTGATCACGACGGTACGGACGGCTGTGCCAGGCGCCGAGATGTCGGCGTCGCCCCGCGCGGCGGTGTTGGCGTCCGCGTCGAGGGCAACGCCCAGGAAACCGAGCCCGTCGGCGGCGGCGGCCCGCACAGCCGGGGCGTGTTCCCCGATCCCGCCGGTGAACGCGAGCGCGTCCAGCCCGTTCATGGCGGCGGCCATGGCGGCGATCTCGGCGCGCAGCCGGTGCAGGTAAACACCGAGCGCGAGCCGGGCGTCCTGGTCGCCCTGGTCCGCGGCGGCCAGAACCTCGCGCATGTCACCCGAACCGTCCGGCAGCCCCGCGAGGCCTGCCAGCCCCGAGGCGCTCTCCAGGCCGTCCGAGAGCTCCGCGACTCCCAGGCCGCCGGTACGCAGCAGCCAGACCAGCATCCCGGGATCCACGCTGCCCGACCGGGTGGCCATCACCAGACCCTCCAGCGGCGTGAAGCCCATGGTGGTGTCGATCGAGCGCCCGGCCGAGACCGCCGCCAGCGAGGCGCCCGCGCCCAGATGGCAGGTCACGACCCGCAGCCGCTGCACCGGGCGACCGACCAGCTCGGCGGTCCGCCGCGAGGCGTAGCCGTGCGAGAGCCCGTGAAACCCGTAGCGGCGCAGGCCGAACCGCTCCCGCCACGCCGCCGGCAGCGCGTACGTGGCGGCGGTCGCCGGCAGGGTGGCGTGGAAGGCGGTGTCGAAGCAGGCCACCGCGGGCACGCCGGGCAGCAGCGCCGCCGTGGCGGCCATCCCGGCCAGCGCGCGCGGCTGGTGCAGCGGCGCCAGGTCGGTCAGGCCGGCGATGCCGGCCCGCACCTTGTCGTCGATCAGGACCGGGGCCTGGAACGTGCCGCCGCCGTGCACCACCCGGTGGCCGACCGCGTCCACGCCGTCGAGGCTGGCGACAAACGCCGCCATCTCCGCGGTGGGACCCTCGCCGTGCCACGGATCGACGCCGAGGCTGGCCAGCGTCTGGTCGTCCCCGCCCAGGAAGGAGAGCTTGAGGCTGCTCGACCCCGCGTTGACGACCAGTATCCGCTCCGGCGTCAGCGGAGCAGGCCCTTCGCGCATCGGGCGTCCCTCCTCGGGCGCGTCTCGCGCACCAGCATCGCATCCCGGGCGGACCAGGGTCGGGGCCAGGGGTTTACCCGGGCGCCGCCGGCCGCCCGGAGGGAGATAGTGGAGGCAACGACGGAAGGGACAAGGCAATGACTGATCGCCTGGGTGAGCTGACCAAGAACGGGGTCTCGATCTGGCTGGATGACCTGAGCCGGCTGCGGCTGGTGACCGGCAGCCTGGCCGCCCTGGTCGCGGACGACCACGTGACCGGGGTGACGACGAACCCGACCATCTTCGCCAAGGCCATCACCGGCAGCGACGCGTACGCGGATCAGGTACGTGACCTGTCGGCGCGCGGCGTGGCGGTCATGGAGGCCCTGCGCATGATGACCACGTTCGACGTGCGCTGGGCCTGCGACGTGCTACGGCCGGTTTACGACGCCACCGGCGGCGTGGACGGCCGGGTGTCGATCGAGGTCGACCCGCGGCTGGCCCACGACACGGAGGCCACCGTCGCCGAGGCGCGCGCGCTGTGGTGGCTGGTGGACCGGCCCAACCTGTTCATCAAGATCCCGGCCGCGCGGCAGGGCCCGCCGGCCATCGCGGCGTGCCTGGCGGAGGGGATCAGCATCAACGTCACACTGATCTTCTCGCTGGCGCGCTATGACGCGGTGATCGACGCGTTCCTCGACGGCATGGAGCGCGCCCGGCAGGCCGGCCACGACCTGTCCTCGATCGTGTCGGTGGCCTCCTTCTTCGTGTCCCGGGTCGACACTGAGGTCGACGCGCGGCTGGACAAGATCGGCACCGCCGCGGCCGCCCGGCTGCGCGGCCAGGCTGCGATCGCGAACGCCCGGCTCGCTTACCAGGCCTACGAGCGGATGCTCGCCTCGCCGCGGTGGGCCGCCCTGGCGGCGGCCGGGGCCCGGCCGCAGCGGCCGCTGTGGGCTTCCACCTCGGTCAAGGACCCGGCCTACCCCGACACCCGCTACGTCACCGAACTGGTCGCGCCCGACGTGGTCAACACCATGCCCGAGGCCACCCTGCGCGCCGTGGCCGACCACGGGCAGATACCCGCGGACTCGGTCCGCGGCCGCTATGCCGAGGCCCGGCAGGTGCTCAGCGACCTGGCGGCGGTCGGGGTCGACTACAACGACGTGGTGCAGACCCTCGAAGACCACGGGGTGGCCGCCTTCGACGCCAGCTGGAGCGAGCTCAGCGACGAGCTAGCGGCCGAGCTGCGCCGTTCCGGTGACACCCCTGGGTGAGGGTTTTGGCGGCGCTGCCGGCTACCGCGGCCGAAACGGCCCGGGTGGCACCGGAGTCAGAGCCGGCCGAGGGCGGCGAGGCCCGTCTGCTGGGCTCACCTGGTCTGCCCCGACTGCGGGGCCATCACCAGCGAAGGCCACCGGCCCGGCTGGAACTCGTCTTGCTGACCGTCCCGGCCTGCCCGAACACGGCCGTGTTCGAGGAGCGGCTCGCCGCCGCGCTCGCTGGTTACCCAGACGCGCTGGTCCGGCGCCGCGAGGTCGCCGATGATCAAGAGGCAACCCGGGCTGGCATGCGCGGCTCGCCCACGCTGCTGGTCAACGGCATCGACCCGTTCGCGGCGCCCGGCCAGGCGCCGGGGCTGTCGTGCCGGATCTTCCGGGACGCGGCCGGGCGGCCTGCGCCGGCGCCCACCGTGGAGGCGCTACGGCGGGCGCTGGATCAGGCCGGCGCGCCAGGCTAAACCGCCGGCCAGGTGGTTGGGCCGCCTCGAATGCTGAGACGCGTCGTGGCGGACGGGGCTGGTGTTGCGCAGGTGGCGGGGACGGGCCGGTCGCGGACGGCGCCCGCCGTGGAGCCGTGACCGGCGCCTGCCCGCGGCCGTGCCGATATACGCTCGTGGTCCTGACGTGGCGCTGTGCCCGTTCCCGGGATTGGAGGCCGACGTGGACTACTACGACCTCGGCGACCACTCGCTGCCGGTCACCACGTCCTCGCCCGAGGCGCAGACCTGGTTCGACCGCGGCCTCATCTGGGCCTACGCGTTCAACCACGAGGAGGCCGCGGCCTGCTTCGAACGGGCGGTCAGCTACGACCCGGGCTGCGCGATGGCGCACTGGGGCATCGCCTACGCGGTGGGCCCCAACTACAACAAGCCGTGGGAGGCCTTCGACGAGGCCGACCTGCGCGCGAGCGTGGGCCAGGCCCGCGCGGCGGTGTCCCGCGCGGCGGAGCTCGCGCCCGCCGCCGCCCCGGCCGAGCGCGCGCTCATCGGCGCGCTGCGGTGGCGGTACGCCGAGGACGAGCTTCCGGGCCAGCATCAGGCCTGGAACGAGAGGTACGCGGAGGCCATGGGCGAGGTGCACGAGGCCTTCCCCGGTGACCTGGACGTGGTCGCGCTCTACGCGGACGCGCTGCTGAACCTCACGCCGTGGCAGCTGTGGGACCTGCGCACCGGCAAGCCTGCCGAGGGCGCGCGCACCGAGCGGGCGAAGGCGGTGCTCGACCGGGCGCTGTCGGCCCAGGGCGGGACGGCGCACCCCGGGGTCCTGCACTTCTACATCCACCTGATGGAGATGTCCCCGTTCCCGGAGCGCGCGCTGCCGGCGGCCGAGCACCTGCGCGGGCTGGTGCCCGACGCCGGGCACCTGCACCACATGCCCACGCACCTCGACGTGCTGTGCGGCGACTACGGCCGCGTCGTCGCCTCGAACACCGAGGCGATCGCGGCCGACGAGAAGTACGCGGCGCGCAACGGGGCGATGAACTTCTACACGCTCTACCGCGCGCACGACTATCACTTCAGGATCTACGGCGCGATGTTCCTCGGCCAATCCGAGATCGCGCTCGAGACCGCGGCGAGGCTGGAGGCGGCGATCACCGAGGACCTGCTCCGGGTCGAGTCGCCGCCGATGGCCGACTGGCTCGAGGGCTTCCTGGCCATGCGCGTGCACGTGCTGGTCAGGTTCGGCCGGTGGCGGGACATCCTGGACCTGGCGATGCCGCGCGACCCGGTGCTGTACTGCGTCACGACCGCGATGCTGTACTACGCGAAGGGGGTCGCCCGAGCCGCGCTCGGGCAGGTCGGCGAGGCCGGGCGGGAACGGGAGCTCTTCCAGTGGGCGAGGGCGGCGGTGCCCGGGACGCGCACGCTGTTCAACAACACCTGCGCGGACATCCTGACGATCGCGGGGGCCATGCTCGACGGCGAGATCGAGTACCGGAAGGGCAACGTCGAGGCGGCGTTCGCCCACCTGCGGGAGTCCATCGCGCTGGACGACGGGCTGCCCTACGACGAGCCGTGGGGCTGGATGCAGCCGACGCGGCACGCCTATGGCGCCCTGCTGCTCGAACAGGGCAAGGTGCCCGAGGCGGAGGCCGTCTACCGCGCCGACCTGGGCTTCGACGACACGCTGCCGCGCGCGTACCAGCACCCCGGCAACGTCTGGAGCCTGCACGGGTACCACGAGTGCCTGGTCCGGCTCGGCAAGCCCGGCGAAGCGAAGATCATCGAACAGCAGCTCAAGCTGGCCGCGGCGAGGGCAGACGTGCCCGTAGAAAATTCGTGCTTCTGCCGTCGCGGGACGAGCTCCTGAGCGGAAGGGCCGGACTCCGGGGCTGCAGCGTGACGGTCCTCCCCCAGATCTCGGGGAACGTGCTCGAGTCCACCGCGCTGCCCCAGCTCAGCGCCACGCTGTGCCCCCCGTGCGCGGGCAGCAGCCAGGACCGGGTACATGTGGCCGTGCGCGGCGTGCATGAAGGCGGCGTAGACCGTGCCGTCCGGCGCGACCGTGATCGCCGGATCCCAGCTGAAGCCGGCCGAGGCGGGCGCGGGACGGGTCAAGGGGAGGCACGGGCTTTCGCCCGGGCGGCGCCAGGGATGAGGATGTTACCCGAGGGCAACGGGCGGCAGCCTGCCGGCGCGCCGTCCGCCCGCGAGCGAGCGTGGGGCGTGCGATGCCGTGGTTTCCGGACTTCGTCAGGGCCGTGGAGCTCGCGCGCCGATGGGCCCGCGCGGCGGGTCAGGCCGATCCGGTCGGCCGGTCCCCCGACGGGAAGCCGGCGGAGTTCCGTACTTACTGCAGTCAGTGGCCGATCGACGAGCGCCGGCCCGTCCGGCCGCCGCCCTGAGGCCGGTGGACACGATCAGCTTCGGACCCGGCCGGGAACCGAGGCGCTGGCACCCCAGGAACGGCTGGCCCGGACGGCGGGCCTGGCTGGTCGCCGCGGCCGCGGCCGTGGCGCTCACCGCCGCGGGGGTGACGGCCGCCGTCCTGCTGACCAGCGGCCCGGCCAGGCAGGCGGCGAGCGCGCCGACGGTGTCCGCCCCGCTGCCGCGGCTGCTGAGCGGCGTGCCCGTTCACGGCGCCAGCACCGACCTGTTCCTGGCCGGCGAGAACTTCTGGCAGGTCGGCCCCCAGCCGCGCGCCGTGGCGTCCGGGTTCCTGGTCAACGGGCTCAGCCCGCTGCTGCCGCCCGGCCACGGCGCCGAGGCCGACCAGCTCGCCGCGGTTCCCGGCGGCGTGGTCGCGCACATCAGCGACATCTCCACCGGCATCACCTACGGCGCGCCCGGCCGCGTGGTCTTCCTGCCCGCCGGGGCCGGGCCTGCCCGGGTGATCGCGCGGGCCACCATGATCGCGGTCAGCCCCGGCGGCAGGCAGGTGTGGGTGCAGACCGCCATCCAGATGGTGCGGAACGGGCAGGGCGTCCCGCTGGGCTTCACGAGCCCGACCTGGGCGGTCAACCTGGTCGGCCGCCGGGTCAGCCCGGTGCTGCGGCTGCCGTTCGGGCTGGCCGGCGCCACCGGATCGGGGCCGCTGACGCAGAACCTGGACACCGGCCGGCTGCAGCTGTGGAACGGCACGACCGGCCGGCCGGTCCCCCTGCGCATGCCCTCGGACGCGAGTTTCGCCGCGGCGGCGGGCGACCGGGTGACCTGGTGGTCGTGCGGCGCCTCCTGCCGGCTGCACGTCACCGACCTGCGCACCGGCGCCGATGCCGCCGTGCCCGCGCCGGCGCACTGGCTGCCGCCGTCGCCGGCGTACCCGCCGGCGATGGCCAGCTTCGACCCGTCGGGCCGGCGGCTCGTCCTGCCGCTGAGCCGCGCCGACCCGGCGGGCAACACCATCGTGGAAGCGCTGTTCGTCGCCGACACCGCGACCGGGACCATGCGCATGATCCCGGGCACGCTGGTGCCGCTCCCCGCGTCCGGGACGCAGCCCCTCGCGCTCGCCGGCGCGTGGGACCGGCGGGGGCTGCTGTGGGTGCAGGCGTCGGCCCCGGACAGCGGCTACTACCAGCTCGGCTTCTGGACCGGCGCGGGACCGCTGCGCGTGTTCCCGCCCGCCCGCGGCAGCCCGGACGCGCTAGCGCCTCCCGGACCGGGCTAGGACTGGGGCGGCGCCCGGCTAGCCAGGGCGTTCCGCAAGGTCGCTGGTCTCACATGCTGAGACGCTTTGAGCTGTCCGGGAAGCC
>Ga0070698_100006379_pt1 | contig 12806 bp, 11 predicted proteins | sample KBSK1502metaG_FD_65477 | JGI IMG/M metagenome (GOLD analysis project Ga0070698, IMG submission 65477) | Corn, switchgrass and miscanthus rhizosphere microbial communities from Kellogg Biological Station, Michigan, USA - KBS K1-50-2 metaG | ecosystem: Host-associated > Plants > Roots >... | reverse complement strand
ACGCGTTCTTGGTCGACCGCAGTCCTACCCCGGAGGCTTCGCTGCCCCCCACACCCAACCCGCCCCAGCCCCCTTAAATCAACGGCATTGCCACCGGTGGGCGGAAATCCGCCAACGATCTTGTATGCCCGGTCGGGTGGCCCGCGGGTCGGTCAAGAGCCGGGGCCATCCGGTGTGTAGCTGCCGCCGCATGGGAAGCCCTTACGCTTTGGGGGTGGAGACCCTCACGTTCTTGTTCACCGACGTCGAGGGCTCGACGGCGCTGCTGCAACGGCTGGGGGACGGCGTTTACGCGCGGGTGCTTGCCGCTCACCGGGCGCTGATCCGGTCGGCTCTGGCCGCCCACGGCGGCCGGGAGCGGGATACGGCGGGGGATGGGTTCTTCGCGGAGTTTTCGTCGCCGCGGGAGTGCGTGGCGGCGGTGCTGGAGATGCAGCGGGCGTTGGAGGGCGGGGACTGGCCGGCTGGGCAGCGGGTCCGGGTCCGGATGGGTGTTCATTGCGGTGAGGCGTCGCGGACGGCCGCTGGGCTGGTGGGCCTGGAGGTGCACCGCGCCGCTCGGGTGGCGGCGGTGGCGCACGGGGGGCAGGTGCTGTTGTCGGAGTCGGCGGCGGTGTTGGTTCGCGACGGGCTGCCGGCGGGTGCGGTGCTGACGGATCTGGGGGTGCACCGGCTGAAGGATCTGGGGCGGCCGGAGCGGATCTTCCAGCTACACGCGGCGGGCCTGCAGGCGGCGTTCCCGCCGGTGCGGTCGCTGGGCAATCCGGCGCTGCGGCACAACCTGCCCTCGCAGCCGACCAACTTCGTCGGCCGGGCGGCCGAGCTGGCCGAGCTGCGGTCCCTGGTGGCGGGCGGATCCCGGCTGGTGACGATCACCGGGCCGGGCGGGATCGGCAAGTCCCGGCTGGCGCTGCAGGTGGCGGCCGACGCACTGGACGGCGCCGGCGACGGCGTGTGGCTGGCCGAGCTGGCGCCGGTGGCCGACCCGGAGCTGGTGGCGCGCACCGTGGCCGCGGTGCTGCAGGTCCGCGAGGAGCTGGGACGGCCGGTGCTGGACACCCTGGCCGAGGCGGTCGGCGACCGGTACCTGCTGGTGCTGCTTGATAACGCCGAGCACGTGCTCGGCGCGGCGGCCAAGCTGGCCGACACCCTGATCCGGTGCTGCCCGCGGGCACATCTGCTGGTCACCAGCCGGGAGCCGCTGGGCATCAGCGGCGAGCACGTCTTCCGGGTTCCCTCCCTGCCGGTGCCGCCCGCCGATCTCGCCGTCCCGGGCCGGCTGGCCGCGTTCGAGTCGGTGCAGCTATTTGTCGAGCGCGCCGCCATGTACCGGCAGGGCTTCGCCCTCGACGATAACGCCGCGGCGGTGGCGGCGGTCTGCGCGCGGCTGGACGGGATTCCGCTGGCCCTTGAGCTGGCCGCGGCCCGGCTGGGCTCGCTGTCGGTGGCCGAGATCAGCTCCCGGCTCGATCAGCGGTTCCGGCTGCTGACCGGGGGCAGCCGGACCGCGCTGCCCCGCCATCAGACCCTCCGCGCGCTGATCGACTGGTCTTATGACTTGCTCAACCCCGAGGAGCAGATCGTGCTCGACCGGCTGTCGGTGTTCGCCGGGGGCTGGACCTTGGAGGCCGCCGAAGCCGTCACCCCAGGGAGTGACAGCGGAGACTGGCAGGTGCTGGACCATCTGGCCGCCCTGGTAGACAAGAGCCTGGTCCAAGCCGACGACATACACGGCTCGACCCGCTACCGGCTGCTGGAAACGGTCCGCCAGTACGCCGCCGAACACCTCGCCCTCCGAGCCGACTCGGAGCTGGAGGCGACCCGCGCCGCCCACCGCGACTACTACCTGGCCCTGGTCGAGACCGCCGACACGCACCTGCGCGGGCCGGACGAGGCCGCCTGGCTGGACCGGCTCGAGGCCGAGTTCGACAACATCCGCGCCGCGCTGGCGTTCAGCCTCGCCGATCCGCGCGGTGCCGAGCCCGGCCTGCGGCTGGCGGCGGGGCTGCGCTGGTTCAGCCACATGCGCGGCCACGGCGGCGAGGTCCTCGATGCGCTCAACGTCCTGCTCGACCGACCCGACGCGCTCATGCCCGCCCGGGCCCGGGCCCTCGCTGCGAGCTGCCACCTGCTCAATCAATTCGGCGATCACTCGGCTATCCCCTCGAGAGCGGAGGAGGCCATCAAGATCGCTCGCGGCCTCCCCGATCCTGCTGTCGCCGCCGACGCCCTGTCCATGCTGTGCTGGTTCAGACTCGTGCATGGCGATACGTCCGCGCTGGCCGACATCGACGAAGCCGTCGGACTCGCCAGGGCGACCGGAGATCCCCGGCTGCTTGCAGAGGTTCTCGGCCGCCGGGCGGTGTGCAAGGTTGGTGTGGGCGACGTGGACACCGGCTTGGCTGACCTGGAGGAAACTCTTGCGCTGTCGCGGGCGACCGCGGACAATTACCGGCTCGCCTCCACGCTGGCCAACCTCGGCGTGAATAAGTACGCAGCCGGGGAGCTTCCGGCGGCCCGCGCGTACCTTCAGGAGGCGTGCACAATCGCCGACGGCCATGGCTACCAGAACCTCTCCGCCGGGTTGCGAGAAAACCTCGGTTTCGTCGAGCTCATGGACGCCGATCCCCGCAGCGCACGCCGCCTCTTCCTCGACATCCTGAACACAGACCGGATCACCGGTATCACGCCGTACGTTCTCGGCGCGGTCCTCGGCCTCGCCCTGGCGGCCGGCGCAGACGGCGACCCCACGGTCGCCGCCACTCTGCACGGCATCGCCGACGAACTACACGAGCAGGCCGGACGGGCTTTCGAGGCCCTCGAAGCGGGGCTGCGCGACCGCGACCACGCACATCTGCGCGCCACGCTGGGCGATGCCGCGTTTGAGGCCGCCTACGCCCGCGGCCGCACCCTCAGCCAGGCCGACGCCATCGCCCTGGCCACCGCAGCCGCCCAGCCCGGTCCCGAGGTTGCGGCCGCCGGCACCGTGCCGGCCGCCGGGGAGGCGGTCACAGACGGTTCCGCCGACCCGCTGTCGGAACGAGAACGGCAGATCGTGGCGCTGCTGGCTGGCGGGGCGACCGACGCCCAGATCGCTGGGCATCTGTACCTGTCGGTCAACACGGTGCGATCGCACCTGGAGCGGATCCGGGACAAGACCGGCGCCCGCCGGCGCATCGACCTGGTCCGCTACGCCATCCAGGCCGGCATCGACCCGGTCACCCCTGCCACCTGAGAGCCGGCCCCTCCCCAGCCGCGCCAGGTGGTCGGCGAATTTCGCGTATCCGCCCGGTGACCGGCCCAGTGGGCTAGGATGTAGCGCCACCCGTCCAGCAGGTCGCCGGCGCGCGGCCGCGGCGCGCCGGCCCGCGCCGGGCGCGGCTCCGCGCCACCGATCGCGCGGATCCCCGCCGCGGACAGCAGGTAGGGGTGCCTAGTTCTCGACCAGGGCGGTGATCGCGGCGGCCAGGTAGCCGGCGATCTCGCCGGTCAGCTCGGACTGGGTGGCTTCCAGGCGGTACTCGGCGCGAGAGCCGGGCATGCCGCGGGGATCGCCGTGGATCCGCAGCGAGCCGGCCCGGCCGTGCTTGCCCGAGCCGCGCAGTTGCGCGCGGATCGTGCCGCCGGCGGTCTCGATGCTGGCCTTTCCGGAAGCGACCAGGTCGGCCGTGGACCGTTCGGCCAAATAAATAACGTAATCCTCGGTCCACGAATGCAGGTGCTCGGTGACGGCGGGAAGCGCCTCCAGCCGGGGCTCGTCGATCAGCTCGCCGATCAGTTCCGCCGAGCCGCCGACGTAGGTCCAGGGCAGGTCGATCTCCGAGGCCACGCACCAGGCGCGGTCGGCGGGCCACCAGAGGTTCGGCGTCTGGCCCGGGGAGCCGGCGAAGGCCAGCGCCGCGTCGGCCGGCCCGGTGTAGAACAGGTAGTCGCGCCCGGGCAGCCGGACCCGCGGGCCGTACCTGACCTCGGGCGGCACCGGATCGGGCACCGGCATCGGCTGCTCGCCCGGCAGCGCGACGTACATCGCGGTGTCCCAGCCCCAGCCGTCCCACATGCAGAACAGGCAGCTGGCGGGCGTGCTCGTGTGCTCCCGCAGCAGCTCGACGAGCGTCTCCGCGTCGGCGAGGTCGAGGCTGCCGCGCTCGGGCCCCTGGCCGTTCCACGGCGCGGGCCGCGACGGCGGGGACGGCGGCAGCGCGACCGAGTGGAACTGCGAGTCCGGGTGCAGCCGCACCCCGCTCCACTCGGCGATCTCGGCCCAGCGCACCGGCCTGCTGCCCTTGCCCAGCGCGGCGCGGACGGGGTGGAGCAGCCGCGCGTAGGCCGGGTAGCCGCGCGGGATTACGGAGGCGACCAGGCGCTCCTCGAACGGGGCGAGGGCCGGCCCGATCCAGCCGGCCTGCTCGACCGCGGCGCTCCACTGCGTCGCCGCCGGGGCGATTTGCTCCACCTTCGGCACCCTACTGGACCGCGGCGGGGACGGGCCGTCGTTCGGGCCCGGCCGACGGCATTCGGCTACCCCGGCTGGGGGTCGCGCGACGCCTCGGCGTCCGCGGGGTTGGACCTCGGGTCGGGCCGGTCGACGTTCCAGTGGCGGACCACGGACGGCAGCCAGAATTCGTTGTCTTTGCGGGGCATGACCGAGAACCGGCTGATCACGCGCTGGCCGCCCTCATAGTCGCCGTACAGCAGGTCGATGGTCACGGGCGTCCGCGACTTGATGGCCTCGAGCGCCGCCGGGTATTCCGGGTCCTCGGGGTCACGGAACGCCGCCTGCCAGAACCCCGTGTCGTTGACCGGGATGTAGAGGTCCCGCGACTGCATCCGGAACTCTTCCGGCGGCGAGTGGGCCTGCAGGCCCAGGACCCGGCCCGGGTGGAAGCGCCAGCCGTGGATGACGGCGAGCCCGCTGCCCGCGTTGTGCAGCGATATGGCCAGGTAGACCGTCTCCTGCCCGGCGTCGCCGCCGCCCGCCCCGTTCGCCCCGGTCGCCCCTGTCGCCCCTGTCGCCCCGGCGACCACCTCCCCGGCCGGAGCGGAGCCCACGTGCCCGACCGCCCCGCCGCCCGGGATCTTCACCCAGTGCCCGTCACCGAACATGATCTTCTGATCGGGATCGCCCTGCCGCGACTGGAACAGCAGCGGGCGCAGCGCGATCTGCAGCGATCTCTCGGCGGCCCGCGCGGTCCGGTTGGCCGAGCGCACCGACGAGAACGTCGCCACGGCCAGCACCAGCGTCCCCCCGGCGGTGGCGAGCGAGGAGATGGTCACCCAGTTCAGCAGCACGTCTTTGAGCTTAGGGTGTGTCTGCCGACCGGCTGGCGGCACTCGCGTGGCTGGCGGGACTGGCGCGGCTCACCTGGCGCAGTTCCCCACCAGAGCGTCACCGCTTCAGTACGATGGGACCCTGCCCCTCGGCCCACTCATCCTGACGCGGATATCGCATGATCGTGCTGTTTATTGCTGCCCTGGCCGTCATCGCTTTGGTCGCGGCCGGGGCTAGCTGGATCGCCGGCTCGCGCACCCGCGCCCGCCGTGACCGTGACCGCGACCACCTGGACCGGGCGCGCCGGGCTGCGGCCGCCGCCCAGGCGCAGGCGCAGGAGGAACGGCGGCGGGCCGACGCCGAGGCCAGCGACGCGCTCACTTCGGTGATCCCGGCGATCAGGCTGCCGTGGCGGAACCAGCCGCCGGGGATCGCGGCGTACGACGAGCACCCCGCGGTGCCGCGCGGTGACTACCCCGCCTTCTCGGCGACCCCCCCGTTCCGGGCCGACGAGGAGCCGGACTGGTACCCAGGCACCGGGCGGGGGCCGGGTGATCGCGAACTGGGCGGCTTCGCCGGCTACCCGGGCGAGGGCGGCGGGGCGCCCGACGGTGCCGCGGCGCGGGCCGTCCCGGCCCCGCGCCCGGCCGAGCGCTACCCGGCCGCCCAGGCCGAGCACCGGGCGGTCGCCGACCGGCCGCACCGGCGGGCGGCGGCCGGCAGTCACCGCGGCGGGCACGCGAAGCGCCGCCGCGGCTGACCCGCCGGGCCCTGCCGCCGCGCCCCGCGGCGCGTCCTGATCGTGCCCGATCGCCTGCGGCAACGACGGTCACCTGGGTACATTTGTGATTCATAGCAGGACTTAGGGCATCGGGCATGCAACCAGCACTAGGCACGCAGCGCGACGTGAGCCGGCCGGTCGTTGTGCCGTCCCAGGGGGTAGGTGGGCCGAACGGTGGGGGGCAGGTGAGTTACCGGCTGCTCCGGCTCGACATTCCCGTGTTCCCGGAGCGCAGGATGTTCCGGATCCACGACGCGGGGATCGACCCGGACGCCCCCGGCGGGCCGTTGCCGCCGGTCGGGGCCCTGGTCAGCACCAACCGGGAGCAGCTGTGGGTGGGAAGCCTGCAGGAGCACGTCGAGGTCAGGCTCGTCCTCGAGGAGTGGCACGGCGCGCCCACGGTCGGCGGCGACGGCTGGGACGAGGAAGCCAAGGGCAAGCTCTACCTGCGCGGCGTGCTGTCGGTGGACATGGGGTCGGCCGGGCCCGCGGTCGGCGCGCTGCGGCTGGCCAGCGGGGTGGGCGACTACGCGGTGCGGGTCTACGCGCGGAACCGGGAGCAGGTGGTCCGGCTGTACCACGAGCTCTTCGACCGGTACGGCGACCCGCTCGGCGACGAGTTCCAGCGCGCCAGGAAGGACCTGGAATGCCTGGAGCAGTACCTGGTCCAGCTGTGGCGCCAGTCCTGACCCCGGCCCCGTCCGGGACGGCTCAGGTGGTAATCGCCGCTTACTTGCCGTAGGCAGATGATGGGCCCGAACGGCCCGGCGCTGGCCCCCCCTGCTGAGCGGACATCCGCGCGGCCTTGCCACCACGGCTGGCGCCCGGCGAGCCAGCGGCGCGCGCGCTCGCCTGAGCCGAGCGGGCCGTCACGGCGGTGGAGTGCGACGCGGTGACGTGTATCCCGTTCACCCGGGTCGTCGCCTGGCCGCGGAACGGTATCAGCGCGTAGACGAACACCGCGACCACGCCGACGACCACGAGCATGAGCAGCGAGGTCATCAGCCGCGACCGGGCCGACCGCGTCGCGAGCGTCAGCCTGGGCAGCCTGAACGTGGTCAGACGGGCAGCCAGCACGGGATCGTCGTCGGCGAGCCGACGCTCGATCTCGGCGAGCATGCGCTGCTCGTCCATCGACAGCGCCATGGCGCCACCTCCGCCTGCCGCGCGGGTGGAATAACTCTCACTATCCCCCAACGCAAGATTTTTAGCCCCATCCCGGACGGATCAAATTCAGCCGGCTCGCGCCCGGCCTCGCCGCCCGTGTGCGCGGCCGGCCGACCCGGCTGGCGCGCGGTCGAACAGGTGTTTGCCCGCGTCGAACTGCCGTTCTATACTTGCATAACATGCGCTGGGAAAGCCTGCAACTGTACGCCGACCAGCCGGAAGGTCCGGCGGGCGCCGGGACCGCCCCCGGCGAGGGCCCCGACGGCTCCGGTCCGGCGGTGGGCCGCGGCCTGGCTCCGGCGCTGTTCGAGCGCGGCGCGGTCACCAGGTCCTTCGACACGCCGGGCTTCCAGGGCATCACGTTCTTCGAGATCCAGGCCCGGTCGGTGATCAACCGCGTGCCCGAGGCGTCGCGGGTCCCGTTCCGCTGGACGATCAACCCCTACAGGGGATGCAGTCATAGTTGCGTTTATTGCAGCTGGGGAGAGACGCCGATCTTGATGGCCGACGGCCGGGCCAAGCCGCTGGCGGACGTGCGGGCCGGCGACGCGATCTACGGGACGGTCCGGTACGGGAGCTACCGCCGCTATGTGATCACCAACGTGCTCGCACACTGGCAGACGGTCAAGCCCGCCTACCGCATCACGTTGGAGGACGGCACCGCGCTCGTCGCCAGCGGCGACCACAGGTTCCTCACCGGCCGGGGCTGGAAGCACGTGACCGGCACCGAGTACGGCGGTCCACTGCAGCGCCCGCACCTGACGCTGAACAACGAACTGCTCGGCACCGGCGGCTTCGCCGAGCCGCCCAAGGAGTCGCCCGACTACCGCCGCGGCTACCTGTGCGGCATGATCCGCGGCGACGCGACCCTTGGGAGCTACTCCTACGCAAAGGGGGACGTCCACAGGTTCAGGCTCGCTCTCGCCGACAGGGAGCCCTTGGACCGGACCCGTTCGTACCTCGCCCACCTCGGAGTGGATGTCACCGAGTTCCGCTTCGCAGAAGAGAGCGAAAACCGCCGGCGCATGCTTGCCATCCGTACCTCGGCCCGCGATCACATCGTGTACATCCAGCGGTTGATCGAGTGGCCTGCCGTCCCGACCCGCGACTGGCGCAAGGGTTTCCTGGCTGGCATCTTCGACGCCGAAGGCAGCTACAGCGGAAGCGCCGTGCGGATCGCGAACACGGACCCGGAGATCATCGGCTGGACCATCTCGTCTCTGGAAGCGCTGGGCTTCGACGTGGCGATCGACCGGACCTCCAACCCGAACGGGCTGTGTTACGTCCGGTTCCGGGGCGGGCTTAAGGAACACCTGAGGTTCTTCCACACGACCGACCCGGCGATCACGCGCAAGCGAAACATCGCGGGAACCGCTCTCAAGAGCGACGCGAAGCTCCGTGTCACCGCGATCGAGCCGCTGGGCCTGGACCTGCCGATGTTCGACATCACGACGGGTACCGGCGACTTCATCGCGAATGGCGTGGTCAGCCACAACTGCTTCGCCCGCAACACGCACACCTACCTGGACCTCGACTCCGGGCACGACTTCGACTCGAAGATCGTGGTCAAGGTCAACGCGCCCGACGTGGTCCGCCGGGAGCTCGCGGCGCCGAAGTGGCGGGGCGAGCACATCGCGATGGGCACGAACGTGGACGTCTACCAGCGGGCCGAGGGCCGCTACCGGCTGATGCCCGGCATCCTCGCCGCGCTGCGCGACGCCGCGAACCCGTTCTCCATCCTCACCAAGGGCACGCTGATCCTGCGCGACCTGGAGCTGCTGGAGCAGTCCGCCGAGGTCACCGACGTCGGGCTGAACGTCTCCGTGGGATTTATCGACAAAGAGCTCTGGCGATCTGTCGAGCCCGGCACACCCGCACCGGACCGCAGGCTCGGGGTCTGCGCGACGCTCACCGAGCACGGGCTGGCGTGCGGGGTGCTGATGGGGCCGGTGATCCCGTTCCTGTCCGACTCCCCCGCCCAGCTCGAGGCCACCGTCAGGGAGATAGCGGCCGCCGGGGCCACGCACATGACCCCGATCGTGCTGCACCTGCGGCCCGGCGCGAGGGAGTGGTTCTACCGCTGGCTCGGCGAGAATCACCCGGGCCTGGTGCCGCGCTACCGCGCCCTGTACCGGTCCGGGGCCTACGCGCCCCGCGCCTACCAGCAGCAGATCGCCGAGCAGGTGGCCGGATTCGCCCGCAAGCACGGGGTCGGCCAGGCGACGCCCGCCCAGGCGCGGTCGGTGCGCGAGGCTCTGCGGTCCAGCCTGCCGGCGTCGGCCTCGGCGGCGGAGGCTACGGCACCGGGACAGGCTGTTCGGCCCGGCGACGCCGGCCGGGATGTTCAGCTGACCCTGATCTGACCACTCCTCGCGCGGAGCGTGCCAGGACACCCGAGGGAATACGGCGAGCCGTTGCCAGGTTACCGATATATCGACGACATATCTAGACACGTCTTCGTCACCGATCTAGAACAGGAGTACGTTCATGAACGAGTTCTCACACAAGATCAGCGGGCGAGGAATCCGTCCGCGCACCCACCTTGGGCCGCGCCGCCGGGCGCTGCTCCGACGGATGCGGCACCAGCACTTCCACCGCCACCACCGTTTCGGAGGCTGCGATTCCGGGGCAGCGCAGGACGCCGGGCGCCGCGAGCGGGGCGAGCGGATTCGCGCCGTCCATGAGCTGCACCGGGCGCTGGCAAGGGTAACCCGCACGGGGACGAGCAGCTGCGAGGCGAAGCCGCGCAGATCGTCGCGGAGGCGACGTCGCGGCTGAACGGGCTGCTGGCCGGTGACACTCGCCGTTGACCGGCGTGCCCCGGCACGAGAGCAGGGGTGGGGACCGCTGATGAGACGCGGTGCACCACCCCTGTCGTCTGTCCGGGGCCCCGTCAAGTGATCGCCCGGGACGTCAGCCTGCCTACCTGCCGTGGTAGACGGGGGGACGTCCCTCCGCCTCAGCATTCCGGCCCTCGATCGAGGACTGCGGCGACGGCTTCGATTTCTACCAGCTGATCCGTGTAGCCGAGCACGGTCACACCCGTGAGGGTGCTGGGGGGATCGTGGTCACCAAAGGAGTCCCGGACCACTTCCCACGCGGCCACCAGATCTTCTTGCCGGGTCGAGGCGACCAGGACTCGGGTGCTGAGGACGTCTTCCAGCGATGCACCGGAATCAGCGAGGGCGGTTCGCAGGTTCTCGATGGCCTTCGCGGCCTGGCCAGCGTAGTCCCCGATCGCGGCGGTAGATCCATCCTCGTTCAGCGGGCACGCCCCGGCGAGGAAGATCAGCCGTGACTCGGCCGGCGCCGTGGCTGCGTAGGCGTACTCGGCGACGCTGGACAAGGTGGCGGAGCGGATCAACGTGATGGCAGGGGGCACGGTCAGGGTCCTCTCGTGAGCATGGGACGCAGCGGGGTTGCGGGGAGGACAAATGCGATGTTCATGACGGGTACCGGGCGTCCACGGTGGTGGTGAGGCGTCCGGTGGCGATGTCGTATACGTGGCCGGAGACGCTCACCTTGGGTGAGAGCAGCGGTGAGGTGAGCAGCCGCTCGACGTCGGACTTGACGGTGGTGTGCGGGTCGGCGACGGCGGAGGCTTCCAACGCGGCCTCGGACAGGCCGGTCGCCTGCGCGGCCTGGTGCCGGAACCCGGGGTCGGCGAGGAAGCCGGTTCCGCATTCGGTGTGGTGGACGACCGCGACCTCGAAGAGCCGGTCAGTGGCGATTTGGCCGCCGAACAGCTGCTCGGCGAGGTAGGCGAGGTAGGCGATGTCGTCGATGACGGCCGGGGTGACCCGGCCGCCGGCGTTGCGGATGATGGGAGCCTCGCCGAGCCGGAGCCCGAGGGTGATCGCGGGGTCCACGCGGTGGTCGAGGCAGGTGACGATCAGCATTTGCGCGGCGGGCGGGCCGAGCGCGATGGGGGTGTAGGTGGCGGCGAACTGCTCGTTGCGCTCGAGCAGGGGGGTCATCCTGGTCATGGCGGTTGCGTTCCTCTCAAGGGGTCGTGTCATCGGCTGGCGCTGGCCGGGGTGCCGACGCCGTGGCGGGCCGCGATGCTGCGGATCGCGGCGAGCAGGTCCGGGTGCTCGCCGGTGGTGAGGTGGCCGCCGGGGAAGGTCAGGACTTCGGCCTGCGGCACGCGCTGGCGGGTGGCGGGGATCTGCCGGTGCTCGTAGGGGTCGTCGTCGCTGCCGCCGACGTAGAAGGCGACCGTGCCGCCGGTGTCGCGGGCGATCGCGGCCAGGTCCCAGCGGCCGGCGCGGCGGCGGTGCTCGGCGGCGAACCCCGCGGCGTTGTGCAAGAACGCCGCTCCGTCCCGCCGGGTGATCGCCGATCGCAGCCGTTAGCGACACTGGCCACCTCTCCTATGCGGCCCTCATCAAGCCAGGCCCTGGTGGGCCGGCTCTTCGGGGAACGGTACGGATTGCGGCCTGCGCGGGGCGTCACCCGAAGGTGCCTGCCGGGTGGAATATCGCGGCGCGGCTATCGGTCACCCGAAGGTGCTACCGGACGGGCTGGGGGTGCGGTGTCAGGCCGTGTGGCGGGAGGATTCCGCGGCGGCCTTCATCGCGCCCAGGGTGGCGCTCATGTTGGCCCGCAGCCCGTCCCGCCTGGCCGCGATGATCGCAGCGGCCCGGTCCGGCGCCTTCGCGACGACTGCCCGCAGGAAGCTGACGCCGGGCCCGTGGGTGAAGCGCTGCCGGACCCTGCTGCCGCCGCCGGGGAGCGGGTCGATCCGGTACCGCCACGTCGAGGACGGGCGGGCGGGGTCACCGCGGTCGTCCAGGACCACCCACGCGAACGCGCGGGGCCGGTCCGCTTCGGTGACCACGCAGGTCACCTCGTACTCGAAGCCATTCGGGAGCCGGTTGTGCCCGCTGAACCTGGCGCCGGGCTGCGGCCGGCCGGGCTCCCCGAGCCACGCCGCGCGGGTGCATTCGGGGCTCCACCGGCCGATCCGGGTGATGTCGACGACCAGGTCCCACACCAGCTCCGGCGGGGCGGCGACCACCTCCTCGGCGGCCGCCGTCAGCCCGGTCACCTCGTCAGCGGTGTCGGCGACCTGGCCGCCGTGGGTACCAGGGAACTCGGTCATGTCTTCCTCCAGGCCTGCTGGTCATCCGTTCTGGCCGCGAATTCTGGCTCAGGGCGCGCGCTGTTGCGCTTTCCACATCTGCGGACAGTACGAGCCGACGCCGGGGCTGGGCGTCACCCGAAGGTGGCGTGTGAGTGGAATCTCGCGATGATGGGCGCGCTCGTTGCGCGATGGCGTCAGCTGACCGGGAGCGCTCCGCGGCCTAAGGGCGTTGCGGGCTGGGGCGGGGGTCGGCGGGGTTCTGGTCTGGTTCGGTGTGGTGCAGGTGATCTGGCTGGGTATACCAGCCGGGCGGCAGATCGGCGGCCAGCGCGCAGTGGACGAATCGGGCCACGGCCGTGGTGTGGGCCCGGCTGGGGTTCCATTGCAGGGTGAAGGGGACGAGCTGGCGGGGCGCCACCGGGCGGATGACCGTCTGGGTGTGCGCGGCCGCCAGGGATGGGATCAGCAGGATCCAGTCGATGCCGGGCTGGCCGGCCCAGCGG
>Ga0070698_100006374_pt1 | contig 12810 bp, 12 predicted proteins | sample KBSK1502metaG_FD_65477 | JGI IMG/M metagenome (GOLD analysis project Ga0070698, IMG submission 65477) | Corn, switchgrass and miscanthus rhizosphere microbial communities from Kellogg Biological Station, Michigan, USA - KBS K1-50-2 metaG | ecosystem: Host-associated > Plants > Roots >... | reverse complement strand
GACGGGATTGTGGCGATCGGCTCGGGAGGATCGTATGCGCTTGCGGCGGCGCGCGCCCTGATGAAACACTCAAAGCTAAGCGCGAAAGATCTGGCCATGGAAGCCATGCGCATCGCGAGTGAGATTTGCATTTACACGAACGCGAATTTTACGGCCGAAGAATTGGGGTAGAAGTGGGCTGGACAATGTGAAACGATGGGGCGAATTCTAAGAGCAAGGGACAGGTCACAAAAGATTTCTTATGGCAAGCAAGTCTGACAAAGAACTGATTTTGATTCCCGGAGGCACGAATGGCGCGGCTTCGGAGAGTGAAGAATTCTTACCGGCGCTCGATGATATGACACCGCGCGAAATCGTCGTGGAGCTTGACAAGTATATCGTCGGGCAAGCGGCGGCGAAGCGGGCCGTAGCCGTGGCGCTGCGCAATCGCGTGCGGCGGCAGAAGCTGCCACCCGAGATTGCCGAAGATATTTTGCCGAAAAATATTCTGATGATCGGGCCGACCGGGGTAGGGAAGACGGAAATCGCGCGGCGGCTTGCGCGCCTCGCTGGCTGCCCGTTCGTGAAAGTGGAGGCGTCGAAATATACCGAAGTCGGCTATGTCGGGCGCGATGTGGAGTCCATGGTGCGCGACCTGGTCGAGATGTCCATCGACATGGTGCGCGAAGAAAAGCTGGATGAAGTCGCCGAGCGCGCCGAGCAAGCCGCCGAAGAGCGCGTGCTGGATGTGCTGTTGCCTCCGGCGCCGCCCTCCGCGCCGGGAACCCCGGAAAGTGACGCCGTAGCGCAACGCGAACAGAACCAGCGCACCAGGGAGAAACTTCGCGCGCAATTGCGCGAGGGGAAGCTCGACCAGCGCATGGTGGACATTGAAGTGCGCGAGCGCATGATGCCTTCCTTCGAAGTCATCTCCAACCAGGGCGTCGAGGAAATGGACGTCAATTTCAAGGAGATGCTGAGCGGCATGTTCGGCCAGCAGAAAAAAAAGCGCAAGATGAACGTAGCCGACGCGTTCGAGTACCTGATCCAGGAAGAAGAGAGCAAGTTGCTCGATATGGATCAGGTCACCCGCGTTGCCGTGGAACGCGCCGAGCAAATGGGAATTATTTTTATCGATGAGATCGATAAAGTTGCGGGACGCGAGTCCGGACACGGACCGGATGTGAGTCGCGAAGGCGTGCAGCGCGATATCTTGCCGATCATCGAAGGCACGACGGTGAACACGCGTTACGGAATGATTCGCACCGACCACATCTTGTTTGTGGCGGCCGGGGCATTTCACGTGACGAAGCCTTCGGATCTGATTCCTGAGCTGCAGGGCCGACTGCCGATTCGCGTGGAGCTGCAGTCTTTAAGAGAAGAAGATTTCGTGCGCATTCTGACCGAGCCCAAAAACGCGCTGATCAAACAGTATGTGGCGTTGCTGGAGACGGAAGGAATCAAGCTGAACATCACGGATGACGCCGTAGAAACGATCGCACGTTTTGCTACGACGGTGAACGAACAGACTGAGAACATTGGCGCACGGCGGCTGCACACGATTCTTGAAAAGGTTCTGGACGAGCTCTCGTTCGAAGCTCCAGACCTGAAGAAGAAGGCAGTCAAGGTGGATGCCGCGTACGTAAACAAGCAGCTTGCCGACATTGTGAAGAACCAGGATTTGAGCCGCTACATTCTCTAGCAGCCGAAATACGGGACTCGCACCACGAAAAAAGGAAAACGGGAGCCACGAGTTCGGTGAATGGCCGCTCAGCCAATTTTCCCCGCCAGCAACCTTTTCATTTTTCCATTTTGATCCTTACTCTGTTGCTTGCTGGCTGCGGAGCGCCGGGCGAGCCTCAGCCGCCCTCGCCTCCCATACCCGCGCCAATCAGCGATTTGACCGCACGCCAGCAGGGCAACGGTGTCCAACTCGTCTTTACGCTTCCGATTCGTACCGTTGCGGGCAACCTCCTCGCCGAGCCTCCCGCCATGGAAATTTTCCGTGGCTCGCTGAAGCCGGACGGATCGCCCGACAACAAATCCTTCAAGCTCGTTTATACAATTCCAGGTGCGCTCGCCGATGCCCATGCAGCGCAGGGGAAAATTCAGTTCACTGACCCGCTCCTGCCGGAGGATTTGCGCGCGAAGCCCGGCACGATGTACGCATATCGCGTTCGAACGCGCGCTTCGAAAAAAAAGAACTCTGCCGATTCGAATACGGTAACCGCAAAAGTGTATCCCGTTGCGGAGCGGATCGCCTCGTTGGACGTGCGCGTGACGCAGAGCGCCATAGAGCTATCCTGGCCTTCGCCTGCCGTCGCCGGCGCCCTAAGCGCAGGTGAGACGCTCGCGGGATTTCACGTCTATCGCGGTGAACTCGATACCACTGCGGCGAATCCGCCGTCCGACGGTCTTTCGCAAGCCAAGTGGAAGTCGCCTCCGATTCTGCTCTCGCCTGCCGAAAACAATTCGTACCGCGACACGCTGTTCGATTTTGGCAGGACGTATCTCTATCAGGTGCGCAGCGTGGTGATTGCGGAGGGAAATCCGGTCGAATCGGACGATTCGGTGCCGGCGATTGTGACGCCGCTCGATACATTTCCTCCTGCCGTGCCGCAGAATGTGGTGGCGGCGGAAATCCCCGGCGCTGAAGGCGCCCGCACGGTCGATCTTTCCTGGTCGATTAATGTCGAGAGCGATGTAGCTGGATACCGCGTCTATCGCACGGAAAAGCCGGGCGAACGCGGGCAGCCGGTGCAAGCGGAGTTGTTCCTCGCACCATCGTATCGCGACGGGTCGGTCCAGCCCGGGCACCGGTATTGGTATGTGGTAACCGCGGTGGACCGCGCCGGCAACGAAAGCGGACCCTCGGAACCGGCGGTTGCCGATTTGACGCAACCTTTGCCATAAGTTCGGGTTCATACAAGTTCAGATGGAGCTCCACGGATGTCGGTCGGCGAAAACAATCCGGAATCGGCTCGGCGCAACGCGGTGAAACACGTTGCATTCAGAATTGGAGTTTATGTAGGCACGGCGCTTTCCGTCTCGCTCACCGCGTGGATTATCCTGGCGAACCGCGTTCCGTTCCTTGAGCCGTTCGACCGCGAGCGAAATCTCGCCGCAGCCGCGTTGATTGGTCTGTTTGCGCTGATCCCCGTGATGCGTTATATGAACGCGCCACGCTCGCTCCTGGTATCCGGTTTGGTAGCGTGGGGAATGCTGAGTTTTGTGTATCGTCTTCTCTGTATATTCTTCCCCAGATTGTCGGGCATACGGACTCCCACGCAAGTCCTGATGCTCGGGGCCCTTTTTTACCTGATCTCGGCGACTGTCGCGTGGATGGTGGCGGTGGTATGGAGAGTCCGGCAGAGCAATTCGACCCACTCACACGTGAATCGCTGACCTGTTCCATGGGCCGCTGCTACACTGATAACCATGAAATTTTGCCGATTTGATTCTTCCCCCGGTGATGCGAGCCCTGCAGTTTCGCGCTACGGCGTTCTCGATGGCGAAAATGTGCAGGAAATCTCCGCGGCTCCCTGGACAGAATGGGGCGGCACGGGCAGGTCGTTTCCGCTGACTTCCGTGCGACTGCTTGCGCCCGTCGAGCCGAGAAAAATTGTTTGCGTAGGTCGGAATTATTCCGCTCATGCCGTTGAGCTGGGGAATGATGTTCCAAGGGAACCCCTGATTTTCCTGAAGCCGCCATCCTCGATCGTCGGTCCCTCCAGTGCGATTGTTCTTCCGAAGTATTCGCAGCGCGTCGAGCACGAAGGAGAATTGGGTCTGGTCATCGGCCGCAAATGCTCGCACCTCAATGATCAGGAAAATCCACTGAGTTATGTTCTGGGATACACATGCGTGAACGACGTGACCGCGCGAGACTTGCAAAAAGCTGACGTGCAGTTCACGCGCGCAAAGGGCTTCGACACCTTTTGCCCCGCGGGGCCGCACATCGAATCCGAACTCCATCCGGGTGATCTGCTGGTCGAGGCCCTGGTAAACGGCGAAGTGCGCCAATCCGGAAGAACATCGCTCATGGTATTTCCGCCGGCGTTTCTGGTGCGGTGGATTTCCCGCATGATGACGCTCGAACCGGGTGACCTGATCGCCACGGGAACACCGGGAGGGGTGGGACCGATCGTTGCCGGCGACGTCGTGGATGTTCGAATCGCCGGCATTGGCGTGTTGAGCAATCCGGTGCATGCTCCTATCGCGTAGATTCAATTCCGTGGCACGGATTGGTTAAAATGGGTGCTCTTGGGGATTGCCGCCGGTCCGGGCGCGCCGAGCGCCGGCAATTTTTGTCAGCGATGGGCGGCGGGCTCTCCCGTGATCAAAAGTAGCTGAGGGTCTAAGTTGAAGAGCTTGATTGCTGATTGGAAAATGCTTGCCGCAGTTGCGGGAACGGCAATTGCGGGAATCGCGATGATTGCGTACGCGTTTTTTCGTCCGGCGGTGAACCCCGAAGAGGCGGAGCGCAAGCGCAGACTTCACCTGAACCAGATTGGCCGCATTGCCGAAGGCCAGGTCGTAGAGCTTGCTGAACACGAAGCCCAATTGCCTGCTTCGCGTGGAATTTTCGGCAGCAAACCGCAGCCTTTGGCAACCAACCGTTCGCGGCAACTTGTTTCCTACAGCTACGCCATTTCCGGAGTCACCTATCATACGGCGCAGGACATCACGGGACTCGAGAGTCAAGTGCGGCTGGAGCGACTTGTTGCCGGACAACCTGCCAGCATCAAGTACGATCCGGCGAATCCCGTGGATTCGATTCTGGTGGCCGACGATTGGTCGGGTTTGCGCTAAGCTAGAGCCATTGCGCTTCATGGCCGCTCCAAAGTCTCTTCATGAAACGAATCCTCGCCTCCATCCTGACAACGATTCTGATCATCGCCATGACATTGGCCGCCATGTTTGTGCTGGTCGGCGCAACGTTGAAGGTGACTGCCATTCAATCCCCGGTGCCGCGCGCGGCAGCGGTTGGCGCCGAACTGGTGCTGGGGATCGTATTGCTTCTCGGCACGGTATGGCTTGCCACGCACCTGGCGGTGCGCATTTTTCATGTCCAGGAACCAGAGTCCATGGGAGAGCCGCGTGCCTGAAAAGAAATCATCGCCCGTCGCGGATTCGCAGCAGGGGAGAATCGCGGAGTTGCGGCGGCGCAGCGAAGAAGCGGAGGCTGGCGGCGGCCCGGAACGGCGCGAACGCGAGCACAAAGCGGGCAAACTGACCGCGCGCGAAAGAATTCATTTGTTGCTCGACGAAGGGACCTTCGAAGAGCTCGACAAGTTTGTGCGGCACCACTGCACGGATTTCGGGATGGAATCGCAGCGTCCCGCCGGCGACGGATTCGTAACTGGATTCGGGCGGATCGACGGCCGGCTCGTCTATGTGTTTGCGCAGGACTTCACCGTTTTCGGCGGCTCGCTCTCGGAATCGAACGCGCAGAAGATCTGCAAAATCATGGACTTGGCGATGCGCAACGGCGCACCCGTGATCGGTTTGAACGACTCCGGCGGCGCGCGCATTCAGGAAGGTGTAATGTCGCTCGCAGGCTACGCGGATATTTTCTTGCGCAACACGCTGGCCAGCGGCGTCATCCCTCAAATCAGCGCGATCATGGGACCGTGCGCCGGAGGCGCGGTCTATTCCCCGGCGATTACCGATTTTATTTTTATGACGCGCGAAACCTCGTACATGTTTGTCACCGGGCCGGATGTGATCAAGACCGTGACGCACGAAGAGGTGACCAAGCAGGAGCTTGGCGGCGCGATGACGCACAACGAAAAGAGCGGCGTGGCGCATTTTATCTCGCGCGACGATGCCGATGGCTGCGCGATGATTCGCGAATTGCTGAGCTTTTTGCCTTCGAACAATTTGGAGGATCCGCCGCGGCGGCCCACAAACGATCCGGCAACGCGGCGGGATGCAGCGCTCAATTTGCTTGTGCCTTTGGATCCGCTAAAGCCCTACGACATGAAGGATGCCATTCATTCGGTGGTCGATGACGGCTACTTTTTTGAGGTTCATGAGCACTTTGCTAAAAATCTGGTGGTGGGATTTGCCCGCATGGACGGCCGCGCGGTCGGGATCGTCGCAAACCAGCCGGCATTTCTCGCGGGTGTTCTCGATATCAACGCGTCCGTGAAGGGAGCGCGGTTTGTCCGCTTTTGCGATGCTTTCAACATTCCGTTGATCACATTCGAGGATGTACCGGGATTTCTTCCCGGAACGCAGCAGGAATTCGGCGGCATTATCCGCCATGGCGCGAAATTGCTGTATGCCTTCGCGGAAGCGACCGTTCCGAAGATCACGGTGATCACGCGCAAAGCGTATGGCGGAGCGTATTGCGTGATGGCTTCAAAACACATCCGCACAGACGCAAACTTCGCGTGGCCTATGGCGGAAATTGCAGTGATGGGACCGGAGGGCGCGGTCAACATTGTCTATAAGCGCGACTTGGACAAGGCGCCGGAAGCGGACCGGGGAAAATTGCGCCAGGAAAAAATTGCGGAATTCCGGGAACGCTTCGCAAATCCGTTCATTGCCGCCGAGCGCGGCTACATCGACGCAGTCATTGAACCCGCCGAAACTCGGACACGAATCATCACAGCGCTGCGCTCGCTCGAAAACAAGCGGGACACGAATCCGCGCAAAAAGCACGGCAATATCCCGCTGTAGCGCGACGCCGCGACCTTCTGTCTCCCGACTCTACTTAAGCAGATATTCCTTCAAGAATTCCACGGTGGCGTAAAACTGAAAATCCTGATTGGTCTTCTTGCGGAAGCCATGGCCCTCGTCTTTGCCCAACAGATACCAGACAGGCGTGCCTTGTTTTTTGAGCGCCGCAACGATTTGTTCGCTTTCGCTGACGGGCACGCGCGGATCGTTCTTGCCGGCCACGACCATCATGGGCTTTTTGATCTTGTCGATGTTGTTCATCGGCGCGATTTTCTCAAGGAAGTCATGCATCTTCGGATCGCGCTCATCGCCGTACTCCACGCGGCGAAGATCCCGCCGGTAGGCTTCTGTGTGTTCAAGGAAGGTGACCAGGTTGGACATACCAACGATGTCCACCGAGCACTTGATTCGATCGCTGTAAAACGTGGAAACCGCGAGCGTCATGTGCCCGCCGTAGCTGCCTCCGGTAACGCAGATGCGGCTCGCGTCGAGATCGGACTGCGTTCCGATCCAGTCAAAAAGCGAAAGGATGTCTTTGTAGCTGTCCTTGCGCTGAAAGCCATTGTCGAGCAGGGAGAATGCTTTGCCGTAGCCTGTCGAGCCGCGGACATTCGGATAGATCAGCGCGATTCCCAATTCGTTCAAATAATAGTTGCCGCGGCCCAAAAACACAGGTTGCGACTGGCCCTCGGGTCCACCATGAATCACGACAAGCACCGGCCGCTTGCCGGGGAATTTCGCCTCAGGCGGACGATAGAGAAAACCTGAAATTTCCCGTCCGTCGAAACTTTTCCATTTGACGAGTTCAGCTTCGGGAAACGCGTCGGTCTTCACAGCCGTTTCGCTGTTGGTCCACCGGTCGAACCGTCCGGTGGTTACATCGATGGAGTACGCGTCGCCTGGGCCGCGCGCGTTCGTGACGGCGAAGCCCAAGTCGCGGCTATTCTGGTGCCAGCGGAGGCCGCCAATCACTCCCTTCGGCGCGTCTTTGGGGACCACAACAGTTTGCTTGGTATCAGTACGGAACCAGCGCAGAACGCTGACTCCATTCTCGTTCGTCACAAACGCGATACGCTTGCCGTCCTTGGAAAGGTCGAACGCCCCGACATCCCAGTGAATTTCCGTCGTGAGATACCGATGCTCTTTGGTTGCCAGATCGATGTATGCAAGTCGGTGGAATTCCGATTCCTTGTCCGTGGTAGCGTAGATTCCCTTTCCGTCCTTGCTGAATCGACCGTCCCCATACGAGATTTTTCCATTGGCGTCTCGGAGTGTCAGCGCGGTCTTCTCTCCCGTGCCTGTATCGACAGACCACAGATAGCTCTCGTTGATGGAGATGTTCTCGAGCAGCAGGATCTTTTTGTCGTCGGGGGACCAGTCGAGCGGCTCCCAGCCGCCGCCTTCCAATTTCGTCAGCAGCCGATCTGTTTTTGGATCGGCGGGATTCATAATCCAAAGGTCGGTATCCCTTCCGGTCCGCCGCGTGGACATGTAAGCGACCTCGTCTCCTTTCGAAGACCACGGTCCGAGGAGATTTCGCGCCTTTCCATCGGTGAGCAGAGTCACGTCGCCCGTTTTCAGATCGTAACGATAGAGCTGATACCATTCACCGCCGCCAATGTCCTTGCTGAAGACGATATAGTCGGCGCCCTTTGCATGGAATCGTCCGTTCGTGATGGCATCGGGATAGAACGTGAGTTGCTGACGCGCGCCGCCCGGCATGGCGACCAAGTGAAGTTGAGGCGTGTCGCCGAAACGCGTAGCGACGAGCATTTCGCGTTTCGCAGGATTCCAGTCGGACAGGCCCGCGCTGCGGAAAGCGCCGTAGCGCCCCGCGGTTTCGGCCAGCGAAGCAGGAATCTTGGGAACTCCGTCGGCAACAATGCTTTCAGGATGCGTGATCGTAGGCTCCTGCGCGAGGACTGCCCCAGCGATGGCCAGCGAAATCGTGCCGACGAAGCCCCATTTTCTCTGCCTATTCATTTTCATCCCGCAAATTCTCCTGTATTGCGAAGACTTCCCTTATACCCGAAACAATTGGACACGCAAGTAAAATGGCGGGGATTCCGGGTGCACAGCGCGTGCTAGAATCTCGCTGCACTCCAAATCAAGCGATGTTCCGAAAGATCCTCATTGCGAACCGCGGTGAAATTGCCGTGCGTATTCTCCGCGCGTGTCGCGAACTCAGTATCCCAACAGCAGTGGTATTCAGCGAAGCGGATCGCAAGTCATTGCACGTGCGGCTGGCGGATGAAGCGTATCTGATCGGTCCGGCGCCTTCGCGTGAAAGCTATCTGCGCATCGATAAAATCATGGATGTCGTGCGGCGCGCAGGTTGCGACGCCATCCACCCGGGCTACGGATTTCTTGCGGAAAATGCCGCGCTGCCGCGTGCCTGCGCCGACGCGGGCATCACCTTCATCGGACCGTCTGCGGAAGCGATGGAAGCGCTTGGCGCAAAAACCGCCGGGCGCCAACTGGCGCGGCGTGCCGAGGTTCCCACGGTTCCGGGAACAAACGATCCGATAGAGGATCCGCAGCAAGCCCAAGAACTCGCGCGCCGCATGGGCTACCCGGTGCTGCTGAAGGCAGTTTCGGGCGGCGGCGGAAAGGGAATGCGCTTGGTGCCGGGCGACTCCGAATTTGCCGCTGCGTTTCGCGAAGCTTCATCAGAAGCGCTGAACGCATTCGGCAACGCGAGCGTGTACCTGGAAAAATATCTGGAGAGGCCGCGGCACATTGAAATCCAGATTTTGGCGGACGTGCACGGGCGAGTAGTTTCGCTCGGCGAACGCGAATGCTCGGTGCAGCGGCGTCATCAAAAAGTGATCGAAGAAGCGCCTTCACCGATCATGACTCCGGAACTGCGCAGGCGCATGGGAGAAGCGGCGGTACGGCTCGCCCGTGCGGGCCGCTACACAAATGCCGGCACCGTCGAATTTCTGGTCGATGCTCACTACAATTTCTATTTTCTGGAAGTAAACACGCGCCTGCAGGTCGAACACCCGGTCACCGAGCAGGTCACCGGGCTCGACCTCGTCAAACTCCAAATCGCGATTGCGGCCGGACACCGCCTCCCCTTCGCGTGGGAAACAATCACGCCGCGCGGCCACGCCATGGAGGTGCGCTTGTACGCGGAAGATCCCGAAAATAACTTCTTTCCTTCGCCGGGAAAAATTCTCTCGCAGCATACGCCAAGCGGTCCGGGAATACGCGTGGATGAAGGAGTATACGAAGGCTGGACGGTACCAATAGATTATGATCCATTGCTGAGCAAGCTGATCGCCTGGGGCAACAGCCGGGAGGAGACGATCGCGCGGCTACGCCGCGCCCTCGAAGAATATTCCATCACCGGAATCAAAACGAACTCGGTTTTGTTCCGCCGTATTCTCGCGGAGCCGGATTTTCTCCGCGCGGAGATACACACCAAGTGGCTCGATGAGTTACTTCACAGGCCCCGCCCGGCGGCACAAGGTAACGCGAGCGGGGAGGACGCCGCGGCGGTTGCCGCAGCGGTGTGGCAAGCGACGCACAACGGCGCCAATTCTGCGGGGCCCGGTGCCGCGAGCAGCGCGCCGGAGTCCGAGTGGAAGCGCGAAGGGCGGCGGCGGCAGCGGGAGCGTCTCTTGTGAAGTACGAAGTGGCGGTGGGTGGGAAGCTGCGCGTGGTGGAACTCTCGCGCGTCGACGAAAAATGGGAAATCTCGCTCGACGGAAACGAACTGGACGTGAGCGTGGTGGAAGTTGCGCCCAATACGTTCAGTGTTCTGTTGAACGGCGGGTCGCACCAGATTCGCATTGCTGCGCAGCCGGACGGAACGCTGACGCTTCATTCCGGACTCTCTGAATATCACGTGGTGGTAACGGATCCCCGCCTGTGGAGAGGTCGGAGACACGGAGCTCTCGAAGCAGAAGGCCGACAACAGATTAGCGCGCCGATGCCGGGAAAAGTGGTGCGCGTTTTGGTGCAAGAAGGCGACGCGGTCGAGGCCGGGCAAGGTTTGTTGGTTGTGGAAGCAATGAAGATGCAGAATGAAATCCGTTCACCGAAAAGCGGGAAAGTGGAAAAACTTCTGGCCAAAGAAGGTCAGGCAGTGAATGCGGGAGATGTGCTGGCCTGGGTGGAATGACCTGGTCGGAGACGACGCTTCGGCCCGGAAAAGCTCCTGGAAAGATTAATTCTGGGGAACAACAGGTTTGGCGGGAAGAGCGGACTTGGCCGCGGGAAGCTTGCCGTTCGATTCGAGCACTTGTTGCGCAAGATAGTTGGTCACCCGGGCGTCGTCGCGGGCCACGGCGAGATACGCCGCGCGGAGCAACTGCTCTTTTCGATTGCGCAAGGTGTCCCGGATGGATTGCTGCACCTGCGGATCCGTGAGGCCGCGCAGTCCAGGAGCTTCGCGCGTTACGAGTTTGAGAATGCGGATGCTGTCCTTCAAGACGATCGGCGGGCTGACCTGTCCGGGCTTCAATCCGATTACAAGTTTTTTCAGCGCGGGATCGGACTGGTTGAGAGACGATTCCGGAACGTAACCCAGGTCGCCGCCGGTGGCCGCGGAATTCATGTCCTCGGAATATTCCATCGCAAGTTGTGAAAAATCGGCACCGCTGTTCAGGCGGTCCACCAACATTTTCACTTTCCGCTGGGCCTCCGCTTCATTGGTCGCATCGTCGTTTTTGCGATTGCGGATCTGCGGTTCCTTGCGCGGCGTGACAACAATCTGTGCGATACGGTATTGGGGCTCGGCGACATTAAATTGCGGGCGGTTCGCATTGTAGAATTCCGCGATGTCCTGATCGGTGATGGCCACCTTCGAAACCACCTCGCGGTTGATCAGCTTCTGGATGGAGAGTTCGCGCCGGACAGTGTTCTTTAGGTCGTCGACAGTGACGCCGCGTTCCTTGAGCTGGCGCTGAAATTCCTCTTCGGTATAGGGGCTCTTGAATTCAGTGAATTTGTCCTCGACTTCGCCATCGCTGGCTTCGAGGTTCAATTTCTTTGCGCGCTCAAGCAGGATCTCATTGTTGATCAGCTCATCGATGACGTTGAGCTTGAGCGAAAGGGCTTCTTCCTGAGAGGGTTCCTGGCCCTCCGGACTGATGCGCGTGCGGTAATATTTTTCGACTTCGTCGCGCTTGATTTCCTTGCCGTTGACGACGGCCCAAACGTCGGCCGCGGGCGCGGTAGTGCTCTTGCAGCCGACTGTTAACAAGGCCGTCAAAAAAAGAGCGGCCGGAAAAAGCAAAGGGGCCGCAAACCTGAGAAGGCTTGCGGCAGGGTTGCGCTTGCGAAGGGAATTCACGCGCAGAGTTTGCAATGGATTTCGTCCCGCTTACGCGGCTTTTTTGACTTTGCCCGCGCGAATGCACGCGGTGCAGACGCGAACGCGCTTACGCGCGCCGGACACCAAGGCGCGGACCGACTTCAGGTTCGGGTTCCAGCGGCGGCGGCGCGTATTATTGGCATGGCTGACCACATTGCCGTAGCTGGGAGCCTTGCCGCAGTACTCACACTTCATTGCCATGATTCTTCCTACTTCCAAATGAATTGAAATTGCAGAGCTGTAAGTATAACAAAGGATGGATTGGGGAGGAAGTGCGAGGAGAGGACGGAGCGACCCACTCTGTCCAGCTGAACTGCGGCAAGCCCGAGATTCCGCATGCCCACCGGGAGGAGGTGCGCCTCACTACAACCATCCGGGCGACCAAACCGGCTGCGGCAGTATCCGGCATACCTATCCCTCGGGAGGCACTGAGTCCGCGATAAGCTGCGTCCCTTGCCCCTTATTTCTGAGTTGATCAATTCGGTGCCAAAAGGTTTCCAGATTTAATGAAATAGTTAACAAGATAGATTTATTACGGGTTATTATCCCGCAGGTCAGTTTCTTCGGCCAACAGGGAATGCCAATCCCACACTCAGCGCCTTTTTCGTTTTTCTTGCGGCTATGCCTGCCCGTGATGCTAATTACTCAAGGTTTGCCTTCCCCCAGTAGCTCGCAGGCGCCGGTTGCTAAAACATCGAACTACGCGAAAGAGCCGTATGTCTTTGAACTCATTCAAAACAAGGTTCGATTTGATGCGGATGGCAGAGGGCAGCGCGAATTAACAATTCGCGCCCGAATTCAGTCTGAATCTGCGGTACGAC
>Ga0070698_100006373_pt1 | contig 12810 bp, 8 predicted proteins | sample KBSK1502metaG_FD_65477 | JGI IMG/M metagenome (GOLD analysis project Ga0070698, IMG submission 65477) | Corn, switchgrass and miscanthus rhizosphere microbial communities from Kellogg Biological Station, Michigan, USA - KBS K1-50-2 metaG | ecosystem: Host-associated > Plants > Roots >... | reverse complement strand
ACCAAACGAGCGCAGCCTGTGACCGGTGCCGCTCCTGTGGAGAACGCGTCACCGGGCTCACCGGCCATATTCGCGTTCTCCACAGTCGCTTGAAGACCGCGCGCACGCGCTCGATGAGCTAGATGGCGCGGTCTTCACACCGCTCACAGGCCTGCTACTACCAGCTTTTTATTTTCGGGGGAAAGAGAGAGAGCCATATGCCGCAACGCGGGCCGCATCGGGCTTCCCGACCCTCATCTTCGGGCTCCTGACCGCTGGCCTCGCCGGCGAACAGCCGGGTGCTCGCCGGCGAACACCCCGGTGCTCGCCGAGCGCTCTGGATCGCACAAAACGCGACGTTTTCGCGCCGCGCCCCGAGCGGTGATACCGTTATCGCCGCATGAGGGGCGTGCTTGCCTTGCTGCTCTTCGTTCTGCTCGTCGGTACGCACGTGGCACGTGCGCAGCCGGCGGAGCTCACGAAAGAGTTTCAAGCCGGCGTCGATGCCTATCGGCTCGGCAAGCTCGATGAAGCGCGCGTGCACCTCGAGAAGGCGCGCGAGATGGATCCGAAGTTGCCCGGACCGTACCGCTTCCTCGCGGCGGTCGCGCAGGGGCAACAGCGTTGGCAGGACTGCATCGACAACGCGCGCCACGCACTCGAGCTCAATCCGCGCTCACCCGAGGTGATGGATACGCGCAAGCTCGTCGAGGCGTGCCGCGTTTCGGCCGGCCGTGCGCCTTATCGGCTCGACCTCGGCGATAGCGCCGCGATCACGGTGACGACGAATGTCACGGCAGCGACGGTGAAGGTGAATGGGTTGACCTACGGCGGTACGCCGATCGCGCCGCGACCTATCTCGGCCGGCATGATCGACATCGAGATCGAGAAAGTGGGGTGGAAGCCGAACAAGCAGACGGTAAGCGCGCTGCCCGGCATCGTCACGGACATCATCGTCGACCTCGAGCCGGATCCGAATGCGGAGGCGGGAGAGGGTGGCGGCAGAAGGCAGAAGTTCGTCAAAGGCTATCTCGATGTGATGCCGCTGAAGAGCGGCGGGCAGGTCGAGATCTTGGTCGACGATAAGCGACTGGAAGCGAAGCCCGCACCGAATGCGGCAGCGCCGGGGACCATGCGGTACGAGCTCGAAGCGGGCGTGCACGTGGTCGAGATCCGTTCACCGAACAGCGACCCGTGGAGACGGCGCGTGCGTATCGGCGGTGGGCAGCGCACGCTCGTTCAGCCGCAGCCCGTGATTACCGCGGAGCGCGAAAGAGACGAGACGCTCGGCTTGTTCGTCGTCGTCGGCGGCGGTGCGCTACTCGCGGCGGGGTTTGGAGCAGCGCTGGTGTCTAAGGATGCGGCGGCTGAGGCTCGCGACATCGTGCGCATCGAGCGCTCGCGCGACGCGACGCGGCCGCTGTCGGAGACTGCCGGCATTGCGCCCGTGCGAACGCGCGATGATTTGCAGAAAGCGCGCGACCGCGCCGCGCGCTTCAGCGTGATCTCGAACGCCGCCTATTTGACCGGTCTCATCACCGCGGGCGTCGGCGCCTACTTCCTCTATAAAGGAGCGCGCGAGCGCAGCGATGCGCCTCCGCCGTTCGCGGTTTCGCCGATCGTCGGCGGCGGCGCGATGATCTCGACGGAGGTCGCATGGTGAAGTGGTGGCTTTGCGCGCTCGCGCTTTTGCTCGCGTTTGCTGCGGCCTCTGCATGCACGCTGTTCGATCCGGCACCACCCGACGATTCGTGCATGAGCGACGACGATTGCTTCAAGGCGCAGGGCGAGGCCTGCAACCAGATGACGCACAAGTGCGAAGTCCGTCCCGACGGCGGAGTCGACGCGCTGTGAAGCGCGCGCTCGCGATCGTTCTCGTTGCCGGCACCGCGCACGCGGGCGGGACCGCGAGACCGAATGGCATCTCTGCGCGCGGCGTTGGCTTCGGCGGCGCGTGGGCGGCGTGGGTCGACGACGCGACGGCGATCTACTTCAACCCCGGTGCACTCGATGCGGTTGCCTCGCACGTGATGCTCGGCGCCGAATACCTGTATGGGCCACGCAGCTACATACCGCTCAAGGCCGACGGCACGTACGGCACGCCGCAAGAGACAACATTGCAATCGCCAGTGCCCAGCTTGGGCGTCGTCGGCCGCTTCACCTACGACGATCAGCCATCGCGCTTCACGATCGGCGCCGGCGTCTGGCAAACATTCGGCGGCCAGCTGGCCTACGAGAAGACCGGCAATCCGGCGCTCGATGTTACGCAGGACCTCACCATCGAGGTCAATGCGGCCGCTGCGTTTCACGTCAGTGATCGGTTGAGCGTCGGCGGTGCGTTCCGGCTCGGCATCGGCCTGTTCCACGTCGAATCGACGATGAGCCCGTTCGACGCGAATCTGTCGGCGAGCGGCGTTGGCGTCGGCATGACGTGGGGCGCGCTGTTTCGACCGACCGACGACATTCGCATCGGCATCAACTGGCGCTCACCACTGCGCATCACGACGAAGGGCAGCGGCACGATCAAGATCACGGACACCGTCGAACGCCACGACATCACGCACGAGCAGAAGTGGCCGCAGCAGGCGTCGCTCGGGGTTGGTTGGCGAGCGATCCCAGAGCTGCGGCTCGCCACGCAGGTCGACTGGACCCAGTGGTCGCAGATCGACACGCTCGAGGTGCGATTTCCAGCTGGTGGTGCGCCCGACCAAATTTACCCCGAGTACTGGCGTGACAATTGGACGGTGCGACTCGGCGGCGAGTACGCTGTATCTAGTGCTGTCGCGGTTCGCGCCGGCGGCTACTTCGATACGTACGCCGTGCCGGACCGCACCCTCGAGCGGCAGTACATCGACTCCAACAAATTCGGAGTGTCGGCAGGCGCAGGCCTACATGCACTCGGTTGGCAGTTTGACACCGCCTTCGACGCCATCATTCCAAGCACTCGTACGGTACCAGACAACACGAACGACGTGATCGGAGTCTCGGCGCTCGTCAACAAGGCCCCGGGTGACTATCGCGGCACCCTGCTCACGTTCGAGCTAGCAGCTGCCCGCCAATTCTAGACTTCGGGCGGATCCCGTAGCTAACATCAGCTTGGGGATCGTGCACCGCACCGCTATTGCTCTGCTCACGCTCGCAGGCTGCATCGACGAGTTCCACGGCTCGAACGTGCAGATCGACTTCGCGCCGAACATGCCAGCGCAAGCGTCGGCGTATCGCGCGGCTGCAGCCGACGAGTTTCCCTCCAACGTTCACTTCACGCTGTACGCGTTCTCGTCGACCGAGACCGCTGGCTACTTGTTCGAGATCCAGCAATTCGAAGTCCATCGCATCGTCGATCTCACATCGCCTTGTTACATCGACGTCGGCGAGCACGTGCCGTTTCCAGGCCTGCACGTCAGCCAATTCGTCAACAAGCTCGAGCTGACGACCGGCATCACCGACATCGCGAATCCACCGCCGGGCGCGACCGAAGAACAAAAGATCGACGTCGCGACCGCAATCCAGCGCGACCAGGACGTTCAGCTCTTGGCGGGCGACAACGGTCCCAAGGTCGTCACGTCGACGTCGACGAACGTCTATACGAATATCGCGACCGACTGCGCCGATACGAGCGGCATTCCACCGCCGCAGTGCATCGACGATGCGCAGAACGTGCTGCGCTTGCAGAAGTGCAAGAGCGCGTGGGATGCCGCCGGCGGCCAGATGTACGAAGGCACGGACCGCGTGCTCACGCAGCCGCTGACAGGCATCACGTACGGATTCGTCGTCGGCATGAACCCGATCAATCTCGCGCCGATTGGCGGCGCGCAGTTCTACGTCAACGAAGTGCTCGATGATTTTGAGTCGTATGCGATCTACTGGCAATACGACGACGCAAACGGCGACGGCCAACCCGACTATCCACCGACGACGCCAGCCGACGAGCGCACGAAGCTCGGCGTTCTATTTCTCTACGGCGTCCCGGAGCGACCGACGCGCGGTGTGATCCACGTCCATATGACTAGCCTCGTGTCTGACGTAACCGCCGAGCTCGCGATCTTCTCGGGCATCGACGAGGACGACGTTCACTTCTAGGAGCACCGATGCGGAACCACATCCTCCTCGCCATGTCCCTGTCAGCGACCTCCGGTTGTCAGCAGCTGGAATGCGCCGAGGGTACGATCGAGCGCGATGGCCGTTGCGAGCCGGCGAGCACCACCGGCGATCCGTCGATGTGCGGTCCGTTCACGATGCTCGTCGGCGATCGCTGCGTGCCGGTGCTTCCGCCGACGCAGTGCGACCCGGCGACGAGCGAAGCGACCTACGATCCAGACACGGGCATCTACACGTGCATCGGCACGGGCGGCGGCGGCTGTGATGCGCCGCTCGCGTGCGCAGCGCCATCGGGCGCGACGAAACAAACGATCTGCGGTCAGATCTACGACTTCGAATCGAACACGAAGTACTCGGCGGCCGGCGCGACCGGCGCGCGGTGTGGCGCAACGCCAACTGCGACGGGACCGTGCTCGCTAAACATCGTCGCGTACGACGCCGTCGCGTTCGGCATGAACCCAAGCTCCGCGACTCCTCTGAACGTCGGTATCACCTACCTCGATGACTGCGGTCGATTCCGCCTGAGCGATGTCGAGGTGCCGGCGAATCCGTTCGTCGGTGTCGGCTTCGATGATGCTGGGATGCCGATGGGCACGAGCGGCAACACGGTGACCGCCGCCGTCGCGACGCCCAAGTTGCCGGGTGGCGTGACGCAGAACCTCGAAGGCTTCATCGTCGCGCCCGCGACACCAGCGAAGTGGACGGCGGCAGGCGGGCCACCGCTATCATCGGGCATCTACGCGCCGCTCTATCGCGCGCACAAGCTCGGCAACGGCGATCCGCTCGCACCGCAAGCCGGCGTTACGGCCATCATCGGCACCAGTCAGCCTGTCAACGATTGGTACTTCCTCGCGGCCGAAACGACGCGCAGCACGATCGATCCCAACGCAACGGTAACCGGTGCGAACGGCAGCGCGCTCGTCAACGGCGTCAGCCTCAGCAACGGCAACACGTTCAACGGGATCGGCGGGCTTGGCGCGGGTTGCCAGTGGGAGCCGCATACGCCCGCCGCGCTCAGCGCATTCGGCGGCATCGTGTTCATCCAGGTCTATCGCAAGATCAATCTCGCCGGCCAAACATGCAACGACTGACCGCGATCGTTCTCGTCGCGCTGTTTACACAAGCTGCTCGTGCAGACTCGACGAGCGGCGTCGATGCCGATTTGTTTCGCCCGTCGTACGACACGAACGGTATCTTCAGTCTCGAAGGCGCGCGGCTCATGCCGAAGCGCGATCTGTCGTTCAAGTTTCAGCTCGGCTATGCGAAGTCGCCGTTCGACCTGTCGGTGCCCGGCATCGGCGCGATGATGGGCGATACGACCAAAGATGCGGTGCTCGATTACCTGATCACGCTCGATTTGGCGTTCGGGATCACGTTGTCGGATCGGCTCGCGGTCGGATTCGTCGTCGGTGGCTATCGCACGGCGACGGATGTCGGCTACGGCGAGCGCGGTCGCTACGGCGGCGCGGGCGTGATCTCGGAGCCTTCAAGCGGGCTCATCGCGCTGCGGCCGCTATCGAACATCGATCCGTCCGCCGATCCCAGCGATCAATCGGCGTATCTCGGCGACGGTCTCGCCGGGCCGCTCGACGTGCGCGCCGGTTTCAAGATCGCTCTGATCCAGGATCAGAAGCTCGCGCTCGCCGCGGTCGGCACCATCGTGTTGCCGTTTGGTGAAGACGAGATGTTGCTCGGCGACAAAAACATTGTCTACGAGCCGAAGGTCGCGCTCGAGCTCAGGCCCGATCGCGTGCATCAGACGCGCCTCATCGCGAACGGCGGCATTCGCTTTCGCAATCGCACGATCCTCGAGGGCTACGACTCGATGGACGCGACCGCGACGCCCGATGACGCGAAGGTGTACTACGACCTCGGCTCGGAGCTGATCGCCGGTGTCGGCGGCCTCTACGAGCTGACGCCGCGAACGATCATCGGCCTCGAAGCGCAGGCGTATGTACCGCTGCCGAGCGCGCTGACGTATGGCAAGTGCACGCGCTACAACGGCCTGTCGTGCAAGAACATCGAAAGCGACGATTATTGGCCGGGCGCGAAGGCGGGCGACTTCACGCTCGTCGGCGCGTTCGGCGCGCTATTCCGCGTCACCGCGGACGTCACGGCGAATCTCATGATCAGCAGCGGCCAGCTCGGCGCGCGCGGCGACGACTTCCGCATTTCGACGGGCATCATCTGGGCGCCGCAGCCGGCTGGTGTCGCCGCGCCCGGTCGCAACGACAAGGACGGCGACGGCATTCCCGATTCCGTCGACGCCTGCCCAGAAGAGGCCGAAGACAAGGATGGCTTTCAGGATGAGGACGGCTGCGCCGATCCCGATAACGATGGCGATGGCATCGCCGACGCCGACGACGCGTGCGCAAACGAAGCCGAAGATAAGGATGGCTTCCAGGACAGCGACGGTTGCCCGGAGCGCGACAACGACAACGACACGATTCCCGACGCCGCCGACAAGTGCCCGAACGAGCCCGAAGACAAGGACGGCTTCGACGACGACGACGGTTGCCCCGATCAGGACAACGACGGCGACGGAATCCAGGACGCCGCCGACAAGTGCCCGAACGATGCCGAGACCGTCAACAACTTCGAAGATGACGACGGTTGCCCCGACGTGCGCGCGACGACAGGACCCGAAGAGCGCCCCGATCGCGTCGATCTCAAGGGCCAGCCGATCGTGTTCGACAAGACCGGCAAGCTGACGACACAGTCGCGCACGCTGCTCACGCAAGTCGCGACGATCATCAAGAACCGCAAGCTGACCATCCGCGTCGAGGTCCACGTGCCGCTCGGCACGAAGCAAACGACAGCGGCCGCCGTCAAGGCGCAGAAGGTCAAGGACAAGGCAGTCGCGCAAAAGCGCGCCGCCGCGATCCAGGACTTCCTCGTCAGTCAGGGTGTCGCGCAGAGCCAACTGCTGGCCGTCGGCATCGGCTCCGATCGACCACTCGGCAACTCGACGCCAACAGATCCGGTCAACGACCGCGTCGATCTCATCAAGGCACAACAAGCGGGGACGCCATGAAGGCAGTCTGTCTTCTCTTCGTGCTCACGACGACGGCGTCGGCGCAGGTCAGCGACATCGAAGTCCCGCAGATCGTCATGGAGACCGGCGAGGCAGCCGGCCCGAGCTCCGACGAGAGCATCGATATCGCCAACATCGTGCAGTCCGCGGCGAAGGGCGTCACGACGGTGCAGGAGGCGCCCGCGATCGTCACCGTCATCACGTCCGACGATATCCGCGAGCGCATGTTCCAAGACCTCGGCCAAATCGCCGATACCGTGCCCGGTTGGCAGAGGTTCGGCCTCGCGCACAGCGTGTTTCCGCAGGTGATCGTGCGCGGGCAAGTCCAAGCCGTTCAGTACCTGCACGACGGCGTGTCGCTGTTCGACCCGATGGCGAACATTCCTGCCATCAACCGCGTGCAGCCGATGGAGGTCATCAAGCGAATCGAGATGATCACCGGTCCCGGCGGTGTGCTCTGGGGATCGAACTCCCTGCTCGGCATCATGAACGTGATCACGAAGGACGCCGAAGACGTCGAAGGCGTCGAGGTCGGCAGCGCGGTCGGTCACGCGCCGGGCGATCGCATGATGGCGCGCGCGTACGTGATGGCGGGCAAGTCCGACTTTCTCAACGGCAAGCTGAAGCTGTTCGGCCACGGCAGCGTCGACACCTACCAAGGCGCCGACTACACGATGCCGCTGCTGTTGTTCCACGACGCGCTTCCGCAACCGAACTCGGCCAACATCTACGGGCCGCTCACGACGACGCAGCAGTCGCAGTCGCTGATCGTCAACCTCGATGGCAAGGCGACGCTCGGCAAGCTGCAGCTGCGCGGGCAATACCCGTTTGGCGAGATGTACCGGCCGATGGGTCTGTCTGGAAATCCCGTCGTCAAGGATCTCGCCGAAGACTCGCGCTGCCAGAACAACGGAACCATCGATCCGAACTGCATCGACAACCTTCGCACGTCGCGCTACGAGCGCTCCGACGCATTCGATCGATACGTCGTGCTCGAGTATCGCGATCGCTTCGCGAATGGCAAAGCGGGCCTAACACTGCGCGGCTATGCGATCGAGTTCGATCGCAACCTGATCCCACTACAGGTGCTCGCACCGTCGACGTCGCTCCAGGGCGGGCTGCGATTCGACTCGGATCTGACGAGCTATCGCGTCGGCAGCGCATTCGACGCCGATCTCGAGCTCGCGAAACCATTTCGCGTCCTCTACGGCGCCGAGGTGTTCAACGAATGGCACAAGGTAACGACCGATCGTTCGCGGCAGGGCGCCGGCAACCAATCGGATTTCCCGTCGCCGTACGATCTCACGCGCCTGCCGCTGCCGTGCCCGCGTCGTTACGACGCCGAGCAAGGCAAGATCGTCCCCGTCGAGGGCTGCCCGCTTACGTTTGCGTTTGCGGCGGATCGCACCGTGATGGGTGCATACGCGAGCCCGCAACTACGCCCGAACAAGAAGTTGATCCTCGACGCAGGTGCTCGTGTGCAGGTCGCGCCGCCATCGCTCGGGTCCGTCAGCTACGACGCGAGCTACACGTTCGCAGGCACCATCGTCTATCAGTTCATCCCGAACTGGCACATCAAGCTCAACTACACGCAGGGCTTCCGGCCACCCGTCTTCAACAACACGAGCTCGAACGGTGAAGCCATCGAGATCGCCGGTAACCCGGAGCTGCTCGTTGAAGAGTCCGAAGCGTACCAAACCGAGCTCAACGCACGTATTTGGAAAGGCGAGCGTCGGATCCGCGAGCTGTCGTTCCGCCTCGACGGCAGCTATACGCGGCTACACAACCTGATCCAGGTCAACCGCGGCGGTTACGCGAACGCTGGTGACCGCGCGCTGTCGTCGGTCGAGTTCCTCGGCAAGCTCTACGTGCAGGGCGGCCATCGCATCGAGCTCGCGTATACGTGGCTGCGCGGCGATACCGCGGATCGCGGTCGCCTACGCTCGCTGCCGGAGCACTGGTTCAACCTCACGACCATTTATTCGCTCGTCGGAGACAAGCTGCTCGGGATGATGAATATGAAAGTAACCGGGGCGGCGGAGGACCCGAACCGCCTTGTCGAGTATCGCAACTCGACGTACGACGAGATGGGCTACGTCGTGAATCCGGTCTCCGTGGCCGCCACCGACCTCGTGATGGACAGGCTGCCACCGGCGGTGGAGCTATCGCTCGGGTTGGCTTGGACGCCCGTAGAAAAGCTGATGGTCCGCGCAACCGTGTTCAACGCGCTCATGCAGCACCACTACCAACCCGACGCCTTCTTCGATTACGAGCCCCACCTCGAATACCTCCCGAACCCGTACGAAGGCCTGCGCGCCTATGTTTCCGCGCTTTATCAGTACTGATGTAGCCAGAAGTGTGACCCACTTCGTCTGATATAGTGGCACCGCGAACATCGAGGAACCTTGTCGAAACGGCGCGTCCTCGCGATCTCTTCAGATTTGGACCAGCTTCGACGCATCGTCGCGACGTTGGAGCGCGCCGGAGCTGAAGTCGATGCCGCGCGCAGTCCGTCGACGATAGCCGCCGACGTCATCCCGCATCGCTACGTCTTCTACGCGACCGCCGGCGGCAAGCTCGAAGCACTAGCGCCGCTGTTGCCGAAGCTGCGCGACCGCGCGCACGTCACGATCGTCACGCCGCAAGCGTCGCTCTCGGAGCTGACCTCGTATCTGCGCGATGACCGCGTGAACCACGTCGTCGTCGGCGACGAGCTCGAAGACGGCGTGTTCGTCACCGCGCAGAAGCTACTGACCGGCGACATCTTCGGCATCGAGAAGTATCTGCCGGAGGGTACGCCCGTGCATTACGAGCGGCTGCGCGACTTCGAGGGGCGCGGCAAGGCGATCCAGACAGTGCTCGATTTCGCCGAGCAATCGAAGATGCGCCGCCAGGTCCGCAGCGCGATCGGTCAGGTCTGCGAAGAGCTGCTGATGAATGCGCTCTACGACGCGCCCGTCGACGAAGAAGGCCGACCGATCTTCGCCGAGGTCGATCCGCACGATCGCACGCGTACGCGCTCGCCGCGGCCGGTGTCGATCCGCTACGCCGCGACGGACGACATGTTCGCGGTTGCCGTGCGCGATCGCTTCGGTCGCCTCGCGAAGAACACGATCCTCGCGTACATCGAAAAATGCATTCATTCGCCGAACCAGATCGATCGCAAGACGTATGGTGCCGGCCTCGGTTTGTATCTGGTCGCGAACGCGGCGGCGACGTATGTCGTCAACGTCGCGTATGGAATCGCGACGGAGGTCGTGTGCACGTTCGATCGCGGTGCGAAGACGCCGCTGCGCCTCGTCGGCGTGTTCGTGCATCCGGGTGGGGCGCAGATGCTCAAGCACGGCCCCACGCCGGAATCGATCGATCAGGAAGTGCCGCGTGGCTGAACGCCAGTTCGGTCCATATCGACTCGTTCGACAGATCGCGGTGGGAGGAATGGCCGAGATCCACCTCGCGAAGACGAAGGGCATCGCCGGCTTCGAAAAGTACGTCGCGCTCAAGATGATCCACCCGAACTTCGCCGAGGACGATCAGTTCATCGGCATGCTGATCGATGAGGCGAAGATCGCGGTGCAGCTCAACCACGGCAACATCGCACAGACGTTCGACCTCGGGCGCGTCGGCGACACGTACTACATCACGATGGAGTACGTCGACGGTTCGGATCTCTACAAGATCCTGCGCCGCAGCTCCGAGATCGATTACGCGCTGCCGCTCGATGTGTGCGCGTTCATCGCGAAAGAGATCGCGTCGGCGCTCGACCACGCGCATCGCAAGCGCGACCACGCGGGCAAGACGCTCGGCATCGTGCATCGCGATGTGTCGCCGCAGAACGTGCTGATCAGCTACTCGGGCGAGATCAAGCTCGTCGATTTCGGCATCGCGAAAGCGACGATGAAAGCGCGGCAGACCGCCGTCGGCGTGATCAAGGGCAAGTACTACTACATGAGCCCCGAGCAGGCGTGGGGCGAGCCGATCGACGCTCGCTCCGACATCTTCTCTGTGGGCATCGTGCTGTACGAGATGATCACCGGGCAGATGCTCTATCTCGAGGAGGATTTGCACAAGCTGCTCGATATGGCGCGCAAGGCCGATATCGCACCGCCGTCGACGCTGCGCAAAGGCATTCCGCCGCAGCTCGAGCGCATCGTGATGCACGCGCTCGATCGCGATAAGCGCACGCGCTATCAGTCGGCGGCGGACTTCGCGACGGACCTCGAGCGGTTCTTGCACGCGTATTCGCCGGTGTTCACCGCGACGAAGGTCGCCGCGCTCGTCAAGCAGATCATCGGCGACCCGATGGAGGTGCCGTACGATGCCGATAACGAACACATCGAGATGCGCGACGGGCCGACGGCAACGCACACGCTGACGTCGGAGGATCTGATCCTCGATAAGGAAGAGCTGCGCGACGAGAACAGCGTCATCTTCCGGCTCAACCAGCTCGAACCGCCGCCGGAGCCGGAGCCGCCGAAGCGCGAGAGACGGCCGACGGGGACGCCGCAGAATCGCGTCACGCGGCAGGCGGATATCAACGACATCGCGCCTCCGATGAAAATTCCGTCGGTGATTCCGCGCAAGCAAGCGACGCCGAACGCGGGCTCGCGTCAGGTCGGCAAGCCGCGTGGTGCAAACGAAGAGACGCGACAGGTCTCGCAGCCCGCGCCGCCATCGGGCAACACCGAAGACAGCGGCCTGCTCGAGTTCGAGCCGCCAAAGCCCGCGTGGAAGAAGCCCGACACGGATGGGCAAGGCGAGAGCACGATGATCACGGGGCCAAGCTTCGGCGGCGGCTTCATGATGGACGTCGCGAGCGAAGAGGGCGTCGACGCGACGATCGTTTCGGCAGGCCCGCCCGTGCACGAGGAGCACGATCCGCACGATGAAGATGGCGAGACCATCAACATGCGGAACAAGCCCGGAGCGCAGACCGACGACGAGGTCCCGACGGTGCAGCGCGACTTCCGCGATGCCGCGCAGCCGAGATCCGGGCGCGCGCCGGCACCCCCCGCGCTCGCCGCGCAGATTCACGCGCCTGCGGTCAGCGAGCTGCGCAAGCCGCGTGCGTCACGCAAGACGCCGCAGGGTGGCGTACCGCAGTCAAACGTGCTGCAGGCGATCGTCGGATCGAAGCCATCGGAGCCGATGCCATCGCCGCGGCCGGAGCGCAACGAAGATTCGGGCGCGGCAACACTTCCGCAGCAGCCCTCGCCCGTCGCCGGTTTGCCTCCACCACAACCGGTGAGCCAGCAGCCCTATAACGGCCAGCAGCCGTATTACCCCGGCTATCCGCAGTACCCACAGTTTCCGCAGTACCAGCAGCAGGCGGGCTATCCGCAGATGTCACCGCAGGCGCTCTATCAGTTGCAGCCGCAGGGCGCGCCGCCGCCGCAACAGATGAGCCTGACCGGGCAAATGCGGCTGTTCGAAGCCGACGAGATCAATCCCGCGTACAAGGTCACCGGGGGACCGCGCTGGATCAAGCTCGTCATCGCGGGCGTGCTCGCGGTTTCGGTCGCGGCGGGTGTGACGTTCTTCATTATCAAGTCGACGCGTGAGTCGGCGCCGAGTGTCGCGACGGTGCACATCGATTCGGTGCCGCCCGGTGCCGAAGTTGTCTTCGATGGCACGCGCCTCGCCGGCTCGACGCCGATGACGGTCGACAGCGTGCCCGTCGGTACGCGGCACGAGATCAA
>Ga0070698_100006372_pt1 | contig 12812 bp, 11 predicted proteins | sample KBSK1502metaG_FD_65477 | JGI IMG/M metagenome (GOLD analysis project Ga0070698, IMG submission 65477) | Corn, switchgrass and miscanthus rhizosphere microbial communities from Kellogg Biological Station, Michigan, USA - KBS K1-50-2 metaG | ecosystem: Host-associated > Plants > Roots >... | reverse complement strand
GATCCAGCCTATGGATACTGCCTGCGATCTCACGGTCGTAGCTCCCGGGTGCCACAACCGAACTAGCGATTACGCTTCGCTGCGGAATCTTCGCGGCGTTTGGCCGGTGAACCTGTGGAAGACCACAGAGAAATTACTGTGGTTGGAATATCCGACTTGGTGCGCTATCTCGGTGATCGACAGGTCCGTTTCGCGCAACAGGGACTTGGCGCGCTCGACGCGGCACTGGATTACATAGCGATGCGGCGCCAGCCCTGCGGTCTGCCTGAAGGCATGGGCGAAATGGTAGGGGCTCATCGACACCGCCCCCGACAGCGTTCCGAGCGTCAGGTCCTGGCGCAGATTGTCGTTGATGTAGTCGGTCACCCGCTGGAGCTTGTATCGAGGCAGCTTGCTCGATGAACGATCGACGATCTTGCTTGCGGTCGAATAATGTCTCAGCAAGTGGACGGCGAGCTCGGTGGCAAGCGACTCGGCATAAAGCCGGCCACCGAGAGCATCCGCGTTTAGCTCGCCGATGAGCCGCCGCGCAAGATCTTCGACGTGGGCATCGCGAGTGCCGAAGTTGTCCAGGAGCTCGACCTGCCCGAAACGATTTGGAACTATGTCCTCGATGATCCCCGCAACGAAGGAAGGCGCTAACCGCAATTTCGCAAGCTCTGCTTCTTCCTCGTGGCGCAACGCCTTCGGCTCGCCCGCCGGAGCTATGATCACGTCTCCCGCATGCATGGTCCTTTGGGCGACACGACCATTTCGGCGTTGGAGCAGATTGATGGGGCCGCGACGCAGCACCGCGACGACGTGCTCGGAAAACTCTGCGACGAAATCCACGTCTCGCACTCGGTAGAGCTCGACCACGATCCCGTTCCAGTGCCGCGTCCGGCTCGACAGCAGCGGCTCTGGAACGCCACCTGGTGCACCGTTGGGACGCGGTGGCGATACCGGTTGATTTATCGACGCCATTTGCTTCCTCCTTGAGCCGCGGCGCCGACATGGGAAGTTTCAGCTCTTCCCGATTATACGGTCGCTGCTTGCGACATCGCGCGCCTCCGGGCGCAGCAAGTAGGGAACGATCAGAACATGTGCTGCCCGCCATTGATGGCGATGTTGGCGCCGGTGACGAAGGCGGCCTCTTCCGACGCAAGATAGGCGACGAGCCCCGCAATTTCGTCGGGCTTCCCCAGCCTGCCCATCGGGATCTGCGGAATGATCTTCGAGTCCAGCACCTCTTTTGGAATCGCCAAGACCATCTTGGTGCCGATATAGCCAGGCGAAATCGTATTGACGGTGACGCCTTTTCTCGCGACCTCGAGCGCGAGCGCCTTCGTGAAGCCGTGCATCCCGGCTTTTGCCGCCGAATAGTTGACCTGCCCGAACGCGCCCTTCTGCCCATTCACCGACGAGATATTGATAATCCGGCCCCAGCCGCGCTCGGTCATGCCGTCGCAGACCTGTTTGGTCATGTTGAAGCAGCTGTCGAGATTGGTCCTGATCACCGCGTCCCAGTTGGCCTTGTCCATCTTCTTGAACGTCATGTCGCGCGTGATCCCGGCGTTGTTGACAAGCACGTCGACCGGCCCGACGTCCTTGACGACCTGTGCAACGCACGCGGCGCACGAATCCCAGTCGACGACGTTGCAGGGGTATGCGTGGAACGCGTAGCCTTGCTTTTTCATCGAATCGAGCCACTCCTGCGCCTTGGTATTGCCGGGTGAATGGGTCGTGACAACGGTATGGCCCAGCGCGGCAAGCTTGGCGCAGATCGCTTCGCCAAGCCCGCCCATTCCGCCGGTCACGAGCGCAACGCGTTGTTTGTTTTCTGCCATGACGTCCTCCTTCTTGTTGATGCGATGTCTAGGAAGCGGCGACCGCCGGCGCTAACGTTCGACCGCCAGGGCAACACCCATTCCCCCGCCTATGCACAGCGACGCCAGCCCTTTCTTGGCGTCGCGTCGCGCCATTTCGTAGAGCAGGGTGACGAGCACGCGGCAACCCGACGCGCCGATCGGATGTCCCAATGCGATCGCGCCGCCATTGACATTGATCTTGCTCGTGTCCCAGCCCATCTCCTTGTTGACTGCACAAGCCTGCGCGGCGAAGGCTTCGTTGATCTCCATGAGGTCGAGGTCCGCCGGCTTCCATCCCGCCTTCTCCAGGCAGCGCTTCGACGCGGGCACGGGACCCATGCCCATGATCGAAGGATCAACCCCCGACGACGCGAACGCCTTGATGCGCGCCATCGGCTTGAGGCCGAGCTGTTGGGCTTTCGCGGCGCTCATCACCAGGACTGCAGCGCCGCCGTCATTGATGCCTGAAGCGTTGGCCGCGGTGACGGTCCCGTCCTTGGCAAACGCAGGCCTGAGCGCGCTCACGGATTCGAGCGTCGTACCCGCCTTGATGAATTCGTCGGCAGCGAACGCAACGGGATCACCCTTGCGCTGCGGGATCATCACCGGGACGATCTCGTCTTTGAACTTGCCTGCCTTTTGCGCGGCCTCGGCCTTGTTCTGGCTCCTCACGGCAAATTCGTCCTGTTGCGAGCGGGGAATGCCGTATTGCTTGGCCACGTTCTCCGCAGTAGTGCCCATGTGATACTGGTTGTACACGTCCCACAGGCCGTCAACGATCATGCTGTCGATGAGCTTGGCATCGCCCATGCGAAAGCCGTCTCGCGAACCTAGCAGGACGTGCGGTGCCGCGCTCATGTTTTCCTGGCCTCCCGCGATCACGATGTCGGCATCGCCGCATTGCACCGCTTGCGAGGCGAGCATCACGGCCTTCAGGCCGGAGCCGCAGACCTTGTTGATCGTCATCCCGGGAATCGCGGCCGGAAGTCCGGCTTTGATCAGTGCCTGGCGCGCGGGGTTCTGGCCACTCCCTGCCGTGAGGACCTGGCCCAGAATGACTTCGGAAATCTGGTCCGGCTTGAGGTTCGCGCGTGCGAGCAGCACCCGGATCACGGTGGCGCCAAGCTCCGGAGCAGAGGTCTTGGCCAGGCCCCCGCCGAATTTGCCGATTGCGGTGCGAGCTGCACCGACAATCACGATATCTGTCATCTGGAGTCTCCGTCGAGGTTCGAAATGCAGGCGCCATCCGCACCGGGCGTCATAGCGGCAGGATGCGCGTCGATGTTAGCGCATGTCGCGAGGATCGTCACTTTCGAAAATTGGCGGATGTCGTCCTTCAGGCGGGCTTCTCGCGTACGTACATTCCGGGTGCGGGGCCAAGCGGGCGATAGCGTGCGCTGCCCTCGCGGGTCGGTGCCGGACGCCGAGTGCCTGCGTGCTCCACGAGCCAGTCGGTCCAGTTCGGCCACCACGATCCCGGATGCGACTGCGCGCGCGCCAGCCAGTCGTCCGGATCATCCGTCAAGAGGTCGTTGGTCCAATAGTGGCGCTTCTTCTTTTGCGGCGGGTTTACGACGCCGGCGATATGACCCGAAGCGCCGAGCACGAAGCTCGCATCGCCCCCGACGAGCTCGATCGTGCGATAGGCGGAACGCCACGGCACGATGTGATCCTCGCGCGAGGCATACACATAGCTCGGCATCGCGATGCGCGACACATCGATCGGCTCGCCGCACATGGTCAGGGCACGAGGGTCGCGCAGGCGATTGTCCAGGTACATGTTGCGGAGGTAATAGGCGTACATCGGACCGGGCAGATTGGCCGAATCGCTGTTCCAGTAGAGGAGATCGAACGGCGGCGGCGTCCTGCCCTTGAGATAGTTGCTCACGACGTAGTTCCAGACCAGCTCGTTGGGCCTGAGGCTGGCAAACGCACTGGCCAGCTCGCTGCCGTGGACGCGTGCTCCCGCGAGCAGCGCCGGCTCGCGCGCGGCGAGGTATTCGTGCGAGACGTACACGCCGATCTCGCCGGGATCCGCGAAATCGAGCATCGTCGTGAGGAACGTGGCGCTGGCGACCGGGTGCTCGCGGCGGGCGGCCAGCACCGCCAGCGAACAGGCGAGGAGCGTCCCACCGACGCAAAAACCGAGCGCATTGATCGTCCGGCTGCCGGAGATCTCCCGCGCGGCGCCGATTGCCTGCAGCACGCCTTGCTCGAGGTAGTCGTCCCACGTCAGATGCCCGAGCTCCGGCGGAATGTTGCGCCACGAGATCATGAACGTTGTATGTCCCGCACCGACGACGTGCCGCACGAACGAGTTCTCCGGCCGCAGGTCGAGGATGTAGTACTTGTTGATGCACGGCGGCACGAGGAGGAGCGGTCGCTTGTAGACTGCGGCGGTCGACGGCGCATACTGGATTAACTCGATCAGCTCATTGCGGAACACCACGCTGCCCGGAGAGAGCGCCAGGTTGCCGCCGACCTCGAACGCCGATTCGTCGGTCATCGCGATGCGCCCGCGCTGCGCGTCGCCGATCAGGTTCGCCAGCCCCTGGGCGATGCTGGCGCCGCCCGACTCGATTGCGAGCTTGAGCGCTTCGGGATTTGTCGCCAGGAAATTCGAAGGCGCGATGGCATCCGCGTACTGCCGCGCCAGGAACCGGACGCGTTTCCTGGATTCGGGATCGCCTTGCGCCAGTGCGGCGAACTCACGCACGTAGTCGGCGTACAACAGGTAGGCGTCTCTCAACCAGGTGAAGTACGGGTGCTCGCGCCACTCTTTCCCCCCGAAGCGGCGATCCGGAACGGCCGCCTGAGTGCCGGCTGCCGCCGGCGACGCTTTATCGGCGGCGATCGCGCGTTGCCAGAGAGCCTCGAAACGTTGGTTGTAGCGTCCGGCGACCTCGGCCGCGGCAGCGGGATCGATCCATGCCCCGGTAGGTGCAAGCACCGCCAGCGCGGCGTTGCCTATTTCGAGAGGCGGCGGGGCGACCGGCACCGGCGATGTCGCGCCGCGCGACCACCAGTTGCTCCACTGCCGGCCCGCTGCCTGCCACTGGCTCAGGAGCTCGGCCCAATCGTTCGCGGACGTATGCGTTTCCATCGACGATGATTCTGCTTGCGTCGCTTCGAGTGTAGCGGCTCGCATCGAGGCGCACAAACGCCCCACGCGCGCATCAGTTCTCGAGCAGGAAACCGAGGAGAGCTACCGTCGCGATGCCGCCGCCGATCAACGCCACTTGTTGCAGCGTGTGTTCGGGTGCCACGTGGCGATGCAGCCCCGGGATCAGGTCGGCAACCGCAACGTAGAGAAGGCTCGCCGCGGCGAGCGCTAACACGGTCGGCAGCAGCTGCTGCATGCTGGCGAGCGCCGCGTAGCCGATGAGTCCGCCGGCAAGGCTCGCCGCGGCGGTGAGCAGATTCATCGCAAACGCGCGACGCCGCGTGTAACCGGAGTGGAGCAATACCGCAAAGTCGCCGACCTGCTGGGGGATCGCGTGCGAGACGATTGCCAGCGTCGTCGCCACACCCAGCTTGTGGTCCGCGACGAAGCTGGCAGCAATCGCGATGCCATCGCAAAGATTGTGCACCGAATTGCCGATCACGATCATGAGCCCCGGTCGACCCACGAACGCGTCGGCGTCGTCATGATGCGCCGGCACGCGCGCGCCGGGTTCGTCGAACGGCGCGTCGTGAGCGTGGCGCCAGAGTACGAACTTCTCCAGGAGGAAGAAGGCGAGCACCCCGGCGAGCACGGAAGTCATGACGCGCTCGACGCTGCCGTGCGCGAGCGCCTCGGGCAGCAAGTCGAGAAACACGGCCCCGAGCAAGGCGCCGACCGCGAAACTCACCAACCACTGAATCCACCGCGCGCTGGCGGCGAGGGTCCCGGCGGCGAGCAGCAGCGCCAGCGCACCGCCGGCAAGGCACCCGAGAATGATCGCCGGGAGCGTCGACATGGGAAGAGCGCGGAACGGCCCGATAATAGATGAAACTGAGTTGCATTATCGGCCGCGACCGCGTGCGCGTCAAATAGCCGCTATCCAGATCAGCGTCGCCATGCGGCCCGCGCGTGCACCGTCGCGCCGGTATGAGTAGAACGCGTCGGGCTCGCTGAATGTGCAACGCCCGCCACCGTAGATCGACGCGACGCCGGCGCGCGTGAGGCGCCGCCACGCCAGCGCGTAGAGGTCCGCGTGCCACTTGCCCCGGCGATGTGGCACGAAGCACCGGGCGGCGGCGGGGTCGTTGGCGCAATGCGCAGCAAGCACGTCGGCGCCGACTTCGAACGCCTGCGGCCCGATTGCAGGCCCCAGCCAGGCGAGTACGTTCGCGGGCGGCCTGCGCATGGCGGCGAGCGCCGCCTCGAGCACACCCGCAGCGAGTCCGCGCCAGCCGGCGTGCGCGGCGGCGACGACGCTTCCTTGGGTGTCGGTGAAAAGGACCGGGAGGCAATCCGCAGAGTGCACTGCGCAGACCGTATTCGGAGCGCACGCGAGGGCGCCGTCGCCCTCCGGCAGACCGCGCGACTTAAGCGCGCTCACTGCATCGGCATCGCAGATCGCAGTACCGTGCACTTGTGCGAGCCAGATCGGCTCGGCGGGAAGCCAGCGCCGAAGCTCGCTGCGGGCGGTCTCGAACTGAGGATCGCTGCGCGTCAGATCGAATTTCTGGCCTGCGCGCGCGTTGCGCGTCGTCGACAGCGCGCACACCTGCGGGGGAGCGGGCCAGTCGGGAACGATCCAATCGAGCCCTGCCGCTGCGACGCGCGCGCCAAGTGAGCTGCTCGCGCCCGGTAACGTCATCGGGCACGGCGCAGCGAGGCGAGAAGCGAGGCGAAATCGTCGGGCAGCGGCGATTCCCATTGCAGCGATTTCCGCGTCACCGGATGTACGAGGCCGAGGCGCCACGCATGCAGCGCCTGGCGGTGGAACGCCATCCCATGACGAGGTCCGTACGCGGCGTCGCCCACGAGCGGATGCTTGAGCGATGCGAGGTGCACCCGGATCTGGTGCGTGCGGCCCGTCTCGAGCCTGCACGCAAGCAGCGTGCAGGCCGCGAAGCGCTCGCGCACCTCGTAATGCGTCACCGCGGCCTTGCCGGACGCGACGACCGCCATCGACGTGCGCTTGACCGGATGGCGACCGACCGGCGCGTCGATGCTGCCGCCCCGCGTCAACACGCCGTGCGCAAGAGCCAGGTATTCGCGCCGTACTGCTCGCGCCTGCAGCTGCCGCACCAAATCGGTCTGCGCGAGCGGAGTCTTGGCGATGGCGAGCAAGCCGCTCGTGTCCTTGTCCAGCCGATGCACGATGCCGGCGCGGGCGACTGCGGCAAGCTGTGGCGCATGGTGCAGCAGCGCGTTGGCGAGCGTGCCGTCCCAGTTGCCGCTGCCGGGATGGACCACCAGGCCCGCGGGTTTGTCGACGATGATGAGCGCATCGTCTTCGTAGACGATCGCGAGCGGCAAGGGCTGCGCCACGAGCGCGCTGCGGCGCGGATCCGGCAACGGCGCGACGACGATGTGCTCTCCGCCGTAGACCTTCTGTTTCGCCGTCGCCGCCCCGCCCGCGACGGCAACGCGGCCGGCATCGATCCACGATCGGATGCGGCTGCGCGAGTGCTCAGGGATCAGCCGCGCCAGCGCCTGGTCGAGCCGCAGCCCGGCGAGCTCCGCGGGAACCGTGAACTCGCGCGGCTCCGATGGCGTTGCAACGACCGAGGTATAATTTAGGACGGCCACCGGAGTTGCAACAATGTCGGGAATGTCGCTGCTGTGGATTCGAAATGTCGTCGCGATCGTCTTCGCATTCTCGGCGACTGCGTGCGGCCTGCTGCCCGAAGTCAAGGACGACACAGCAGGATGGTCGGCAGAGCGCCTTTACGAGGAGGCGCATACCATGCTGGCGACCGGCAATTATACGCGGGCGGTCAAGCTCTTCGACACGCTCGAGGGCCGCTATCCGTACGGCCGGTACGCGCAACAGGCAATTCTCGAAGGCGCGTATGCGAACTACCGGGCCGGTGAAACTGCACCGGCGATCGCCGCTTGCGACCGCTTCATCCGCACCTATCCCAATCATCCCAACGTCGATTACGCCTACTACCTCAAAGGCGTCGTGAACTTTCGCGAGGACCAGGGACTGTTCGGCTACGTGGTCGAGCTGGATCTTTCGGAGCGCGACCCGAAGATGACCAGGGAATCGTTCGGCGCATTCAAGGAGCTCGTCGCACGCTTTCCTGAAAGCAAATACGCGGCCGACTCGCTCGAGCGCATGCGCTACCTCACCAACGCACTGTCCAGCTACGAAGTGCACGTTGCCGACTATTACTATCGCCGCGGCGCTTACGTTGCGGCCGCGAACAGGGCGCAGGCATCGTTGCTCAATTACCCTCAGACGCCAGCCAACGAGGATGCCTTGATCCTTATGGGGAGGAGCTACGACCAGCTCGGCTTGACGCAGTTACGCGACGATGCGCAGCGCGTGCTCAAGGAAACCTTTCCCAACGGAAAGTATTTCACTGCCGAAGCCAGGCCCTGGTGGAACTTCTGGTCGCCGAAGGAAGAGATCCCGCTGCCCCCTGGAGACTCGACCTCCGCCAAGCCGTGGTGGAAGTTCTGGTAAGCCACCTGAGTCGTCGTAGCCTGGGCTGAGCCCTCAGGGCGAAGCCCGGGAGCCGAGGCGAGGATTCGCGTCCTACTTGCCTGTGTGGTGCTGAAAGACCGGAATCGTCGTACCGGACATTCGCCTCCCCGGGCATCGCGCTTCGCGCTCAGCCCGGGCTACGCGCCAGTGGGTAACTTGCGAAAGAACGCGATCGCATCATCGAGCTCGCGCGTCCGTCGCATCGGCGGGAGGGCCTGGAGAATCCGACGGCCGTAAGGTTTGTCGGCCAGACGGCGGTCGCAGATCATCAACACGCCGCGATCGGATTCGGAACGAATCAACCGCCCCGCGCCCTGCTTCAGGCTGATCGCGGCCTGCGGCAACTGATACTCGAGAAACGGATTGCCGCCTGCGCGCGCAATATGGTCCAGCCGCGCGGCGAACAGCGGATCGTCCGGGGGCGCGAACGGCAGCTTGTCGATGACGACCAGCGACAGCGCGTCGCCCTGGACGTCGACGCCCTCCCAGAAGCTCTGGCTGCCGAGCAGAACGGCGTTGCCGAGCACGCGAAACCGCGACAAGAGCTCGCTGCGCGAGCCTTCGCCTTGCACGAGCAGCGGATAATCGAGACCCTCGCGCGCGAACGCGGCGGCGATCGTTTCGCGGGCGCGGCCGAGGGCGCGCAGCGTCGTGAACAACAGAAATGCGCGCCCACCGCTCGCCTTCAGTACCGGCAGCGCCGCGGCGACGACGGCATCGGTATGCTCGAAGCTGTTCGGCTCGGGGAGTTCGCGCGGAACGTAGAGCAGCGCCTGAGCAGGATAATCGAAGGGGCTGTCCCAACAGCCAGTCGCGGCATTCGCGAGGCCGAGCTCGCGCTGATAGTGCGTGAAGTCGCCGCCGACCGCCAGTGTGGCCGACGTGAAAATCCACGAGCGGGCCGTATCGGCGACCTGCCGCGCGAAAATCTCCGCGATCGAAAGCGGCGAGGCATGCAACTGCCAGCCGCGGGTCGTGACGTCGATCCAGCGAATCCAGTCCGGATCGTCGCCATCGCGCCAGCGAGCGAGCCGTGCCGCGGCGTCGGCCGCGCGGTGGGCACACATTGCCAGCGCGTCGCTGCGCTCCGCCTGGCGCGAAAGCTCGGAGGCGAGAAGTTCGAGCGCCGCGGCCATCCCGTCGAGCGCTTCGGGAAAATCGGGCCGGCGCAGCGCTTCAGCACGCGCCGACTTGCCCGGCGCGTCGCCGGCCGCAAGCCGGAGCCGGCGTAACGCCTGCGCCACGCCCTGCGCGGCGTCGGGCAGCGGCGCGTAATCGCGCGCAGCCCTCAGTGCCTCGACTTCGGCGTCGCGTGCGAGCTCGGAGAGCACCCCCGCGCTCAACTCCTCGCCGAAAAAAAGTGTCGCGGTATCGGGCAACTGGTGCGCCTCGTCCAGAATCACCGTATTGCAAGCCGGCAGGAGATCGGTGAGTCCCTCGTCCTTCAGCACGACGTCGGCGAAGAACAAGTGATGGTTGATGACGACGACGTCGGCGGCGAGCGCCTCCCTGCGCGCGTTCATGACGAAACACTCGCCGTAATTGGGGCACTCGCCGCCGAGGCAGTTCTCGCGCGTCGAGGTGACCCGCGCCCAGATGCCGGCGTTGTCGGGCACGTCCGCCAGCTCGGCCTTGTCGCCGGTCGTCGACGTGCGCGCGAAGGATTCGATGCGCTTGAGATAGTGGGCATCGGCACGCGAGGCGAACGTTCCCTCCTGCCGGGCGCGCTCCAGATGATAGTGGCAAACGTAGTTCGCCCGGCCTTTGAGCAGCGCGACGGTGAGCGGCACTTTGAGCGCATCACGCACCAACGGCAAATCGCGCTGAAAAAGCTGGTCCTGAAGCGTCTTGGTACCCGTGGATACGACCACCTTGCCGCCCGAGAGCAGGGCGGGCACGAGGTAAGCAAAGGTCTTGCCGGTGCCGGTACCGGCTTCGGCGAGCAGCTGACCGCGCTCGTCGATCGCGCGCGCGACCGCGTCGGCCATCGCGAGCTGCTGCTCGCGAAAGCGATAGGCGGGAAGCTCCCGCGCGAGCGGGCCCTCCGGACCGAAGATGCGCGCGAGATCGGCCATCGCGTTGGAGCTCTCCGTGACGTCCGGATCCACCGCGGCCCGCGACATTGCGTCCGTCACGGAGCCGTTTTCTTGCGTTTGGACGCTGCGACAGGTTTGGCCGAGGCTTCGTGCAGAGCGCGTATCGCTCTGATCCGCTCGGTGAACTCTCCGTACGGGCGGACGACGCGTTGCTTGTAGCCTTCGTCGGCCTCGTCGGGCGCCGGCACGAGCCCGGCCAGGCTCTCGAGCCACATATCGTAGAGTTGACGCAGATTTTGCGCCGTCTCCTTGCTTTGCGCCGCTTCGCGCAGCGCCGCCTGATACGGTCGCGCGATCGAAAGCTTGTGCTTGTCGATGCAGTACTCGGTCTTTGCGCCGTGCACGCCTTCCTGTGCGCCCGTCAGTCCGAACTCGATGATCTCGATGCTCTTGATCTGGCGGCACATGGTGTAAGTCTGGGGAACGGCCTCGAGAAAGCACTCGATGCCGCTGCCGTGCGCGGCGGTGGGGCAGATATACGGGTCGACTTTGTCCAGCGCTGATGCCGGCGCCGCGGGCAGCGCCGTGGCCAGCACGATGACGAGGAGCGGAGCATAGCGGTGCATCGGACCGTCAATGCTACCGTGGGCGCGCAGGCGGCTCAAGCACGCAGCAGACCGGAACGACACTGGATCCCCGCCTGCGCGGGGATGACGCGTCAGATCGTTACGCCCCCGGACACTTCGATGACTGCGCCGTTGACGTAGCTCGCCTCGTCGGACGCGAGCCAGGCGTAGGTGTTGGCGATCTCTTCGGGTCGTCCGAGGCGGCCCAGCGGCACCTTTTCCTCGATCGCCTTCAGGATCTTTTCGGGAATCGAGCCGAGGATCGGCGTTTCGATGAATCCGGGGCAGATCGCGTTGGCGCGGATGCCCTTGCTGCCGAGCTCGCGGGCCCAGGTCTTGACCATGCCGATGACGCCGAACTTGGTCGCCGCATAGTTGGTCTGGCCGAAGTTGCCGTACAGACCCACGATCGACGACGCGTTCAGAATGCAGCCGGAATTCTGCTGCAGCATGATGTCGACGACAGCCTTGGTGCAGTTGTAGACGCCTTTGAGGTTGACGTCGATCACGCGCTCGAATTGCTCATCGGTCATCTTGGAAAAGCGGGCGTCCTCGACGATGCCCGCGTTGTTGACCAGCGTGTCGATGCGATGCCAGGCAAACATCACGTTCTCGACCATGCGCGCGATGCTTCCTTTGTCGGTCACGTCGACCTGGAAACCGAGCGCCTCGCCGCTGATCCCGCGGATCGCGGCCAGCGTTTCTGCCACCGCGGTCATGTTGATGTCGCAGACCGCAACCTTCGCGCCTTCCTTCGCAAACTTGACTGCAGTTGCCCTGCCAATGCCCTGCCCGCCGCCGGTGATGATGGAAACCTTGCCTTGAAGCCTTAATGAACCGTTGCCATTCAAACCATCGCCGTTGAGGCCCATGCTGTCCCTCTCGAACCCCCGATTTTGGGCTCAGGGTCGTGGCCCTGTTGCACCGCAGCGGATTCTGCTCTGTTTGGATGCAGCGCACAATATGGCAATTCGATGAAAAGGGCTTAGTGTCAAACCCTGTTGTATTTTTGATAATACCTTGTAAATCAATGTAGTAGACTACGAAACCGCCGGCGAAGCCGGGCTTCCGGCAGGCGATAGGTGCTGAGCCTGGTCAGGGCGCAATCACGATTTTCAGCCGCCGCATAAGCTGGTAGCGAGCGCACACTTTCAAAGGTCAGTTTGGCTCCCAGCGCTCGATGATGAGCTGAAGCGAGCTAAGCCCCTGATAGTGGTTGACCTCGGGGCGATAGGCCGCCCGGATGCGCAGGGGCAGAGGTCCCCGTTCGTTGAAAGCGATGGCTTCCAGACGCTTGCCGGTGGCCGCCAGCACGAGCTTCGAGTGCTTGTGACCGACACGGTGCTGTTCAAGAACGGTGAATTCGCCGTCGAAGACCGGTAGCGGAAAGCCCTGGCCCCACACCTGCCCGGCTACTTCCTGTGCGAAGCCCAGCGTGAGCTCTGCGGGATCGAGTTCGCCGTCGGTCTCGAGCGTCTGCTGCAGAGCCGCGGGCGTTAGCCACTCGCGCGCCACGCGCTCGAACTCGGCACTGAATCGCGGCAACCCGGCTTCCGCTAGGCTCAATCCGGCCGCGAACGCGTGGCCGCCGAAGCGCGCGATCGTTCCCGGTGCGCGTTTGGCGACGAGATCCAGCGCGTCGCGCAGATGGAATCC
>Ga0070698_100006368_pt1 | contig 12814 bp, 9 predicted proteins | sample KBSK1502metaG_FD_65477 | JGI IMG/M metagenome (GOLD analysis project Ga0070698, IMG submission 65477) | Corn, switchgrass and miscanthus rhizosphere microbial communities from Kellogg Biological Station, Michigan, USA - KBS K1-50-2 metaG | ecosystem: Host-associated > Plants > Roots >... | reverse complement strand
GACGGTTTGGAGTCGATGCGGACATCGACAAACTTCAGCACGCCTTGCGGCGTCTTGACTTCGCGGACAGCAGGCTGGCCACTTGCCGCGACGGCTTTCGCAGGAGCTGCTGCAGGAGGCGCACTGGTCAACGCGGCAGCGGTCTCGGGCTTGGGTGCCGGCGTCGCAGCGGCGGCGACCTTCGCGGGTGCGGTAGGCGCGGCAGCCGGTGGAGCCTTCGGCGCGGCCGTCGGCGCGGCCGTCGGCGTCGCGGGAGCTTTCGGCGCGTCATGCGTCAATGCAGCGTGTGTCGCCGCGGGAATGATCGACGTGTCGTCGGCGGGCGCAGCAACTTCGGGCTTCGCCTCTTGCGGCTTCGCCACGGGCTCTTGCGGCTTCGCGGCCGGCGCTTGCGTCGCGACATGCTGTGCCGCGGGAACGCCGGCGGCGGCAACGGTTGGACGCTTCGGCTGGTGCTTCTTACCGCCTTGCCCATCGAACACGAAGTAGCCGCCGACCATGATGCCGACGATCGCGAGGATGATCGTCGGCGCGATCATCTTCTTCACGATCGCGAGCGTCTGACGGCGCTCCTTCACGACGGGCGCCGTCCCGAGCCACGTCTCGTCTTCGTTGACGCGCGGATGTTGAACGCTGAGCTCGAACCAGTGATCGCTCTTGACCATGTCGCCGGTCATGTCGACCGACGGGGGCCGCACGATCGGATACTGCTGCGGCACGATCGGCGCCTGTGCCACGGGCGGCATACCGAACGGCAGCGTGCTCGCAGGCGTCGGGCGAGCCTCGAACGGCGCAGCGACCGGCGCGCTCGGCGGCGGCACGGAGCGAGCGCCACCCGTCTGTTTGTGCGGCGGCGGTTGCGTGCCCCGAATCGTGTTGCGCGTCGGCGGTGGCAGGTTCGGGAGCGAAGGCACCGTCGGCCGCGAGATCGGTGGGATCGTATTGCCGCGCGACTCTTCGGCCGTCGACATCCGGACCGGCGGCGGCATTTGCGCGACGACGTTCGACGTCGCCTGCGGCGCACGACCGCGCGGCAGGGGCGCGATCTCGCCGGCACCGCGCATGTGCGGGACCGCCGTCGTCATCCGGGGTGGATTGGCTGGCTTGGCCATCGGCGCCGCGAACAGATCCGCAGCAGGCTCACTTGGTGCAGCCTGCTTGGTCTGCACCAAATGGATCAGCTCGTTGACTGCCGTCGACTCGGTCTTGGCCATGTCACTAACTCCGAAGCAATGCGCGCGAAGAATCCCGAATGGCCCTCGACGATTCAACCGAAATCCGGCCGTGACATATGATCGTTTCGGTTCGTAGTCGTGCGAATTACCAAACGTTCAGGCGCACGCGAGATTGATGCTTGGGGGCGTCACAAGTCGCGTCGGTTCTGCGATCAGATGTGATTGCGTTGGAGTTTCGATCATCTACGGGAGTGGACGTAAACGCCTGAAATTTCATTGACGTCAGAGTGACCATACATATAAGGTATGGTCATCGATGGAAAGCTCGTTCGTCGATCTGCGCAGGCTGGCCGAGTGGCTTTCATGCGCGTCGTCGAGCCACCGGTTGCCGCTGCACATCGATCGCTTGGTAGAGCGGCTCGGCGCTACGTGCGTGCCGATGCTCGGACGCGCGCTGTCGGCGCGTGATTCGCGCGGCCGCGAAGTCGCGAGGCTCGTGTTCGCCACGCTCGCAACGCGGGACGAGCTTCGCGATCGCGTGATCGACGAGCTTCGTCGCGTCGCGGTCGGCGATGCATGCGACGAGGGCAAGGTCTGCGCGCTCGGGCTGCTTGCCGAGCTCGGCGTGCGCGGCGCGGCGCGCTTCGCGGATCCGGGCGCGATTCGTCGTCGCTCGGCGCTCGCGCTCGCATCGCAGCTCGACAACGTCGCCGATGTTGCGGCCGCAGCCGACATGATGATCGCCCAGCTCGAGGACGACGAGATCGTGCACTTGATCGACGTCATGGTCGATGCATCACGCGGCGCTGCGTATCACCTCGCTGTCGAGCTGTGCGCGCGCCTCGACCTCGCCGCCGAGACGCGCGAGCGCATCGCTGAGAGCGCGCTCGATCTCACGACGCCATTGCCGTGCGCGGATCGTCCGCCGCGACCGACGACGGTCGCCGTGCTCGTCGAACCGGGTGGTCGCGTCGTCGTCGTCGCGAGCCGCAAGGTGAGCGGCGAGCGTCGCTGGCGTCGCTGGGCGGTCTTGATCGGCGCGCACGGCTCGATCGACGATTGCATTCACGAAGAGCTATGCGGCGCCGATGGCGATCACGCGCCGCTCGTCGCAACGCTCGTCGCCGATGGCTATCGCGTCGCGACGACGGATCTCGAACGCGCACGCGGCATCGTCGCGGCGGCCGCGCGCCACTCGTGCGACGAACCCGACAGACTCAACTCCGCCTACTACCTCGGTCGCGACTTGCTCGATCTCGGCGAAGCGCATCTCGGTGGTCGCGCGCACGCGCATCCCACGTCGACGACACTCGGTCGTGCCGTCGAGCTGATCGCCGACAGCGACATCCCGCGCGCGCAACTGCTGCTCGCGCGCTGTGATGACTCCGCCGACGCCGCCACCGCGACCGCAGCGTGCCTGCTCGCGCAGGACCGCGTTGCCGACGCGGTCGTTCAGTTCGCGCGCGCCGTCGAGCTCGAACCCGACTTCGCGCTCCATCACTGGAACCTCGCCGCTGCGCTGCATCTGCTCGGCGACGCGACGGGTTGCTATCACGCGCTCTGCCGCTTCCTCGTCACGAGCGATGCGCCGAGCGGCCTCGCCGCCGATCCAGATCAACCCGCGCGCATGTCGCTCGCGACGCGCCTCTGCGCCGAGCTCGAGCGTACCGCGCGGCTCGCCGGCACGCCGCTATCGCCGCCGCGTCGCAAGAGGCGAACGCCGAAGCGCGCGGCCCGCCGCTAATCCGCGCCGGGATGCGGCCGCGCTCGCCGCTGCGCGCACAGCGAAAAACCGCCATGGCGCCGCAGAGCCAAGCCGCCAGTCAGAGGCTGGTCGAGGACCATGCCGATTAGCCGAGTTGCCGCACACGAACTACGCTTGCCGACGTCACACCGGCGCGGTCTCCGCGAAAGCTCGCGCCTGGTTATTCCATCTGTCTGCGGCGCCTTGGCTCTTCGGCGCCTTGGCGATTTTTCTCTCCGAGCTCGGGCGCGCGCAAAGCGTCTTCGCGGTAGGGACGCTACTTCTTCGCCTCGCCCTTTTGCATCGTGTACGTGATCTTGATGCGCGTCGAACCCGACTGCGCGCGGCTCGGCAGCTTCCATGTCTTCGCGCGCTTCTCGACGCAGCCCGCGACGTACGCCATATCCGCCATGCCCGCCTTCGGCTCCGTCGCCACGCCCTTGATCGCGCCCGTCTGATCCGATTCGAGGTGCACGACGAGCGAGCCGCCGAGCTTGGGATTCGCCGACAGGCCGTGCTCGTAGCACGCCTGCACTTCCTGATTGTGGCGGCCAAGCAGCGCTTGGATCGCCGCCTTGTCGTGCGTGCCGACGCCGGCCTTCATCGACTTGAACGTTTTCTCGAGAATGTCTTGGTCCTTCATCGCCTCGGTGCGCGCCGCGTTGTCGAGTGTGATCTTCGGGACCGAGAGCTGATAGAGATCATGCGCGGGTTGGTAGTAGCGATCGTCGTGTGCCGTCGCGTAGAGGATGTGGAACAGGCGCGCCATCACGTAGACGTTCTTGACGACGTTCTCCATGTCTTGCGGCGTGCACTTCTGCCCGCAGCCCGGTAGCGCTTCGATCGCTTGCTTCGCGTACTTCGCAGCGGTCACCGGATCGTCGAGGCGCACGGTGTAATCCGCCTGCAGGAACCGAATCGTCGGCTTGTCGTTGACCGGCACCTTGTCGCCGATCACGTCGATCGCTTTGTCGAGCGCGCGCACGCCATCGGTCCAACGACCGGCGAACTGATACGAGTGCAGGCCGAGCTTCGCGAGCAGCTCGTACTGCTGATCCTTGCCCTTGGGATAGATCGCCGAGAGCTCTTTGAACGCGGTGTCGAGCGCGACATCGGTGCGGCCGGCAAACAGCAGCAGATCGCGATCGAGCGCCTCGCGGCCGGCGTTATTGCCCCAACCCTCGCCCGCCGCGATGATCGCCTGCCACGCGCCGTTGGCATCGCCGGTGCGCCACTTCGCCCACGCAGCGACATACGCGAGCTCGGGCTGCTTCTTCGAGATCGCCTCGCCGGCGAGCGCCTGCAGCGCTTCGCCGTTCTTGTACTGCTTGAGCATCGCGTAGCCGAGCCACGCTTTGTTGTAGGCGATCTCTTTGTCCTTCGGCGCCTTCTGCACGAGCGCGGCCCATGCCTTCTCGGCGGCCGGAAAATCCTCGAGCATCAGCTCGTAGCTGCCGAGCAGACGCAACGTGATGTCGTCGACGTTCGCGCCGGCGGCCGTCGCTGCATCGCGCAGCACCTGGCGTGCGTCGCTCCACAGCTTCTTCTGCTCGTCGGGCTTCGCGGTCTTCGATTGCTGATACAGCATCGTCGCGAGGATCGCGGCCTGCGCTTGCTTCTGGACGGGCTCCTTCGTTTTATCGACGAGCTGCCGCTGCTTTTCGACCGTCGTCTTGCGCTTCGCCTCGACGAGCGGCATGCCCGGTCGGCCAAGCGCCTCGGGCTCGAACAAGATGCCTTCGATCTTGATCGGCGCTGTGTCGAACGACACATCGCCCGGCCCCATCGGCTTGCCACCGCCGCCGCCCCCGCCGCCGGGGCCTTCAGGGCCTTTTTGCGATCCGCCGCACGCGACGAGACCTGCCAATACAAACGCCAGCCAGTAACGCATGCGCGAGGTGTACACCTAAACCCGGCGTGGTCGCCAGGAGGGTGTTATGGTCTGCGGCGCAGTGCGAGCCCTCGTGTTTGTGGTCACGGCAGCGATCGCGACAAGCGGCTGCGCGGTGGTCAAGGCCCACCAACGGGAGAACCTCGCAAAGCGCGCGATGACGAAGGATCGCGACGCGGGCGAGTCGCGCTTTGGCCAGCACGAACGCGGCTCGCGCGAGGGTGCCGACGGCGGCACCGGTGAACCGGGTGGCGGATGCGGCTGCAACTGATCGCGGCTGCCGCGGTCGTCACCTCTACCGCGTATGCGGACGGCGAGCTGTCGATGCGCGGTGTCTATTATAAGGAGCGATCGACCCGCGTCATCCAGCCGATGCTCGATGGCATCTTCGACGCGGGGCCAAGCGGCACCGTCACCGGTCACCTGCTCGTCGATGCGATCACGTCGGCATCGGCCAGCTCCGGTGCGGCGGCCGCCGAGCCGTTCACCGAAAATCGCTACGAAGGCGGCCTTGGCTACACGCACGAATTCGCCGGGCCCGAAGAATCGATCCTCGACGTGTTTCGCCTCGGCGCCGATGGCAAGTACTCGCGCGAGCCCGACTACCGATCGTTCTACATCGGTGGCCGCGCGGAGGCCGAGCTCGCGCAGAAAAACGCGACGGTCGCGCTCGGCGTCGGCCTTTCGAAGGACACGATCAACAACGAAGGCGCGCAGACCCCGATGGGCGGGCCGAAGCTGCTTTGCGACAACACGCAGGCCGTCGCCGATCAGACCGAATGCCCGCTCGACACGATCTCGATGTTCACGTCGGCGTCACACCTGCTCAGCAAAGATGCGCTGATCGGTGTCAGCTACGACATCGCGAAGATCGATGGCTACACGTCGAATCCATATCGCACGGTGATCACGACCGGCGGGCCCGTGGCGGAGAAACATCCGAACGAGCGGCTTCGGCAAGCGTTCGCGATCTCGGGTCGCTACTACATCACCGATTCGAAGACGACGCTGATCGCCGCGTACCGCTACTACTGGGACAGTTGGGACATTCACGCGCACACGCCGGAAGTGCGCGCGATCCAAGAGGTCGGCTCGACGATCGAAGCGGGCGTGCGCTACCGCTACTACAAGCAGGATGCCGCGTTCTTCTGGGCGAAGCGCTACCCCGATCCCGCGACGACGATGATCGACTATCTCACCGACGATCCGAAGATGAGCCCGTTCGACGGCCACCTCATCGAGGCAAAGCTCGCGCTGTACGGCGAGACGTTCGGCTTCGAAGGTCGCTGGGCAGGCGCTCGGTTTGAAGGCATCCTCGAGTACATTGTCCAGAACAACCGGTTCGGCAACGCGGTGGTGGCCCATGCTGCGCTTACTCTTCCTTTCGAGTATTAGCTTCCTCGTCCACACGGGTTGCAGCGACAACTGCGGCCCCGGCGGCGCGCAAGCGTTCAGCTTGCTCGCGAGCGACGCATCGACCGCACTCGAGTGGGGCAACCTGAGCTCGAGCGCGAACAACGATTGCCCAGACGGGGCGGCGCCCGCCGGCGTCGTGAGCTTGACGCTGACCGGCGTGCAAAAAGATGGGCCCGGTCTCATCACGCTATGCATCTCGCGCCCCGATCTGCTCGCGGTCGGCGAGGTTCCGCTCTCGACCACCGGCAACGGCGTACGCATCATCGATCTCAGTGCCGACTCGATGGGCTGCATGTACGCGCTCGAGTCGCTGCGCCCGGTGCTCGGCACCGCGACGAGCACGGGCATGTGCGACAACGGCACGAACAAGAACGGCTACGCGCTCACCGTCGATGGCAACCTATCGATGCGGATGACGTGCGAGACAAACACGACGACCGTCGCGCTCTCATTCAACGGCACCGTCGCCGTCAAAGCTCAGTAGCTAAGCTTGCGCACGCGCTCGATCAGCGGGCGCAACGCATCGCGCGCGGTCGCGCGCAAGAGGTCCGACTCGCCGACGACGCCGGCGACCGCCGGACCGAACGTGTAGTAGCTCTCGATCGCGAGCTCGCCGAGGATCGTGCGCTTCATGAACGAATCGCGGAAGTGGCGGAGGAGCTCGACGTCGTTCGCCATCAGCGAGCCGTAGGCGGCGGTCGCGATGAAGCACCAATCGACGGTGCCGACGAGGCGGTCGGCGGTCGTCACCTTGACGATCGAGACCGAGCTGGTGTTTTGACAATCGTCGAACGCGCGGATGCCGATCCAGTAATCGGTCTCCGGCAAAAGGCCCGTGAGCTCGACGGTCTGGAGCTGGCCGGCGGGCACGGGTTGGATCGTCGTTGCCGCGATGCTGCCCTCGGAAAAGTTTGCTTCGGTCATCTCGCGATTCGCCATGTAGCGGACCTCGTAGCCGAGGACTTGGCCTAGCTCGCCATCGTCGCCGGGCGCGATGAAGCGCAGCGTGGTGTTCGTCGGGCCGATGATCATGGGCTGCAGGCGATCGGGCGTGCCCGGAATCGCGTAGTCGTACTCCGGGCGCGCGTTGACGAGCACGCGGTATTGCGTGCCGCCTTCGGCGACGAGCGTGAGACGGCTCGCGCCACTGCCCGGCACGTCGGTCGTGATCGTCGCATCGGGTGGGCGCAGCACGCCGTCGAGCCCCATCGGATCGCCGTAGCCGATATACGTGTTCGTCGTCGTCGTCGTCGCGACATCGCCGATCGTGAACGGCACTTTGTAGACGATCGAGGGCTGGCCGCGGTACGGCATGCCGTACGACGACCAGTAGATCGCCTTTGAACCCGACGACGGCGGCGCGGGATACGCGGTCGTGTTGTACGTCGCGTTGTGATCGAACGCCTGCGCGACCTCGAGCCACATCACGTACTCGCCGTTCGGCAAATCGTGCGGGATCGACCACACGATCTTTGCGGCGAGGTTGGGCGGCGGTGTCGCCTGCGAGACCGCGTCGAAGCGATCCATCTCTCGGAACATGTCGACCGATGGTGCATCGGGCTGCGCGCGAATCAGATCGCCGCGCGGCGGATACATGCTGACGCGCCCTGACTCGGAGAACTTGCCCTTGTCGGTGAACGCGATGGTCGCGCACGTCATCGCGTCGGCCTGCAGCCACTTCGGATCGTTTGGCTGATACGGCTGGCAGTAGTGCGCCTCGCGCGAGCTCTGATCGAACGGATGGCTGAGGTTGTTATCGCCGCAATCGGCAAACGCCATCGGCTGCGGTGCCGCCGGATCATTGATGAGCGACTCGCACTCCGCCGGATTCGCGCACTCGCTCATGCACTGCGAGAGCGGCTTGCCTTGGTTGAGGCAATTCGTCTGGCACGTCTGGTTCACGCCTTCGACGTTTTGAAACACGACCTCGGGAAACGTCGACGGCGTCTTGCGATGCGTCCACACCGGAAACGTCGTCGTGCGCCGGCCGTACGGCCACATCGGGCCGGAGTTGAAGTCGTAGCGGCCGGGGCGATTGCCGAGGCCGTAACGACCGGTCTGCTGCGTGATGTAGATCGTGTCGACATACGTGCCATCGAGTGTCTCGACCCACGCCACGATCTGCGATGCCTCGTGGCGCGTGGTCAGCGACGACGCGACCATGCCCGGCGTCAGCCTGACCTCGACGACGTGACACTGGTTGACCTCGGCCCGCGCCTGCGCCGCGACGAGCAGCAGCAGTACACCGTAGAACCGAGCCATCGAGCGCATTATTGATCAGTATACGAAGCGCCGCACTCGCTCGATGATGGGCGTGAGCGCCGCGCGTGCGCTGGCGCGCAGAAGCTCGGACTCACCAACAATTCCAGCGAGTGCTGGCCCGAACGTGTAGTACGTCTCGACGGTGAGCTCGCCGATAACGGTGCGCGTCAGAAGCAAATCGCGAAAGCGCCGCAGCATTTCGACATCGTTTGCCATCGGCGAGCCATAGGCTGCCGTCGCGACAAAGCACCACGGCACCTCGCCGACTTCGCGCTCGAGCGTCGTGAACGTGGCGACGACGAGGTCACCTTTGTTGAAGCAGTTGTCGACGGGACGAATGCCGATCCAGTAATCGGTCTCGGGCATGAGACCCGCGATGTCGACGACTTGCCGCTCGCCCGGTGCGACGACGACGACGGTCGCGAGCGCGGCGGCGGATTCGACGAAGTTCGCTTCGGTCATCGGCGAGTTCGCGCGCACGCGGATCTCGTAGCCGGCGAGCGCGCCGGTCATGCCGTCGTCGCCGCTCGCCGTGAATTCGATCGATGCCGTCGAGCTCGTGATGTTCGATGCGGTCGGCGGCCCGAGCGGCGCGGGCGCGCTCGTGTCGACTTCTTGGTGCGAGCGCACGCGCACGCGATACATGCTGGCGCCATCGGAGACGAGCTGCAGACGCGATGCGCCGGAGCCGGGCGTCGTCGTCGTGATCGTCGCGTCGGGCGGAAACAACGTGCCGGTTTGGCCGAGCACGTCGCCGTAGCCGACATAGCTATCGGTGGTCGCCTCGGTGTCGGTCGCCGCGACCGTGAACGGCACGCGATACACGATCGACGGCTGGCCGCGCCATGCCTTGCCGTAATCGGCATACGAGATGTTGGTCGGCGATGGATAGAGATCGGCGTTGTACGAGGTGTTGAAGTCGTACGTCTTCGAGGCCTCGACGAACAGCACGTAGTCGCCGTAGTCGACCGATTGCGGCGCCGCCCAGCCGAGCGCTGCCGGCATGCCGCCGAGCGGCGTCGGCCGCGAGACCGCATCGAATGGATTGAGCATGCGATAGAGATCGACGGACGCCGTGTCCTGCGCGCGCCGCATCAGATCGCTGCGCGGTGGATAGAGCGATGAGTCGATCGCGAGCGTGCCTTTGTCGGTGTACGCGGTCGTCGCGCACGTGCCTGTATCGAACTCGGGCTCGAACTCGCGCCACGGTTGGCAGTACGGCGAGCCCGTCTCCGGCGAGCTCTCGTTCAAGCGATGCGACAGATCGTTTTCGCTGCCGCTCTGAAACACGACCTTCGGAAACGACTTGCCGTGGCGATGCGCCCATACCGGAAACGTCTGCTCGCGACGACCGTACGGCCACGTGTCAGCGTGCGGCCCGCCGGTGTTGAAGTCCGGCCGCCCCGGTCGATTGCCCATGCCGTAGCGGCCGACCTTGTTCGTGATGAAGATCGTGTCGACGAACGTGCCGTCGACGCGCTCGACCCACGCGACGAGCTGCAGGTTATCCGTCGGCGTCATCTCCGCCGTCACCGCGATGCACACGCCCGGTGCGCGTTCGGCATGCGCGAGCGCCGGCACGACCAGCAGCAGCGCGAACCGGCGACGCATAGCGCTCAATACGTCAACTGGCGTGCCCACGCAACGATCGGCTCGAGCACCGACCGTGCGCTAGCTCGCAGAAGCTCGGACTCGCCGATCACGCCGGCGACCGCCGGCCCGAACGTGTAATACGTCTCGACCGCGAGCTCTCCGATCACCGTGCGCGTCAAAACTCCGTCGCGGAAGCGACGCAGCATCTCGACATCGTTCGCCATCACCGAGCCGTAGGCCGCGGTCGCGATGAAGCACCACGGGACTTCGGCGACCTCGCGGTCGAGCGTCGTCACCTCGACGACGGTCAGCTCGCCTTTGTTGAAGCAATTGTCGTACGGGCGAATGCCGACGAAATAATCGGTCTGCGGCAGAAGCCCCGTGAGCTCGACGCTCTGCGGCCTGCCCGCGGAGTCAGGAATCACCGTCGCGGTCACAGCCATCGACTCGGTGAAGTTGTCGGCGGTCATCGGCGAGTTCGCGCGCACGCGGATCTCGTAACCGGTGACCTTGCCCGTGTCGCCGTCATCGCCGCTCGCGGTGAACGCGATCGTTGCGGTCGTGCTGCCGACCTTCGACACCGAGGGTGAGCCGATCTTCGCCGGCGCCGTGCTGTCGAACTCCGGCGTCGCGGTGACGCGCATGCGATACATCGTCCCGCCGTCGGAGACGAGCTGGAAGCGCGAGGCGCCGGAGCCCGGCGTCGCCGTCTCGATCGTCGCATCGGGAGGATTGATCGTGCCGCTTTGGCCGGTGATGTCGCCGTAGCCAACGTACGTATCGGTGCTCGCGAGCGTCGGCAACGTGGTCAGCGAGAACGGCACGCGATAGATGACCGACGGCTGACCGCGCCAGGGTCGCCCATATTCGGCCCACGGAATGCCCGCCGGCGATGGATAGGTCGTCGCGTTGTAGACGCCGTTGAAGTCGTACGTCTTCGACGCTTCGACAAACATCACGTAATCGCCGTAATCGATCGCCTGCGGCGCGGCCCACGAGATCTTCGACGACACGCCGCCGAGCGGCGTCGGCTGCGACACGGCGTCGAACGGGTTGAGCGTGCGAAACATGTCGACCGAGATCGAATCGACGCCAGCCTTGCGCGTGACATCCATGCGCGGCGGGTACAACGACATCGCGCTCGACAGCACGCCTTTATCGGTGAACGCCTGCGACGCGCACGTGCCGCTGTCGAACTCCGGCTCCGTCGGTTGGATCGGCCGACAATACGGCGGCGGCACCTCCGCCGAGCTCTCGGAGAACGGATGCGACAAGTTGTTCTCGTCGCCGTTTTGAAACGTGACGAGCGGCCACGACAGGCCATGGCGGTGCGCCCACACCGGAAACGTTTGTTCGCGGCGGCCGTACGGGAACGTGTCGCCGTTCGCCGAGCCGGTGTTGAAGTCGAGCCGACCGGGTCGATTGCCAAGGCCAAAGCGACCGGTCTTGTTCGTGATGAACAGTGTGTCGACGAAGCTGCCGTCGGCGCGTTCGACCCACGCGACGAGCTGCAGCGAATCGGTCGGTACGAAATCCACGCTGACGTCGATGCACACGCCGCTGGGACGTTCCGCGTGGACGAGTGCCGGTACGAGCATGCACAGCACCACGACCCGACGAATCATCTCTCTGGAGTTTGTCACACCTTCGGCCTAGCGTCGGTATGTGGCACGCACGCCCAGCGCGGAATATCTGATCCTCGACATCGAGACAATCCCCGATGTCGACCGCTGGAAACCTCCGGAAGTGACTGAGGCCACGCCGGCACCGGCTCGCGGCGCCTTTCCGCCGACGTGGGCGCACCGCATCATCGTCATCGGATGTTTGTGGCTGGACCATAGTTACCGCCTCAAGCGGCTCGGCGTCATAGACCCAGAAGGGCGACAAGGTACGCCCGATGAAGTCGAGCGGCATCTCTTGGAAGACTTCTCGCGCTTCGTCGGGCGCGCGCGGCCGATGCTCGTGACCTACAACGGCCGCGGCTTCGATCTGCCGGTGATCGTGATGCGCTCGCTTTGTCATGGCATCTCGCTTGGCTGGTACTACCGCGAGCGCAACGTTCGCTATCGCTACTCCGAAGAGGGCCATCTCGATCTGTGCGATTGGCTCGCCGAGCACGGCGCGACGCGCTCGGGCAGCCTCGATGCGATCGCGCGGCTCATCGGGCTGCCGGGAAAAGTCGGTATCGATGGCTCGCAAGTCGAAGGCCTCTACAAAGCGGGCCAGCTCGCCGAGGTCCAGCGCTATTGCCTCGCCGATGTCGCGCAGACCGCGTTTCTGTTTCTGCGATTTCGTCTGCTGCAAGGCGTGATGCGGCCGGATCAGTATCAGGCCGCAACGGAGAGCTTGCTCGACGGGCTCGCGGCGGATGGTAGGGTCGGCAGCGTGCTCGAGGGCATCGACCGCGGGCACTTGATCGGTCCTGTTCCGCCCACGCCATGACGCCGAATCTGCCTGCGCTCGACCAACTCGCAATGTCGCGGCTCGGGCGCGAGTGGTTCGCGCGCGATGCAGAGACCGTCGCGCGCGAGCTCGTCGGTTGCGCGCTCGTCCATCGCCGGCGCGCAGGCATGATCGTCGAGACCGAGGCGTACCTCGGGCCCGATGATCTCGCGAGCCATGCGCGGTTCGGCCCGACGTCGCGCACGTCGGTGATGTTCGGCCCGGGCGGAGTCAGCTACGTGTACCTCTGCTACGGCATCCATCAGATGTTCAACGTCGTCACCGGCGCCG
>Ga0070698_100006367_pt1 | contig 12815 bp, 15 predicted proteins | sample KBSK1502metaG_FD_65477 | JGI IMG/M metagenome (GOLD analysis project Ga0070698, IMG submission 65477) | Corn, switchgrass and miscanthus rhizosphere microbial communities from Kellogg Biological Station, Michigan, USA - KBS K1-50-2 metaG | ecosystem: Host-associated > Plants > Roots >... | reverse complement strand
GGGCTCGCCGAAGCGCAGCACGGTGAACGAGCCACCGGCCCCAGCGTGACCACCGCGGTGGAACGGCATGACCTGAAGGGTGACATTCGACAGTTCCGCTATCTCAAGCAAGCGGCTCAGCTGAGCGCGCATCACCTTCCGGCCGCCCAGCGGCCGCCGCAGAGCCGCTTCGTCCACGACCGACCACAGGCGGGGCGGATCCGGGCTGGTCAGCAGGGCTTGGCGCTCCATCCGCAGGCTCACCCGGCGGTCGATCTCCTCGGCAGGCGCGGCGCCATGGCCAAGCATGGTGACGGCCCGGGCGTAAGCCTCGGTCTGGAACAGGCCGTGCACGAACTGGAGCTCAAAAGTCCGGATCAGCGAGGCGGCCGCCTCCAGGCCCAGGTAAGCCTCGAACCAGTCAGGGAGGATGTCGCCGTACTGAGCCCACCAGCCCTGGGCGTTGGCCTGCTGGGCCAGCCCCAGCATCCCGGCCCGCACGTCCTCGTCGGTGACTCCGTACAGGGTGAGCAGATCAGTCACGTCCCGGTCCTTGAAGCCCACCCGGCCGTGCTCCATGCGGCTGATCTTGGACCGGGATGCCCGGATCTCATACCCCGCCCGGTCGGGCGTGATCTCGGCGGATTCGCGGAAACGCCGCAACTGCGCGCCGAGCATCATCCGCAAGACGGTGGCGCCGGCCCGCGCACCGCTGGAGATGCGCGCAGGCAACTCACTGCTTGGCTGAACCGCACTCATCCGAGCTCCCAGACCGTTGGATCAGCGCTCCGTGCCCGCTCCCGAGCCGCACCTCAACAGGGACCACCGCCCCACCGCCGCATGCATGGTAGCCGACGTGCACCGCGCAGCGCATCACACCGGCGGAGCACAGACAGCACGATATCACCGCAAGAACACACTGTCGTGACGCCTTTGCCGGGCCGTGCGGTAACGCGAGACTGCCATCCTGATAGAGATCATCGAACTCACCGTTCTTGGCCCCGGCGAGGAACGCCGCGATTTCGGCGCGGCTGTAGATCAGGGCCGGGCCCGACGGGTGGCGGGAGTTGCGGACAGCGATGGCGTCGCCAGGCAGTTCGGCGACCTCGACACAGCTTCCGCTGGGATTGCTGACCCGGCTCTTCCGCCAGCGCGCCATCAGCTGATCAGCCGGGACGCCGTTCTTGACCAGCATCGTTCTCTTCCTCCGAAGCGGCTAGAGGGAACGGGCATGGCAGGCGCGCGAGGCGACGGCGGCGCACGCAACCGGACGCAAGCAACCGTTTGCAAACAGAAGCCTAACAGATCTGATGCACGTGCGAAGGAACGTGCAGGAGTCCCTTGCAGAGGACATGTGCATGCGGCACGATGGGGCTGTAGGCCCCATTTGCCCATTTTTAGTGCCCCGACGAGACCGTTTCGGAAGGCGATGACAGCAGACCCATTGCGCCTGGTGAGCAGTGCAGCCAGCGGCGTGGGCTGGCGCTGGCTGATGGCAGCCGTGGAGATGGCCGCCCTGGCCAGCGGGAACTGGCTGCTACCGGCGGACTCCGGCGTCCAGGACCGGGCGCGGATCGCTACGCGCACGCCGGGCACCGACGCGAGATCGGCCCGGATATCCAGGGACTTCACCGCGGACACGTTGCGGCGGTGGGGTGTGGCAGAACGCCGCGAAGACATCGTGGTCGTGGTGTCCGAACTGCTGACCAATGCGTTGCGCCACGCACCGTCACATTCTGCCGACCCCAAGCCGCGGTGGCCGATCCGGCTTGGCCTCCTGCAGTGTGGTCCCTGCGTTCTGTGCGCGGTCGCCGACCCAAGCGAGAAGGCTCCGGAGCCAAGAGATCCTGATTGCCTCGCCGAGAGCGGGCGCGGGCTGCACGTCATCGACGCGCTCAGCGACAAGTGGGGCTACACCACCGCGAGCGACTTGGGCAAAGTCGTGTGGGCCATGTTCTCCACGGAGCCTGGACCGCCTCACGTTGGCGCTAACATCGACGGCATCCTCGAGCACGCGGCCCGCGTCGGCGGGGCGCCGCGCTGAGCCGAGTCCGTCGCCGACTACCCCAGGCAGCATGCCGGCTAGCAGTCCCGCCGACTCCTGGTCATCGCGATGGTTAGCTCGTGCCGTCTTGCCAGATGCCGATGACGTTGCCCGCGGGGTCGCGGACGGTGGCGATGGTTAGATTGCCTTCCTGGTAGGGGTGGGTGACCACTTCCGCGCCCCGCTCGGCTGCCTTGCGGAGCACGTCATCGAGCTGGGTGACGTAGATGTAGGGCCGGATTCCGGCTTCCCCGGCGGTGGGCAGGTCGGTGCGCCAGTGCCCGATGACGTGACCGGTGCCGTCGCTGAAGCTCGGCTGGTCCGGTGTACCGCGTATCTGCCAGCCGAAGACCGCGCGGTAGAAGTCCGCGGACTGCGCCACATCTTGTGCGGGCATCCCGAGATAGGAGACACCGCCGGGCCGGGCCACCGTGGCCTCGACGCCCGGGTCGGCAGGTGCGCTGTGATCGGTCATCGCTTGCCCCTCCTAATTCGGCTATGGCAGTACCATAGCCGACTATGAGTGCCACGGGCACAGGCGGGACAGCGGCCCGCGGCTACCGCTCGCCGCGCCGCGAAATGCAGGCACGCCGGACTCGTGCCCGCATCATCGCGGCAGCCGCCCAGCGGTTCCTGGCGCACGGCTACGCAGGCACCACGATGCGCGCCGTCGCCCTGGACGCCGGCGTAGCGCTGCCCACAGTCGAGCTTGCCTTCCGGACCAAGGCACGACTGCTGAAGGCAGTGATCGACGTCGCGATCGCGGGCGACGATGACCAGGTAGCGATGCTGGACCGCCAGTGGGCCAAGCGAGCTGAGTCCATCGCCGGGCCGCCGGATTTCGTCGCGGCATTCGCCCGGGTGCTCGCCGGCTCAGCCGAGCGGGCCGCGGGGCTGGCGGCGACCGCCTTGGAAGCCGCCCGAGCCGACGAGGACATCGCCGCCGTAGCCGCGCAGCTCATGTCCCAGCGAGAAGTCATGGCCTCGTGGCTGGTAGACGGCATCATGCACCGGTCCGCCCTCCGCGACGGAACCGACCGTGCCGCCGCCGTCGACACGGTATGGGCGCTGATGGACCCGGTGGTGTTCTGCCGTCTCACCGGTGATCGGCACTGGACGACCGCCCGCTTCGAGCGCTGGTTCACCGACAGCGTCACGCGCCTCGTGCTACCCGCCGATAACACCCGCTGACGCCAACCGTGAGGCGTTCTCCCAGCTCAATGGGCGTATATACGAGCATCGTCACAGTCCCCTCTGCCGCCGCCACCACCAGGCCAAGAAAGCCTCCCGCTGGGCACTAACCCACCACCAGCCCGGCACCATGACCTGGACCACCCCCGCCGGACGCACCTACACCACCCACCCCACCAGCTACCCCAACTGACAAGAGCGGTGCCAGCGGCCAAACGCCTGGGGTGCCAGTGCCCTGGTCAGCACCGCTCGCCAGTCCCCCGACGCATCAAACCGCGCGACGCATCAAATCCCCCGATCCATCAAACCGCCCGGCGCCGTCAGCGACGGCGCCGGGCATCAGGACCGGTGCCTCTCAGACGTTGCGCCAGCGCGATTCGCAGAACGAGTAGAGGCCGAAGACGATCAGGCCGGCCGCGACGAGCACGAGCAGCCACGGCCCGAGTGGCGTGCGGGCCAGGGCCCGCAGGGACGAGTCGATGCCTTTGGCCTGGCCCGGCTGCGCGGTGATAGCGGCGACCAGGAGGAAGATCCCAGCCGTCGCGAAGACAGTCCCGCGTGAGGCGCCGCCGATCTGGCCCAGTCGTACCACGATCCGGCGGGTAGTCGGCGAGGCCGAGCCCAGCCGCAGGTTGCGCAGGAACTCCTTCTTCCATGCCTTGTACACCAGGGCCGCGCCGGCCACGGCCAGACCAACGCCGACGATGGCCACGAGGAGCCTGCCCCCGGGGTGGTGCATCACAGTCGCGGTGAGGTCCTGTGACTGCGTGTTGGTGGATACGGGCGCGCCGAGGCCAAGCGCGTACTTCAGCACGCTGTACGCGATCGCGCCGTAGAAGACGGCGCGGGCCAGGGCAGCCAGCCGCTTGCCGGCCTTGTGCCCATCTGGCCCCGCGGCGCCCCACAGAGCCTCGGACAGCCGCCATAGCGCCATTCCGGTGAACCCAATGACCAACAGCCACAACGCGAACGACCCGAATGGGGTCTTTGCTACTACCCGCAGCGCCCCGGTCCGGTCCGCCTGCTGGCTGGAGTGGCCGAAAGCTATCTGGAGGGCAATCCAGCCGATGATCACGTACATGACGCCGCGCGCGGCAAGGCCCGCGCGGGCCAGCATGGACATATAAGGACTATCGGCCGCCTGCCGGCCCGTACTTCGCGCGCTCCGCACCTTCCTTCGCACGGATCCTGTGACCCTGACCATGACACCTCCCAAGCGACGGCATTTAGCTACCCTCGCCGGGTCACGACTGCCCTCGCCGGGTCACGCCAAACACCGCGCTCCTTTCACTCCCTGTCGGGCCGGTATACCAGCAGCCATTTCTCGCGCTTGAAAATCCGCAGCCTCGGCTTCGCGTCGGTTACCTCGCCGTCCACGGCCAGATGCACCGGAGTGCCGTCGGGAGTCGCAATGCGTAGCGAGCTGGCGGTCCAGGTGCGGTACACCCGGCTCCGGGCGAGGGTGCCCAGCGCGACGGCCGTGACCAGGCGAACCCGGGCCAGCGGCTGCTGGCCGTCGACGAGCCTGATGTCCAGCTGGCCATCGGCCAGATCGGGGCGGTAGGACGGCGCGGTACCCTGCGGTTCGTAGCAGCAATTGCCGACGAAAAGCAGCCACAGCCTGCGGCGCCGACCGTCCACGATGAGGTCCTGCGCGGGATTGAGGCGGCGTGGAGTGGGCAGAGGATGAGCCCGAGCCGACTCTCCGGCAGGAAGGACGCCGTACATCCGCCATGACAGATCGCCGCGCGCCGCGCGCCACGGGTACCGCCAATGCCGCGGGCACCGCGGGTAGCGCGGGTACCGCGGATAGCGCGGGTACCGCGGATAGCGCGGATAGCGCGGATAGCGCGGCCGACCCGGCCACGGCGCCGCGCGAGCCGGCCAGCCCGCCGCCGGCCAGGCGCCGTCCCCTGATGCTCGGGACCGGCCTGGCGCTGCTGGCCATCGCCGCCGCGTTCGCCGCGATCGTCGCGCACAACCCGGCCCATCCCCCCGGACTCGGCGTCGATCATGCCTGGCTCGCGCACATCCAGCAATCGAGGACCGCCGCGCTCACCGAGGTGGCGAAGGTTCTCAGCATCATCGGCGGCCCGATCGGCGGCACGATTCTCGTCGCCATCCTGGTGGGGTGGTTCCTCCTGCTGCGGAGGTTCTGGACCGCCGCGTTCCTGGCGGCTACTGAGGCCAGCGGCTCGGGTGCCTCTCAGCTGATCAAGCATGTGGTGCTCCGCCACCGGCCCCCGCATCCTCTGGTGACCGCCGACATCGGATCCTTCCCCTCGGGTCACGTCATCACGACCCTGGCCGTAGGCCTGGCCCTGACCGTGGTGCTCACCAGGCCCGGGCACCGGGCGCGGGCGCTGGCCGCCGTGGCGGCCGTGACCATCGTGATGATGTGGTGCCGCACCTACCTGGGGGCGCACTGGCTCACTGACACCTTCGAGAGCCTGGCCGTCGCCGGCGGGATCGCACTCGTGCTGTGGTGGGCGTTTACCCCTGCGCTGGCCCGGGAGGCAGCCCGCCGCCCGGGCGCGCCCGCCTCGCTAGAGAACCCGGAGCCCGAGAACCCGGGGCAGTGATGGCGGCGCTCATGGCGTCTCACGCACGACGTCGGACGGGTCCTTGTCGCGGCGCAGGCCCTGGAACCGGGGATGGCGCAACTGCCCGTCAGGCGTCCATTCGGTGAAGGCGACCTGGCCCACGAGGCGGGGCTCGACCCAGTGCACCCGCGAACGCGGCAGGACGCCGCGCTCGAAGGGGGGACGGTCCCGCTCCATCGCGGTCAGGGTCTCGTGCAGGCTGGCCAGGGTGCGCCGGTCGAACCCGGTGCCGACCTTCCCGGCGTAGGTGAGCTTGCCGCTGCGGTCGTAGTAGCCGAGCAGCAGCGCGCCGAACCCGGTGCGTGACCCCTGCGGGTCGGTGTACCCGCCGATGATGAACTCCTGGGAGTTCTCGCACTTGAATTTGAGCCAGTCACGGCTGCGCCCGGGCCGGTACGGTGCGTCCGCACGCTTGGCGATGACTCCCTCCCAGCCCTGCGCGCAGGCCTCCCGCCAGTAGGCCTCTCCGTCGGCGTCGCGGTGCTCGGTGAAACGCAGCGGGTCACCGAACGACAGCAGCCCGCGCAGCAGCCGCTTGCGCTCCACCAACGGCAGCGGGCGGATGTCGCGGCCGTCGGCCCACAGCAGGTCGAAGATGTAGTAGTAGACCGGCACCTCGGCACGCAGCTCCGATCCCGGATTGCGGACCCCGAGCCGCCGCTGGAGACGGGCGAAGCTGGTCTGGTTTCCGTCGAAGGCCACGACCTCCCCGTCGATGATGAAGTCATCGGCCTGCTGGGCCGCAAGCGCGTCGGCCAGCTCCGGGTAGGTCGTGGTGACCTCCAGCTGGTTGCGCGTCATGAGACGTAGGCGCTGGCCGCCCCGGAAAGGCAGGCAGCGCTCACCATCAAGCTTGCGTTCGAAGATCCACGCCGGGTCGGAGAATCTGTCCTGGGTCAGCGTGGCGAGCTGGGGGTCAAGCCAGCCAGGCTGCGCCGACCTGGCGGGCTGCGATCGGCCCGAGCTATCCGTTCTGCCGGATGGTGTCATTTCTCGTCGCCCACCCAGCCATCCTCGGCTGGCCGCGCCGCAGCCTCCCAACGCTGCTGATCATGGTGGCTCACCGGTATCGGCTCGTCCCTGACCCGGTTGACGTTAGCCTGATGGCCCGTTCCGTCGATCTCATCCCGATCCCTGGCTGCTGCGGTCTTCCTGTTCTCCTTCATATTTTTCCATCTCCTTTGCGTCACGGACCGAGGCACGGACTGCCGCGCGCCGTGCCGGGCCTAGGTCGGTTCCTCTACCCGGCAGGACGGCATCCGGACCTGCGACAGTCAGCCCGGCGATCATGCCAGGACCGCGCTCCCGCCGGGGCCGCGACGTTTGACCTGCCGCCCGAGGGTAGCTAGAGATTGCATGGCACCAATCACCACATTCCTGGGCGCATGACTCAGGCTGAGCCGCTTCGCGTCGTCGTCACGAACGACGACGGGATCGACAGTGAGGGGTTGCGGCTGCTGGCCGCGGGCTACGCGAGCGTGACGCCGTTGCAGCCGGTCTACGAGACCCCGGCCCCCTGGCTGCCCTGGCCGGCGACGAGCGGCGCAGAGATCCTGGCCCACCCGTGAACGACGACGCGCAGCCGCTACTCATTGCGGCGCGCCAGCGGGAACGCGAACCACAGGCCACCGAACAGGCACACGACCAAGGCGCTGATGGGACCTCGGCACGAGCGGTTGCTGTTCGACGGAGCCCTCGATGCCCATGGCGGGGGTGCTCACCCCGGATCCTGGCCGGCCCGGCCTCGGCATACAGCTGCGGGCGGCGGACACAGAGCAATACCGGCGATCATGAGGCATGCTGCGGGTATGCCGATCGGCGAACCCGGTCTGTGGGCCCGGAACCTCATTGGAGGGATGACAGATGAAAACTGCTAGCAGCCTGACCTTACTGGCTATCGGCGCGATCCTCACCTTCGCCGTGACGGCGCATCCCCAGTACCTGAACCTGCAGGTCACCGGGGTGGTCCTGATGGCGGTCGGCGTGGCCGGGTTCTTCATTCCCCGCCGGGGATATGGGTGGCTGCGCCGCCGGATGGTCGTGCGGAGGAGCAGCCGCAGGCCCTTGGTGAGCCAGGTCGAGGAAACCCGCTACCCGCCCTACATCATGCTCAACCCCGGCGCCACCGCCGACGACAGCCCTCAGCCAGGAATTCCCGTGGAGCAGACCGTGGAGAACATACCGCCCATCCCGGAAACCCCGTTGGCTGAACGACAGGCCCCCGCTGATCCCTCCCGGGCCGCGGACTCGGAGGTCGTGGACGAATACCTCGAAGAGTGAATGCGCCGTCGAGCGGAAGAGTCAGCGGCGCACCGGTCCAGGCCCGATGACGGACCTGTTTCCCCCGGGGTCTGCTCGGGCTGAGCTGAGATCAGCCGTCCCGCAGCCTGGCTACTAGGGCATCCGACTGCTCGAGGGTGAGCATTCCGGTGACGCCCGCCATGGGCAGTACCCGGCTGCCGCCGACCAGGAAGATCACCTTATCGGTCAGGCAGGCGCGCAGATCGGGATGCCGCTCGGCTATCGCGATCTGCGCGCGCAGCATTTCCTCCTGCTTGGCGGCGAGGGCCGGCAGCACCTGCTGGTTGTACGTGCGCTGCATCCGGCGGCCAATCGCCCGGCCGATAAACCGCGAGGCCGCGGTCAGGGCAGCGCCAGCGAGATCGTCGCCGAGCGAGAGGCCGTCGCCGCTCGAGCGGCCGGGAAGGCCCGGGCCGCCGCCTGGCCAGCCGCCCGGCAGCGGCCCGGACCGCGGCTCAGCCGCGTATCCCGGCAGCGGCCCCGGCCGCGGCTCAGCCGCGTACCCCGGAAGCGGCCCCGGCCGCGGCTCAGCGGCGTATCCCTGCTGCGGGTCCGTCGCGTACCCCGGCTGCGGCTCGCCCAGCCGGCTCTTGGCCAACGCGGCAAGCTCCTCGATCGAGTGCACAGCGGCGGCGCTGCCGCATTGTGGGCATACCGCTCCTACCTGGCCATCAGTCATCGGTCCATTGTGCGCTCCCGGCCGGCCCACTGGGAAGACGCTACCCATGACACGGGGCCGGGACTCGCGGTCCCGGCCCCGATATCTGGCGCGCCGCTAGCCCTCATTCCCTCCCGCAGGGCACGGGTTCGAGATGATCTGACGGAAGTTGTTGATGCGGTTGATGGTCGCTCCATGCCCGCCGAAGGCGAGGTAGGTGGTGGTCAGCAGCGACCCGTACTGCGCGTTGCGGCCGAAGTCGTTCGCACCCGTCAGGTGATTACCGAACGCCCACACACAGCCGCCACCACCCTGCTCATCCTGGACACCGTTCTGGAAGGCGCTGAAGAACGGGTAGAAGGCGGCCGGCGCGCCCTTGTCCGTGGTCGGGATGAGGGTGCAGCCGGCGCCGGTGGACCGGTCGCACGTATTGGTCTCGATCCTCGGCAGGTCAGCCTCGAATGCCGTGCGTGAGTAGTTGACGCTGTCGGAGGACCCGGTCCGTGGGCTGGAAAACAGGATGGGCTGGGGGTGCAGGGCCCGGTTGCCATCCGGCCAGACGGGCTGGTAGCCAAGGCTGTCAAAGCCGGTATTGGTGTCCGTGCAGCCGTTGATGTGTATCAGCAGCGCCTCCGTGCCCGGGAAGCAGAAGTCGTCATCCGCGTCGGTCGGGGACACGCCTGCCCCGAATCCCTCCGTATTACCCGCCGGGCAGGTGATCGGGTTGCCGCTGGCGTCGACCCCGAACGGGGTGGCCGGTATGGGGTTCGGGCCGTTGCAGTTCTCGAAGTGCCCGATCTCCGACGTGAAGGAGATGTTGTAGGTGTGCGCCGCCCAGATGACCCGGGTCTGCTCGGACGAGGTGGAGTACATCGGGTGGAAGTTGTACGGGATGTTGGTGCAGCTGGTACCGGTCGGGTCGAACTTGACCTGGCCGAACCCGTTGGCCGCGCTCGCGGTCATGGATCCCGTCTTCCCGCTCGTCAGGTCGCGGATGACTGCCTGCAACCCGCTCGGTGTGTCACGGAGGGACACCTTGAGGTTGTCGCCGGACTTCATGAACAGGTCCCTGGCCCGGTCCGGCGTGAACGTGGCCGTGGTGGAGTCGACAGGGTTGGCCGGGGCCGTGGAGCGGCCGTTCTTGGTGACGAATGCGAAGTTGACGTACTCAAGGCCGGTCCTGGCCGCGCAGGTAGCGTTCTGACTGGTCCCGTTGACCGGGTTCTGGGAGAGGCTGAAAATGTTCAGCGCGGCGCACCACTTCGTCGGGTCACAGCCGCTGGCCCCGACCGCGACCTGCCAGGTCGGCCAGGGAACCCATCCCGGCGGGTAGAACTGCAGCTCCGTGAACGCCGTCCCCGGGTGATTGGGCGAGACCGCCGGATCGACGATGTTGCCGTCGCTGTCCGGGGTGCAGGTAGACACCTGGTTCGGGTAGGACTGCGTGTCGCACATGGCCATGCCCAGCCACAGCGCACCGTTCAGCTCGAACTGGTAGGACTTACCAGGCGTGTTCGGGTTGGCTGGTGAGGGGTCGCGCGGCAGCCGCAGCGAGTACGTCATGTGGTTTCCCGACCCCGGGACATTGGAGTAGAAGACTGCCGAAGGCTCGTCGTGGCCGACGTACTCCGGGCCGAAAACCTCAGCGGGGTTGGCCACCTCGGCGCACATGCCGCTGTACTGGCAGTTGATCGCCATGTGCTGGCTCGCGCTCGCCGCGCGGGTGGCGCGTGGCGCGGTTGCGGGGTTAGCGGCTGCCAGGGTCGCGCCGACTACCAACAAGGTTCCGGGAATCGCCACCAGCCGTATGAGTTTCATCTCCACTCTCCGCAGCGAGCTGGTCACCGGCTGAGCTTGTCCCAGCACTTCGATGTGCCGAGCTCCCCGGCGGAGCGTAACACCGGACCAGCCGCCCGGATAGGCCCACCAATGGGCTGCGCGCTCGCAGGTGTGAGCAGGCCGGATCGGGGCAGCTTACAACGACTGATAACGTCTTCCGCCCGCCGACTGGTCGCACACGCGGCGCCACCAGGAGCATTTCCGTGCCCGCCAATGATCGCGTCGACAACGCCCCGGCATCGGCGGCTGCTGCTGCTTGTCGCCCTGCTGACTTGATCCCGGTCATCGGGTTCACCGCCGGCGGCGCTATCGTCTCCCTGGTGGCGTTGACCGTATCGCTTCCGGTCGCGCTCGCCACCCTGGGCTTCTACATCGCCTACCGGCTAGCGGAGGACTACCTGATCGTGCCGAGGATTTTGGGGCGGACGGTGAAAGTGCCCGCGGTGGTGACGGTCGTGGCGGTGCTCATCGGCGGCGCGCTGATGGGAATCATCGGGGCTCTCGTGGCCATCCCCGTCGCTGCCGCCCTTCGCCTGCTGCCGCATGAGGTGGCCTTTCACCGTCTTGACTCCAGCTGAGCCGGCGGGCAGTGCAGGCTGACGAAGGCCCGGCGCCACGGCGGCGCGGCTGGCTGCGGGCCGCCCGCCGCCCGCTGCGCCGTATAGTGATCATCTTCATCCTCGTCCTGATCATCGAGTACCTGGTCATCCCCGAACTCATCGGGGCGAGCAAGGACCTCTACCTGCTCGGCCGCGTCGCCGTGGGCTGGCTGATCGCTGGGCTCGTGCTGGAGGCGGCGTCCCTGTTCTGCTACGCGCTGCTGACGCGCGCCCTGCTGCCGCCCGAGAGCCGGCCGGGCATTTCCAGGCTGTTCCGCATCGACCTGGCGGCAGCGGCGGTGGCGCACGTCATCCCGGCCGGGACAGTCGGCAGCGCCGGGGTCGGGTACCAGCTGTTCACGTCGGAGGGCCTGCGGGGCACCGATGTCGGCGTGATGATGGCGACCAAGGGCATGGGTTCCACGGTCGTGCTGAATGTCCTGCTCTGGCTCGCGCTGGTGATCTCCATCCCGCTGTCGGGATTCCGCCCGGTCTACGCGACAGTCGCCATTGTGGGCGCGGTGCTCCTCGCCGCGATAGCGGCCCTGGTCGTCGGCCTCACGCGCGGCGGGACGCGGGCCGCGCGCATCGTCCGGGCGATCGGGGACAAGATCCCCCGGGTCGGCGGAGAGCGCCTGGAGAAGATCGCGCTGCAAGTCAGTGAGTCGCTGAGCAGGCTGACCCATGACCGCAGGGTGCTCATCAGCTCGCTGACCTGGGCGTCGCTGAACTGGCTGCTGGACGCGGCATCGCTGTGGTGCTTCGTCGCCGCGTACGGCAGTTTCATTAACCCGGTGGGGCTGTTCGCCGCATATGGGATCGCGAACGTGCTCGGTGCCATCCCGGTCACGCCGGCCGGGCTCGGCGTGATCGACTCGGTCACCCCGGTGCTGCTGGTGAGCTTCGGCCTGACCAGGAGCGTCGCGACCCTCGGCGTGCTCACCTGGCGGCTGGTGAACTTCTGGCTGCCCATCCCGACCGGCGCGGCCGCGTATGTCTCGATGAAGGTGCCCAGAGGCGCCCGCCTGAAGGCGGTGCCCCGGGCCCTCTCCGAGCTGACGGCGAGGGGCGCACCAGCCGCGCCCCAGCCCAACCAGCCCCAGCCCAACCAGCCCCAGCCCAACCAGGCGCCCGCGGAGGATGACCCGACGGGAACACCCTCCTGACCGGTCAGGCGAGGCTGACGACGGCGATCCAGCTCGCCGGAGGCAATGCGGGCGGTCACGGTGCGATTAGCGCTGAGCCGCGCCTCGAACAACGGCAACATGAAGCTTCGCGATCTTGCGGCCGAGATTGTCACGCGGGTCGGCGGCCGGCCCTCGCCCGGTCCCCCGGGCTGAACGCGTTCTCCCCCGCGCACGTCCGCCCGCACGTTGTCACCGGCGCTGACCGCTTCCCGGAGCCGGTGATTGGCTCCGGGGTATCGGCGGATCATCGCTCACGATCATGCCCCCGCCGCGGCTCCAGGTCAGGTAGCGGTAGCCGCCGGGGAAGGGACCTAGCGCCGTCGTGTCAGCTCACAGGGCGGTCACTATCATTGGCAGCCGGGCCACTGCCCGCGCCGGGCCGAGTTATTCATCAGCCGCGGCCAAGCTCCTGGA
>Ga0070698_100006366_pt1 | contig 12815 bp, 14 predicted proteins | sample KBSK1502metaG_FD_65477 | JGI IMG/M metagenome (GOLD analysis project Ga0070698, IMG submission 65477) | Corn, switchgrass and miscanthus rhizosphere microbial communities from Kellogg Biological Station, Michigan, USA - KBS K1-50-2 metaG | ecosystem: Host-associated > Plants > Roots >... | reverse complement strand
CGCTCCTCGCGAGCGAGCAGGGCGGCCTCGGCGTCCTCCAGCCGACCGAGGTGGATCATCGCCTCGATGAGGTACTCGCCGCCTCGGGGCAGCCTCGGGTGGTGGATCCCCCAGGACTCGAAGCTGGCCAGCATGGGCTCCAGTGCCGCGACGGTGCCGGCGAAGTCGCCCTGCAGGTAGGCCCGCAGTCCACGGGTGGCGGCATCGACGAGGGAAGCCCAGCTCGACGTTCCGTCACTGAGCGACGGCTCGGCGCCTCCGGTGATCACCTCGAGCCGCTGCCGGACCTGACCCACTACGGCGTGGTAGTCGGTCAGCTGCGACCTCATCGCCCGCGCCTCGGCGTCCGCCAGCCACTCGGCAGCGCCCGCGAGCTCGCCCACGCTTTCGAGCTGGTTGACCATGAACAAGATCGCATGCACCGCTCGCGAGCCGTCGCCGACGAGATCTGCCAGCTCGAGCACCTCCTCGAGCGACGCCCGGGCCAGCTCCGTCTCGTCCGACACGATCTGCCAGTCGAAACGCAGCAGCACCAGCTCCAGGACCTGGGCGGGCAGCAGGTCCACGCCCTCGGGGAACGTCGCGACGGCCTCGAGATCCGGCTCCTCGCGGGCCGCTATCCAGTCGGCTTCCAGCCTGCGCAGCCTGGCCCGGTGGGCGCGCCACAGGTCCGGTTCCGGGAGCTCCGCGAGGGCGGCGAGGGCTTGTTCGGCATGCCACGCCACGCGATCGCTGAAGATCTCGCAGTGCACGGCGGCCGCCAGGTGCAGGTCGGCACGGACCGACGCGGTGCAGGCCAGCTCCAGCCCGTCGACGATCGCTTGCATGGCGACATCGGCGCCGTTCCTGGCGAGCATGATCAGGGCCAGCTCGCAGAACGCGGCCGCCCGCAGGTCCGGATCGGCCTCGCTGACGGTCAGCCGGGTGAGCTCCTCGCGCGCCAGCTCGGTCTCGCCCACCTGCCGCAGGGTCTGCCCGAGGCGAAGTCGCCGGCCGAACACGAGCTGGTCGCCGTCCGGGGACAACGAGATGGCCAGTCGTACGGCGTCCAGTGCGGCCCACAGCGCGGCACGCCCCCTGGCCCGCTCGGCGACATCGTCGAGCAGCGTGGCGAGCCCGGCATCGGGAAGCGGAGCGGCCAGCGCCAGGTGGCGGGCTCGCTCCTCGGGGTCGTCGACGACGGTGGCCAGGCGTCGGTGCAGGTCCAGCAGCTCGCTGCCGGACAACCGTTCGTAGGCCGCTGCGGCGTACAGCGGATGGGCGAAGCGGACTCGCCGGTCGCGGATCGAGATCAGCTGGGCACGCTCCGCCGGCGCCAGGTGAGTCTCCAGCCCGAGGAGGGACAGCTGACCCAGCGTGGGCGCACCGAGGGCTGCCGTCGCAGCCAGCGCGGCCACGGTCTCGGGCGGCAGCTCGTCGAGTGCTGCACCAGTCACGGCCTGCAGGGATTCGGGAAGCCGCGCCCCGTGCGTGGTGTCGGCGCCGAGGTGTCGCACCAACTCGATCGCGAACAGGGGGTTCCCCTCGCTGAGGTCGAGCACCCGGCGCCGGTCCTCGCCCGCGAGCCTGACTCCGGTCCGTTCGCGGACCACGTCGACCAGCTGGTCCTCGTCGAGGGGAGCCACTGACTGGCGCTCCAGCGGGACCCCCGACGCCGCCTCGGCCACCAGCCCCGGCTCGGGCACGCCCGGCTCACTGCGCAGGGTCAGCAGCAGCAGGACGCCGCCTCGAGGGAGGCGGCGCGCGGCGAACGCGAGCAGCTCGGCTGTCTCGCGATCAAGCCACTGGATGTCGTCGACGGCGAGCGCCACTGGCGCCTGCTCCGCGAGGAGCGTGATCGCCCTGGCGAACGCGGCCGCCACGGTCGTCGGATCGGCTCGGGTCTCCCCCGTGGTGCGACGCAGGGCCCCGGCCAGGGCGACGTACTGCGGTCCCGGCAGCTGCCGCAGCAGGTCGTCGTCGACCTCGCTGAACAGGTCGACGAGGGCCGACCCCACGAGTCGGGCCTCCGCCTCGGACGGCCGGGCGACCAGGACGCGATACCCGGCGGCGCGGGCGGACTCGACCAGCTGCGCCCACGCGTGCGTCTTGCCGATCCCCGGCGGGCCGTGGAGCACGACGCACCGGGACTCCTCGAGCGCCGCCTCGAGCATCAGGTGGCTCCACGAAAGCTGCGGTCGTTGAGCTCGACGCCCGGCTGGACGATCTCGTACGCCGAGGGCTCCTCGACCGCCCTGGCCAGCACCGGCCACGCGCCGACGCGCACGTCGTACCAGCCGAGGGCACGGCGGTAGCTGCCGGCGTTCTGCCACCTCGTGGTGAGCACCCACAGCTCGGGATCGTCGACGTTGCGACCGATGGTGCCGTCGACATAGCCCGGACGCGCGGCCAGCAGGTCACGGGCAGCGGCCAGGTCCGTCCCGAAGGACTCGCCCTCGTGCTCGGGGACCCGGAACCTGTTGACGACCAGCACGTGCCTGACTCTAGTGGCGGCGACCGCGCCAGCCCTTGACGCGCGCTCCCGGGATCGCCGATTATGACAGTCGTCATAATCGAGCCGAGGAGCCATCGTGGTCGAGCAGCAGACCTGGCAGAAGAGCGCCTGCATCCTGTGTGAGTGCAACTGCGGGATCGAGGTACAGGTCGAGGACCGCCACCTGGTCAAGATCCGCGGCGACAAGTCCCACCCGTCGTCAGCCGGCTACACCTGCGAGAAGCCGCTGCGGCTCGACCACTACCAGTCCCGCACCGAGCGGCTCACCTCTCCCCTGCGCCGTCGTCCTGACGGGACCTACGAGGAGATCGACTGGGACACCGCGATCACCGAGATCGCCGCGAAGCTGGCCGCGATCAAGGCCAAGCACGGCGGCGACAAGATCTTCTTCTACGGCGGCGGAGGCCAGGGCAACCACCTGGGCGCGACGTACGGCAAGGCCCTGCAGGCGGCGCTCGGCGTGAAGTACTGGTCCAACGCGCTGGCCCAGGAGAAGACCGGCGAGATGTGGGTGGACGGCCGGCTCTACGGAGGGCACACCAAGGGCGACTTCGAGCACGCCGAGGTCGTGGTCTTCGTCGGCAAGAACCCGTGGCAGTCGCACAGCTTCCCCCGGGCGCGGCCCGTGCTGAAGGAGATGGCGGCCGACCCCGACCGGACCATGGTCGTCATCGACCCGCGGCTCAGCGAGACCGCCGCGATGGCGGACATCCATCTCCAGGTGAAGCCGGGGACCGACGCGTGGTGCCTCGCGGCGCTCGGAGCGATCCTGGTCCAGGAGGACCTGGTCGACCACGACTTCATCGACCGGCACACCACCGGCGCCGAGGCGCTGCTGGCGTCATACGCCGCGATCGACGTGGCCGACTTCGCGCAGCGCTGCGGCGTCGACGAGGACCTCCTGCGTACGACGGCCCGCCGGATCGGCACCGCCTCGAGCGTGTGCACCTATGAGGACCTCGGGATCCAGCAGGCACCGCACAGCACCCTGAACTCCTACCTCAACAAGATGCTGTGGATCCTGACCGGCAACTTCGCCCAGCGCGGCGGCATGTTCCTGCACTCGACCTTCGCCCCGGTCGCCGGAGCCACCCCCGGTTCGTCGAGAGGCGGCACCCGACGCCCGAAGTCACGTGGGCAGCGCATCGTGAGCCAGGTCGCGGGCGGCGCCACCGGGCTTGCGACCCAGCTGCCTGCCTTCCTGCCGGGCGCCGTCAACGCCTTCCTCGGCGATCGGGCACATCCGGTCTTCGCGTCGGTCGCCAACGGTCCCGCGCCGAAGGCGCCGTCCGGCCCGCCCGGACCTGGTCGTCGTACGCCGGTCACCGGCGCGCGGGTGATCGCCGGCCTGACGCCGTGCAACTCGATCGCCGAGGAGATCCTCACCGACCACCCCGACCGGTTCCGGGCGATGTGGATCGACTCGGTGAACCCGGCGCACTCGCTCGCCGACTCCGACTCGTTCCGGAAGGCGATGCGGACCCTCGAGCTCAGCGTGGTCGTCGACATCGCGATGACCGAGACAGCACGAGAGGCCGACTACGTGCTGCCGGCGAGCTCGCAGTTCGAGAAATGGGAGTGCACGTTCTTCAACGTCGACTTCCCCCGCAACACCTTCCACCTGCGCGCGCCGGTGATGGAGCCGCTGCCGGGCACGCTGGGCGAGCCCGAGATCTACGCCCGGGTGATCCGCGCGCTGGACGTCGTACCCGCGCGTGACCTGGCCAGCCTCCGCCGAGCCGCACGGCGCGGGCGGCCGACCTTCGCGCTCGCGTTCTTCGCCCTGGTCGGAGCGAAACCGCACCTGATGGGACTGGCTCCGTTCCTGCTGCACGAGACGCTGGGCGAGTCCCTGCCCGACGGCCAGCAGGCGACGGCGTCGCTGTGGGGCGTGGCGCACCTGTGCGCGATGGCCAACCCCGACGGCGTACGTCGTGCCGGGTTCGGCGGCAGCGGCTTCGCACCGGGCGAGGCGCTCTTCGACCGGATCCGGACCGGCGCAGCAGTCGACTTCACGGTCGACGACTACGACGACGCCTGGCACTACGTGCGTCGCCCGGACCGGCGGTTCACGCTCGAGATCCCCGAGCTGCGCGAGCGGCTCGACGCACTGGCCGGTGAACCCAGCTCGTGGACCACCGACGAGTTCCCGATCGTGCTGTCGGCCGGTGAACGACGGGCGTTCACCGCCAACACGATCATCCGGGACCACACGTGGCGGCGCCGCGATGCCGCGGGTGCGCTGCGGATCAGCGCCCACGATGCGGCGGCGCTCGACGTGGGCGACGGCGACACGCTCCGCGTGGTCACGGCCAGCGGAGCCGCGGTGGCGACCATCGAGGTCTCGGAGATGATGCAGCCCGGCCACGTGTCGCTGCCCAACGGCATGGGCATCGGCGCGGGCATCGCCCCCAACGAGCTGACCTCGCTGGACAACCGCGACTGGCTGGCCGGCACCCCACTGCACAAGTACGTCCCGGCCCGTCTGGAGCGGGTGTGACCAGCCGGGACGCGATGATCGACAGTGCGATCGCGCTCTTCCGGGAGCGCGGGGTCGCGGCCACGTCGCTGCGTGACGTCGTCGAGCACAGCGGTGCGCCGCGGGGCTCGATCTACCACCACTTCCCCGCCGGCAAGGACCAGCTGGCGGCCGAGGCGACCACCCGGGCTGGCGCCTTCATCGGTTCGCTGCTGGACAGCGACCGCGCGCCTGCCGACACCGTGCGCAGCTTCGTCGACCACTGGGCTGCCGAGATGCGACGCACCGGATTCGACACCGGCTGTCCGGCCGCCGCGGCGGCCCTCGGCAGTGAGACCCCGTCGGCCCGCGCAGCAGCGGGCGCCGCGTTCGAGTCCTGGCAGGCACGCATCGCCAGCGGACTGGTCGCCCACGGACGGTCGGCTGAGGAGGCCGGTTCGCTCGCTGCGCTGATCGTGGCGGCGATCGAGGGAGCGCTCATCCTGTGCCGGGCGCAGGGCAGCGAGGAGCCGCTCCGTGCGGTGGGCGCGCAGCTGGGGTCGCTGCTCGGCGTTTGACAATGATTCTCAATCTCATGAGAATGGTTCTCATGAGCCGACGAGTCGCACTGTTCCTCGCCCCCGCTGTGCTGGCAGGCGCGCTGTCCGGCTGCTCGAGCCAGGCCAGCAGCGGCAAGCTGCAGATCGCGGCCGGCTTCTATCCCCTGCAGTACGCCGCGCAGCGGGTCGGCGGGGACCTGGTCGACGTGTCCAACCTGACCCAGCCCGGCGCCGAGCCGCACGACCTCGAGCTCTCGTTCAAGGAGACCTCGGAGGTCGCCGACGCCGACCTGGTGGTGTTCGAGAAGGGACTGCAGCCGGCGGTCGACGAGGCGGTCACGAACACGGCGAGCGGGGCGACCCTCGATGCCGCCTCGGTGGTCCGGCTCGAGCCGTTCACCGCCGGCGACACGATGGAGCACGAGGGCGACCTGGACCCTCACTTCTGGCAGGACCCGCTCCGGATGGCCGACCTCGGCGATGCGATCGCGGCCCAGCTCGGCGACCTTGATCCCGACCATGCCGCCGACTACACCGCGAACGCCGCCGCGCTGCGGCAGGACCTGGAGGCTCTGGACCAGGAGTACGCCGACGGGCTGCGCTCCTGCGAGCGCTCGACGATCGTGGTCAGCCACGACGCGTTCGGCTACCTGGCCAAGTACGGCCTGACGATGGCGCCGATCGCCGGCCTCTCCCCCGGTGCCGAGCCCACCCCCGCCGACCTGGCCCACCTCCAGGACCTGATCCGCAGCGACGGGATCACCACGGTCTTCGGCGAGCGGCTGGCGCCCAAGGAGCTCTCGCAGAGCCTGGCCGACGACATGGGCGTCACGACCGCCGTGCTCGACCCGATCGAGGGGCTCACCGGCGAGACCGCCGACCAGGACTACGTTTCGCTCATGCAGAGCAACCTGACCGCCCTGGAGAAGGCGAACGCCTGTTGAGCGTCGTCGCCGCCTCCAACGCCTCGGTCGCGATCGCGGGCCGACCGGTCGTGCGCGGAGTCTCCCTGACGGTCGAGCCGGGTGAGTTCGTCGCGCTCATGGGGGCCAACGGCTCCGGCAAGTCGACCCTCGTCCGGGCACTGACCGGGCTGCGGCCGCTCGCGAACGGCTCGGTCACCCTCTTCGACCAGGAGATCGGCTCGTTCCACGACTGGCGCCGGATCGGCTTCGTGCCCCAGCGAGCCTCGGCCGTGACCGGCGTACCCGCGTCGGTGTGGGAGGTGGTCGCCGCCGGGCGGCTGACCCGCCGCCGCTGGCTGCGGCCGCTCTCGCGGGCCGACCGGGCCGCGATCAACGACGCCATCGACGTGGTCGGGCTCGGCCACAAGGCCAGTGACGGGGTGGCCACGCTCTCCGGCGGTCAGCAGCAGCGCACACTGATCGCGCGTGCACTCGCCGGCGAGCCGGACCTGTTCTTCCTCGACGAGCCGACCGCCGGCGTCGACCTGCCCAACCAGGAGGCCCTGGCGGGCACCCTGGGCGTCCTGAAGGAGAGCGGCGCCACCATCGTGCTGGTCGCCCACGAGCTCGGGCCGATGGCGACCCTGATCGACCGGGCCGTGGTGATGCGCGACGGCCGCAAGGCGTACGACGGTCCGCCGCTCGCCGACCACGAGGTGCACCACCCCGACTTCGGCGAGACGCACACGCACCACCACGAGGAGCGGCCGCACCGCGACCACGCCCCGCACGTGGGCTCGCCCCTGGATCCGCGCACCAACGGAGGTCGGCACTGATGTCGATCCTCCAGCAGGACTTCATGCAGCGGGCGCTGATCGCCGCGCTCTTCACCGGACTGGCCGCGCCGTCCGTCGGCACCTATCTGGTGCAGCGGAGGTTGGCGCTGATGGGCGACGGCATCGGCCACGTGGCCGTCACCGGCGTCGCGCTGGGTCTGCTCACCGGCACGTCGCCGACCTGGACCGCGGTGATCGTCTCGATCCTCGGTGCGGTGCTGATCGAGGTGATCCGCGAGCGCGGGCACGCCAACGGCGATGTCGCCCTGGCCCTGCTGTTCTACGGCGGTCTCGCCGGCGGCGTGCTCCTGACCGGCCTGGGCGGCCAGAGCGCCTCACGCCTGCAGGAGTTCCTGTTCGGCGCGATCCTGTCCACCAGCCCGGCCGACGTGTGGGTCACCGCGGCGCTCGCGGCCACCGTGATCGTGATCTGCGTCGGACTGGCGCCTCAACTGTTCGCGGTCGCCCAGGACCAGGAGTTCGCCAGGGTGGCCGGCCTCAACGTGCGGTTCTACAACGTGCTCGTCGCCGTGCTGGCCGCCGTCAGTGTCTCGGTGGCCATGCGGACCGTCGGCCTGCTGCTCGTCAGCGCGCTGATGGTGGTCCCGGTCGCGACCGCCCAGCAGGTCACCCGCTCGTTCCGCACCACCATCGGGCTGGCCATGGGCCTGGGCGCAGTCGCCTCGGTCGGCGGCCTGCTGGTGTCGGCGTACGCGTCGTACCACGCCCGGGTCGCGCCCGGCCCGACCATCGTGCTGCTCTCGCTCGCGGGCTTCGTGCTGACCTGGCCGATCGGCGCCTGGCTCCGGCACCGGCAGCGGCTCGCGCTGCCCTTCGAGGCGGTGGAGCCGCACGAGCACGACGTCATCGACACGCACCCACACGTCCACGGCGACGACTGCGGCCACGTCGCGGTCCAGCACGGCGACCACGTCGACTACGTGCATGACGGACATCGCCACGCCGAGCACGGAGAGCACTATGACGAGCACTGACGCGCCGCGACTGACCCGCCAGCAGCGAGCCGTCCTGGACGCGCTCGCCGGGCAGGCGGAGTTCCGGTCGGCCCAGGAGCTCCACGAGAAGCTCGACGGCTCGGTCGGCCTGGCCACCGTCTATCGCACCCTGCAGAAGCTCAGTGACGCCGGCGAGGTGGACATGCTCCGGTCGGCCGACGGCGAGGCGATCTACCGTCGGTGCTCCGACACCCATCACCACCACCTGGTCTGCCGGTCCTGCGGCGCGACCGTCGAGGTCGAGGGCCCCGCCGTCGAGCGGTGGACGCGCGCGATCGCCAGCGAGCACGGCTACACCGACATCGCGCACACCCTGGAGCTGTTCGGCACGTGTGGGCCTTGTTCCGCGGGCTTGGCCGAGTCACCCTCGACTCATGGACACTCCTGACGCTGAGCGTTTCAAGAAGCTGCCCGAGCCGATCAAGCTCGAGGACACGGTCGAGACCCACGACGTCGAGCCCCTGCGTGCCGAGAAGACGCTCGACGAGATCGAGCGCGCGCAGATGCTCAGGTACGCCGGGAGCTGACCCACGCCGCTCATGTAACGCGGAGTTAGGTACGCATCACACGGCGCAGAGCCCTCGGGATGCGTACCTAACTCCGCGTTACATAGGTTCAGACCCGGTTCGGCAGCGCTCCCCCGTAGCGCCGGTCGCGGCGGGCGTAGGTGTCGATCGCGGCCCACAGGTGCCGGCGGTCGACGTCGGGCCACAGCACGTCGGTGAACACGAACTCGCTGTAGGCCGCCTGCCAGAGCATGAAGTTGGAGAGCCGCTGCTCCCCAGACGTCCGCCAGACCAGGTCGGCGTCGGGCAGGTCGGGCACGTAGAGGTGCCTGGCGAAGACCTTCTCGTCGATCTTGTCGGGCTTGAGCCGACCGGCGGCCACTTCCTGACCGATCGAGCGGGCCGCATCGGCCAGCTCGGAGCGACCGCCGTAGTTGACGCACATCGTCAATGTCAGCACGTCGTTGTCTCGGGTCAGCTGCTCGGCGACCTTGAGCTCGTTGATGACCGACTTCCACAACCGCGGGGCCCGGCCGGCCCATTTCACGCGTACGCCGAGCTCGTGCATCTCGTCGCGGCGACGACGGATCACGTCGCGGTTGAAGCCCATCAGGAACTTCACCTCCTCGGGCGAGCGCGACCAGTTCTCGGTGGAGAAGGCGTACGCCGAGATGGCCTTGACGCCGATCTCGATCGCGCCCTCGACCACGTCGAACAGCGACGACTCACCCTGGGTGTGCCCGGCGGTGCGGGGCAGGCCGCGCTCCTTGGCCCAGCGCCCGTTGCCGTCCATGATGATCGCGACGTGCCTCGGAACAAGGCCCGGGGGCACCTCTGGCGGTCGCGCGCCCGATGGATGAAGCGCTGGGCGTTTCACGTCACGATTCACGCTGCGAACGATAGTCTGAAGGGTGACCGGGGGGTCCGTGGACGTCTTGGCATCGAGAGGCACAGGGGTGACGAACCCGAGCGACGACATCGAGCAACAGCTGCTACGGCTCACGCGCCGCACCCAGGCGATCCACGTCCGCACGAGCAGCGGCGAAGTCGTCCTGGAGCGCAGCAGCTACGGCATCCTCTGCCTGATCCTCGACGAGGGACCGCAGCGGCTCGGCACCATCGCCACCGCCTTCACCCTCGATCCGTCCACGATCACGCGTCAGGTGCAGGCCGTCGAGAAGGCCGGCCTGGCCGTGAAGACCGTCGACCCGAGCGACCGCCGGGCCAGCCTGCTGTCCCTCACCGAGCAGGGGCGCGAGGCGATCCAGACGGCCCGCGCCTATCGACGCGACATCCTCGGAAGCGTGATCGGCGACTGGTCCGACGACGAGCGCTCGGCCTTCGGCGCCTCGCTTCGCCGGTTCAACGACACCGTCGAGGAATGGATCAAGGAAGGCCGGATCCTGCCGGGTCCTCCGGCGACAGCTGACCTCGACGCTCAGCGCTCGACGTAGGCCAGGGAGCGCAACCCGCGCTCGAGGTGCCAGGCGAGGTACGCCGCAACCAGGCCGCTCGCCTCGCGACGCGACCGGTCGGCGGTGCGCTCGACGAGGTCCCAGTCACCGGTGAGCAGGGCCCCGAGGAGCTCCACGGTCTCGGCACCGGGAGTGGCCGAGCCGGGCATCCGGCAGTCGACGCACAGCATGCCGCCCGCTGCCGGGCTGAAGTAGCGGTGCGGGCCGGGATCACCACAGCGGGCGCAGACCTCGAAGCTCGGGGCGTAGCCGGCGACCGAGAGTGACCGCAGGAGGAACGAGTCGAGCACCACGCCCGGTGGCCGCTCTCCGCTGGTCATCGCCCGCAGGCCGCCCACGAGCAGGAGGAACTGCTGCAGCGCCGGCTGCTTCTCCTCGACGACCAGCCGCTCGGCGGTCTCGAGCATCACCGTCCCGGCGGTGTAGCGCTCGTAGTCGAGCCCCAGCGTGGACTGGAAGGGCGTGAGGGTCTCGGCCTGGGTGATCACGTCGAGGCTGCGACCCTCGGCGAGTTGCAGGTCGACATGGGTGAACGGCTCGAGACGCGAGCCCCACCGCGAGGTGGTACGTCGTACCCCTTTGGCGACGGCACGGATCCGGCCGTGCGAGCGGCTGAGCAGCGTGATGATGCGATCGGCTTCACCCAGCTTGTGGGTGCGCAGCACGATGGCTTCGTCACGGTAGAGGGGCACCTGTCTATTGTGCGCGCATGACGTCTGTGCCTCGCCCCGCCACGCTCGTCGACTGGATGCTGGTCCTGTTCGCCTGGGTGTCGGCGGCGCTCGGGCTGTGGCTCGTCGTCGTCGATCCGGGCGGAGTCTGGCGCGACCGTCTTCTGAACGTCGATGCGGCGCTCTGCGCGATCTTCCTGCTGGCCATCTGCGTGCGCTGGCTGCGCTTCCGGATCGGCTGGATCTACCTGCGCAAGCACTGGTGGGAGGCGCTGTCGGTCGTGCCGTTCCTGGCGCTCGAGAGCTGGCACTGGGTCGGGTACGTCGTCCTGTTCGCGCGCGTGCTCCGCGTGGTCGACCGCACCGACAACGCCTTCGGCGACGCGATCACCGGCTCGATCGTCGGTCACTTCTCGGCGCCCATCGTCGAGGTGATCAAGCGACCGATCACGATCGCGGTGCTCGACGAGGTGATCGACGTGATCAGGACCGGGCACTACGCCGCCAACGTCTCGGCTGCGCTGGAGGAGAACCGGCTCGAGCTCGAGGCACTGATCCTCGACCTGATCAGGAAGGACCAGGCGGCGGGCAAGCTGCGGCGGGTGCCCTTCCACGACGACGTGGTGCGCCTCGTCAGCGACACGGTGTTCCGGATCGTGCACGGCGCCCTCGACGATCCGCGGGTCCACGAGCTCATCGACGACATCATCCGCAACTCCGCCACCCAGCTCCGTGCGTCGGTGCGGGTGGGCGCGCGCGACTGAAATCGGTGGCGCGTCCGGTCGGGCGCTGACAGGCTCGGCCGTGTGGACCTGACCCCGATCGAGACCTATTACGACGCGGTGCCCCGCGTCTCGGCGACGACCGAGGACGTCGGTCCGTTCACACTGTTCCTTGCGGTCGAGGGGACGGGCTGGGACTACTACGCGCGGCCACGGCTCGGTCTCGGCTCGGCGATCACGGCGGCCGACGTCCACGTCGTACTCGCCCGGCAGACCGAGCTCGGCAAGCCGCACGCGATCGAGTGGGTCGACCAGGTGACTCCGTCGCTGCTGCCTGCGGTCCGTTCGGCGCTTCCCGAAGCCCTCATCGAGGAATGCCCGGTGCTGGTGCTGCCGGTCGACGCCGAGGTGCCGATCACGGGCCCCGGACGCTACGTCGACCTCGCCTCCGACTCCCCCGATCTCGGCTGGGTCAGCGGCGCCCAGGACGCGGCCTTCGGCGACCACGACGACGTGCTCGACAAGCCGGTCGGCAGCCGGCGCGAGCTGATCGCCGACGGCTCCCTCGTCGTCGTCGCGGCGTACGACGAAGCCGGTCGCGTCATCGGCGGCGGCTCGGCATCCCCGCGTGGCGAGACCGCCGAGCTGATGGGCATCGGCGTCGTACGGTCCGCGCGCCAGCAGGGCCACGGAACCGCGATCACCGCCGCCCTGGTCGAGGCCGTACGACGCCGCGGCGTCACCCGGGCCTTCCTCTCGGCGTCACCGGACGGAGTCGGCGTGTACGAGTCGCTCGGCTTCGAACGCGTCGCCACCGCCTGCATCCTGGAGCCTGCGGAACCCTCCGGCTGATGGCCGAGGCGCGCGCGGCGCAACTCTGGTCTTCCTTCACCTGTGCAGCGCGGGCTTGAATGGGCCATGAGCGAACGAGACGACTTCCTTGCCTGGTTCGACACGACGTGGCGGGCCGCCGAGGTCGCGCTGCACAACGGTGATGCCGGACCCAGATTCCAGACGTGGTCCGAGACGGAGCCGGTCACTCTCTTCGGGGCATGGCTCAACGCCACCGACCCAGCCAGCGCCACGTGGAAGGTCGTCCATCGCCACGGCGACGAGGAACCCGGGGCACACGGCGGACCGTGAGGGCCTGTCCCTCGTGAACTAACGTAGAT
>Ga0070698_100006365_pt1 | contig 12819 bp, 9 predicted proteins | sample KBSK1502metaG_FD_65477 | JGI IMG/M metagenome (GOLD analysis project Ga0070698, IMG submission 65477) | Corn, switchgrass and miscanthus rhizosphere microbial communities from Kellogg Biological Station, Michigan, USA - KBS K1-50-2 metaG | ecosystem: Host-associated > Plants > Roots >... | reverse complement strand
CGGCAAGCAGATGCACCTCTTCATACAGGCCGCTTGCCGCGTCCCTGAGTTCGGCGAGCGCATAGGTCACCGGGTCGAACTCCAGCGGCTGGCTGGCCCCGCAGACCGGGCAATGGGCGGTGATCGAGCCGGTGAGCGAGGGCGCGAGGGCGGCCATGGCCCGGCTGACCCGCCGGCCGACCGCGGCGGAGATAGCCGCCGGCCGCACGCAGTGCTCCCTGAGCCACAGCTCAGGGTCGGGCGCCGTGGCGGCCGCCCGCACATCGCCTATCGTGGGCAGCCGGAACGAGACGGACGTGCCGGCCAGCGTGAACCAGCCATCCTGGCCGGCCCGGACGCCGCGGTATCGCCTCGGGCGGTAATGGGCGAGGTAGGCCGGGATCGTGAACGCGATGTCCATCCGCTCGCCGCAGTCCGGGCCGGCGCACTGCGCGTCGGTCCTGATCGTGTCGCCCAGCCAGGCCTGCCGGAGGGTCAGCGCGATCGCGCCCACCTCCGTGGCGGGCAGCTCCGCCCAGGCGGGTACCTCCCCGGCGGGGCCGGTAGCCAGACGGCCGGCCAGCGTGAGCACCGTGGCGACAGGAGGGCCGGCCGACTCCAGGACGACAAGCTCGTCCGCGCCGGTCGCCTCGCGCACCTGGAGGGTGAGCCCGCTGACCGGGAGCACGGCTACTTCTCCTTAGGCTCGGCGAGGCTGGTGTCGCGTTCCCATCCCTCGTTCTCGATCTTGATGTGCTCGATCGCTACGGCGTTCTGGCCCGCATCCAGGTCCGGCAGGGCCTGGAATTCCGACACCCAGCAGCGGTGCACCTTGTACTGGTGGACCGGCTGGGCTTCCTCGTTCAGCAGGACGATCCGCATCTCCTTGCGAAGGTTGGCCAGAGACGTACTCGGTGAGCCGGAGTCGAGCACCTGCGCCGCGTTGGCCCAGTCCTCGAAATCCGAGTCGAACGTGATGCCGCGCTCCATCGTGATCGGCTCGTACTTCGTGCGCCCCAGGCCCTTGAGGATGATGGCGTTCCCGCCCTCGCGGTAGTCGATGGGGTCGGACGAGCGCTTGAGCGCGGTCACCTTGCTGACCGCCGCCACCGCGGTGGTGCTGGTCCCGAAGTACACGAGGAAGCGGTAGTTCTTGTACGGGTCGAAGCGGCTGGTGTTGACCGTGAAGATGGGCATGGCCTTCCTCAGCTCTGGGTCTGGCCCGCTAGCTGGGCGATCTGGATCACGACGAACTCGGCGGGTTTCAGCGGGGCGAAGCCGACGAGGATGTTGACGCGGCCGTTGTCAATGTCTGCCTGAACGGTCGTCGTGTTGTCGCACTTGACCAGGAACGCCTCGGACGGCGTGGTTCCCTGGAAGTAGTTGCCCTGCCGGAACAGCGTGAGCATGAACGCCTCGACCTCCTGGGTCAGGGCGTCCCAGAGCGGCTGGGCGTTGGGCTGGAACACCGCCCAGCCGAGGCTGCCGTACAGGGACTGCTCGAGGAACAGCGCGGTTCGCCTGACCGGGACGTATCTCCACTGCTCGAATGCCGGATTACCGGACACCAGGGTGCGCGCGCCGAACACGACGGTCCCGATCCCGGAGAATTCCCGCAGGCAATTGACGCCGTCGGTATTCAGCGTTCCCTGCTGCATGTCGGTCATCCGGCCGCTCAGCACGACACCCGAGGTGCCCAGCAGCGTGGTCTCCAGGCCGGCCGGCGCCTTGCCGACACTCCAGTTCAGGTCCTCCTTGGCGAAGATGCCGGCGACGAAGCCACTCGCCGGCGACGTCATATCAGCTCCGGTGATCGGATTGACCGTCCGCAGGTACGGGAAGTAGATGGCGCCGTTGGGGCTAGGCGGCGGCGTCTGGGCTTCCCAGAGGTCGTGCATCGTGTCCCGTCCCGGCGTGCCGAGCGGCACCCCGGTCGGCGCCGGGCTTACCGGGCTTGTCGTGGCGTTCGGCGGCGCGTCCATAATGAAGAACGCCCGCTTCCGCTCGCAGTAGGGCAGGGCATCGGACAGCACGCCACTCTGTTGGTCGTTCACCGGCGAGATGCCCGGCAGCAGCATGATGTTGAAAATCTTGACGTCGACGTCGAGGGACGCCCCGTCCAGGAAGACGGGGCCGTAGTCGGCCGTCGGATTGAACAGGGTCGCTTTCGTGGGATCCGGTGGCAGCGCCGCGTAAACAAGGTTCCCCTTGACGGGCGGCTTGTTGTTGGGAGTCAAGGGACCGCTGGCCGCCTCCGGGAACGACGCCGCCGTCCCGCCGCCTGTGACGGCAAACGTGACGAGCCGCGACACCGGGCTGGCCGCCGTACCGAGCGTTTGCGCCATATTCGCGGCGGACATGCCCCGGTAGATCTCCACAATGGTTCCGTGGGTAATGATGACGTCCGCTATGTCATAGTCGTTGCCATTATTACCGGACTGCTTCCGGTTGAGGATCTGGACGTTCGTGAGAATTCCCGATCCCGTGCTGTTGCTGTCGTCCTTGGGGTCAGCCCCGCCGGGCTCCCGCGCGGTCAGCGTCACCACCCCGGAACCCGCCGCAACCCCCGCCGCTGTCCCCGTCATGTCGAACTGGATGGTGGCCGCCGTGAGCTCCGCCTGGACCGCGTTGGGGATGGGATTGCCCTTGGCGTCGACGGTCGGCTTGCCCGCGGCGTCGACCGGTGTGCCCGTGGCGTCCACGAAGCCGCTCGCCTTGAGGCCGACCACCCAGGCATCGGTCCCGCCGTTCTGGAAGAACTGGTTGACGGCGTTGCCCATGTAGTCGGGCAGCCAGTCACCCAGGTCAAAGAAGCCGCCGAACAAATTCTGGTAGTCGGCGAAGCCGTTTATCTCCTCGGCCTTGCCGAACTGCAGCGTCTTGAACGGGTGGGTGTAGCCGATGAAGACGGTCACCGACGTGGGCGCCGGCGTCACCGAGTGGTTCAGGTTCGGCAGTTCTTCGATATAGACGCCTGGATAGGTAGTCGTCACGGGCATGGTGCCTCCCGCAGCCGGGCCAGCGGTGCTCTCCGAGTGAGTTCACGATAAGAGGATGCCTGTCACCCGGCCGTCACCAGCGCGTCACCATTTCGCGGATATCGCGGAATGAACCTTGACGGCGAAACTCGATTGCTTTGAGACTTGGTCACTGACTGGAGAAGGCCGGGTCGGCCGGATGAGGCGGGAGCGTGCCATGGTAGCCATATACGTCTCCTGGGCCGTCAGCGGCGCGGTGCTTCTTATCCTGGCGATCATCGCCGGCATCTACGCCAACAAGCGGATCGATGGCATCCTCATCGACCATCGGGGCCGCTACAGCCTGACGCATTTCCAGCTCGTCCTGTGGACGCTCACGATCATTTCGCTGCTCTCCGGCGTGTTTTTCGGCCGCCTGATCCACGGCGTCGCCAACCCGCTCGACATCACGATCCCGACGCCTGTGCTCGGACTGCTCGGTATCAGCCTGGCCTCTGGGGTGACTGCCACAGCCGTCAAGCGGACCAAGGACAGGACTAATGCCAGCACCATCTCGGTCAGCGGCGGCGCCGATAATCCGCCGCGGCTCGCCCAGATCGTCCTCGACGAGGAGGGCACTTTCGCCGACCAGGTCGTGGATGTCAGCAAGTTCCAGGGATTCGTGGTCACCATCCTCCTCGTTATCGTCTACATCGCCGTCTCCGTGAACACGATCGGCGCCACTTTGAGCGCACGGGCCACACTGCCCACCCTGAGCGGCACCTGGCTGATCCTCCTCGCCATCAGCCATGGCGCGTACGTGACGGCGAAGGTTCCGCCGTCCGCCGGGACGGCGGACCCCTCCGTGGAAGCACGTAACGAGAACCCCGACGAGTTCCGCGTACAGAAGCGGCACCAGGCCCCGGCGGCCAAGACCGCACCGCCTCTTCAGCGCGCGGCGTGAGGAACCTGCGATCGCGCTGAGCCGGTCAGCGGACCTGCGGCATGACCTCGGCCGCGAGCAGTTCCAGATGGTCGAGGTCGTGCAGGTCGAGGACCTGGAGGTAGGCGCGCGACGCGCCGGAGCCCGCGAACTGGCCCAGCTTGTCCACGATCTCGGCGGGTGAGCCTGCCAGGCCGGTCTGCCTGAGGCCGGCCAGCTGCTGGCCGGTCGCCTGCTCGCGGCGGGCCAGCTCGGCCTCGTCCCGGCCGCAGCACACGGTCTGCGCGGCCGAGTACACCAGCGACCCTGGATCACGGCCCGCCTCCTGGCAGGCCTGGCGCACCCGGCCGAACGCGGCCGCGCTGTCGGTGAGGCTGGCGAACGGGATGTTGTACTCGTCGGCGAAGCTCGCCGCCAGCCGCGGCGTCTGGCGCTGCCCGGCGCCGCCGATCAGAACCGGCGGGCGCGGGCGCTGAGCAGGCTTGGGCAGCGCCGGCGAGCCGGCCAGTGAGTAGTACGCGCCGTCGAACGAGAACTCCGCACCCTCCGCGGTCTCCCACAGCCCGGTGATGATCTTCAGTTGTTCTTCCATGCGGCCGAACCGCTCGGCCAGCGGCGGGAACGGAATCCCGTAGGCGGTGTGTTCGGTGTCGAACCAGCCGGTGCCGAGCCCAAGCTCGGCCCGGCCACCGCTCATCTGGTCCACCTGCGCCACGGTGATCGCCAGCGGCCCGGGCAGGCGGAACGTGACCGGGCTCATCAGCGTGCCCAGCCGGATCCGCGAGGTATCCCTGGCCAGGCCCGCGAGGGTGATCCAGGCGTCGGTCGGGCCTGGCAGGCCGGACCCGCCCATGGCCAGGTAGTGGTCGGAGCGGAAGAACGCGTCGAAGCCGAGTTCTTCGGTGGCCCGGGCGACGGACAGCAGGGTCGCGTAGTCGGCTCCCTGCTGAGGTTCGGTGAAGATCCGCAGCTGCATGTGCCAATCCTGTCAGTGCCGCGGTACGCCGAGGTGCCTCCCCCAGGCGCCGATCTCCTCTTCGCCCGGCGCGACCACGGCCCAGTTCCTGGCGAGGCCGAGCAGGTCCTGGCGTAGCTGCCCGGGCGACGTGAGCGCGCGGCTCACCGCCGCGACGGAGTCGAGGTCCGCCTGGAGAAGCAGGAACACCGCTTCCGTAGCCCGGTTCCCGTTCCCGCTCGCCGCCTGGCAGCCACCGGCCATCCGGTACAGCTTCGTCACCTGCCGCCACCGGGCCACCTCGCCTGGCGTGATGCTCAGTTCGGAGCGAAGCCTGCGGGCTGGTGTTCGCCGAAGCCCGGCAGCGTCGTGGATGCCGCGCAGCGCGAGCGCGTCACGGTGGGCGGCAAACGGGGACAGCGAAAGGAAATCCTCCGGGGCATGGGCCCCCACCAGGTCCTTGAAGCGGGCCGCGACGTCGAATGCTTCCGCAGCGGTGTTCTCCGGCCGCGGGGCCCCGTTCGGGGCGGCGCACGCCCGTGTCACCTGGTCGACGTCATGGAGTTCGGCCAGTGAGGGGTCGGTACGCGCCATCATCATGATGGCGGGATCGGCCACCGCGATTTCGAGCTCGTCCAGGGCTTTGCGGTACTCCCCCGCCTTCGCGGTGCCCTGCGTCGCGCGGTCCCTGGTGAGCGCACAGGCGAGTTCGTACCGGGCCAGCAGGGTCATGTTCACCTGAGACTGGATTTCGCTCTCGGTCAGCACACCACGGATGCGGACCGGGCTGCTGAGTGAACGGGACAACTCAACTTCAATAGCCTGCGCGGCGAAGTTCACGGCGGCATACATGGACTGCCACAGCGCGGGATACTTGTCCCGGTGCGCCGGCTTCGACCAGTAGGCGAGGAGGAGCTCCGCCTGTTTTTCCGCCTTCTCCAGAGCCCGGTGCGCCGCAGGCGGGTAAGCAGCCTGGTGCGACTCCCCCGGCGTCAGCGCGGCGGCGTAGTTGACATAGGCGACGATCATGTTGAACCGGCTGCGCAACCTCAGGGGCAGCGTTCCTTCGTTGTCCGGCAGTTGCTTCAGCAGTTTCTTCAGCTTGACGGCGAAGTCACCGAGCTCTGACGGGCCGCTCGCGGTGCGATAGCAGTCGTTGAGCAACGCAAGCTCGGCCGCCATGTTCCCCCGGTCGTCGGCCACGGCATGGACGAGCACCGCGTGCTTCTCCTCCGCGCTCAACTGGCTTGCCGGGTCGGCCGCGATCACCTGCAGCGCCACGCTGCGCCAATCCGTCGCGCCGCAAAGCCCGGCCCTCAGATGGTGGAAACGCCTGGACAGGGCGAGCAGGATGAACGTCGCCGCCGCGGTGCGCAGTTCGGTCGTCCAGTCACCGCCAGCGCCGGATCCGCCTGGATCGCCGGCGGACGGACCGGCCCCGGCCGCGGCGCCTCCCCCGTCGGCGGCATTTCCGCCGTTCGCCGGCTTGGACGGCAACTCCAGAGTGCTTGGCCGGATGACCGCGGCGTCGGCTACCCGCCCGTTGCGCCGGATGGCGACGACGATGCTGCCGTCATCCTGTTCCGTCACATCGACACGCCACGGGGTCGGCGGTGCGAACAGCGACACGAACAGCGCCGCTACTTTGGCCAGGCTCCCCGCGGGGATCAGCCCCAGCGCTCCCGAGGGCAGCGTGCTTGTGTCCGTCTGCTGTGTGACCAGAATCCCCTTCGGCTCCTGGGATCCGAGCGAGTACAGACGGGCTCGCACGAACGCGCCAAGCCCGGCGTCATCGGCGCCGGCCTTGTCGTGTCCCTGAATGAGCAGGCCGATCCCGATGCCGCGGGTGCGGGCGACAATGCCACCGCCGAGGACCGCGAGCAGCACGGCGTAGATCACCACGGCAAGCTTTCCGCTCAGCCAGGCGGAGGGCCAATGGCTGGGCCCTATCTCGACGGCAAGCCCGGCGATAGGGACCGCCGCGACTAAACATAGGGTTCCAATGCCCCACAGAAGTACGGTCCGGTTTTCCGGCCGGGGCTTCCCGACGACCACGAGCAGGCTGAATCCGACGATGACGGCCGCCGTGATCAGGCCAATCGAGACTCCGGCCGTCCACGGCGCGTGCCGCGCCGAGGGGACATCGCGGCTCAGCGGAAACACGATCGTGGCCTCGACGGCCGAGAACAGCAGGCACAGGACGCCCAGCCAGTACGCGCCGCGCAGGGCCCATAGGGCCCGTTTGCTTCCCGATCTGACGCCGGGCGCGCCTACCTCGACCACAAGGGGCGTCACTATCACGGCCAGCGTCATCAGAACGGCAAAAACTATCAGCGTGGGCGTGCCGAAGTGGACGACCGGTTTGACCCAGTGTGCGTAGAACGCGTCCCAACTGTTGGCGGTGTCGCCCGGCGCAGTTCGCATATTGCCCCCCACTGGCGCCTCAGATTAGCAACGCGAATCGGATCATTCAATCAATTCGCGCTGCGCACGCCGATAGGGCCGATATTGGGCGCGGACAGACGGGCCAGGGAAGGCCGGCTGATGAGCCGGGCCTTCCCTGGCGAGGTGGGTGGGTTATGAGCCGAGGGGAAAGGAGATCCCCGCCAGCGAGGTGTACATCTGGGCACTGCCCGGCGCCTGGCTGTAGGCGTACATCGCGCCATCAGGCTCGATCAGCACGGTCCCCGCGTAGGCGGTGTTGTCCGGCGTGTAGACCATGACCTGGATGTACAGGTCGTGGGCTGGCCGGTCCGCCTTGGGCAGGACGGCGAAGATCTCGCTGGTGCCGGACGGCTGGTCCACCGAACCGGACAGGTGCACCACGCCGCCGCTGACCCAGTAGGCCGGGTCGCCGGTGTCGTGGGCGGGTTCGCCCGACACCCAGCCGTTGTCCAGTGCCAGCGTGTGCACGGTGTCCGAGGCGGCCGGGAACGAGATCCCGGCGAGCGAGGTGAACTGCTGCGCGCCGCCCATGTAGGTGTACATCGTGCCGTTCGGCTCGATTTCCGCCAGCCCCAGCGTCCCGTCATAGGTGTAGACGGTGAGGTACATGGTGTGGGCCGGCCTGGCGGCCGCGGGGAGGGTGGTGGAGATCTCGCTGGTGCCGACCGGCTGGTGCAGCGAACCGGACAGATACACCGTGCCGCCACTGACCGCATAGGACGGGTCGCCGGTGCCGTACTGGCCGTTGCTGGACTTCCAGCCGTCCTCCAGGGTCAGCTTGTGCGTGGTCAGCGATGGGGCCGGGTAGGAGACGCCGGCGAGCGAGGTGAATCCCTGCGCGTTGCTTTCCGGGCTGGCCCAGGCCATCACCTCCCCGGTCGGGTAGATGACCAGGTAGCCCTGGGTGTCACCGAGCGTGTACACCGGGATGAACAGGGTCTTCGACGGGCGCGCCGCCGCGGGGAGGACGGCGAACTCCTGGCCCGTGCTGCTGGGCTGGAGGACCGAGCCGGAAAGGTAGACGACGCCATTCTGCACGGCCCACGCCGGGCCGCCGGTGCCGTATTGGGACTGGCCGGATGTCCAGCCGTTGATCGTGCTCAACTGGTGCCAAGTCACCCCGGTCACCGCGGGTGCGGCCGGCTGGGCCGTGGCCGCGGACGCGGTGCCGGCGCCCACGATGGCGCCGAGCGCCGTGATGGCCGACGTGAGGGCAACAGCCGCGAACCCGGACTTGATCGCTCGGGTGACGCGGCCCGTGCCGGTCGCCTGCCGGTGGTTCGGATGTATCGACATGGTCGTGGCTTTCTGTGCCTGCGGGCCGCCGATCGGCCCGTTCCCGCACAGTTCTAGGCCGTGGCATGGCCCGGCCACTTGAGCAGCGATTGCTCATTTCCGGGGGCGAACTACTCAGGTGCTGTGCCAGCCGGGCGATGTCGCCGCTGGCGGAGGTCTGTGACCTGGGCAAACACCTGGCCGCGCGCGAATGAGCAATCGTTGCTCAGGTGCCGCCGGCCCCGCATCGAGGATCGTCATGGTAACCACATGAACAAGGAGACCTACCGTGACTGTCAGTACAGATACCGCCGCGCCCGCCGAGGCGACCGCGGTCAGCATTTACGAGGCGATCGGCGGCCGGGCGGCCGTTGCCGCCGCCGTCGAGGGATTCTACGAGCGGCTCCTCGCCGATCCGGTGCTCAGCGGGTTCTTCCCCGGGGGAGTCGCCCCGCGGCATCGTGCCTACCTCATCACCATCCTCGGTGAGGCACTCGGCGGCCCCGAGCGCTACCGGGGACCTGACCTTGCCAAGGCACACGGCGGCCTGGGCATCACCGACGCCGACTTCGACCGGACCGCCGGTCATCTCGCCGCGACGCTCGATTCCCTGGGTGTTCCCGGCCACCTGGCCGACCAGATCATCGGGATCGTGGCCGGGCTACGGCCGGCCGTGGTGACCGCCTGACCGGGCGGGCGCACCGGGTTCCGGTGACCGGCGATGGCCTGCCCTGACGGGGGCTGGCATGCTGGCCAATGTGGTGATGACACTGCCGCGGTGGCCGATCGTAGGCCGGCGTCCGGAGCTTGAGGTGTTCGAGGGGGCGCTGGGCTCGGGCGAGCGGGCGGGCCTGGTGATATACGGCCGGGCCGGGGTGGGGAAGACCCGGCTGGCCGACGAGTGCGCCGCCCAGGCGGCAGGGAGTGGTCATCCGGCGCAGCGGATAGCGGGCAGCCGGACGACCGCGCTCCTGCCGCTTGGCGCGGTGGCCGCCCTGCTCCCCGACGGGCTCGGGCAGCTCGGCCCGGACGGGCAGGTCGACGTGGCGGCGCTGTTCGAGCAGACCCGCCGGTCACTGCGCGACCGCCATCGCGGCCGTCGCCTGGTGATCGTGGCTGACGACGTGGCCCTGCTCGATGTCGCCTCGCTGGCCCTGCTCGGGTACCTGGCCGCCCAGCGGGCGATCTTCCTGATCGCCACGGTACGCACCGGCGAGCCGGTTCCCGACCTGCTGACCGATCTTTGGCGGGACGGCCGGCTGCAGCGGATCGACCTGCACGACCTGAGCCGCGCCCATCTCGATACGCTCCTGCACCTGGCGCTCGGCGGCCCGATCGAGGCCGGCGCGGGGCAGGAGTTCTGGGAGTCCTCCCGGGGCAACCCGCTGTACGTGCACGAACTGGTCCTGGGCGCCCTGGAATCGGGCGCGCTGGTCGAGCGGTCGGGTGTGTGGCACCTGGAAGATCACTTGCCGGCCACGAGCCGGCTGCTCGATCTGGTCGAGCAGCGTATCGGGGGCCTGCCGGACGAGGCTCGCTCGGTGGTCGAACTGCTCGCCCTGTGCCAGCCGGTCGAGCTCGGCTACCTGGAGACGGCCGCCTCGCCCGTGGTGCTGGAGTCGCTGGAACGAGCCGGGCTGGTGACGATCGCGGTGGCCGAGGGGCAGGTGCGCCTGGCCCACCCGCTGCACGCCAAGGTGGTCCGCGCCGCCATGCCGAAGCTTCGGGCGCGAACGATGCTGCTGGCCCAGGCGGAGCGGCTGGAAGCCGCCAGCTCCGCACCCGGCCCGGCGGAGTTGCGGACCGCGGTGTGGCGGCTGGACGCCGGCGGGCGGCCCGACTCGGCCGTCCTGGTCCGCGGTGCCCACCTGGCCCGCTCCACCCACGACTTCCGCATGGTGCGGCGCCTGATGGAGGCGGTGCCCAGCGATGAGCGGGACGCGGTCGGGGCGCTGCTGCTCGGCGAGGCGCTGTACGAACTCGGCGATTTCGACGCCGCCGAGCGGGTCCTCGCCGCCGGGCAGGAACTGCCGAGCGGCGAGAACGTCGCGATGCGCCTGGCGGTCACCCGCGCCAAGAACGCCCACTGGGGGCTGTGCCAGCCGGAACAGGCACTGGCCATCAACGGCGCCGCCAAGGCCGTGGTCAGCTCCGCGCCGCTGGTAGAAGAGCTGGTGGCCCACGAGGCGGCCGTGCTGACCTTCTCCGGGCGCCCCGACATCGCGCTGGCGGTACTGCAGGGCATCACGGGCAGCGACCAGCGGACGCGCGTCGTGCGGGCGATCGCCGGGGCCGTCGCCCTCGCCACGGCCGGCCGCACCGCCGAGGCGGTGGCTCTGGCCCAGGCGAGCTACGCCGACCACGTCGCGCTGGGCGACGAACTGGCCATCGCCCACCCGGCAACCCACATCATCAACCAGGTGTTCGCGTTGACCGAGGCCGGCCGGCTCGCCGAAGCCGAGCAACTGGCCAGGACGGGCGCCGAGGTGGTCGCCTCGCACCGGGTGCCCATCGCGCAGATATGGTTCGCGGCGAACCTCGGCCGGGTGGCCACCTTGCAGGGACGGCTGGCGACCGCCCGCCGGTACTACGCCGAGGCGGCCGGGCTGGCTCAGGCGCACCGCTTCGCGGGCCCGCGCTGCATGGCGCTGTCCGGCCTCGCGCTGGCCCATGCCATGCTCGGTGAGCCGGAGGCCGCCGCGCACGCGCTTGCCGAGCGCGCGGCCGTGCCGTGGTTCGGATTCCTCGGGCCCGAACAGCACCTGGCCGACGCGTGGGCCGCCACGGCCGCGCAGCGGCCAGCCGAAGCCGCGGAAACGTTCCGCGCCGCGGCCGTGGAGGCGGCTTCGACCGGCCACCGGCTCACCGAGTCGTGGCTGTTGCACGACCTGATGCGCACCAGCGGCGAAGACGTTTCCGAGCGGCTGCGCCAGCTTGCCGGCGTGTGCGACTCGGCACTGGTCTCCGCGCGCGCCCGGCACGCCGCCGCCACCCGGGCGCGCGACGCCAAGGAACTCACCGGTGCGGCCGATGACTTCGAGGCCCTGGGCGCGATGCTGCTCGCGGCCGAGGCCGCGGGTGGTGCGGCCGCGGAGTTCAGCCGGGCCGGGGAGGGCAGGGCGGCCACGGCGGCGCTGCGCCGGTCCGCCGCGCTCGCCGCCGCCTGCGAAGGCGCCAACACACCCGGGCTGTTCCACCTCGCCACGGTCAACGCCGCCGCCGCGGACCCGCTCTCTGGCCGGGAACGGGAGGTCGTGCTGCTCGCCGCTACCGGCATGGCCAGCAAGGACATCGCCGAACGCCTCTACCTGTCCGTGCGGACGGTGAACAACCATCTGCAGCACGCCTACGCCAAGCTCGGCGTCACCAGCCGAGCAGGCCTGGCCCAAGCACTCGGGAGCACGATATGACGCCGGAGCAGATCACCTTGGTGCAGTCGTCGTTCAGGCGCCTCGGCCCGGATCTGCCGGCCCTGACGGTCCGCTTCTACCAGGAGTTGTTCGAGCGGAACCCGGCGCTGCGACCGTTGTTCACCACCGACATGGGCGAGCAGCGGGTCAAGTTCGCCCAGAAGCTCAGCGAGATCGTCTGGTCCATGCCCCGCCTCAGCGAACTGCTCATCCACACCCGTGCCCTCGGCGCCCGGCACGTCGGTTATGGCGTGCGGGCCACCGACTACCAGACCGTCGGCGATTCGCTTATCGCCGCGCTCGCGGCCGTCCTGGGCGACGAGTTCGACGCCCAGACGCGCGAGGCCTGGGTGCTCGCCTACAACATCGTGGCCGAGACCATGCTGGAAGGCGCTGCCTCAGCCCGGCCCATCGGCAGCTAGTGCCCGCGACCGCTAACGTTTGCCCCGTTTCCTCCGAGGCTGATGCGGCTACAGGCGGCGCGGGTGCGCCTGACCGGCCCGGCCGCCGTTACGGGCTGGTGATGGTCTGCGGCGGTGAGATGGCATAGGCGGCGGAAAGCGTGGCGGGGTCGCCGTTGCCGACGAGGCCGGCGCAGCCGTGAACGTGGTACCAGTGCAGATTGCCGCCGGCAGGGTGGATCTTCAGCTTGCCGGTCGCGTTGGCGTATGTCACCGCTATCACCCCGTTGGATGCAGTGCTGCTGGTGCCGTTTACCGCCGCGGTGCAGGCGGGACCGGACAAGACGAGCTGGAGGTGGCTGATCGTACCCCGGCTCACGTTAGTGCTCGCATCGTAGGAGGTGAGATTCAGGTGCCACGGCAGGCCGCGGGGGGTCAGCATGGGAAAGCCGAA
>Ga0070698_100006364_pt1 | contig 12821 bp, 8 predicted proteins | sample KBSK1502metaG_FD_65477 | JGI IMG/M metagenome (GOLD analysis project Ga0070698, IMG submission 65477) | Corn, switchgrass and miscanthus rhizosphere microbial communities from Kellogg Biological Station, Michigan, USA - KBS K1-50-2 metaG | ecosystem: Host-associated > Plants > Roots >... | reverse complement strand
CAGCGCGGCCGAGGTCCTGAACGCGAGCACCAGGGTGAGGACGGCCGCCAGCAGAAGCCAGTTGATCCACGGGACGTAGATCTGGCCCATCAATTCTTCCGAGGTGTAGTGGATGCGCAGCCGCGGCAGGTAGCCGAGTTGCCCGGCTTGGTGCGCGACCGAGAAGGCGCCACTGATCACCGCCTGCGAGGCGATGACGGTCGCCACGGTGGCTAGGAACACCATCGGGAGCCGGGCCCACGCCGGAGCCAGCAGGAAGAACGGGTTGCTGACGCTGGCCGGGTGACCCAGGATCAGGGCGCCCTGTCCCAGGTAATTCAGGATGCAGGCGGGGAAGACGACCAGCAGCCAGGCGCGCCTGATCGGCGGGCGGCCGAAATGCCCCATGTCCGCGTACAGCGCTTCGGCTCCGGTGACGGCCAGGACGACGGCGGTCAGGGAGAAGAACGCGGTGCCGAAGTGGCCGAAAAGGAAGCCGATGGCGTAGCTGGGTGACAGCGCCTCCAGGATGACCGGGTGGGTGGCGATGCCCCGCACGCCGAGCACGCCGAGCACGGTGAACCAGACGGCCATGACCGGCCCGAACACTCGCCCCACGGCGCCCGTGCCCAGCCGCTGAACCAGGAACAGGACGACGATGATCGCCACCGTGATGGGGATGACCAGGCCCGACACTGACGGCGCGGCGACCTTGACGCCCTCGACCGCCGAAAGCACCGAGATGGCCGGCGTGATCATGCTGTCGCCGAAGAACAGCGAGGCCCCGAAGATTCCCAGCGCCGCTAGCACCGCCTTCGCCCGGCTTCCGCCGGGCAGGGCCCGTCGGCGGATCAAGGCGATCAGCGCCATGATCCCGCCCTCGCCGTCGTTATCGGCCCGCATCACGAGCAGGACGTACGTGACGGTGACGATGATCGTCACCGACCAGAAGATCAGCGAGACGATCCCGAAGATGGTGTCGTGCGACACCTTGACCGGGTGCGGATCGCCCGGATTGAAAACCGTCTGCACGGTGTACAGCGGGCTCGTCCCGATGTCCCCGAAGACAACCCCCAGAGCGCCGACCGCGAGAGCTCCCTGCGCAGTAGCGCGTCGGCTCACGCTCACAGTATTCGCCTCCCGTGCCGCCAGCTTGCACGCGCTACCCTAACGAACGATCCAAGAAGGACACCGTTCAGCAACGACAGCCCCGATGCCGCGGCGGCACCACGGCTGCTGAGATGTTACATGGGTCATGCAGCCACGCAGCACACTGCGGTCGCCGAATCCCGCACCGGTTCACAACGTTGTTCCGCGGCGCATAACTGGTTGATATGCGCTCCACGCCCGACTGGGTTCTCAGGATTTTCACGCATACAAATTCGGCGATCCGCGCGCCCTGCCCGGTTATGGCATGCTCGATCTGGTCACTCGCAGTGACGGCAGTCGCCCCGGCGCGGGAGTCCTGGCGGGCTGCATCTCGGCGGGTGCGTGCTCATGAGCCTGTCGCCGCCAGACAGGACAGCCGGCGGTCGCCGGCGTCCGGTGAGATGGCTGGCTGTCAGAACGGAACGGCTGCTGCGAGCAGCCCTGATGCGTGGTCGCGGCCGGACAGGATACGGGCGAACTGGACCGCGTCGAGTTCGAGTTCGGGGCCGGAATCACCGGCACGGAACGAGCCGCCAGCGGGTCCGGTGAGCGTGAGCGTGAACGGCTGGCCGTGTCGTCGTGCCCAGTCCGCGACCACGTCGGCGATGATCCGCCCGTCGTGGCCGGCGGATGAGGAACATGTCAATGACCTCGTCCAGCAGACGAACCCAGCGATCGCTGCCGGGCTCGTTGGAGATCTGCTGCGCGGCCAGTCCGGCGATGAGGGCTGTCCACGTGTCGAGAGCGCGGCCGCCCGCGATCCCGCAGTCGGCAAGCGCCCGCCGGCCGTGGTCGAGGGCTTCGACCGCCAGCGCGTAGGACTGCGGGCTCGGCTCGAATCCCGGGATTGTCCGCTGGAACAGCAGCTGATAGCGCACCGGGTCCTCGACGCAGAAGCCGAGAAACACCCGTGCCTCGCCCGCGCGGCGTCCGGCCCCTCCCGCGCCGATGCCTGCCTGACCGGATCCAGCCTGGCGATGCGCCGCGCCAGCGTCCCCCGCGAACCGGGTCAGCAGTTGCCCGGCGGGCCCGGGATGCCCGGGCCGTCGGCGGGGTCATCGACGATCCCGGTCACCGCGGGCCGTACGACGGCGCCGAGGTGCACCACGTACCACACGCCGCGCCAGGAGATCAGCGACGCGATGCCGAACGACCGCTCCTGACCCTGGTCCCGGTAGACGACCCGGGCGCCAGAGACGTGCCAGTAGCCGATCGTGTTATAGCAGGCGCCCGGGTACATCCAGACCGCCTCGGAGACCGGCACGATCACCCGGACCAGCTGCGCGCCCCGGGTGAGCAGGCCGTGGGCCGCGCCGATGTCGAGGGCGAAGTCATACCGCAGCCGGTCCTGCCAGTCCGCGTCCGGATAGGGGATCGCCTTCAGCTGCTCGTACGCGGCCTCGGGGAAGAAGGCGGGCAGGGCGAAGCGCGCGTTACCCGTGGTAACGGCCAGCCACAGATCCGCCATCGCGTGGCGGAAGGCGGTGGAATGCGTGCTGGGAAAGGCGTTGGTCTGCGGCAGGGAGCCCGCACCGGGCGCCACCGGCAGGGACGCTGGGGACGAGGCGGCTTTCGGGGCAGCGCTGCCTGTCGGCGTGGCGGGCGGCGGCGTCCGCGGCGATCCGGTCCCAGTGGCGCTGGCCTTGGCCGACGGCGAGGGAACGGCCGAACCGCCACCGCACCCGGCCAGCAGGACCGCGGCGATGGCCGCCGCCGCCAGCGGCACCCGCCGGTACCACCCCATGCCGTCACCCGCCACGTTCGCGTTCCCGTTCCGAGTTCAGCCGAGACTACTGCACCGGGAGGGAGGAGCCAGGACCGCGGCCAGAAATGTCGGTGGGGCAAGGCAGTATGGAAGCATGGCAGGAGAGTCGCTGGTGACAGGCGCCGATGCGCTTGAGGGGTTCTCGCCCGCCACCCGGGCGTGGTTCGAGGGGGCGTTCGCCGAGCCGACGCAGCCTCAGGCGGGGGCGTGGCAGGCGATCGGCAAGGGTGAGGACACGCTGGTCGTCGCGCCGACCGGTTCGGGCAAGACGCTGGCGGCGTTCTTGTGGGCGATCGACAAGCTGGCCGCGGTGCCGCCGCCCGCGGACCCACGGCGACGTACCCGGGTGCTCTACGTCTCCCCGCTCAAGGCGCTGGCGGTGGACATCGAGCGGAACCTGCGCGCGCCGCTGACCGGGATCAGGCACGCCGCGCACCGGCTGGGCCTGGACGAGCCGGACATCAGGGTCGCGGTGCGCACCGGCGACACCGCCGCCGAGGAGCGCAGGAAGCTGGTGAGCAAGCCGCCCGACATCCTCATCACCACCCCGGAGTCGCTCTTCCTGCTGCTTACCTCGCAGGCCAGGGAGACCCTGCGCGGGGTGGAGACGGTCATCGTCGACGAGGTGCACGCGGTCGCGGGCAACAAGCGCGGCGCGCACCTGGCGCTGTCCCTGGAGCGCCTGGACGCGCTGCGCCACAACGCCCAGAGCGGCGAGCATGGGGTGCGCCCCGCCCAGCGGGTCGGCCTGTCCGCGACGGTGCGGCCGGTCGAGGAGGTGGCCACCTTCCTTGGCGGCGCTCGCACGGTCACGGTCGTGCAGCCGCCCAGCCCCAAGCGCATCGAGCTGCAGGTCGTCGTCCCGGTCGAGGACATGACGGACCTGGACACCGCGCCGGGCCGCGGCGGCGACGACGAGGACAACCCCGCCCCCAGGCGCTCGATCTGGCCACACGTCGAGGAGCGGGTGCTCGACCTGATCGAGCAGCACAAGTCCACGATCGTGTTCGCGAACTCGCGGCGCCTGGCGGAGCGGCTATGCGGCAGGCTGAACGAGCTGGCCGCCGAGCGTGCTGAAGCCGCCGGGGAAGCGGGCCTGCGCTCGGCGGGAGCCCGGACGCCGGCTGAGCTCATGGGGCAGGCTGGTGCCAGCGTCGGCCCGCCCGCAGAAGTCGCCCGGGCGCACCACGGCTCGGTGTCGCGGCAGGAGCGGGCCGAGATCGAGGAGGCGCTCAAGGCGGGCCGACTGCCCGCGGTGGTAGCGACGTCCAGCCTGGAGCTCGGCATCGACATGGGCGCGGTGGACCTGGTCGTCCAGGTCGAGGCGCCGCCTTCGGTGGCCAGCGGCCTACAGCGGGTGGGCCGGGCCGGGCACAACGTCGGCGACGTCTCCCGGGGCATCATCTTTCCCAAGTACCAGGGCGACCTGGTCCAGTCGGCGGTGGTCGCGGAGCGCATGCGGGCCGGCCAGATCGAGGAACTGCGGATACCGCACAACCCGCTGGACGTGCTGGCGCAGCAGATCGTCGCGATGACGGCGGTCGACGACTGGCGGGTGGACGAGCTCGAGCAGACGGTGCGGAAAGCCGCGCCGTTCGGCGGTCTGACCAGGCCCATCCTCGAGGCGGTGCTGGACATGCTGGCCGGGCGCTACCCGAGCGAGGACTTCGCCGGGCTGCGGCCGCGCATCGTCTGGGACCGCGTGGCGGGCACGATCCGGGCCCGGCCGGGCGCGCAGCGGCTCGCCGTCACCAGCGGCGGCACCATTCCCGACCGCGGGCTCTTCGGCGTCTTCCTCGCGTCGGACAACAGCCGGCAGCCGCGGCGGGTCGGGGAACTCGACGAGGAGATGGTGTACGAGTCGCGGGTCGGTGACGTGTTCGTGCTCGGCGCCAGCTCGTGGCGGATCGAGGACATCACGCCGGACCGGGTGCTGGTCACGCCCGCGCCCGGGCAGCCGGGCCGGCTGCCGTTCTGGCACGGCGACACCCCCGGCAGGCCCGCCGAGCTCGGCCGGGCCATCGGGCAGGCCTGCCGCGAGCTGTCCGCGGCCAGCGAGCCCGAGGCCACCCGGAAGCTGCAGCAGGCTGGCCTGGACGAGCTGGCGGCGCGGAACCTGATCAGGTACCTCGCCGACCAGCGCGCGGCCACCGGTTACGTCCCCGACGACCGGACCCTGGTCGTGGAGCGGTTCCGCGACGAGCTCGGCGACTGGCGGGTGGTGCTGCACAGCCCGTACGGGGACCGGGTGCACGCGCCGTGGGCGCTGGCCATCGCGGCCCGGCTGCGCGAGCGGTACGGCGGCATGGACGTTCAGGCGCTGCACACCGACGACGGGATCATCATCCGGGTCCCCGACTCCGACGAGCCGCCGCCGACCGGGCTCGCGCTGCTCGACCCCGATGAAATCGGCGATCTCGTCACCGCCGAGGTCGGCGGAAGCGCGCTGTTCGGGTCCAGGTTCCGCGAGTGCGCCAGCCGGGCGCTGCTGCTGCCGCGCCGCCAGCCTGGCCGCCGCACGCCGCTGTGGCAGCAGCGGCAGCGCTCCGCGCAGCTGCTCGAGGTGGCGAGCCGGTACCCGGCGTTCCCGATCGTGCTCGAGACCGTCCGGGAGTGCCTGCGGGACGTCTTCGACGTACCGGCGCTGACCGGGCTGCTGCGGGACATCGCCGCCCGGCGAGTGCGGATCGTCGAAGTCGAGACGTCGACACCCAGCCCGTTCGGTAAATCCCTCCTTTTCCGGTACGTCGGCGCGTTCATGTACGAGGGTGACGCGCCGCTGGCCGAACGCCGCGCGCAGGCGCTGTCGCTCGATGCGGCGCTGCTGGCCGAACTGCTCGGCCAGGACGGGCTGCGCGAGCTGCTCGACCCCGCCGTCATCGCGGAAACCGAGCGCGACCTGCAGCGCCTGTCCCCGGCCCGCCGCTGCCGCGACCTGGAAGACGTCGCCGACCTGCTGCGCACCGCCGGCCCGCTGACCGCGGACGAGGTGGCGCAGCGGTGCACGGACGGCCCGGCCGCGGCGGGCTGGCTGGTGGAATTGTCGGCGGCCCGCCGGACTATCCAGATACGGATCGCCGGGCAGCCGATGTGGGCCGCGATCGAGGACGCGGGCCGGCTGCGGGATGCCCTCGGTGCGCCGCTGCCGCTCGGCGTGCCCGAGGTGTTCACCGAGCCGGTCGCCGATCCACTCGGTGACCTGATGGCCAGGTACGCGCGGACGCACGGCCCGTTCACGGCCGACGCGGTGGCCGGACGGTACGGGCTCGGCGTCGCGGTGGTGACGCTGGCGCTGCGGCGGCTCGCGGCGGCCGGCCGCGTGGTCGAAGGCGAGTTCCTGCCCACTGGCGGCGCGCAGGCCGCCGCCAACGGGCAGCTGGCCGCGCCGCGCGCCACCGAGTGGTGCGACGCCGAGGTTCTGCGGCTGCTGCGGCGGCGGTGCCTGGCCAGGCTGCGCAAGGAGGCGGAGCCGGTGTCGCCCGAGGTGCTGGCCAGGTTCCTGCCTGCCTGGCACGGGATCGGGGCGGGCGGGGGCCTGGGGCCGACGCGGCGGCGGGCCGACGCGGGCGCGGTCCTCGAGGTGCTCGAGCGGCTGGCCGGGGCGCCGGTGCCGGCGTCCGCGCTGGAGACGCTGGTCCTGCCCGGGCGGGTACCGGGCTACTCCCCCGCCCTGCTCGACGAGCTGACCTCAGCGGGGGAGGTCGTCTGGTCCGGCGCCGGAGCGCTGCCCGGCGGCGACGGCTGGCTGGTGCTCGCGCCCGCCGACAGCGCCCTGCTGCTGCTGCCCGAACCGGGCGAGGTGAGCATGACCCCGCTGCATTCGGCCGTGCTCGAGGCGCTCAACGGGGGCGGTGCGCTGTTCTTCCGCATGCTCAGCGACCGGGTCGCGACCCTGCTCGACGGCCCGCTTCCCACCGACACTGAGGTAGCCGCCGCGATCTGGGATCTGGTGTGGGCCGGACTGCTCACCAACGACACGCTCGCCCCGCTCCGCGTGCTGCTGGGCGGCCAGCCGCGGCGGGCGGCCGCGCCCGCGCGGGCCGCGCCGCGGCCGCGCCCCGGCGGGGTTTCCGGGCGGCGGTACAGCTTCGGGCGGCCGTCCATGCCGACCCGCACCGGTCCGCCGACGGTCAGCGGCCGGTGGTCGCTGCTGCCCGGCCGCGGCGCCGCCGAGGCAGCCGGTGACGGCGACGCCGACCAGACGGTGCGGGCGCACGCGCTGGCGCTGACGCTGCTCGAGCGGCACGGCGTGCTGACCAGGGGCGCGGTGGCCGCCGAGCGGATCACGGGCGGCTTCGCCGCGGTGTACCCGGTGCTTCGCGCCATGGAGGAGGCCGGTCAGTGCCGCCGCGGCTATTTCGTCGAGGGGCTCGGCGGGGCGCAGTTCGCGCTGCCCGGGGCGGTGGACCGGATGCGGGCGCTCGCCGATCCGCCGCGACGGGCTGACCCGAGCGCCCGGGGGTCAACTTCTTCCGAACGGGCAGCAGTGCTTGCGGCGGCGGACCCGGCTCAGCCCTACGGGGCGGCGCTGCCGTGGCCTGACCGCCCCGGCGAGACGCCTTCCTCGCACCGGCCGGGGCGGAAGGCGGGCGCGCTGGTCGTGCTCGTGGACGGATCGCTGACGTTGTACGTCGAGCGCGGCGGCCGGACCTTGCTGTCCTGGACCGACGATCCTGAGCGGCTGGCGCCCAGCGCGGCGGCGCTGGCCGCCGCGGTCCGCGACGGCGCGCTCGGGCGGCTGACCGTGGAACGCGCCGACGGGCTGCGGGCCGGCGGTGACTCGCCGCTGACGCAGGCCCTCGAGGCGGCCGGCTTCCGGCCCACGCCCCGCGGGCTCCGGCTGCGGGCCGGGTAAGCTCCGCCCGGCCATCTCCGTGCGCCCCACACGGGCGCCACAAGGCGGGTAGGGTGCCCAGATATGACGGACTTCCCTCTGGGGGGACGATGACAGATCAATCATCAAGCCAGGGCCGACCCGATGATTGGAGCCGCGGCGGCTACGTCCCCGGCGAGCAGTACGCCGGCGAGCAGTACTACGGGGCGGGGGCCCCCGGCTCAGCCAGACCCGGCCAGGGCGGCTCAGGCTACGGGACGCCTGGCCAGGACGGGGCGGGCGCCGCGCGGCCCGGCCCGGGAATGCCCGGCTACAGGGCCGCGGGTCCGGCGATGCCGACCACCCCGATCTGGCAGGACGCTCCGGGGCAGGCCGGGCCCGGGCTAGGCGCCCCACCGCCGATGGGCCCGCCGCCAGTCGGGGTGTCGCCGATGGAGGCGTCGCAGGCCGCGGACGCGAGGGGCTTCCTGGGCGCGCTGTTCGACTTCAGCTTCACGTCGTTCGTGACCACCCGGATCATCAAGGTGCTCTACGTCCTGATCCTGATCCTGGCCGTGATCGCCGCGCTCGTGTCCACGGTCCTCGCGTTCAAGGTGAGCGCGGCGTTCGGCTTCGTGACGCTGATCATCGGGGATCCGCTGTTCATCATTATCGTGATGGCGTTCTGGCGGCTGGTCCTGGAGTCCTTCGTGGTGGTGTTCCGGATCGCCGAAGACGTCCAGGCGCTGCGCGAGCGCGACGACCGCTGATGCCCGAAAGGGTCACTCAGTAGAACGCGCGGATCTCGGCAGGGTGTCGGTGATCTCCCGCTACCGCTCGTACACCAGCGCGGCCAGCAGGGTCAGCATCAGCGGCCGGGGATGGCTGCGCAGGTGCGACGGCGGCGGTCTGTAGTGCCTTGGTGACGACGCGCCGGCTGGCAGTGCTGATCTGCGGAAGCCGGACGTACTCGATGTTGAGTCCTGGCACGAGGTGGACAATGGAGACCTCGCCGCGCGCACCCAGCCGGTGTGACCGGTGAACGGGGCACCGGCCGGGGTGCCGATGGCCAGGTCCCACACCCGCACCGTCCGGTCGCTGCTGCCGGAGATGACCACCGGGCGGCCATCCAGCTCCGCCACCGCGAATCGCGATGGCTGCCCGGTTGCCCGTAGCGCAGAATGTCCAAGATATGGACCGCCCGCGTCTTGGCCGACGCCGGGCCGCCGTCCATACAGATCGAAAGCCGGCTATGTGAGCTTGCCCCGCGAAGGCCTCCCCCACGTTCGGTGACAGCTGGCGAACGACCGTCATCGCAGCGTGGGCGCGCGGGTCGTCCTGGGCCGTGGCTCGTGCCGCCATGTCAGGGCGTCCCGTCGGCCTTCGGCCATGGGCGCTGTCTGGCGCGGGGCTGAGCAGGGCGCAGTATGCGGCCGTGGCCCGGTGGCATAATGGCAGCCGGGGATGTGTCCTGGGCAGGAGGCTGCCAATGGCCGGGCGGAACATTGAGATCATCCTGGGCGGGCTGGTAGACGCTGTGCGCAACCAGGATCCAGAGCGCATCACGGAGTTCCTTGCCGCCGATCTGGTGTGGGAGGGTCTTGAGCCTGGCCTGCGCTGTGACGGCCGGGAGCAGGCGATGGGCGTCATCCGGAGCCGGTTTGCCGCCGCGCCGCTCGCCGTGGAGGCCATCGAGGCCATCGATGCCGGGCAGCACGTCATCGTGGGCCTGCGCGGGCCCGGGTTCAACGGGACGCTGGGCGACCTGGACACGGTGGGCCAGATCTACAACGTCTTCACCCTCAGCGACGGAAAGGTCATCCGCTGGCGTGACTACCTCACCCGCGAGCAAGCCCTGGCCGCCGCGGGCGCCAGCGACCTGCACTGGCAGTAAGGCACGCACCGAGCCCGAACGCCGGGAACTGGCTCGCCCTCACAGACCCGAGCGGCATGGAGGAAATCGGCGGCCATGGCTCAGGACCGTGCCGATTCGGTTGTTGCGAGCTCTTCGCGATGTACTGGTCGCAGGTCACTGACCCCAACGACCCGCGTGCAACCCGCCTGAACGCCCTGTCCAAGCACGTCGTGTCCACCACCTTGGATCGAGTGCAGTGGAACAACTCGATTCTGCTTCAGGGCGATCTGGTGGAGGAGGTCGCAAAGCTGAAGCGCCAGCCCGGCAACGAACTCCAGGTCCATGGCAGCGCGACACTGCCGTCCTGGGTGACTGCGAGGTACTTGACTTCGGGTGCTGCCCGGCCGGTGGCAATGAATGCCGGATAACCGGGCGTGACCTGCCGGGCCTTGGAGGTCCCCACCGCCGACCATGGACCGGCCATCCATTTCTCTCCGGTCACGCGGACGGGCGATCGGGTCGTGATAGAAGCCGCTGCCAAAGACGTACCTGGGCAGTATCCAGCCATCGCCAGTGTGGGAGTAGACGACCTGCATCACCATTGGAACCGGCGTCCCGCGGCCGTGGCGGGAGAACCTCAGGACAAGCAGGACAGCGCACTGCTCAGCCTTCCAGTAGGCGACTGGTATCGCCATCTTGTAACTGAGGGTTCCTGGCAGGTCGGGCAGCCCATGGTCCAGTACGTCGACGCCGGCGCGGATCAAATTCGCGGGGTCGAACTGGGGCGGCAGATCGTCCGGGACGGCATCATCGTCGGGCTCATCCTCGGGCTCGGGCGGCGATATCCGGTCGCGCAGATCCTCGGCGAACTCATAGCCGGCGTCGATGGCCTGCTGCCAGGCCGCGTGGGCGCCGTCGGTATCGCCGAGATCGTCCAGCTCCTGCCCGAGCACGCCCAGCGCGTAGAGCGCGTCGGGGTTGTGCCGCGCGGCGGCCACCGGGTATGCGGCGCGCAGCCCGTCGATGTCATGGTTGTCCCGGAGCAGGTTGACCAGGTGCGTGAACGCAGGTCCCGCCCATTCGGGGTCCGCGGAATCAATGACGGGCTGCCAGGCGGCCTTGGCTCCGGCGGCATCTCCTTTCCGCTTCAGTAGCTCTCCCAACGCGAAAGACACCTGACCGGACCAGTCAGGATTCCCGGCCTGGATCGCCTGCCGGTATAGGGCCTCCGCAGCCTCACGATCATCCAGCCGCTCCAGTAGGCCGGCTAGGCCGAGCGTCGCCGCGGCCGACCATTTCGGATGCCGGGCATCGATTACCTGCTGGAACAGGGCACGCGCCCCAGCCGCATCGCGGCGGGCGGCATTCAGCTGCCCGAGCTCGGCCATGGCCTCGGCGGCCAGATCAGGGTCACTCGAGCTGATGGCCTGCTGTAGACCGCCAGAGCGGCGTCTTGGTCCTCAACGACGTTGCCCAGGACCGTCGCCAAGCCGATCAGCGCGTGCAGGTGCCCCGCATCGACCGCCTCCTGATAGGCCGCCCGCGCGGCCTCGGGCTCATCCCAGTACAAGAGGTCGCCCAGGCCTACCAGCGCCCGGATGTCGCCGCCGTCTGCTTGCCGCCGGTAGAACCTGGCGATCATCGCCGCGGCCGCCGAGGTCATGCCGGGATCGGCTTTGAAGGTCTGGAAGAGACGGCCCGTCAGCCTGGTCGCAGCCGCTTCGTTGTCCGGGTCGGCGATCAAGTCGGTCAGCACTGCTGGAAGCTCCGGGCCGCCATCCCGGGCGTCGAAGACCAGCCGCAGGAGCTCGCGGCCGACGGCTTCCTGGTCCGGTAGGGCCATGCCCTCGTCCTCGGCCGCAAGAACCTCAAGACCGAGGACGCGGATGGCCGACACCATGAACGGCGTGACTTCCTCGGCAAGGAAGCTCCACAATGTAACGCCTCTTCTGGTTCGGGCCATGGGGCACAAGACAACCCGTCAAGTCGAGGATGCCAAAGGCCACGGTTAGTTTCCGGGATGTCGGTACCGATTCCGGATTCTCCGGGGCCAGCCAGCCGCGCCCGCTGCGGTGCAGCGCCCTCTCGTGATGCGGATGGTGCTCCAGGGCCGCAGGGTCAGTGTCCTGATCGCTGGAAATGCAAGATGATCGCCGCGGCCCCACAGCCGCGCTGGCCCTCCAGCGGCAGCTGTTCGGCCGCTGGACCGCCGCCGAGGCCGCCCACCCGCACGAATCCCTGACCGGCCTGCTTGCCCTACTTCACGGCGCCACCTGCGCCGAACTACGCGATCCCGGCCAGGACCGCGGAAACCCGGCCGAGGACGTCATCGACACTCTCCGTGACCATGGCATACATGGACTCATCGACGTCGAAGGCGTAGGCGATGTGCGTGGTGTCGTCCGGGGCGGGAGTCAGCGTGATCGCGGTGACCGCATCGCCGGGAACCGTCATCACCAGGCGATCCGGCTCGGACACCTCGTCATAGCGACCGGTCAGCGCGATCTGGTCACCATCGGAGGAGGTGACGGTCGCCTGCCAGGACCCTCCGGTCCGCACGTCCAGCACCGCCGTCCCCGGCCTGGCGGGCAGCCAGCCTTCGAAGTGGCCGGGCTGCGTGAGGACCTGCCAGACCCTCTCACGCGGGGCCTTCAGGGTGCGGGTGACGGTGAACTCGCTCATCGGGGATCCTTCCTGTCGTCGGCCTTGCCGGGCCGCGCCCAAGATCAGGGCGCATGAGCCATAGGGTCAGCGATATACCTCGACCCTGACAGGAATGGGTCCTGTTGATAAGGTCCAGTCCGATGGATAGATCCAGGACCAATTCTGCCGGGCGATGGCGCGATCGGCTGGCCAGGCGGTGACCACCTGTACAGCTTCAGCGCCTCGCCCACCCTGAGCAGCTCGGGCAGCTGGCTGTCCTGGAGCTGGACTCCAAAGGCCCTGCCGCGGCTCGCCGCGATCGCCTGCCGGGTCCAGCCCGAGCACGCTGACCGTGCCGCTATCGGGGGTGCGTAGCCCCTCGATGCACTCGACCGTGGTGGTCTTGCCGACGCCGTAGGTTTTCTCTGGCTGGACGGCTGGGCGCCTTGCAGGGCCGCGAGTTCGTGCGGAGCACCGCTGCAGACGAAAGCGATTCCTTTTCCGCCCCCGCCAGGTCTGCATGGTTGAAGCCGATCACGGGGAGAGGATCACAACTGATGGCATGCTCATTGGACCAGGCCCGCCGGGGTATCCTGGCCATCCCTGGCACTGTCGCT
>Ga0070698_100006363_pt1 | contig 12822 bp, 9 predicted proteins | sample KBSK1502metaG_FD_65477 | JGI IMG/M metagenome (GOLD analysis project Ga0070698, IMG submission 65477) | Corn, switchgrass and miscanthus rhizosphere microbial communities from Kellogg Biological Station, Michigan, USA - KBS K1-50-2 metaG | ecosystem: Host-associated > Plants > Roots >... | reverse complement strand
CTTCCCCCTGATGGCGGCCGTGCAGTTGATGTGCGCGCGCCTGGGCATGGTCACCGGCCGCGGCCTGGCGGGCGTGGTCCGGCGGCGCTACTCCCGCTGGGTGCTCTGGGGGATCTGCACGCTGCTCGTGGTCGCGAACACCATCAACATCGGGGCCGACCTCGCCGGCATGGGCGAGGCCATGGGCATGGTCACCGGGATCGACGCCAAGGTCTGGATGCCGCTCTTCACCCTCGTGATCGTCTCCTTCCTGTCCTTCACCGATTACCAGCACATCGCCCGCATCTTCAAGTGGCTGACCCTCGTGCTCTTCAGCTACGTGCTGGCCGCGCTGCTGGCGCGGCCGGACTGGCCGACGACTCTTCGCGCCACCCTCGTGCCGCGCATCGTGTGGTCCCGCGATTACCTCGCGACCTTCGTAGCCATCCTGGGCACCACCATCTCGCCCTACCTCTTCTTCTGGCAGGCGGCACAGGAGGTCGAGGAGGAGCGGCGGCAGGGGCGTCGCAGCGTGGGCCAGCGCAAGGGAGCCACCGACGCGGAGCTTCGGCGCTCGTTCATCGACGTGGCCACGGGGATGTTCTTCTCGAACTTCGTCATGTACTTCATCATCCTCACCACGGCGATCACGCTCCACGCCCACGGTCAGACGACGATCAACACGGCCCAGGAGGCGGCGCAGGCCCTGCGGCCGCTCGCGGGCGACGCCGCCTACTGGCTCTTCACGCTGGGGATCGTCGGGACGGGCATGCTGGCGGTCCCCGTGCTGGCGGGGTCGTGTGCCTACGCCATCGGTGAGGCGCTGGCCTGGAGGGTCACCCTCTCCGATCGCCCGCGGCACGCCTGGAAGTTCTACGCCGTGATCGCGGCCGCCATGCTCATCGGGCTGGCGCTCGACGCCTTCGGGCTCGACGCGATCGGGATGCTGTTCTGGTCGGCCGTCATCAACGGCGTCCTCGCCCCGCCGCTCATCGCGGTGGTCGCGCTCCTGACCAGCGATCCGACCGTCATGGGCGAGCGCGTCAACCCGCCCCTCCTGCGTTGGCTGGGCTGGGCGACGGCCGTGGTGATGGCGGCCGCTACGGTGGCGATGTTCTGGACCTGGCGGACGTGATGTGTACGCGCGGACGACTGGTCGTCAGCTCGCGGCCGTCTCCGCGCGCCGCTTCGGCCGCTGGTTGGCGGCCAGCACCCGCTTGCGCAGGCGGACGGCGGTGGGCGTGACCTCCACCAGCTCGTCGTCGTTGATGAACTCCAGGGCCTGTTCGAGGTTGAGCACGCGGTGCGGCGTGAGGCGGACCGCCTCGTCGGCGGTGGAGGCCCGCATGTTGGTCAGCTTCTTGGCCTTGGTGATGTTGACGTCCATGTCCGCCGGGCGCGCGTTCTCCCCCACGATCATCCCCTCGTAGACCGCCGTCCCCGGGCCGACGAACAGCTCGCCGCGCTCCTCCAGGTGGTTCAGCGTATACGCGGTGGTATCGCCGGCGCGGTCCGCCACCAGCACGCCCGTCGGACGCCGCGGGATGTCTCCCTGCCACGCGATCCAGCCGTCGAAGAGGCTGTTGAGCACGGCCGTCCCCCGCGTGTCCGTGAGCAGCTCCGTGCGGATGCCGATGAGCCCGCGCGTGGGCACGTGGAACTCCAGGCGCACGCGCCCCGAGCCGTGGTTGACCATGCGGAACATCTTGCCCTTGCGCATGGCCATCTTCTCCAGCACCACGCCCATGTAGAGCTCGGGCACGTCCAGGACGAACAGCTCCAGCGGCTCCTTGCGCTGCCCGTCCTCGGTCCGGGTCAGGACCTCCGGGTTGGAGATCGACAGCTCGAAGCCCTCGCGGCGCATCGTCTCGATCAGGATGGCGAGCTGCAGCTCGCCCCGGCCCATCACCTTGAACGAGTCGGCGGAGTCGGTGGGCTCGACGCGGATGGAGACGTTGGTGAGCAGCTCCTTCTCCAGGCGCTCGCGGATGTTCCGCGACGTGACCCACCGCCCCTCGCGGCCGGCGAAGGGCGAGGTGTTCACGGAGAAGATCATCGAGAGCGTGGGCTCGTCGACGTGGACGATGGGGAGCGGCGACGGCGTCTCCACGGAGGTGATGGTCTCCCCGATGCCGATGCCCTCGAAGCCGGCCAGGGCGACGATCTCGCCGCAGTCCGCCCGCTCCACCGCCGCGCGCTCCAGGCCCTCGAAGGCGAAGAGCTTGGTCACCTTCGTGGTCTGCAGGCTGCCGTCCGCCTTGGCCACCGCCACCTGGTCGCCCACGGCGACGTGCCCGGCGAAGATGCGCCCGATGGCCAGCCGGCCCAGGTAGTCGCTGTAGTCCAGGTTGGCGATGAGGAGCTGGAGCGGGCTCTCCTGCGCGGCGCGCGGGGCGGGGATGTGGCCGATCAACGCCTCGAAAAGCGGCCGCAGGTCCTGCTCCGCGGCGTCGGGCGCGGTGCGCGCGCGGCCCAGCTTGGCGTTGGTGTAGATCACCGGGAACTCGAGCTGCTCCTCCGTCGCGTCGAGGTCGATGAAGAGGTCGTAGACCTCGTTGAGCACGGCCTGCGGCCGCGCGTCGCTGCGGTCGATCTTGTTGATGACGAGCACGGAGGGGAGGCGCGCCTCCAGCGCCTTGCGCAGCACGTAGCGGGTCTGCGGCAGCGGCCCCTCCGAGGCGTCCACGAGGAGCAGCACGCCGTCCACCATCTTGAGCGCCCGCTCCACCTCGCCCCCGAAGTCGCTGTGGCCGGGAGTGTCCACGATGTTGATCTTGGTGTCGCGGAAGTGCACGGACGTGTTCTTGGCCAGGATGGTGATGCCGCGCTCGCGCTCGAGGTCGCCCGAGTCCATGACGCGGTCCACGACCTCCTGGTTGGCGCGGAAGGCGCCGCTCTGGCGGAGCATGGCGTCCACGAGCGTGGTCTTGCCGTGGTCGACGTGGGCAATGATGGCGATGTTGCGGAGGCGCATGAGTCGCTCGCGATTCCTGACCGCGAAACGACCATTCTAACAGGGTCGCACCGCAACCTCTTTTTGCGTTTTGTTCGTTCGTTCCGGACGAATCAGGCTTTGATGAGCCGCCGGTAATCTTCGGGAGTGTTGATCCCGGCCCGGCATCCAGGCCCACCCTCCACATGCACGACCCATTCGGGGTGGCCGGCCAGGACGGCGCGCGCTCCCTTTTCTGCGGGCGCGCTGCGCAGCGCGGGCCAGGCCGCCCGCGCGAAGCCGGCCGGATGGCCGCGCCGCCCTTCATGCGAGGGCACCGCGATCACGGCGCCGGAGAGGAGGGCGGCGAGCACGCGGGCCACCGTCTCCGGCTCCACCAGCGGGTGGTCCACGGGATGCACGAGCACGGCATCGGCCCCGGCGGCCTCCGCCGCCTCCAGTCCCGCGCGGATCGACGTGAGCATGCCCTCCGCATGGCGCGCGTTGATCGCGACCGCGACGCCGTCGGGCAGACCCGCCTCACGGGCCACCCGCTCCGCCTCGTGGCCGAGCACGGCCACCACCCGCTCCACCGGCGGCGGGCCCAGGAGCCGCGCCGTGCGCGCGAGGAAGCTCTCGCCGCCGACGCGCAGGAGGGCCTTGGGCCCACCCATCCGCTCGCCGCGTCCCGCCGCCAGGATGATCGACCAGACCCGCATACGCGCGCCGGAAAGCCTACCGCGATCGCGGGTGCTATGATGCCCGGCCCGTGGCCGCCCGCGAGCCGCCGCAACCGATCGGCTCCGCGTCCCCTGCGCGCGCGATCTCCCGCGGCACGGTGGCCCTCGCCGTCTTCGCCGCCGTGCTGGCCGTGGCCGGATTCTCCATCGCGCGGCGGTGCCAGCTCGGATTCATGGGCGGGCTCGCGGACGAGCACTTCGCGCTCGGTCTCAAGCTCCGCGCGAACGGGACGCTGGGCCCCGACCGCGACGAGCCGAGCGCGCTGCGGCCGCCGGGTTACCCCGCCTTCGTGGCCGCCGCCACCGCCGCCATCGTGCGCCCGCCGGCGCAGCTCTCCGCCGCCGCCTTCCTCGATTCCGGGCAGCGGGCAGTCTACGCCGTGCAGGCCCTGGCCCTCGCCGCCACCGCCGCGCTCCTCTTCCTCTGGCTGTCGGAGCGCCTGAGCCCGCACTGGGCGGCCAGTGCGGCGCTGGTCTTCGGCCTCAATCCGTACGGCATCGTGCTCGTGGGGCTGCTCCACTACGCGGTCCTGCACCTCCTGCTGCTGGTCGCCTCCGCGTGGACCCTTCAGCGCGCGCTGGACCGGCCGGCGGCCGGCCGCGCGCTGGCGGCGGGAGTCGTGGCCGGCGTCTGCAACCTCGTCCGGCCGGTGACGATGATGGTCCCCGCCCTGGTCCTCGCCGCAGACGTGCTCGCCCGGCGACCCTGGCGCGACACGCTCCGGCGCACGGCCGCCCTGGCCGCGGGCATGGCCCTGGCCCTCGCGCCGTGGGCCGTGCGCAACTGGACGGTCACGGGCCGGCTCATCCCCGTGGGCGACACGGGATGGACGGCGCTTTGGGGGCAGACGCTGCGCCCCCTGGCCGTCGACCCCGCGCGCTACGAGTGGTACGAGCTGGTGGCGCCCCACTTCCGGCCGCTCTTCGCGCGCGCCACGGGAGCGCCCGACTACGACTACCTCGTCCTCGTCCGCCGCACCGCGGACGTGGAGCGGGTCTTTCGCGCGGAGGCGCTGGCCAACCTCCGGCAGCGTCCGGGAGTCTACCTGGGCAACGCGGTGCGCACGCTGCGCAGCTACCTCCTCGACGTGAGCCCGATGTTCGTCGAGACCTTCGCCGCCGTCCAGGACGGCTGCCGCGGCGCCACCGCCGAGGTGCCCAGCGCCTGGTTCCACCCCGGCGGGCGGGTCTTCGGCCGGACCGCGCTGGCCAGGATCTTCCGCTGGAGCTGGCTCGCGGTCACGGGCGCCGCCGTGCTCGGCTTCGTCCTCGCCCTCCGCCGCCGCGACCGCTTCGCGCTCGCGCCGTCTCTCCTGCTCCTGGCCATGGGCCTCACGCACGCGCTGGTGCTCGTCTCGCCCATGCACTACTACTCGAAGCTGCCGCTCGTGGTCGCCCTGGCCGCCTATGCGGGCGACGTGCTCGCGCCCCCGCGGCGCGCGGCCGCCGCGGGGGCCCTCGCCGTCCTGGCCACCCTGGCCCTCACGGGTGCGACCCTCTTCTGAGCGCACCCTCCGCGGCCGCGACGTCGGATATCATCCTGGGCTTCGGCGCCGTCCGCTCCGGGGCCTCCCGATGCATGCGACATGAAGCAGAAGCACCTCATCTCCCTGAAGGATTACACGCGCGCCGAGCTCGAGGAGATCTTCGACCTCGCCCGGCGGATGAAGGCGGACCCCGGCGCCTACGCGCAGGCGCTCAGCGGGAAGTCGCTGGGCATGATCTTCGAGAAGCCGTCCACGCGCACGCGTGTCTCCTTCGAGGTCGGCATGTTCCAGCTCGGCGGCCACGCCCTCCACCTGGGCGTGGACGACATCCAGCTCCGCCGCGGGGAGACGGTGGCGGACACGGCGCGTGTCCTCTCGCGCTACCTGAACGGGATCATGGCGCGGGTCTTCTCCCACGAGGACCTCGTGGAGATGAGCCGCCACGCGACGGTGCCCATCATCAACGGCCTGAGCGACCTGCTGCACCCTGTGCAGGCCCTGGCCGACTACTTCACGCTGCTGGAGCGGCGCGGGAAGCTGGACGGCATCACCCTCGCCTACGTCGGCGACGGCAACAACATGTGCCACGCGCTCATGCTGGCGGCGGTCAAGCTGGGCGTGGCCATGCGGACGGCCACGCCGGGCGGGTACGAACCGAACCAGCTGATCGTCAAGAGCGCGGTGCGCGAGGCGCAGAAGCTGAAGACCCCGGTGCCGGTGGTCACCACCGATCCCATGGAGGCGGTGAGCGGGGCAGACGTCGTCTACACCGACGTCTGGACCTCCATGGGCCAGGAAGCGGAGACGGAAGCGCGGCGGCAGGCCTTCCAGGGCTACATGGTGAGCGCGGAGATGATGGCGGCGGCCGCTCCGGACGCGGTCTTCATGCACTGCCTGCCCGCGCATCGCGGCGAAGAGGTCGCGGCGGACGTGATGGACGGCCCGCAGTCCATCGTGTTCGACCAGGCCGAGAACCGCCTGCACGTCCAGAAGGCGATCCTCATGCTGCTGATGGGCGGGACCAGCTAGGCCCGGCGCGGCCGGGGCGCGCGCCGCGCGACCAGCTCGTCCAGGGCGGCCAGCACCTCGCCCGTGGTCACGTCCGCCACCACGGAGACGGCGCCAATCGCCGTGGGAAGCACGAACGGCACCCGGCCCCCGCGGGCCTTCTTGTCCCGCGCGACCGCCTCCAGCACGCGCTCCGGGGGCATCCGGCCCAGCCCCGGCCGCGGACCGAGGCCATCCACGGCGGCGGCGATGGCCTCGAAATCCGCCCCCGCGAGCAGCCCCCGCCGGCGCGCGATGGCGGCCGCGCCGATGAGGCCCCATCCCACCGCCTCGCCGTGCGTGAAACGCCGATAGCCCGTGATGGCCTCGAAGGCATGGCCCAGCGTGTGGCCCAGGTTGAGCACACGGCGGAGGTCGCCCTCGCGCTCGTCCTCGGCCACCACGCGTGCCTTGAGCCCGACGGCCGCGGCGATGGCGTCCTCCAGCGCCGCCTCGCTCCATCCCTCGAGCGCCGGCGGGGCGCCGCGCAGGGCGTCGAACAGCGCGCGGTCGCCGATGATCCCGCACTTGAGGATCTCGTAGGCGCCGCTCTGCCGCTCGCGCGCGGGCAGCGTGTCCAGGAACCTCACGTCCGCCACCACCGCGCGCGGCTGGTGGAAGGCCCCGATGAGGTTCTTGGCCCTGGGATGGTTGATCCCGACCTTGCCGCCCACGGCGCTGTCCACCATCGACAGCAGCGTGGTGGGCACCGCGATCCAGTCCACACCGCGCATGTAGCTGGCGGCCGCGAAGCCGGCCAGGTCGCCGACCACGCCGCCGCCCACCGCGAGCACGACCCCGTCGCGGCCGAGCCGGGCCTGGAGGAAGGCGTCGTACAGCCCCTGCAGGGTGCGCGCGCTCTTGTGGCGCTCGCCCTCGGGCACCAGCGCCTCCGTCCACGTCGCCTTCTCCAGGCCGCGCACGATGCGGTCGCGGTGCCGCTCCCAGATGGGGGGGCTGGACACCACGACGGCGCGCGAGCGGCCCACCGACGCCAGCAGCTCGCCGAGCGCCTCCGCCGCGCCCGTCCCCAGGCGCACGCGGTAGGGGCGGGCGGGAACGGCTACGTGGATTTCACGCATGAGGGGAGGGGCAGACTACCATGCCAGGTCGGCGACGGACGAGGCGCGAGCACGAGCACGAGCACGAGGCACGAGCATGAGAACGCCACGAGCACGCCGTCGTGCTCGAGCTCACCTGTCGCGCTGGTCGGATCCCCACAAGGGAACCGGCGAGGTTAGAATGGCGCGTCCTACCGGGACATCGGGCCAGAAGGCATGGTGGGTCGAGGGCGCATCGCGGTGCTGGGAGCCGCCGCCGTCGCGACGGTGGCGGCGACGGTCGACGGGTCTCGTCCCGTCCGCTTCGGCACCGCGGTCGACGTGGTCCAGCTCAACGTCTCCGTCACCGACGCTCACCGCCGCTACGTCACCGGCCTGGGCGAGCGCGACTTCGCCGTGTACGAGGACGGCGCCCCCCAGGCCGTCTCGTTCTTCAGCGGCGGCGACCTTCCGTTCTCCCTGGCCCTCCTCATCGACGGCTCGGCGTCGATGGACGAGACGCTGCCCGTGGCCCGCAAGGCGGCCGCGCGCTTCGTCGCCACCATGCGGCCGCGCGACCTGGCCTGCGTGACCCAGTTCAACGAGCGGGTGACCACGCTGCAGGACTACACCTCGGATCACGCCGCCCTCGACCGCGCCATCGAGAGCACGCGCGCGGAAGGGACGACGGCCCTCTACACCGCGCTCTACGTCAGCCTGCGGGAGCTGCGGGCCCAGCAGTCGAGGGCGGGCGAGGCCAGGCGGCGCGCCATCGTCGTCCTGACGGATGGCGAGGACACCGTGTCCTCGGTGTCGGAGGACCAGGTGCTCGAGCTGGCGCGCCGCAGCGACGTCACCGTCTACGCGATCTCTCTCCGGTCGGGGACGCGGAGCCTCATCACCCGCGACCAGGCCTCGCACTTCCTGGCCACGCTCACCCGCGACAGCGGCGGCGAGGTGCAGTTCCCCCGGGCGCTCTCCGACCTGGAGGGGGTGTACGGCCGCATCGCGGACGAGCTCCGCACCCAGTACACGCTGGGCTACGTGCCCGCGAACCCGGCGCGCGACGGCGGGTGGCGGCACATCAGCGTGCTCACGCCCTCCCGTCAGGACCTGCTCGTCCGCTACCGGCTCGGCTATTACGCGCCGCGGCGCTGAGCGCGCCCGCCCGTCTCACACCCGGCTCAGCACGCGGTCCTCCTCGCGGTAGGCGAGGACCTCTCCGAAGCGGCCCCATTGCACGAGCGTGTCGAAGATGCGCTCGGGGTCCTCGCGTGGGAGCCGCTGGCGGACCTCGGCCAGGACCGCGTCGCGGGCCACCTCGCCGCCGTGGAGGGCGAGCAGCTCCAGCACCACGCGGAACAGGCCGAGCTTCAGGAGCTGGCCGCGCCAGAGGCGCTGGCGCTCGTCCATGTCCGCGCGCACGAAGTGCTGTCCGAGCGCGGTCAGGCGGACCAGCCGCTGCGGAGTGTCCACCAGGTCCAGCATCTCCGCCCCCTTCACCGTCCCCAGCACCTCCACGAAGGTGAAGTGCGTGTCGCTGGCGACCTGGAACAGGTCGGCCGCGCCGCCGTGCGTGGCCAGGTACTCGACCAGGCCGAGCATGTCGCTCGGCTGCACGTGGGGCAGCGGCTCCACCACGTCCTGGGGCACGGAGGGGCCGGCGGTGGTGACGGCCACGTCCGGCAGCTCGGCGCTGGTGATGATGTCGTGGAGGTGGTCGAGGAGCATGAGCATCTCGGGGGAGCGCGCGTCGCGCGGGCGGGGCAGCGTGTTCTCCACCACCGTGCGTATCCGGCCGGGGTTGGCGGAGAGGATCACGATGCGGTCGGCCATGTACGCCACCTCGCCGATGTCGTGGCTGACCATCAGGATCGAGCTGAGGTTGCGCTCGCGGTCGTCCCAGATGTCGAGCACTTCCGCGCGCAGGCCTTCCGCGGTCAGCGCGTCGACCTGGCTGAAGGGCTCGTCCATCAGCAGCACCTCGGGGTCGGTCGACAGCGCGCGCGCCATGCCGACGCGCTGCTTCATGCCGCCGGAGAGCTCGCGGGGATAGGCGCCGCGGAAGCCCTCCAGTCCCACCATGCGGATGGCGCCCAGCGCCCGCTCCTGCACGGCGGTCTCGTCGAGGCCGAGCGCGCGCAGCACCACCGCCACGTTCTGCTCGACCGTCATCCACGGCAGCAGCGCGAAGCTCTGGAAGACGATGGCCACCCCGGGGTTCAGGCCGTCGACCGGCTGGCCGTGGAAACGCACCTCGCCGCTGGTGGGGCGGATGAGCCCGGCCACGATGCGCAGGATGGTCGACTTGCCGCAGCCCGAGGGTCCGAGGAGGCAGAGCACCTCGTTCGGGCGCACCTCCAGCGTGATGTCCTCCAGCACGCGCAGGGGCTTGCCGTCGCCGCGGTCGAAGGACTTCTGCACGGACCTCAGCTCGCAGATCGGCGCGGACGGGTCGGGCGCCATCGGGACGGTTGCGCTCATCTCGTGAGGGAGAAGCGCGTCGAGGCCAGCTCGTAGCAGCGGCGCCAGACCACGCGGTTGAAGGAGACGACCACCAGCGACATCACGAGCACGGCCGCGGCCAGGTGCGGGAACTGCGCGTGCTCCGCCGCCTGGCTGACCGCCGCGCCCAGGCCACGCGTGGCCAGCGTGGCTCCCTTGTAGGTCACGTACTCGGCCACGATGCTCGCGTTCCAGGCGCCGCCCGCGGCCGTGACCCAGCCCGTCACCAGGTAGGGGAAGACCGCGGGCAGGTAGAGGGCCCAGAACCGCTCGCGCCGGTTCATGCGGAAGGCCACCATCGCCTCGCGCAGGTCGGAGGGCACGGAGCTGGCGCCGGCGATCACGTTGAAGAGGATGTACCACTGCGTGCCGAGCAGCATCAGCACGATGCTGCCGAGGCCGAGGCCGACGCCCGCCGCGTGCAGCAGCGCGATGGCGAGCGGGAACAGCATGGGGGCCGGGAACGAGGCCATCACCTGCACGACCGGCTGCAGCAGGCGCGAGAGCCGCGGGGACAGGCCGATGGCCAGCCCTACGGGCAGCGCCCAGGCGGTGCCGATCAGCGTGGAGACGAGCACGCGCGCGAGCGTGGCCAGGCCGGCGACGCCCAGCGCGGCCCAGTAGGCCGCGGGCAGGTGCGCCAGGAGATGGAGGAGCCTGAGGCCGCCCCAGGCCAGCAGCGCCAGCAGCAACCACAGGGCCACCGCCGCCAGCGCCGCGGGCGGCTTCACGATTCCCCGCGTTACCGGGTGCGCCGGTGGCGCGGGCGCCGCCCGCCGGCGCCGCGCGCGGGCCTTGCGCCAGCGGCCCAGGCGGCGGATCACGACCGACCGCCGCAGCAGGTCGAGGAACCAGCTCCGCGAGGCCTCCGCGGCCGCCGTCTCCTCCACGCGGAAGCGCTGCGCCCACACGACCACCGGCCGCCACAGCAGTTGGTCGAGGCCGACGATCATCAGCACCATGGCCAGCACGGCCATGGCCATCGCATCCGTCCGACCCTCCGCGACGGCCACGCTCATGTACGAGCCCAGGCCGGGCAGCCGGAAGTCGTGATCGCCGAGCCGGAACGCCTCGTTGATCATCAGGAAGAACCAGCCTCCGGCCATGCTCATCATGCTGTTCCACACGAGGCCGGTGGCACCGAAGGGCAGCTCGACCCACTTGAAGCGCCTCCACCAGTCGAAGCGGTAGGCGGTGGAGGCCTCCGCGATGTCGTGGGGGACCGACTTCAGCGAGTGGTAGAAGCTGAAGGTCATGTTCCAGGCCTGGCCGGTGAAGATCATGATGACCGCGGCCAACTCGAGACCCACGTTCGTGTGCGGGAAGAGCGCGACCATGGCGAGGACCAGTCCCGGCATGAAGCCCAGGACGGGGATGCTCTGCAGGATGTCGAGCAGGGGCACCAGCAGCTTCTCCGCGCGCGGGTCCTTGGCCGCCCAGAAGCCGTACACGAGGGTGAAGGCGAGCGAGAGGACGTAGGCCGCCAGCCCGCGCATCATCGAGAAGAACGTGTAGCCCGGCAGCGCCTGTGGCGAGAGGTCGATCTGGATGGCGGGACGATGCACGCCCGTCCACTCGCGCCCCATCGCCACGACGCCGAACAGGACGGCGCAGACGCCCAGGATGACCAGCGCGTCCACCCACCAGCGCCGCCGGAAGGGCCGGATGAGCGCCTGCGCCGGAGCCCAGACGCGGGTGGCCAGGCGGTCGATGAGGCGCAGGGATGGCCTGGTGGTTGGCGTCCGGATCACCGCGCGGGCAGGGTCTCAGCCCGCGTAGTAGCCGGCGCGATGGCGGACGCGCAGGCCCTTGCCGCTGACTTCCACCTTGAGCCGCCGGAAACGGCCGTCGCGGCTGGCGTCGTCGGAGACGTACCCCAGCACGTACTGCGCGCGCAGCTCCGAGAGGATGCGCTCGTAGATCGGTCCCAGGTCGCGGAACGTGCGGGGGATGAAGACCCGCCCGCCCGTCTGGTCCGCCATCTGGGCCAGGGCCAGCCGCGCCTGGACGCCGCGCGTGGAGCCGGCCGGGAAGCCGCCGGTGAACGCGATCGGGTACACCACGGCCCCGCTGGCGCGCAGCAGCTCGAGGGTCTGGGGCAGGCTCAGGGCGCTCCCGTAGTCCTCGCCGTCGGTGAAGAGCACGACCACCTTGCGCCCCGTGCTGTCCTGCACCCGCGAGAGGTACACCGAGATCGCGTCGTAGAGCGCCGTGTTGCCGCCCGCCTTGGCGTTGGCGATCTGGTCGAACAGCCCCTGCTGGTTCTCGCTGGAGTAGTGCGACACCCGGATGTCGCTGTCGAAGAAGATGGCCAGCAGGTCGTGGGCGCGCGGGATGGACTCCAGGAACGACACCGCCGCCGCCTGCGAGAGCTTGAGCTGCGTGATCATGCTCCCGCTGGTGTCCAGCAGCAGCCCGACGTCGAGGGCCAGGCGATCCTCTTGCCCCGGCTCCACGGCGCGGCCGAAGAGCTGGATCTTCTGCGGACGGCCGTTCTCGGACACCTCGAAGTCGTCCACCTTGAGGTTGGGGACCAGGCGCCCGGCGGCGTCCTGGACGGTGACGGTCAGGTGCACCTCGTTGAGGTGCGCGGGGAAGACAGGGGCCGGGGGGTGGTCGGCCGCGGCGCAGACCAGCGGCGCCACCACGGCCACGGCAACAGCGGCGAGACGGCTGGACCTCTCCCGCATGCGGACCCGATGCGGCCCCCATCTTACCAGCCGCGAGGGCAGGGCAGGGCCGGCCCTGACCGACTTCCTTCGACCGTCCGCATTCAGCGCAGCCAGCCGGGCAGGGCGCCGGCGCGGCGCGCCCGCTCCTCGAACCGGTCTTCCTCCTCGCGCACCTCGCGCTCGAGTGCGATGAGCTGTCCGCGCCAGGTGGCGAGCTGCGTCTCGCGTGACGACGACGTGGCCGGGTTCCGTGTGCCGCCGTGGCCGGCGCGCCGGGAGCCGGTGAAGCCCGGATCGCTCTCCCGGTCGGCGATGCGCGCGCGGAGGGCCTCGATGCGCGCGTGCCGCGGGCGGAGGCGCTGGCGAAGCTTGTCGGCCTCGCGCCGCCAGTAGCGCTCGCCGCGCACGGCGGACTCAAGG
>Ga0070698_100006362_pt1 | contig 12826 bp, 9 predicted proteins | sample KBSK1502metaG_FD_65477 | JGI IMG/M metagenome (GOLD analysis project Ga0070698, IMG submission 65477) | Corn, switchgrass and miscanthus rhizosphere microbial communities from Kellogg Biological Station, Michigan, USA - KBS K1-50-2 metaG | ecosystem: Host-associated > Plants > Roots >... | reverse complement strand
GCGCGCTTGTAAGGTCGGCAATTTAGACGCGATGCGCGCCACCCACGTCCACTTTCCTTCCACGTCGCCTTCCTCGCTTGCTCGTAACGGACTTCGCGGTCGGAGGTCACGACCGCGGCGGGGCCATCGGCGATTGAGCGCGGGCCGCTAAACTCGTGAGGGACCGAATTCTGTCATGAACATCTGCGTGGTTGGGACCGGGTACGTGGGGTTGGTGACGGGCGCGGTCTTCGCGGAACTCGGCCACCGAGTCATCTGTGTCGATCGAATCGCGGCCAAGATCGACGCGCTCCAGCAAGGCCGAGTGCCGTTCCATGAGCCCGGCCTCGACGACCTGGTGACGCGGAACCTCGGAGACGGGAGGCTCGAATTCACGCGAGATCTTCCGGAAGGCGTCCGCGCGTCCGACGTGGTCATGATTGCGGTGGGGACGCCGGCCCAGCCTGACGGTCGGACCGATCTCTCGGCCATCGAAGAGGTCGCGCTCGAGATCGGGCGGGCCATGCAGCGCTACACGTTGATCGCCATCAAATCTACGGTCCCTGTCGGTACCGCCAGTTCGGTGGCCGCCAGAGTGCGCGCCGCCCAGCGCACGCCAATCGCGTTCAATGTTGTTTCAAACCCTGAGTTTCTCCGGGAGGGATCGGCCGTCGAGGACGCGTTGCATCCGGATCGGATCGTCATCGGCGCCGCCGACTCCGGCGCCGGCGCCGCCCTGGCCAAGCTCTACGGGAACTTCAGCTGTCCCCTCCTCGTGACCGATCTTGAGTCAGCCGAGATGATCAAGTACGCGTCCAACGCCTTTTTGGCCACGCGAATCTCCTTTGCCAACGCCATGGCCAATATCTGCGAGGCGGTGGGCGCCGATGTGAGCCAGGTGACGAACGGGATGGGATTGGACCGGCGGATCGGTCATGCCTTCCTGGAGGCGGGCCTTGGTTTCGGAGGATCCTGTTTCCCTAAGGATTGTGCCTCCCTCATTCAAACGGCAGCGGCGTCCGGATACGACTTCCGCCTGCTGGAGTCGGTGCTCCATATCAACGACGAGCGGCCCCTCCGGCTCCTCGCCAAGATTCAGAAGGTCCTGGCTCCCCTCGAGACGAAACTGATCGGGGTGCTCGGCCTCGCCTTCAAGCCGAACACAGACGACGTTCGACACGCCCGGAGTCTGGAGGTGATTCGCGGCCTCCTCGACGCCGGATGCCAACTCAAAGTCTACGATCCGGTGGCCATCGAATGCGTTCGGCCGCTGCTCCCGCCGTCGGTCAGATATTGTCGGTCGGCCTGGGAGGCGGCCGAAGGAACAGACGGGCTGGTCATCGCCACCGAGTGGGACGAATTCAAGACCTTGCCCCTGGCCCGGCTTCGACAGAGTATGCGACGCCCGGTCGTGTTCGACGGGCGGAACATATGGCATCCGGAACGGATGCGTGGTCTCGGATTCGAGTACTACTCAATGGGCCGGAAGGCCGCCCTGCCTGAAGCCCTCGCGGCCAGCATCGGCGAACTCGGCACCCGCGTCAACGGGAGCCACGCTGAAAATTTCCCGGCGAAGTTAGTACCTCAGACGACGCCGGGGCGGGGCTCGTCCAACGGCGTCGCCGCCGCGGCCGAGGTCCGGGAACCGCTTGGTCGACCTCGCGGACTCGAGGGTCGCCCTCGCGTCGGCGGCAAGTTCCTGTTCGCGGGCGACGACAAGCTCTATGTCCGAGGCGTGACCTACGGTGCTTTTCGGCCCGACTCGGATGGGAACGAGTATCACGATCTGGATCAGATCGAGCAAGATTTCGCCCAGATGGTGGCGAATGGCTTCAACGTCGTGCGCATCCCCCACACGATGCCGCCCCGCCACCTGCTCGACGCGGCCCAACGCCATGGGCTCCGGGTGATGGTGGGGTTGTCGGCTGAACAATACGTCGGCTACTTGATCGATCGGAGGGGAGCGCCCAACATCGCGGAGCTCGTACGGGCCAAAGTGCGAGCTTGCGCCGGTCACCCCGCCATCCTGTGTTACGCGATCGGGAACGAGATTCCGGCGCCCACCGTGCGTTGGTTGGGCCGCCGTCGAGTCGAGCGCTACCTGGAGCGGCTCTATCGGATCGTCAAAGCCGAGGATCCCGAGGGTCTGGTCACCTACGTCAACTATCCAACGACCGAGTATCTGCAGTTGCCCTTTCTCGATCTCGTGTGCTTCAACGTGTACCTCGAGTCGACCGAGCGGCTCGGTGCGTACCTGGCGCGTCTCCAGAACATGGCGGGAGATCGACCGCTTATTATGAGCGAGATCGGACTTGACAGCCTCAGGCATGGCGAGGATGCGCAGGCCCGTGCGCTCTACTCCCAGCTTCGAACCGCTTTCACGGCAGGCTGTGCTGGTGCTTTCATTTTCGCCTGGACCGACGAGTGGTATCGCGCTGGCGCGGAGGTTGATGACTGGGCCTTCGGCATTACCGATCGCCAACGACGACCCAAACCCGCCTTGTCGTCGGTCTGCCAGGCGTTCGCAGAAGTGTCGCGACCGCCCCAGACGCGATGGCCACGTGTCTCTGTGGTGGTGTGTAGCTTCAACGGAGAGCGTACGATCCGCGATTGTTGCGCTGGACTGGCGCGCCTAAACTATCCAAACTTTGAAGTCATTGTCGTAGATGATGGGTCAACTGACAGGACCGCTGACATTGCTAACGAGTACGGCTTCCGACTAATTAGACACCCCGAGAACCAAGGTTTGAGCAAAGCCCGTAATTCCGGTCTTGAAGCAGCGACCGGCGAGATCGTAGCCTACATTGACGATGACGCCTGGCCAGACCCGGACTGGCTGACTTATCTCGCCACGACGTTCATGAATTCGGATTTCGTGAGCGTCGGCGGCCCGAACGTCCCCCCGCCCGACGACGGACCAATCGCCGACTGCGTGGCCAACGCGCCAGGCAACCCCGTGCACGTGCTTCTCTCAGACGGGGAGGCAGAGCACATCCCCGGTTGCAACATGGCGTTTCGAAAGGCGTGCCTCGAGGAGATCGGAGGATTTGATTCGCACTTTCGGGTCGCTGGTGACGACGTCGACGTCTGCTGGCGGTTGCGGGAACGAGGCTGGAAAATCGGTTTCAACCCGGCTGCCATGGTTTGGCATCATCGCCGGAACTCCGTGCGGGCCTATTGGAAGCAGCAACGCGGCTACGGAAGGGCAGAGGCCCTGCTGGAAGCGAAGTGGCCCGCGAAATACAATTCCCTCGGCCACCTTCGTTGGTGGGGACGCGTCTACGACAAGGGAACGACCCACGCGTTAGGCTGGTGGCGAGACCGAATTTACCGTGGCGCCTGGGGCAGCGCACCGTTCCAGTCGCTCTACCAGCCGGCACCCGGTGTGCTAGCTTCGCTTACTCTCATGCCCGAGTGGTACTTTGCCATCATTGGGCTGGGCGCGCTGGCGGCGCTCGGTTCACTCTGGCGGCCCGCGTTGGCCGCACTACCGTTGCTTCTCGTGGCTATTTTGGCCCTGCTACTTCAGGCCGGCAGCACCGCCGCGAAGGCCGACTTCTCAAGCGCTCCCCGTTCGGCGTTTGGGAGGCTCAAAATGCGATCTCTCACAATGGTTTTACACCTCTTACAACCACTCGCCCGTCTCTACGGGCGCCTGACATACGGCCTTACCCCGTGGCGGCGGCGCGGCGTAGCAAAATTCACTCTACCGCGACCCCGCTCGTGGGCGCTCTGGACTCAACAGTGGCGCGCCGCCGAAGAGAGGCTCGCCGCGATCGAAACGGCACTCAAGAGCGCTCGTGCGCGTGTTCGCCGCGGCGGAGCGTTTGACAACTGGGATCTCGAAGTAAAAGGAGGGCTCTTTGGCGGGGTACGACTGCTGATGTCAGTCGAGGACCACGGAGCGGGCACACAGTTCGTGCGAGTTCGCTCCTGGCCACTGTGCCGATCGGTAGGGCCGATGTTCATATTCCTGCTGGCCTCGTTGACCGTAATGTCAGCGGTCGATCAGGCATGGATCGTCTGCGCCGTTCTCGGCGGTCTAACTGGAGTACTGACAATTCGAACGTTGCTGGAGTGCGGCTGGTCGGCAGCCACGGTGCTCTCAGCCGTGAACCGCGGAGTGGGCGCCGAATCGTCGTGACTGGGCTCGGCCACGGGGACCTCGCCCTCTACCGGCGCCTTTGGAGCCAAGCGCGCCCCTACTGGCTTCGATCCCGAGCTCGGGCTCATCTACTTCGTGACGGGTAACTGTGGACCGACTCATGACGGGTCGATGCGCGAGGGCGACAACCTGTTCTGTGCCTCGATGGTGGCCTTAAAGGCAAAGACTGGCGAATACGTCTGGCACTTCCAGCAGGTGCACCACGACATCTGGAACTATGATGCCTCGAGCCCGATGGTCCTCTTCGACACGGTGATCAATGGCCAACCGCGTAAGGGCATTGCCGAAGCCGGCCACATAGGGTGGGTGTACATCCTCGACCGCACGAATGGCAAGCCCTTGATTGGCATCGAGGAACGCCCGACGCCCCAGGAGCCACGCCAGAAGACAGCCAAGACGCAACCAGTCCCCCTCGGGGATGCGACCGTGCCCCAGTGCGCCAACCTGCTCCCGGGCTAGACAAAGCCGGGTGTATCTTCGAGCCCTTCTGGGAAACCCCGGTGCTGATACAGCCGTCGGGGGACGGTGGCACGAACTGGTCGCCGGTGCCGTCCAGCCCCGACACGGGATATTTCTACGTGTCCGGCACAGTGCGCACCAGCGCCTATGTGCGGAGCGGCAAACGGGAGTGCGTGCAGGGGAAGAGCTATGGCCGCGGGAGTCAGGTGACGCCGGTTGGCTCACGCATGAGCGGTACCTTCACAGCGATCGACAGCACGACAAACAAAATCGTCTGGCAGCACAAGACGCCGTACCGCCTCGGGGGAGGGGCGACCGTCACGGCCGGTGGGCTCGTCTTTCGGGGCGAGCCGGATGGCAACTTCCTCGCGCTCGATGCCAAGACGGGTCAGGAGCTATGGCGGTTCCAGACCGGCTTTGGGGCTGACGCCCCGCCCGTTGTTTATGAGGTAGCCGGCGAGCAGTACGTCGCCATCGCTACTGGTGGCAACAGCCTGCAGGGCAGTGCATACGGTGACGCGGTGTGGGCCTTTTCCTTGAAAGGACAATTGACCGCCCTCTGGCCGCCTCCTCCACCATCGACCATTGGTGGTCCCGCCGGGTTGGCACGACGACGGCCGGCGGTCTGGTTGGCATCGATACCACCAATCGAGACAGGCGTCGTCACGGTCAAGATCGGCGACAACGAGGAATTCAAGTACTCGCCGGCCCGCATCCGGATCAAGACGGGAACCACAATAACCTTTACGAATGTCGGCAAACTAAATCATGACGCCACCGCGTTCGCAAAGCGCGAGTGGGATACAGGCGATCTGGCCAGCGGAGAGTCCAAGGCCATCACCTTCACGCAGCCGGGCGTCCATTACTATATCTGTACGCCCCACCCCTGGATGTATGGGGGAAGTCATTGTGGAATAGTGCGAGGCCCCGGCTTCGCGCCAGGTCACTGGGAAGGCGCTGGGGCCACGACTGGCGTCCTGACGGCGCTCAAACAACAGGAGGTCTGATGCCAGTAGCCAGATACACGACGCTGACCCTCTATCGACGGCTGTTGCGCCACGCGCGAACCTACTGCGGCTGCGACGTGATAGCGGTGCCTGTCAGACAGGGCAGCGATCGAATGGATGGTTTACCGCGAAGTTCTTCCGCATTTGCCCGTCAGCGCTCTCCACGGTTATGGCTCCGTGGCTCTGCAGTCGGTTCCAAAGCAACGTTAATGAACCTACCCGACCGGCGCCCTCACTTGCTGGTGTATCGCCGCCTGCTGAAGCACATGAGGCCATGTTGGAAAGCGATCCTTGGGCTCCTGCTGCTCAATGTCGTTTCTGCGCCCATTTCGCTGCTTGGCCCGTTGCCTTTGAAAATTGCGATAGACAATGCGATTGGGGGACATCCGTTGCCCGCGTGGCTAGCGTTGCTCCTGCCGGCTTTTGTTCCTCGCTCGTCAGCCACGCTGCTTGCCATCTCGGCAGGGCTCGTTGTGCTGATTGCCCTATTGAGCCAACTGCAGAATCTGGCGAGTTCCGTACTTGGAACGGTAACGGCGCAACATCTGGTCCTTCAATTTCGGACTACGCTATTCCGGCACGTGCAACGACTCTCGCTCGCCTACCACGACGAGAAGGGGTCCATGGATGCGGGTTATCGAATCGCGCTGGACGCGCCGGCGATTCAGTACGTCGCCATTGACGGGCTCATTCCGTTTGTCGCGTCGGTGGTGTCGTTCGTATCGATTGTTTACGTAACCGTGCGGGTCGACTGGGAACTCGCCATTGTCGCGCTGTCGATCTCTCCGGTCCTCTTCGTGATCTCGCATCGGTACCGCCGGCAACTGCGGCCGAGATACCGCGAACTAAAACAGATCGAGAACGGTGCATTGTCGGTCGTGCAAGAGGCTCTGGGCGCCCTCCGGGTCGTCAAAGCGTTCGGACAGGAAGAGCGGGAGGAGCGACGCTTCTCAAGCCGAGCAGAAGAAGGGGTAAAGGCACAAAAGCGACTGTCGCTGATGGAGTCCGGCTTTGGACTGCTGATTGGAACAACAACAGCTCTGGGTATGGCAATCACGTTGTTGATCGGAGGGAGCCACGTTCGTTCAGGCGTGCTAACCCTCGGGGAACTGCTGCTCGTAATGGCGTACCTCTCGCAACTGTATAGCCCGCTGACGACTATGAGTCGGAAGGTGGCGAGCATTCAATCGCACCTTGCAAGCATCGATCGTGCGTTTGCTTTGCTGGACGAAGCGCCAGAGGTGCCCGAGCGGCCTGGCGCTAAGGCGCTCGAACGGGCTGCGGGCGCTGTCACATTCCGCGACGTGAGTTTTGGGTTTTCGTCGGATCGTCAGATTCTCAAACAGGTTTCCTTTGACCTAACGCCCGGAACCCGTCTGGGGATCAGTGGCACGACCGGCGCGGGCAAGACGACCCTCGTGAACCTGCTGACGCGGTTCTACGATCCAACAGACGGGCAAATCCTGCTCGACGGCGTCGACTTGCGGGACTACCGCCTCGACGACCTGCGTGCGCAATTCGCCATCGTACTGCAGGAGCCCATTCTGTTCTCGTCGACGATTCGGGAGAACATCGCGTATGGCAAGCCGAGCGCCGGCGAAGCCGAAGTCGTGGCTGCGGCAAAGGCGGCCAACGTTCACGGCTTCATCGTCGGTCTCCCGCAGGGTTATGACACGCTCGTGGGGGAGAGGGGAATGCGGCTGTCGGGTGGGGAGAGGCAGCGCATCTCCCTTGCCCGAGCCTTCCTTAAGGATGCGCCGATTCTGATTCTGGATGAACCGACCAGCTCGGTGGACAACGCCACAGAGGCGACCATCATGGATGCGGTGGAGCGGTTGATGCGCGGACGAACGACGCTAATGATTGCCCACCGGTTGAGCACACTGTCGAGTTGCGATGTACGACTGGAGCTGGAGGGCGGCCGCGCAATGTCCTTAACGATTGAGAACACTCAAAAGCTTGAGCGGCCCTTGAGCCAGGGGGGGGTATGAAGAATACTCAACCTCTTCCGCGGACCGTATCGTCGAGACACAGGGCCGTCCGAAGCTGGTCAGCACTGATTGGGCGCCGCCCCGCACCTGCACGCGTTCAGGTCCTCAAGAATGAACATGACCGAAAGGTCTGGCGTTTGATCGGGTTGGGACCGGGCGACTCTAACGTGATTGCCAAGCTTAACCCCGAGGCAGACGCAACGGCCGAACACCGCATCTATAAGGAAGCGCTAAGCCGCCTGCCTTTCCGAACGCTTCACCACTACGGTCTTTTGAAGGATAGAAAGGATTCATTCTGCTGGGCGTTCCTTGAGGATGCAGGTGGAGTGCCGTATTCCGCCGATGAGAAAGAGCATGGAGTCCTGACAGCTGAGTTCCTGGCTGTCCTGCACACATCGAGCTTTAAGATTTTGCGGGATGTTCAACTCCCCGGGCGAGGGCCTTCCTATTACGGGGCCTGCCTCGAAGCCGGTCGTCAGCGAATTTGCCGTGCCCTAGAGCGCAGCCCTTTGAGCGAAGAGCAGAGAATCGTGCTCACGGCGGTGGCCGAACAATGTGATGAGGCGCACAGGCGCTGGCCGCGGTTGAAGCAGTTTTGCGCCGGGATGCCGCAAACATTTGTACATGGGGATATGGGCGAACGAAACGTGTGCCTGCGTCCAAGTCTACCAGAACGTAAGATCGTGCTCATCGATTGGGTAGGCGCGGGGTGGGGCTTTTGCGGCATCGATCTGACGCCGGACAACCTCGATCTTGAGGCTTACAGCCTAGTTGCCCAACAAGTCTGGCCGGCGTTGGACGTGGCGACCTGTAGAAAGCTGGCGGCTGTGGGCCAGCTATTTAGGTTGCTTTGGGCCATTCACGGAGCAAGTGAGTATCTCGAGTCCGGAGGTCCGCGCCAATACTGGACGATAGACACAATGTCGTACTACCGAGCGGACATGGATGTGGCTCTCAGAGGGATCTCTGCCTTATGAAACGGTCTGCATCCTCGGCGGAGACTCACATGACGATGGAGAAGATCGATGCGCACACTCATCACCCGGGTGATGTCCCCGAGTCTGCGGCTTTACTCAAGGAGATGAAGCTAAAGCTCATCAATATCGCCATCGCCGTTCGGTCCAAAGATTGGCGGTCCGGGGAAGTCTGGGGAGCGGATCAGTATCACCGGCTCGCGAGGAAACATCCGGAGCGATATGCCTGGTGCACTTCCTTCGATCTTCCCAACGGCGAAGACCCCGACTATACGGAACGGGTGATTGAAGGCCTAAAACAAGACTTGGCCGCCGGCGCTGTTGCCTGCAAGTTCTGGAAGAACATCGGATTGGAGGTGCGCAAACCATCGGGGGCATACCTGCATTTGGACGACGCCTGCCTGGCGCCCATCTTCTCCTACCTCCAAAAGGCCGGTGTTACGGTCGTGATCCATGCGGGAGATCCGCGAAAGTACTGGAAGCCGCTGAGAAAGGGAGGCAGCCGCTATGTCTACCACGGAGACCTCGTGCAATCGTCCCTTCGCCGTGGGTGCGAGGTCCCTGCTTACGAAGAGATTCTTGCCGCGCGCGACAGAGTCCTGACGCTCTATCCCCGGCTGCAGGTAGTTGGCGCGCACCTGGGAAGCCATGAGCGCGACCTAGTTGGGCTCGCGAAGAGATTGGACCGTTATCCGAATTTCGCTGTTGACACGGCTGCCCGTGTGGTGGATCTCGCGCATCACAAACGTGGACTGGTTCGCGACTTCTTCGCGAAATACCAGGACCGCATACTCTGGGGAACCGATCTCGGCGCTTGGCGCGCCCAGTCCCGCATGAGCACGCAGGAAGCCGGCACTCTTCTAGACTGCCTGCGCAGCGACTATCTGGAAGAATTCGCCTTCTACGAAACCAACCGGCGATCGCGGATACACAACTTTACCTGGAACAAGACGGCGCCCGACGCGCTGCACGTTGGGGGCCGTCCCCAGCTCCCAGGCGAACCCGTCCTAGGGCTGGGCCTTTCAGAAAGTTTCCTTCAGAAGTTTTACTGCTCAAACGCGAAGCGTTGGTTTCCGAGGTTGCCCAGTGCTTGGTGAGGATGAAATGAGAATAGCCCTTGTCTCAAAGGATTACCCTCCAACAAAACACTTAGGAGGGATAGGTACCCAAACCTACCACCTGGCTCATGGACTTGCGGGTCTCGGGCATGAGATTCACGTGATTACTATCAGCCCGGATATGGACTGTAGACATGAGGAGAGAAGTCAAGGGGTGAGCATTATTCGAACGACGGAGTATCCCGGACCGAAAAATAACATGCCCCTTTCGGAATGGATCACTCACAGCGCCAGAATCGCCTCTGAAGTGTGGACCTTGCATTCGAAGAACCCCGTGGACCTAGTTAAATTCGCAGATTACCAAGGAGAAGGATTCGTTCATTTGATGAACCGAGAATACTCGAACCTTATCCCGACCGTGATTCAACTACATGCTCCCATAATAGATACACCCGAACATTGGCCGGAGACTTACCAAGAAGTCATTAGGCTAGCGATCGCCCAAGAGGGCGTTTCCCTCAGGCTTGCGGACGCGATCTGTTCGAATTGCGGTTGGAATTCGGATTGGGCGGCCAAGCGTTATGGGTTGCGGCGCGAACGAATCCCGACCATCCACGCTGGCGTCGATACCGACCTGTTCAGTCCCCGACAGGACGTCTTGAAGGAAGAGCGTCCAACAATAGTGTTTGTCGGGCGAATCACAAAAGAAAAGGGATGCGATCTTTTGGTGAAGGCCGCCTGCAAGTTGGCTGTCGAATACCCAGACCTCCAGCTATGGCTGATCGGGAGGGTTCTGGCGGATAGTTTTCAAGACGAACTACGGGAAACAGCCCGCGCTTTTCCCAACCTTCTCAGGTTTTGCGGTCACATTGAAAGGCAGGATCTGCCGGCTTATTTATGTCGCGCCCACGTCTTCGGCTTTGCGCCGGTATTTGAAACCGGCCCGTCGAACGCGTGTCTGGAGGCCATGGCCTGCGGCCTGCCGATCATCATCACACGAGTCGGCGGCATGCCGGAGATGGTCATGCACGAAGAAACAGGTTTTGTTATACCGCCAGGAGACCTTGAGGCATTAGTTGTTGCCCTGCGCCGAGTGATTAGCGATGAAGCCTTGCGCGCGAACATGGGAAAGCGCGCGCGGGACTACACCGTCAACACCTATGATCGTCACAAGTGCCTCCGCCGAATGGAAGCCTTTTACAAGGCGGTGGCCAATGGCGTGGACGATTTTGAGGGGAAGCCCATACTGCATCCCGGCGAGAAAGCGCTGTCATGAAGCGGCTGGCGATTCTCGGCTATCACAAAATCGGACCGCCTCCCAGGAGCGGCTGGGACACGTGGTTTTTCATCCCGGACCAGACGTTTCTGCGGCAGTTAAGAGAGCTTCAGGCCGGGGGGTGGCAAGTCGTCGATCTAGCGACTTTCCTGCACGGGCTTTCTTCACCGGACTTCCTACCGGAGCGCTCGGCGTTGATCACCTTTGATGACGGTTACCGCTCGATGCTCACCATCACTCTACCTCTGCTGCAGCGATTAGGGTTGCCGTCGGTTCTTTTCGTTCCTACCGACCACGTGGGGAAGAGCAATAGCTTTGATAGTGGGTTGGAGCCCGATGAGATGCTATGTGACTGGCACGATCTGAGAGAGCTGCATCGAGCAGGCGTCTCCATCCAGTCTCATGCCGCTTCACACCGACATTTTTCAGAAATGGATCTCGTCCGGCAGAAAGCCGAACTACTCCGCTCCAAGGCAGCCATCGAGACCGAAGTCGGCGGACAAGTCTCCACAATCGCCTTTCCTTACGGCGATGACGGAGCGGATCCCCAGTTGTTGCGCGGCGAGTTGGAGGGGGCGGAATATCGGGCCGCCTTCCTGTATGGAGGCGGCCCGGTCGCAATTCCCGTCGAGAACCCTTATCGTTTAACTCGGCTGGCGATGGGACCAAATACTTCAGTAGGAGAAAGTCTATGGTAGTTTGGCTCGCGGCTAATACTCTTAGCTACCCACAAGGCGGCGGTCATCGGTGGGTGTATCTGAATTGGGCGTTGGGGTTGCGCTCCCTTGGTTGCAAGGTAGTCTGGCTCGAACGAGTGCCCAAGACCACATCCCCGGAGGAACTGCCGAAATTGATGGCGGCCCTTAGATCTGCGCTGAGAGCCTTTGGCTTTGAAGATCGGGTAGCCCTTTGTTCCAGTCCGGAGAACCCGATTCTTGCGGATTCCTCCTCGGATTGGATTGATATGACGACCGCGGATGAAGCCGACCTTCTGATTGATATGGACTATTTGACTTGGCCGCACGTGGTGGGGCGGTTTCGGCGTTCCGCCCTGATAGATATCGACCCGGGCCTGAGCCAAAGTCTACGTGCTGTCAAATCCCACCGGGATTTGGCTCCGCATGATTTCTACTTCAGCATAGGAGAGACCGTGGGTCAGCCTGGATCTCTTATTCCAGACCTGGGTGTGAAGTGGCATTATACGCCGCCTTGCGTTCATCTTGAATCCTGGCCCGTCCACCCGGCACCGGTCGGAGCGGCGTTTACCACCGTCTCGCATTGGAACGAAGGCAGCGTGATTAAGGACGGCAGCGGCGACTACATCAACGATAAACGTCAGGCCTTTGCTCCTTTTCTCGATCTGCCCAGCCGCACCAGCCAGCCTCTGGAGCTCGCCCTATGTCTGGGGACAGACTCCGACAATGACCAGAAAAAGCTGCGCGATTTTGGATGGAACGTCCGTCAGGCATGGGATGTAACCTCGAGCCCCGGTGACTATCAAAGCTACATCCAAGGTTCAAAAGGAGAGTTCTCTGCCGCTAAGCCACTTTGCCTCCGTCTGCGGAATGCCTGGATCAGTGACCGCAGCATCTGTTACCTGGCCAGCGGCAAACCCGTGATCGTCGAGGATACCGGACCCAGCAGGTTTTTGCCGGATTCAGCGGGTCTATTTCGATTCAAGACTGTAGAGGCTGCAGCCCAATGCTTGGACGTGGTCGCCGCCGGTTACGAACACCAATGCCGATTGGCCAGGCAACTGGCCGAAGAATACTTTGATTCGAAAAAGGTGGTCAGGCAGGTTCTTGAAACTGCCCTGGCGTAGGATTTCTTCCGTTTCCGCCATCGCCCGACGGAGCTTGTGCAGCAGCGCCCACGCCGTCTCGTCCCACTGACGGTCTGGTTCTGGGCCGCCTACCT
>Ga0070698_100006361_pt1 | contig 12827 bp, 9 predicted proteins | sample KBSK1502metaG_FD_65477 | JGI IMG/M metagenome (GOLD analysis project Ga0070698, IMG submission 65477) | Corn, switchgrass and miscanthus rhizosphere microbial communities from Kellogg Biological Station, Michigan, USA - KBS K1-50-2 metaG | ecosystem: Host-associated > Plants > Roots >... | reverse complement strand
GCGGTCCCAGGGTGACCGCCCATCAGCTCGGCCCTGGCCAGCGCGAGTTCGCGGCCAGCCGATCGGTCGTCGTCGGCGGTCAGCTCGACCGCGCGGCGCAGCATCGCGGCCCTGGCCGCTGCGCCGACTCCGCATCCAGCCACTGCCCGTCGTCGATCAGGCACAGCACCGGCTGGTCTTCAGCCGCCCGCGCCAGCAGCGTCAGCGCGGCCAGCCCCACCAGGAACCGGTCCGCCGCGGGGCCCTGCTCCATCCCGAACGCCACCCGCAAAGCCAGCCGCTGCGGGATGGGCAGCTCCCCGATTCCGTCCAGGAACGGCACAAGCAGCTGGTGCAGCGCCGCGAACGCCAGCCCGATCTCGGTCTCAATCCCCGTAACCCCGCAGACCCGCATGTCCGCCGCCGAGTCCGCCGCATAGCCAAGCAGCGTCGTTCCTTGCCCACGCCCGCACTGCCCCGGATTACCAGCGTGGCGCTGAACCCATCCCGCGCCGACGCCAGGACCCGGTCGATCGCCGCCCGCTCAGCCTGCCGGTCCAGCAACCCCGACCCCGCACCGGGCCCGCCCCAGCCCCCCCGGGATCGGAACAGCCACGATGAGGGCCCGCCCGCGGCCGGATCGCTGCCAGCGCTGTCCCTGGTCACAACCACTCCCCCCAGCCGAGCATAATCGCGCCCGAACGCGAGCGGCAGCGCCGCCCCTGGCTCGCCGCGAGGCCGCACGGCATCCCGGGCATTCCGGCATCTTCTCCATATGGCGGTCATTTGCGGCCATGGCGCCGACCCGGCGGCAGCGAGCCTGGTGACCGGCCGGGAATTTTCCTGATCCGAAACGGCCGCTGGCCTGCGTAACGTTAGAGCACATCGAGCCAGCACCCAGGCCGGTGCTGGCGCGGAACGGGGAAGCCCACCTTGAACCACTCCCGCTGCGAGGCTCTCTTCGCCTCGACGCTGCAAGAATCAGACGCCCCGACTCCCCAGGCGGTGGCGGATGCGATCAGCAGTACCATCCGGCAGCTCGGTCCCGGAGGCTGCGTCAGCCGCATGGCACTGGAGTTCGGAGACCACCCCGAGCAGGCCCGCGACCGGATGCGCTGGGCCCGGCAGCTTCTCGGGGCAAGCACAGCTACGGCTGGGACCGCAGCATGACAATTCCTCCCGGCTAGCCGGTGCCCCGGGTGTCTGGCGGGGTCGGCGCCTGCGGCCGCTGGCCTGCTTGCTTGTAGACCGCATGGCTCGCGCTGGCGAGCATCATCGCGGCCGCGCCGAGCTTCATGGCCGCATCGTTCATGTCGCCGGCCATGGCCTTCCTGGCACCTTCAATGCTCACCATGCACTGATCCAGGATCTGCTGTACCTCGAGTGAGCTAGACATCGAGGCTCCTTGTGTCGTGTTCTGGTAACGCCAGTTCCGTACCCATCTGGCGGCCTGGTCATCACCTGCGGCCCCGCTCTTCCAGGGCGCGCAGGGCCTCAGCGAACGGCCGCTCCAGCCAGGCGAGGTGGTCGGCCTCGCCGTGATGGTGCGTCGTGAGCTGGTCGGACCTCCGGACGGCAGTGTGCCGTACGTATTCGCGGGCACCCTCGACGAGGGTTCGGATATAGCGGGTGCCTTCAGGGTCGGTCATCGTCCAGTCGCCGCCGCAGGCGACGTAGGCCGGCGAGGTGTGGGCGAAAACCCGGCGACCCCATTCATCCAGGTGGTAGGCCACGCCGAACGCTCGGCAGGCTATCCACGAGTTGCCGTCGATCCGCACCTCCTCGTTGATCTCGGCCTGCCGCCCGCCATTTGCTTCTGCCCTGGCAATGACCTCACCGTTACGCACGACTTCGAGCGAACGGAGCGGGAAGATGCTGCGCACTGTGGCATGGACACTGACCGTTCCAGGCCCGGATAGCTCGACGGTACCGCCCGGCTCGCGACCGTCGACCGAGAGCGTCACCAGCGGCCCGCCGGAAAGGAACGTACGACCTGACCGCACCGCCCGGCACCAGGCCGCATAGCTGAACTCCTCGTCCACCCGGGCGTACGTGCGATACAGGCCGACCGGCACGGCACTCGACATCTTATCTGTGCCGCCGACGAGCGGCAGCCGGTAGCCGCTGTTCAGATACCGGTAGTATTCGAGCATCGCGTCGTCGGAATGGGCCAGCATCTCGACGGCGTCGGCTCGGCCGGTCGCGACGAGAACGGCGGGCTCGCCGTTCGGATTCGGGAAATGGGCGGCGACGACGGTGCCGCCCTGGGCGTGCGTCCGGTCGGCCCAGTCGCTCAACGTCGCGTCCAGCGCGCCGCCGAGCTCGGCCTCGTCGGGACCATCGCTGCACCACGGCATCACCGGTTCTTTCAGGTCCCACAGGACCATATGGCCGAGCGCGTGCTGCCGGTTTTCCTGGCCGACATAGGTCACGTAGCCGCCGCCGTCGACGACGCTGGGCCGGCCGGAGAAATCCTCGGTATTAGTGAACAGCGCGCCCCACTGCGTCTGCAGCAAATTGACGACACGCAAATCCTCGCCCCTCTGCTCGAGCTGAGCGCCCGGGGTCGACAGGAAATGCACGTGCGAGTCGCCAGACCACCATCCTTCCGAAGCCATGTCAGCGACGCGGCCGATCCGCAGGGTCAGGTCTCGCTGACCCGGCGCTATCTGCACGGTCTGCCGGAGCGGCTCGTATTCGAACCCGCGCGCGACGTCCACGACGACGTCCCCTCGTGGCAGCCATCCCTGGCAGGTGCCGTCGATATATGCGAAGCTGCGCTGACCGAGCCGGACGTCACCGCCGACGTCGTAATGCCAGCTGCCGAGATTCTGCGTCACGTGATTGTGATGACCGTGCGGCTGGTAGGGAATCCCCTCAGCGGAACGGAAATGGACCCGGCACGGCACCGGCCGGCCCGTCGCGTCGTCGACGACGGTGACATGCACCCAGTTGCGGCCCTCTTCCACCAGTTCCAGCACGACCTGGCCGGCGTCTGCCCGCCCGTCGCGTTCCACGTCGCCCCAGCGCACCCGGCCGAGCTCGGTGTCGTCCTGCCGGACCGCGACGGTGGCCGACGGCAGCGCGGCGATCGACGTATACGCGGACGTTCCCTCGGTCGCTCCCCAGCCGGCCCGGTCGTCCTCGCCGGGCAGCGGCTGCGGATAGGTCGCCACGCCCCGGTCCACCTCGATATCCAGGACGCCGTTCCGCCCGTCCTTCGCCATCAGCCGCACCGGACGTGCCGGCGCGCGGACGAACGGGTGCTCATCAACGTCGCTGGTCGTGATGCCGGCGACGACGAATCGCCCGCCGCGCGGGATGACCTCGATCCGTTCGACCGGTCGCTGTGGATGAGGGTTTTCCCAGCACCACAGGTAGTACCCGGCAGGCCATCCCATGTCGTGCTCCGCCAGCCGAGCCCCGGCCTCGTCCCACCGGCCCGCCAAACGCGGCATGTTGCGGTCGCTGGTGTCGGTGACGGCGAGGAACGGCAGGCGGCCCCACCCCGGCGGCACCACCTGGATTTCGAACCGCTCCCGGATGGGCGCGACCACGACCTCGCCGTCGGCCAGGTGAAACGCGTACTCCGCGACGGTCTGCCCGACGGCGTGACCGGCTGGTGCGCCCGGCTCGAGCAGCCGGTGCGCGACGATCACCCGCCGCGCGACCCGGCCGATCGCCACCGACGTCGGGGCGCCGGGCAGCAGAAAGCATTGCTCCGCGGACGGCGGCTCGGACCCGATCAGGAACGGCAGGCCGCGCAGGTCCACCTTCCCGAGCGGAACGTCACCCGGCTCATCGCCAAGTACCTCGACACCGGCGTTGCAGGTAGCTGACAGGTCTACTGGCTCATAGCTCGGCACGCGTCCGATCGTAGGGCGAGGGGCCGGACTGATCCCAGTCGATTTCGGACGGTCCGCCGCATCTCCGTCCTAGGTGCGGCGGACCGTTCCTGCTACATCGGCAGCAGCTCGAAGATCTCGACCGCGTGCTTCCCATCACTGCTGGACAGGAACGGGAGGCCGTCGGTGAGCGCCTTCGCCGCGGCGAGATCGCTGGCCTCCACGATCGTGTAGCCGGTAAGGTCGCTGGCTGTTCCTTCGGTGCCGTCATCGCGAACGGACGCGCTCGTCCCGAACGGGCTGCCGACGTCGACGAGCGCCGCGCCGACCTTCTCCATCCAGGCGCCGAACGCGGCCATACGCTCGGCGTCCTGCTCCGGTGTGCGGTCGGACATCGGAGTCGCCGGGCCACGGTAGAGGTAGATGAACTTCGCCATGTCGATCGTCCTTTCGAGAACCGGCGTGCCCCATGCACGCCTGCACAGCCGTGGGCGGATCTGCCGTGGTGACGAACGGCCCTCCCCGCGGCGGACAGCCGCGGGCAATATTTCTTCCGTCGGGGATTTCCTCGGCCGGAGCTGTCCGTCGGAGCCGATGCCGTCCGTCAGATACTCGAACCGGACGAGCGGCTGGAACTGATCTTCACGTGCTGCCACCCCGCGCTCGCGCCCGAGGCACAGGTGGCCCTGACTCTCCGCATCGTCGGCGGCCTGTCGACCGAGGAGATCGCGCTCGCGTTCCTCGTCCCGGCCGAGACGATGAGCAAACGGCTGACCCGGGCGAAACACAAGATCCGCGACGCGCGGATCCCATTCGCCGTGCCACCCGACCATCCCGGCGGCCATGACCCGGACCGCAACAGCCCGGAAGAGGCAGAAAGCCCTCTGCCCTGGGGGGTGGGGACAAGGGGCTTTCGGCCTGCAGGCCCCAGGCTACCGCCCCGGCCACCTATGTCGCAATTATATCGCAGAATCGAGAGGACAGCCCGGGTCCGCGGCGACGTGCGCGGAATGCCCGGCGACACAGCCGACCGGTGGGCGCCGGGAGGCCGACAACGCCGCAGCGCACGTGCGCGGGCCCTCGCCCAGGGCGTGCCGCGTGCTTGGCCGCCGACGGCCGGCTACGGCTTCAGTGCCGGGGTCCCGTCGGATCAGTCACCGCCGCGCAACTCGCCGTCGAGCAACTCGGCGAAACCGTGATGTGTCACTCACGGCGGTAGCTCGACCTCTTTCTGGGGTCGTTGCCCCAGCCGGCGATCGCCTGTCCCGGCGCAGCAGCACCTGCAGCCCGAAAAGGCAGTCCTGTCAGCTATGCACCAGACGTAACGGTTTCGCTACAAGCGGTTCTCGTTCCTGCCAGTATGGCCAGCCATAGCCGGTCTGGACCGATTGCGTGGCTCCTCACGCGTCCGCCGGGATGAGGAGACCGACCGTGAGGTGCGTCCCAGCACGACCGGCAACCTTCCATAGCGTGTTCGCGGTCGGTGAGTTTCGCGCCCTGTGGATCTCTCAGACCTTGTCGGAGGCCGGAGACCGGATCGCGCTGGTCGCGCTGACCCTCCTGGTCTTCAGCAGGACCCGCTCACCGCTGCTGTCGGCGGTGGCCTACTCGGCTGGCTACGTTCCCTGGGTGATCGGCGGCCTGCTCTTCTGCGGCCTGGGCGACCGGCTGCCGCGCCGGGAGGTGATGGTCGCCTGCGACACGATCCGCGCGGTCCTGGTTGCCGTCATGCTCATCCCGCAGATACCACTGGCCGGCCTGGTCGGCCTGCTGTACATGACGGCGCTGGCGCAGGCACCCTTTGAAGCGGCCAGGTCCGCAATCCTGCCCGACATCCTCACCGGCCAACGCTACGCGCTGGCCACGGCAGTAATGCAGACCAGCTTCCGCGTCGCGATGGTGACCGGAGCGGCTATCGGAGGAGTCACGGTCGCCTTTATCGGGGCACGTCCGGCCGTTGGCGCGGACGCCGCTACGTTCCTGGCATCCGCCGCGCTGGTCCGCTTCGGGACCCGGCCCAGGCCAGCCGCTGCCACGCCCGGCCCTAACCCGCTGAAACAGCTGAACGAGGGAGCCAGGCTCGTGCTCGGCGACAAGGCGCTCCGCACACTGATGATGCTCGGCAACCTGATCGCGCTGTACTCAATCCCCGAAGGCATCGCCGCCCCGTACGCCGCGAGGCTCAGCGGCGGACCCGCAGCCGCCGGGCTCGTCGTCGCTGCCGGGCAGGTTGGCGCCGTTCTGGTCGCGCCGGTCTTTACCAAGAAGGTCGGCCCGCTGACACGGCTCCGCTGGATGGGGCCGATGGCGGTCTGCGCCTGCGCCGTCCTCCTGCTGACCGTCTTCCGCCCGGACCTTGCCCTCTCACTGGCGATCTTCGCGCTTTCTGGCACGTTCGCCGTCTACCAGCTCGCCGCGAACATCGCGTTCGTCGAATGGGTGCCGGGCAAATGCCGCGCCCAGGCATTCGGCCTGGCCAACATGGGGCTGGTCATCTGCCAGGGCGGCGCCCTCATGCTGGCCGGGGCCGCCGCGCAGGTTATGCCCCCCGCCACGGTGATCGCCTTGAGCGGCGGCCTGGGCACGCTCACGGCCTGCGGCCTCGCCCTGCGCTGGCGGCACCTGCCAGCAATCCGGCAGCCGCTGCTCGACCGGGCACCCGTACGGCCGGATGGCCGCAGGACCCGGCAACGACAGCGATGGCAAGCCGGGCTGCTCAGAGGCTTGGCACACTACTGGAACCCCGCAGGTTCGTTCCAGGGCGGCCGCGAATTACCCGCTCAAGGGCTGGAATCCCGCGTCCGACCCGACAGACGCCAAGGATCTTCCGATCGGCAAGCGCCCGCAGACTTACCGGCCCGACAACTACAACTGCACCGGCGCCGTCTTCGCCAAGCCGGGAGTCGAGTTCACCAAGTTCCCGCAGCCGCGCAACTACCACATCACCAATCGGCACGCGACCCAACTGGTCCGTACCTGCAGGTCGGGAGTCTGCACCAGGCAGGCGCAGTCGGTGTGGCAGCCGACAGCGGCGATCAACCCGCTGGCCCCGTTCTTCCCGCCGTTCACCCACTTCGTGATCATTATGCGGGAGAACCACACCTTCGACGACTACCTCGGCGACTGCGCCACGACGATCGCGGCCGGCTGCAACGGCGTTGTGGAGAGCACGAACCACATAAGTTCGGTGCCCAACCTGCACACCCTGGCCAAGACCTACGCGCTGGGCGACTCCTACAGCACGGGGACGCAGCCTCCGAGCGGCCCCAACCACTGGTGGCTGTTCTCGGCGCAGTCGCAGTCCAGTTCGCAGCAGCAGTCCTACCCCACCGCCACCGGGACGCAGTTCGACCGGTTCCTCGGCGGCGATATAGGCCCGAGCGGCGAGGGCACCAACGCGTGCACGGCGCAGACCGGCACTGGCAGCGGTGGCAGCCCCTACACGTTCATGGCGGCCGGTGACTTCTACTGGATGCTCAGCAGCGGCAGCGGGTACTGGCGCAACCCGGGCGGCTCGGCCACCGGCGGCACCGCCCCCTACTCCTACAGCTGGGCGTTCGGCGACGGATCGACGAGCACGGCGCAGAACCCCAGCCACACCTACAGTTCCGCCGGGACCTACACCGCGACCCTCACCGTGACCGACAGCTCGTCACCGGCCAAGACGGCCACCTCTAGCGTTACGGTCACGGTCAGCGCCGTCGGCAATCCCCTCGTGGCCACAGCCGGCGCCACGCCGACGTCCGGCCAGATCCCGGTGAACGTCGCCTTCACCGGCACCGCGACGGGCGGAACCCCGTCCTACCACTACAGCTGGAACTTCGGTGACGGTTCGACGAGCACGGCGCAGAACCCCAGCCACAGTTACGGCACGGCGGGGACCTACACCGCGACCCTCACCGTCACGGACAGTTCCTCGCCAGCCAAGACGGCCTCGTCGAGCGTCACCATCACGGCCTCGCCCGTCGCTGGGACGGCGCCGGGCGCGCCCACCGGCCTGACCGCGAGCGCCGGCAATGGTCAGGTCTCGCTGAGCTGGACGCCTCCCGCCAGCAACGGCGGCGTCAACATCACGTCCTACCGCGTGTACCGTGGCACGGCGAGCGGCGCGGAAACGCTGCTGACCTCGGGCGGCTGCAGCGGCCTCGGCGCGGTTGCCTCGTGCACAGATACCGGCCTCACCAACGGCCAGGCGTACTACTACAAGGTCACCGCGGTGAACGCCCTCGGCGAGGGCCCGCAGAGCAACGAGGCGTCCGCGACGCCGGCCGGCAGCTGCCCGGCAGCGCAGCTGCTCGGCAACCCTGGCTTCGAGAACGGCAGCTCCAGCCCCGCACCGTGGAAGGTGACCTCGACCCACACGCCGCTCGAGGTGGTCAACAACAACTCCCTCGAACCGCCGCACAGCGGAAACTGGGACGCCTGGCTCGACGGCTGGGGCACGACCACCACCGACACCCTGTCGCAGACGGTAACGCTGCCGACCGGGTGCTCCAACTACAACTTCAGCTTCTGGCTGCACATCAACACGGCCGAGACCACCACGACCACCGCGTACGACAAGCTGACCGTGCAGGTGGTCAGCTCCTCCGGCACGGTGCTTGCCACCCTTCACACCTACTCCAACCTCGACCACAACACCGGGTACGCCCAGCGCATCTTCTCGCTGAGCGGCTACGCCGGGCAGACGATCACGCTGAAGTTCACCGGCAGCGAGGACTACGAGCTGCAGACCTCGTTCGTCATCGACGACGCCGCGGTCAACGTGAGCTGACCCGCGCACGCTGCTCCGCGAAGGCGCCGTACAGCCCCCGGAGATCGCCGGATTCCTGGCGCTGGCCGCGCCGGGCCGGTCGGCTTCCATCAGCGGCCGACGATATCTGACCTGCCGCATCCCGCCAGGCAGTGCTGCCCCCACCGCTGACGGCTTGCCCCTGGCGGCCGTCCCCAACGCCGGCAAGTCTCGGGACGGGCTGGCCGCAGCAGATCACCGGCGGTCAACCGGATAAGGCCATGCTGTCTGCCAGGTGCGGCGCCTGGCCCCTCGTCGCTCCGGTGGTCCTGGTCGTCAGCCGCCCGGCCCGGCAAGATGACTGCCGTGGCCACGTGGCAGGAGTTCGAGTCGGAGGCACCTGACCTCGCCGTTACCGCGCACACGCTCTGGCCCGGCATCACCGCGTTGCACAAAGGCGAGCCCCAGCCCATGGCCAGACTGTGGTTCTCGATCGCGTTCCTGGCTACCAGCCGACCAGACGGCAGCCCTCGTCTGCACCCGTTCTGCCCGGTCCTGGCTGACGGCCGCCTGTTCGCTGCCATTCCCCGGTCCTCCCCCAAGGGACATGATCTGCGCCGGGACCCTCGCTGCGTGATCCACGCCCTTCCGGGCCCTGAGGACAACGAGCTGTGCATCCGGGCCCGCGCCAAGGAAGTCGGAGACAATCCGGCAGCCAGGGCAAGGGTGATCGCGGCGGTCGCTCCCAGCGGGGTAGGCGGCATGATCGAGACGGTGTCGAAGGATCCGATTTTCGAGTTCGACATCCTCCAGGTCGACGTCGCCAGGTGGCTCGACATCGGGCAGCAGGGGACGCGCGCAGTCCGGCGAACGTGGAGGGCCAGGTGATCCAGGCCGGCAAGACGACCCGCCGGCCGGACAGGAACCGGAAGCGCCAAGGGAGTGGATCGGTCGACGTGTCTGTGCAGATGGAAAGGTAACGCTCTCAATCAACTGGCACGACAGTGAGTCTTTTTCAACCAGCGATATCGCGGCAGACTGCTTCGACATTGTGGCCGTCGGGATCCCTGACGAAGCAGGCGTAGTATCCGGGACCGTACTCAGGGAAGAGCCGTGGTGCGTGGAGTATCTCGGCCGCAATCGCCAGAGCCGCTACATGGAACTGTGCGACGACTTCACGACTGGCTGCGGAGAAAGCTAGGTGCAGCTCACTGTCTGCATTCCTGCCCGCCGGAAGGATCCAGAATGGGGCGTGTTTGTCGTTGGCGAAGCCGATGGCCTTTCCATCGCTATAGGCAGGAGATAGGCCCAGAGGGGACAGCAAAGGTTCATAGAAGGCGCGGCTCCGGGCAACGTCGGAGACTTGAAGGGACACATGGTCGATAAAGCCGGGGCCGATGGGGTTCATGATCAAGAATGCTGCTCCTGGTCAGGAGAGAAGACGAATGTCACCCACTGAGCCATCTTAATCCTGATCTTGCTGCCTGGGCACGGGTTGATCACGGTCGGCGCGCCGACTCGCTTCGTGGTGAAGCCCTGGTAGATGACGCGATCGCCAGGTCCTCATCACCTGCCCAGAGGTGCGATGCTGACCTACCGTGCCGCGCTGCCGTTGTCTGCCCAGACCCTGTCCTGTGTGGCCGGGGTGATCCGCCGCCACCGGAGCAAGATCGGGTCGTGCTGGCGCAAGCTGAACCCGGGCCGGCAGGCCCTGGCGCCCGAAGCTGGGCGCGGCGCTGGCGGCGGCGCTGTCCATGACCTGACCGCCGCCCGGATCTGGGCCATGGTGCGCGAACTGGCGGACGCCAGGTTGATCGTGCTGGCCGACAAGGGCTACATCGGCGCAGGTGAGCACGTCTACACCCCTACCGGGGCGGAACAAGCCCGCCTCCCAGAAAGCGGCCAACTCCGCCCACGCGAAACTGCGCGCCCCGGGCGAGCGTGCCAACGCCCAGCTCAAGAGCTGGGGAATCCTGCGCAAGCTCCGCTGCTGCCCCTGGCGCGCCGGCCAGATCGCCAAAGCCATCCACGTCCTCCAAGCCCGCGAAATCGCCGGATGAAGAACGCTCTCCGCCAGCTGCCTGGAAATAATCTAGGCATCGTCGTCTAGGTTGGCTATTAGGTCGCTGCCGTCGGTCAGCGCTCGCGCTATAATTCCTGCGTTTGTCTCGGAGATCCCGGCTAGCCAGTCGCCTGCCGGGCCTTCTTGCATCGTGAAACTCCCTGGGGGTCCACTCGGAGATGCAGCGGTGCGAAGCTTCGCCCGCAGGCGTGCCGTTGCTCCCTCGCGGCGCCCGACAACCTCGAGTGTCTTGGAGCCAAAGCCCAGGGCAGAGCCGTCCGGTGTGCGCACGAGCACGCTCACTGTCTGATAGCGGCCAGACATGCCTGCCGTCACTTCCTGGATGATGCCGCCGGCCTTCCAGTCTCCGGCTTCATCTCCGTGCGCCACCCGCCACAGGATCTCGGCGGGCTGGCCGGCCAGGTCGGCAAGATCGACGTGAAAGCTGACGGTCTCTCCCTCGACGAGCCGCTCACGCCCGTCATGCAGCCCGCCCGCGGGGCCAATCACCCGCAGGCTGCGAGTCGTCAGGTAGCGCAGTACATTCCTGGTGACCTGTTCCACGTCCGCGTCACGCCCGACTGCGATGGGCCAGTCTGTTGTACCGCCCGTGAACACTATTCCGCCGCTGCGGTCGGTATAGGTGGTGATGGTCGCGGCGGGATTGTGACTATGCGTGACCCAGCCTTCACCCAGATGAGCGATTCCGAGAATCGCCACATTCCGATGCGGGCGGCCTGGCGCTGCCACCACGGCGCTTTCGCGGCGGCTGTAGAGCGTGCCGTCACACTCATAACCCACTAGCGGCGGCTCGCAGCTGGCGCCTATCACCTTGACATCGTCAGCTATGTCTTCGAAGGCCCAGTGTCCCCGGTGGTTCACTTGATATCCCACCGGTGGACGACGCTCGTCCCACCAGCCGCCGGCATTGAAGTAACTGACGCCTGTGATAGCTTCCTCCGAGCTAGCGTGGGCCGCCCAGACATACTCTGACTCCCGCCCGTGCGATTTCGGGCACATGATAAGCCCGTGCTCTGGCTCGACATAGACATGGAAACAGCACGTGTTGCCGCTCAGGAAGGCAATGTTGCCGCCCAAGTCCCGATAGCGCTCCAAGTTGACTCTCAGCTCGCTCGTCCAGTACTCGTCGTGTCCCACGCTCAAGACGAGCCGACGGCCTTCCAGGAGCTCAGGACTGCTGTGCACATCGAGGTCAGTAGCGACGTCAAACTGGTACCCGGACCGATAAAGCCACTCAAGGAATGGCGCATCCCAGTGCGCAAAGGTCTGCCGCCGCGAGCCGCTGTAGTGGACATCCGGCGGATCGCTCGGAGCGACCAAGCCGCCAGTCCCTACCCCGGGTCGCCGCCACGACACTCGGTATCCGCCGCCCGCGGGGCCATTCGACCACACCGCGTCAGAGTAAAGGCTGCCGCCGCCTGTCCAGTTGTAGCACGCCAATGTGAACCACGAGACTTTATACAGCAGGTCGCGTTTTCTGCTGAGGCTGCGAAGCACAACGAGCGCCTTGGCCGCCTCTCCGCTTGCATCAGCCAGATCCGGCCAGTGCTCGTTTCCGCCCTCATCGACCTCGCCGGCCATGATGATATAAGCGCCGCTCTCCCAGCTCTCGTCCGTCTGCAGCTGGTGAACGGGCCAGCCCCAGTCTTCGTCATAGTTTCCGTCCGGCACTGGCTCGCCGTCGAATACGGCATCACCGAAGTCGCTAACCAGCTTGAGCGACTCACGTTGCTGGAAAAGGCGCAGCTTATACCGGCCGGACGTCACTGACACATGCAGCCGTATGTATTCGCCCGGCTCCACGCTCGGCGGGTCGCAGTAACAGCGGATCATATGGCGCTCCGATGGGACTAGTAAGAAAACGCGCTCTGAAAGCGTCAGTACGCCTGGGAAGGGGCAGGCGGCCGCGGAGTGACCTGGCCGCACCTCCCGGAACTCACGGCGAACCTCTTCGCACATGCTCTGCGTTCCGGGGCACCGGTGGCGGAACGGGCAGCCAGCCGACGCCACGCCGTGGTTAGCGCCTCGATCTCAGGTGGCTCGAGCATGGCGTCTAGCAGCGGGTCGGCGGCCATGGCCTGGCGAGCAAGTCGTGGCGGCCGGCGTCGGACGTCGGGCCGATAACCGCTGCTCGCACGTAGCGAGGCAGAGGAAGTGGAGCGCGGGGGATAGTGGGATCAGACACGCC
>Ga0070698_100006360_pt1 | contig 12827 bp, 13 predicted proteins | sample KBSK1502metaG_FD_65477 | JGI IMG/M metagenome (GOLD analysis project Ga0070698, IMG submission 65477) | Corn, switchgrass and miscanthus rhizosphere microbial communities from Kellogg Biological Station, Michigan, USA - KBS K1-50-2 metaG | ecosystem: Host-associated > Plants > Roots >... | reverse complement strand
GAAGTGCTGCCCGCGGCGCGCCGGGCGCTAGCTTCGGGGCTGCCGGCGTGCCTTGACGTGCTGATCGACGGGCTTGCCGCTCCGCAGATCGACCGGCTCGACCGCGCGAAGTAGCGGCGCCGGGCGGTTCGCGCCTTCCGCCTGCAGCGCAGCGATGCGTTCCTTGGCAAAGGCGGCAAAGCTGTGGATCAGCCGCGATTGCAGGCGCTCCTTCGGATACACCATCGAGAGCGGACGAAGCAGTCGCGGCGCGAGCGGCAGCCTGCGCAACTCGCCCAGCTTCACTTCCTTCACCACGCTGGTCCACGACATGATCGAGTAGCCGACGCCGGCGGCAACCACCACCTTGATGGCGTCGAGGCTGCTCAACTCCATCACCATCTGCAGCGCGCCCGGCGAGAGCCCGCAGTCCTGCATGTAACGGTCGACGGCCTGGCGGGTGCCCGAACCCGCTTCCCGCGTCACGTACGAGTGGCGCGTCAGGATCTCCGCCGTCACGGCTTCCATCCGCGCAATCGGATGCGACGGAGCGCAGACGACGTGCAGCTCGTCGTCGCAGCACACATCGGAGTTCAGCGTTGGCTGCTGCGAGATTCCGTCGATGAAGCCGATGTCGAACGCACGCTCGATCAGCCGCGCCTGCACGTGCTCACTGTTGCCGATCGAGATTCGCGGCACCACGGCGGGAAACTTCGTCTTGAACTCGACCAGCACCCGCGGCAGCAGGAACGCGTACGCCGTGCTCGCGCCGATCGTCAGCTGTCCGCCGATACGGCCGCTCAGCTCCTTGAGGCGCGTTTTCAGCTCGACCGACATGCTGAGCAGGCGATCGGCGTACTCGAGCGCCACCGCGCCCGCCGCGGTAAGCGTCACGCCGCCGCGCGTGCGATCAAACAGGCGGGTGTCGAGCTCGTCCTCGAGCTGGCGAATCTGGAACGTGACGGCAGGCTGAGACATGAACAGGATCTCGGCCGCCTTGGTGAACGAGAGGTGCTTCGCGACCGCGTGAAAAACCTGTATGCGCCTGTCTGACAGGGGAGTCCTCCCTCCCTGCAGGCATTCTACGCCAGCAGGTAGAGGTTCGGCTTGACCCCCATGTAGTACTGGCCGACTGCCTGCACCCGGGCAATGCTGCCCTGCGCCTGCTGCGACACCGTATGCATGTCGCGCAGCCGGCGCTCGAATGAGTTGCTCTTGAAGATCGCGGTGGCTCCGGCCTCGAGGAACATCATGTCGACCGCCTCGCGCGCCTCCGTGATCTGGTGCGTGCACGCGGCGCGCAGCTTGACGCGAACCGGAAAGCTGACTTCGCCGGCGGTCTCGCACTCGTGGCGCGCCTGGATCAGCAGTTTCTCGAGCCACGCGGCGGCGGCGCTGATTTTCGAGTCCGCCTGGGCCATGCGGGCATGGATCCAGGTATCGTCGCGCAGCGGGTTGATGGCGCTCGACGGGCTCTTCTTCTTGGCGAGCGCGATAAAGTTGTCGTGCACGGCGCGCGCGATGCCGATCGCGACCGAGGTCAGCCCCGCCTGCATGACTGCCTGGCTCGAGAAGCGATACAGGACACCCTTCTCGCGCCGCTCCCGATCGGGCTCCGGCGCGCGTACGCCCTCGGGCAGCTGCTGGTCGCTCGCGATCGCGCGCGGAACGACCGAGTACTCGGTCGGAACGAACAGGTCGGTCACGGAATAGCTGTCGCTGCCGGTCCCGCAGAGGCCCATCACTTCCCAAAGATCTTCGCGCACCATTGCCGAAGCGCGCGGAAAGATCATCGTGCGCTCGACGAACTTGCCTTCGGGCGTCTTGAGCGGCGTGCCGTTCTCGTCCGTCACCTGGCAGTGACCACCGAGCCATCGGCACAGCCGGTTGCCGCTCGCGAACGTCCACGCGCCGTTCACCTTCCAGCCTCCCTTCACGGGCACGGCGCGGCACGGTGGCTGCCCGCTGGTGAAGCCGTAGGTGAACACGGAGTCCGGATCGCCGAAGATCTCCCTTGCCACACGCGGCTCGAGATATGCCGCGGCGATCGATGCGCCGGCGGTCTGCCCGACGCACCAGGCGGCGCTCGCATCCCCCTCGGCGAGCGCCGATACGGCCTGTGCGTAGGTGGCGAGGTCAAGCTCGGCCCCGCCGAGCGAGCGCGGCAGCACCATCCGGAACATGCCCGCCTCGTGCATTGCCTCGCGCACATCGGGCGGGAGATCCTTGGCTTGCTCGATGCGTGACGCGGCAGCGTCCAGCAGTGGCCGTAAACTGCGCGCGCGCTCTATCCATGCCTGCGGGTGGGTTTCCATTTTCATGTCATTAGCCTAGCGGTTCGGGTCCGGCGTCGCTGCTCAATAATTAGATTCGGGCATAGACTAAACAAATCTATCGGCGCCTGGTGAATCGCTCAGGCACGACGACCGGCAGCGCGAGCAGCCGGAACGAGTGGGTCTTGCCATGGCCGTCCAGGTTCAGGCTGCCGTTCACCCCGCCTTCCAGCACCTCGTCGATCACGAAATTGAAGCCATGCAGCAGCGGCAGGTCGTAGCGCCGCGCGCCGGTCGCACCGCGGTGGCGGAAAAGAGCGAGCACCTTTTCTGCCGTGACCTGCTCCGCGAGCAGCGGATACGCTTCGGCATCGTAGGGAAACAGGCTCAGGTTGATCCGGTTTCCCTTGTCCCCCGCCCGGCTGTGCGCAACTTCGTGCAACAGCACGGTGACGAGCACTTCCTTCATGCCATCTCCCGCGCGGTGCCGACGCGGACGCGAGCGTCGACGATGGACCGCGGCACCAGATAGGACTGCGTTCGAATGCGCCGGGTCGTGCGCCAGCGCGCACCACCGGTGCCGGCCGGGCCGTTGGTCAGCAACGCGAGCACCTCGCGCGCAGCCTGATCCACATCCTCCTCCCGGGCACCGCTCGCCGCGAGCCGGATGCGGACTTCGGCAGGCTCCGGACCCGCATAACCGCTGGAAAGCGTGCCGCGGTCGTCATCATGGACGCTCGCGACGCCGATCAAGTCGACTCGCGCGCGCACGTCGAGCTTTCTGATCCGCAGGCGCTGGCGCAGCACGTCGGCGATGCTGCGGGCGCGTGCGAGGCAGTTGGGACCGGCAACCGACACTTCGCCCTCGCCCAGCCAGCCTCCTTCGAAGCAAACCGTCGCCTTCAGGCGCTCCGGCGCAGGTTTTCCGCGTACGCCGAGCACTTCGACGCGGTCGCGGCCGATTTCGCGCACGCTGACGCCGGTGAAATCGAGCGTCACGTCCGGGGTGATGTATTGCGAGGGATCGTGAACTTCGTAGACCAGCTGTTCCTTGACGACCTGGCAGTTCACCAGCCCGCCGGTATTCTCGGCCTTGGTGATGACCAGCTGTCCCCGGGAACTCACTTCTGCGATCGGAAAGCCGAGGTTCGCCGGGTCGGGAATGTCCTTGTATCCCGGGTCGTAATAGACGCCGCCCGTGACCTGGCCGCCGCACTCGAGCAGATGGCCGGCAGCCGAGCCGACGGCGATGCGCGGCCAATCGTCCGCTGCCCAGCCGAAATGGTGGATCAGCGGCGCCAGCAACAGCGATGGATCGCCGCAGCGGCCGGTGATGACGACCTGGGCGCCTTCGCGCAACGCGGCGACCATCGGCTGCGCGTCGAGGTACACGTTGGCCGATACCAGCTCGCCGCTCGCTTCGAGCGCCACGTCGGCTTCGTAGACTTCGAGCGTGGAGAGATCGACGCGATCGCGCACATCGTCTCCGGTGACGACGCCGATCCTGATCGTCCCGAGCCCGAGGCGCTCGGCGAGCCGCGCCACGACTCGTCCAGCGCCTTGCGGATTCGCGGCGCCGAAGTTCCCTAGGATCCGTATGCCGTGGCGGATGCATTTCTCGAGCACGGGCTCGAGCAGCCGTTCCAGCATCGGCTCGTAGCCGCGCGCCGGGTCGCGCCGCTTCTCGAGCTGCGCGAGCGCCACGGTGCGCTCGCCAAGGCATTCGAAGAAGAGCGCCGCCGGGCCGCCGCGCTCGATCAGCGTGTCTACGACCGGACCCGGTGCGTCGACGCGATCGCCTGAGAAGCCGGCGCCGTTGCCAACGCGGAAGACGTCATCTTTGCCCATCGCGGGTCTCGTGCGGCCAATCTACACTTTGCCGATTGGGCGGGCGAAGGCTTTTTTGGATTACTCGATAACCAGAATGTATTAGAGCCGCAGACCAAGTCGGCTAGGCTGCCCGCAGGATGGAGGAGGACCGTGCGGTGTTTCCGGAAGCGCATCGTTAGCGAGACGAATGGAAGCGTTCGCCGAAACCGAGGCGCTCACTCCTCAACTGCTGCGGCGTGCGCTGGGCGCATTCGCAACCGGAGTGGCCGTGATCGGAGCGCGCGGTCCCGACGGCGTCCTGGTCGGCATGACCGCCAATTCGTTCACGTCGGTCTCGCTCAACCCGCCGCTGGTGCTGTTCTGCGCGGCGCGCTCGCTTTCGGCATTCGACGTCTACTGCAGCGCCTCGCATTTTTCCGCCAACGTCCTGCCGGTCCACGGCGAGGCGATGTCGGATCACTTTGCGCGGCCCGGTAGCGCCAAGTGGCGAACGGTTCCGCATGCGATTGGCGCGACCGGCGTTCCGCTGCTCGACTTCGCGATCGTCAGCTTCGAATGCCAGGTGGTCACTCGTCATGAAGCCGGCGATCACCTGATCGTGATGGGGCAGGCGGTTCGTCTCAGGATGTCCGATGGCGGCGAGCCGCTGGTCTTCTTTCGCAGCCGCTACCGCCAGCTGGATCTGACCACCATGCCGGTGGAGCCGCAGGCGGAGCTGCCGTTCCTGGTGTGGGGTTGAAAAAGCGTTCATGGATTGCTTCGAGTCTGCCCATTCGTAAACAAGGAGGAGTGATGCGCATCCCGCGGTCAATAAGGATTGTTCTTGCTGCCCTGGTGACATCGATCGGCGCAATCGCGCCCGTAGCCGCCCAGGAGAGCGTCAAGATCGGCGTACTGACGATCCGCAGCGGTCCAGCGTCGCCGGTCGGCGATGATCTCGTGGCGGGCATCGAGACGGCGGCACGGATGTACGGCCCGGTGCTCGGACGCCCGGTCGAGCTCGTCATCGAGGACAGCCTGTGGAACCCGCAGCAGGCGGTGTCGAAGGCGACGAAGCTGGTGCAACAGAACAAGGTCGCTGCCATCCTCGGCACCAGCACGATCGAGACGCTGGCGCTGTCGCCGATGGCCGATCGCCTCAACGTGCCGATCATCACCTCGAACTCGGGCGGATCCGCGATCACGCGGCAGAACTGCAGCAAGTGGATCTTCCGCACCAATCCCGACGATCACATGTCGCTCGCGGCGCTCAAGCACCTGATCGACCAGAATCCGAAGCTTAAGAATGCGAAGTGGTTCGTGATGGGGCATGACTACCCGTACGCGCGGATCGTCACCGGCTCGGTCAAGGGAGTCGCCGGGGCCAACTATGTCGGCGAGACGTATGCGCCGATGGATACCACCGACTGGGCGCCGTTCATCGCACGCGCGCGAGCCAGTGGCGCCACCGCGGTGATGATGGCGGTCACGCTCGGGACGCCGTTCCTGCAGTTCGCGCAGCAGGCGTACGACTTCGGGCTGATGAAGGATGTGGCGTTCGTCGCGCCGCTCGGGCTTCCCGACTGGCTGGTGGCCAAGCTCGGGCCTCTGTCGACCAACATCATCTCCGCCGGATCCTGGGGCGCCTGGCGCTACGAGGACCAGGAGCCTGTCACCAAGGCATTCAACGAGCAGTTCCACAAGATGCACGGCCGCGTCGCCGGAATGCAATCGGTCCAGGTTGGCAGCGCCGCGATGATGCTGTTTACCGCCATCACGAAGGCGGGCTCGACCGAGCCGGACGCCGTGGTACGTGCGCTGGAGACGGTCGACGTGCGCACGCCGATCGGGCCGCTCAAGTTCCAGCCGGGCGGGCGGCAGGCGCTCTCGCCTCTGTTCCTCGGTCCCTACGAGGAGGTCAAGCCTCCGAAGTACGGCGCGCAGTACGCGCAGCGGGTCGTGGAAGCATTTCCGGCGGCGAAATCGCTGCCGGAATCGGCCGAGCAAACGGGTTGCAAGCTCGCTAAGTAGCGGCGCTCGCCGTGGACCTTTTCCTCGTCAGCCTGCTGAACGGCGTGCTCTATGGCGCCTTTCTGCTGCTGACGAGCCTCGGCGTGAGCCTGGTCTTCGGACTGGGCCGCGTCGTGAACTTCGCCCACGGCGCGCTGTTTGCACTCGGCGGCTACGCACTCGTGGCCGTGATGAAGGCGGCCGGAGCGCCGTTCTGGCTGGCGCTGATCGTCGGGCCGCTGCTGGTGGTGCCGGTCGCCATCGTCATCGAGCGCGCGACGATCTATCCGATCCGCCACCGGCCCGAGATCTACACGCTGCTCGTCACGTTCGGGCTCACGTTCATCCTGGTCGGCGGCATCGAAATGATCTGGGGATCGGGGACGACGCTGGTCACGAGCCCACCTCTACTCTCCGGGAGCGTCGCTATCTTCGGCGCGCCCTATCCGATCTATCGCTTGTTTGCCGCCGGCGTTTCGTTGCTCGTCTCGGCGGGCGTGTTCGCGTTCATCCTGCTGACGCCGATCGGCCTGCAGATCCGGGCCGTTACGGATGACGCGGAGATGGCGGAAGCGCTCGGCGTGAAAACCCGCTGGCTGCTGACGATGGTGTTCGGCGCGGCCGCCGGCCTCGCGGGATTCGCCGGCGCGCTCGGTGCGCCGATCTTCGCGGTGAACCCCGAGATGGGATCGGGAATATTGATCGACTCTTTCCTGGCGGTCATTCTGGGCGGGCTCGGCAACCTGCCGGGCTCGGCGCTGGGCGCGCTGGTCGTGGCGCTGACGAAATCGGTGGGAGGCAGCTTCATTGCCGAGTGGTCGATCGCGCTGCTCTTCCTCGTGGTGGCGCTCGCTCTGATCTTCCGGCCGACCGGGCTCTTCGGGCGCGGGCGGGTCGCGTAACCATGGGAATAGGCAAGCCGGGCCACGCCTGGGCCCGTGTTTCGCTCGCGCTCGCCGCATTGCTTCTGATCGCGCTGCCGTTCGGCGGCGCGGCCCCGTTCACGATCACGCTTCTTACCGAAGCACTGATTTGCGCGATCTGGGCGATGAGCCTGGACATCCTCGTCGGCTACACGGGGCTGGTCACTTTCGGGCACGCAGCCGCGTTCGGTTTCGCGGCGTACGTCGCCGGCTATTTCGCGCGCGAAGCGAATCCCGACTTTCTGCTCGCGCTGCTGGCCGCCGAGATCGCGACCATTGCGGTTGCGGTGGTCATCGGGTTTGTTGCCACCCGGGTATCGGGCGTTGCGTTCGCCATCATTTCGTTATGCATCGCGCAGGTGCTGTTTCAGATTGCCGTGGGGTGGCGTTCGGTTACGAACGGGATGGACGGCATGGTCGGTATCCCGTTGCCGAAGATCCTCGGGTTGAAGATCGGCGTCGGAACCGACTTCTATCTGCTCACAGTCGCGTGCGTAATCATCGTCTACGTCGCCCTCGCGCGGCTCGTCGACTCGCCGTTCGGCCGTACCCTGCAGGCGATTCGCACGAACGAAGAGCGCGCCGCCTCGATCGGGATCAACGTCCGCCTGCACAAGTGGCTTGCTTTCGTCATTTCGTGGGCCATCTCCGGGGTTGCCGGCACGCTGATGGTTTTCCTCAAAGCCGGGACGACGCCGATGACCCTGCACTGGTCGGAATCCGGGAACGTGCTGATCATGGGGATCTTCGGCGGCATCGGCACGCTGCTCGGCCCGGCCGTCGGTGCCGTAGTGTTCGTGTTCCTGCGCGACGAATTCACCACGACCTTCAAGCAGGCATGGCAGCTCGCGTTCGGCCTCGTGTTCGTCATTGTGGTACTCGCATTTCCGACCGGACTTGCCGGCATCGCCGAGCGCCTGCTGAACCTGCTGCGGCGAGCGCCTTTCCCGGGCATATGGCGGGCGCGCTCGTAGTCAAGGGACTGTCGAAATCGTTCGGCGACTTCCGCGCCGTGCAGGGGCTTGCGTTCGAGCTTTCGCCGGGCCAATTGCACTCGCTGATCGGCCCGAACGGCGCAGGGAAGACCACGGCGTTCAATTGCGTCTCCGGGTTTCTGCAGCCCGACGCCGGCACGGTGACCCTGAACGGCAGCGATGTCACCGGCTGGGCGCCGCATCGCCTGGTCGCGGCGGGCCTCGCTCGCACGTTCCAGATCACGAAGGTCTTCGGCGAGCTCAGCGTGCTGGAGAACGTGGCATTGGCGACCCGCTCGCGGGACGGAAGAAACCTGCAGGCTTGGCGCCCGGCGCGCGCAGCGCGCGGCGCGGAGGCAAAGGCACAGGCGATCCTCGAGAACCTCGGGCTTGCCGAGCGCGCCCAGGCCAATGCCGAGCACCTCGCGCACGGCGAGAAACGGGTGCTGGAGATCGCGATCGGGCTCGCGCTCGAGCCCTCGGTGCTTCTGCTCGATGAGCCGACCGCCGGCATGTCGAGCGGCGAAACCGAGCGCATCGCGCGCCTGATCCGCGGCCTGACGACGCAGGCGAGCGTGCTGCTGGTCGAGCACGACATGGAGATCGTGCTGGGCATCTCGGATGTGATCACCGTGATGACGCAAGGCAGCGTCATCGCACACGGCACTCCGGCAGAGATCAGCCGCGATCCCCGCGTGCAGGAAGCGTATCTCGGCGCGGAGCAGCTATGATGCTTGCGGTAGGGGGCCTGCAGGCGCACTACGGCTCGGCGCACGTGCTGCACGGCGTTACGCTCGAGGTCAAGGCCGGCGAGATCGCCTGCCTCATCGGGCGCAATGGCGTGGGAAAGAGCACCACGCTGAAAAGCATCATGGGCGTCGTGCGGCCGACCGGCGGCACCGTCACCTTCAAGGACGAGCGAATCGACGGGCGGCCGCCGCACTGGATTGCGGAGCGCGGCCTGGCGTGGGTGCCCGAGGACCGCCGGGTGTTCCCGTCGCTGACCGTCGAGGAAAACGTGCGCGTCGCCGGCCAGGCGACCTCGCGCTACAGCCGCGAGAGCTTTGACCAGGCGATGAGCCTGTTCCCGGATCTTGCGGAAAGGCGCAAGCAGCGCGCGGGAAGCCTGAGCGGCGGCCAGCAGCAGATGCTTGCGATGGCGCGCGCAGTTGCCAGCCGCCCGGACCTGATCCTGCTCGATGAGCCGACCGAAGGCCTCTCGCCGTTGATGGTGCGCACCATCCGCGCCGGCATCCTGGAGAGCCGCGCGCGCGGAGCCTCGATCCTGCTGGTCGAGCAGAACCTGCCGCTCGCGCTCGGCGTCGGCGACGTATTCTTCGTCCTCAGCCGCGGTACCGTGGTGTACCGGGGCACGAGGGACGGGTTGAAAGCAGCACCCGAAGTGATCAACGAATTTCTCGGCGTCGGCAAGGCCCGGAGCCTGGCATGATCAACAACGCCGAGGACCCGGACGGCTACAAGATCGAGCTGATCGAAAGGTAAGGGACATCATGCCAAAGACCATTCTCATCACCGGCGCGGGAAGCGGCTTCGGCCGCGGTGCAGCGATTCAGCTCGCCGAGCGCGGCCACAAAGTGATCGCCGCCGTTCTCAACGAACAGCAGGCTGCGGAGCTCGCCAAGGCGGCGCCAAAGCTGACCGTCGCCAAGCTGGACATCACGAAGCCCGACGACCTGGCCCGGCTCGACCAGTGGGATCTCGACGTTTTCGTCGCGAACGCCGCCATCGGGCAGACCGGGCCGCTGTCGCTGATTCCGCTCGAGCGCTTGCGCGCAGTGTTCGAGGTGAACGTCTTCGCGACTTTCGCGAGCGTGCAGCGCGTCGCGCAGAAGATGCGCAAGAAGCGCGCGGGCCGGATTGTCATCATGTCATCCATCGGCGGTGTGCGCGCGGGCGTCGGCTCGGGTCCTTACACCATGACCAAGCACGCAATCCAGGCCTTCGGCACTGCGCTGCGCCAGGAGCTGAAGATGTTCGGTGTAGACGTATGCCTCATCAACCCGGGGCCGTACGCCACCGGCTTCAACGACCGCATGGCGAATGACCCGGGCGAGTGGTTCGACCGGAAGACCGCCGCGCCCGAGGACGTCGCGGTCATGGACTACCTCGTGCAGCGCATCACCGTCGGCCAGATGAACCCCGACGAAGTGGTCAAGCGCTACGTCGAGCTCGTCGAGGCCGAAACCACCGAGCTGGTGAACTTCGTGCCGCCCGACATCGTCGAGCGCATGAGCAAATCGATGCCTGCGCGATAAGAGCCCTTCCTGCCACCCTCACGCGATGTTTAGCAATCGCTCGGGGTTATCGACGAGGACCTTGTGGCGCAACGTTTCGTCAGGGACCAGGCGCGCCAGTGCGTCGACGAGAGCGCCATCGTCGGGAACCCGCGCGCGATCGAAGACGCCGGTGTGCGGCCAGTCGGTACCCCACAGGAGGCGTTCGGGAGCGATTCTCAGGAGGTCGTGAGCGAACGGAACGACGTCGTCGTAGCTGCCGGGCTGGCGGGTCAGCCTGTCAGCGCCGCTCAGCTTGATCCATACGTTGTCGCGGCGCGCGAGAGCCAGCAGCACGCGGAAAGGCTCCTGGTCGACACCCAACGATGGGTCGATGCGCCCGATGTGATCGATAACTACAGTGGCCGGGATCGAAGCGAGCCAGTTGCGCAGGCCTGGCAGCGCCGAGCCGTCGAAATGCAATTCGACGAACCAGCCGAGTCCTCGAATGCAGCGAAGTACGTGATCGAAAACACTTCGGTCCAGCTCGCCACCATGCTGCGGGTTGAAGGCGAAGCGCACGCCGCGGGCGCCCGTGGCGTGCAGCGCCTCGCAACCTTGAGGCGTCGCGGCCGCGTCAAGCCGGACGACCGCAAGATATCGGCCGCCTGAGCGCGCGACTGCATCCAGATCGACCGAGTTGTCGAAGCCGTGCGTGTTCGCGTGCACGACCCAGCCACGGGAAATGCCGAGCGCGTCATGCAACGCGAGCGCGTTTGCAAGCGGAGCGTCGGGTGGCGTGTATTTGCGCTTCGGCGAGTACGGGAAACGCGCCTGCGGGCCGAGCACGTGAAAATGAGTATCCCAGGCGCCTTCCGGCACGCGGATGCGCGGCCTCGACGGTCGCGGCAGCGGCCCGAGGCAATCGCGAATCACGCGCTCACACCGAGAATACCGGCGTCTTGAGGTCGCTCAGCGCCTCGCGCGCCCACTCCTCCGCCTTCACCCCGCGGTCGAGCAGCACGGATGCGGCGCGCACCCGCTGGACGGACGGATCGAGCGCCGGCGGCTCGATGCCCTGCTCCAGCTCGCGCGCGACGCGCGCCAGCATTCGCCGCGCCATCGCGATCGGCTTGTCGGTGCTGACGAGATGCTCCTTCGAGTAGTCCTGGATCGGGCCCATGCTTTCCTGCAGCGATGCATCCTGAATCGAGAACCCCTCGACGCCGCTGAAGCTCTGTTTCTCTTTCTGCGCGCGCCGATCGATCAGCCAGTCGTTGCCCGGATTGGCGAGCGGGACGAACGTGCCGGGCCTGTATTTCACGTGGATGCCCATGCCCTCCTTCATCGCCGACAGCTCTTCCTCGGGCAGCGGACGGTCGGGCAGGAAGTTGACGCTCCACGCCCAGCAGCTCTCGTCGTCGATCGGGATCCACATGTGTCCGCCGAGCGCGTGCGGGCCAAACGGCGGAATCAGCGTGAACCACGGGAAGATCCACTGCGTGATGCGCCAGTAGTGCGAGTTCTCCTCGCCCTGGCGCCGGCCGAAGATCGTCAGGCCGTGCGCCGACTCCTCGAGGTCGAATACCGCGTTGCGATCCGCCTTGATGTACTTGTTGGCCTTCGCGTGCTTGTGCATCGGGTCCCGGTCGAGCTCGAAGCGATGCACCCACGACGCGTGGGTCGTGTCGATTCCGCCCTCCATCGCCTGCAGCCACCCGGTCGATTGGTAGCGCTTGCTGACGTACCGATGGGTCGGCGGCAGCAGGCTCCACTCGAGTTCCGGCGGCGCCGGCTGCTTCTCCGGCGGCCCCATGTACGCCCAGAGGATGTCGCCGCGCTCGATGCACGGATACGCTTTGAGCTTCATCTTGCAGGCGAGCTGCGGCACCGACGGCAGCTCGATGCATTGCCCGGTCACGTCGTATTTCCAGCCGTGGTACGAGCAGCGAATGCCGCCCTCCTCGTTGCGCCCGAGGAACAGCGACGCGCCGCGATGCGCGCAGAACTCGTCGATCAGGCCTGGCCGGCCTTGCGTGTCGCGGAACGCGAGCAGCCGCTCGCCGAGGATCTTCACCCGTACCGGCGGGCAATCCGGTTCGGCGATTTCCGACAGCAGCATCACCGGCACCCAGTAGCGCCGCATCAGCTTGCCCATCGGCGCTTGCGGCCCCGTGCGCACGAGAAGCTCTGCGGTTTCCTGGTCCATGCGTGCGCCTCCGGACGGCTCGTCAGCCGTCGACGAAAAACGGCGTCTCGCCCTGCCCGCGCAGCACGATGTCGAACCGATAGCGCGCACCTTCCGCGCTCGAGCCGTCGGCGCGGGCGATCAGCGACGCGCGTGCATCGAGATCTTCGATCCCGTTCAGGATCGGGTCGATATCGTTGAGCGATTCCCCCGGAAAATAGAGCTGGGTGATCAGGCGCTGCATCAGGCCTGCGGCGAAAATGGAGTAGTGAATGTGCGGCGGACGCATCCAGTGGTCATATCCAGGATTCGGATAGGCACCGGGCTTGATGGAGCGGAACTGGTAGCGACCTTCCGCGTCGGTCAGCATGCGGCCCCAACCCTTGAAGTTGGGATCGAGCGGCGCATCCGTGATGTCGTCCGGGTGCTCGTACTTG
>Ga0070698_100006359_pt1 | contig 12829 bp, 10 predicted proteins | sample KBSK1502metaG_FD_65477 | JGI IMG/M metagenome (GOLD analysis project Ga0070698, IMG submission 65477) | Corn, switchgrass and miscanthus rhizosphere microbial communities from Kellogg Biological Station, Michigan, USA - KBS K1-50-2 metaG | ecosystem: Host-associated > Plants > Roots >... | reverse complement strand
TCGAAAGGCCATTCCCGTTCACGAAGGCCTTCTACTCGAACACCGAAGTCCCAGACCTACCCGGGTGAGAGGTTCACCTGGGGATGCGGTCGAGGAAGCCGGGGACGGCCTGGATCCGGCGCGACAGCGGGACAGATTGCTGGCGGTGGCGGCGACCAGGCTGCACGGATCGGCCCTGGCGAGCCGCACGAGCTGGAGATATGCCGCGCGCCCAGTGCACGCGAAAGTGGTGCTCCAGTCGTGCCCGCGGCTCACCGGCACGCCGATTCGTGCCTCGCGCGGAGCGGGGACACCCTGCCCGTCGGCTCGTTTTCAGGGGCCGACGGGCAGGGCTTCGCCCGGCGGCTGGTGCTCCTCGTGGAGACCCAGCCGGCTGTGGAGCCGCATTAGCGGCGCCGGCAGCCACCACACGTGCCTGCCGGCCAGCCGAAGGACAGCGGGGAGGAGCAGGCAGCGCACGAGCAGTGAGTCGGCGAGGACGGCGAGCGCGGTGCCGACACCGAGGATCTTCAGCACGATGATGTTCGAGGTCCCGAACGCGCCGATCGAGACAGCGAAGAGGATGGCGGCCGAGGTGACGATCCGGCCGACGACGGCAACGCCGCCGCTGATCGCCTCGTCGTCGGTGGCGCCCCGCAGCCGTGCCTCCCGTACGCGGCTGAGCAGAAACACCCCGTAGTCGGTCGAGATCGCGAACACGAGCGCCGCGAGGACCAGCGGAATCGTGAGGTCGAGCGCGCCCTGGCTGGTGTAGCTGAGAAACCGTTCGAAACGTCCATCCTGGAAGATCAGGATCAGGGCCCCAAAGGCCGCGGCCAGGGTCAGGGCGTTCATCGCCAGCGCAAGCAGCGGGGCGACGACCGAACCGGAGAGCAGGAACAGGATGACCAGTGTCGCAATGCCGAGCAGCACCACGGCGAGCGGCAGGTGCGAGCCGATCGCGCGGCGCTCGTCCCGGAAGGCCGCCGCGTCGCCGCCGACGAACACCGGGTACCCGGCCTTGATCGTGCCCAGCTCACTGACCAGGTGCTGCGTCGCGTCGCTGTACGGCGGCTGCGCGGAGACGAGGTTGATCTCCCAGGTGCCGGCGCGCAGCGGTCGTGGCGGCGCGGCGGCGAGAACGCCGGGCATATGGCGTGCCCGGTCGGCGACAGCAGCGGCGGCGGCGGCGCCGGCGCCATTCGCCGGCGTCCTGAGGGCGAGGTACAACGGTGTTCCGCCGTTCGGCACGAATTCGGTCGAGTGATTGATCACCTGGTCGGCTCTGAACGCCTGCGCCGAGGTCGGCAGGCTGGCCGCGTCCACCGTTGTCCACCGGATTCGCGTGATCGGCATGGCGAGGACGATCAGGAGGGCTACGACAAGCAGCGAGACCGGAACGGGGTGGCGGGTGGTGAGGCGGCCGAGACCGAGCCAGACCCGCGACGGCTGTGCGATCCGCTTGGGGTCACGCCAGCGCGGGAGCGTGAGCGCGTCCACCCGGGGCCCGAGCAGCCGCAAGATGGTCGGGAGCAGGATGAGGGCCGTGAGCATCGCGACCGTGGAGGCAACCAGCCCGCCGTATCCCATCGAGCGCAGGAACCGGAGCGGGAACACCAGGAGCGACGTGAGGGCCGCGGCGACCGTGAGCGCGCTGAAGAAGATCGTGTGACCCGCCTGGGTGAGGGCGCGGCGCAGCGCGAGCTGGAGATCGTCGGTGTTCGCCCGCTCTTCGCGGTAGCGCGAGAGCAGCAGCAGGCTCCAGTCGATCGAGAGCCCGAGCGAAAGCCCGGTGACGAGGTTAAGTGCGTAGATGGACAGCGAGGTGACCTGGGCTATCTCGCGCAGGAGGAAGAAGCTGACGAGGACGGTGACGCCACCGGCGATTGGCGCGAGCAGGCTCGCCACGAACCCGCGGAAGAGGAAGAACGACAGCAGCACGATGAGCGGGATGGCGAGAAGCTCCGCCTTGCGGAGATCGTTATCAATCGTCTTCGAGATCTCGTAGTTCGCCACCGGGCTGCCGCCCAGGGTGACCCGCGAGTCGCCCGCGAAGGCGTCGATGAGTCGGCTTCCGGCCTCTTCCTGCAGCTTGTCATCCAGCGGCCGGAGCGCGGCGATGACATAGACGGAGTGCCGGTCCCGGCTGATCATGGCCGGGTTGTGGGCGGTGCGCGCATCAAGGACGGCGACGACCGCCGGGTCGCGATGCAGTATCGACTCGACGGCGGCCACCTTGCTCCGCGAACTCGGAGTGTCCACCGGATCGCTGAGCCGCACAAGCGCGAGGACGCTGCTCGCGGGATCAGTGCCGGATGCCCGCTCGATGATCTCGCGCGCCTTGGCGCTTCCGGAGTTGGCGACGTCGAAGCCACGCGGCTTGAGATACTCCCGGACGTGAACGCCGAGCGCCGCCGCGACCGCAGTGACCACCAGCGCGACGACCAGTACCCGCCAGGGGCGACGGTTGATCAGACCAGCGAGCGCAGAGAACATGACTCCTCAATTTCGACAGCCACCCGCCGGCGGAATGCCGGGAGTGCGGTAGGCCCCCGAAGGCTCGCGGTGGAACCTTGGGGAGAATCCGTCACGCATAGGTAGCCGGGTCCGACAGTGGTCCGGAGAATCTCTGCGATTACCACGCACCTAAGCCGGATAACGATCCCAGATCCCAGATCCCAGATCAGCGTGGCATGACCGCGAAGAACGAACAAGGCAGTTCACCCGGCAGGAAGAACTGCCGGTATAGCGGCGCGTTACCGTTGGCCGTTCCGTGCACGCCGATGTCTGACTTCCAAGGGCGGCCAATGTTTATCGTTGGCGGCCGTCGCCGCTCTCGCCACAATCCACCACTACCCCCTGGCTGAACGCAGACAGAAATTCGGCGGTTTCTCAAGCGCTCATCGCCCAGGGCAGCGGCGGGATCCCCTACGGAGCCGGGAATTGGGTGCGGACGAACGCGTCGAAAGCTGGCCCCGGCAGCCACCGGCGGAGCAGGAACAGGCCCCGGGCAAGCGTCCCGACCGGGTAGTGGGCGTGGGGGTGGCGGCTGGTGGCAGCGCGGGTGATGACCGCGGCGACCTGGTCGGCGCTGACGGCAAAGCGCCCGGCGATGTTGTGCGGCGGCCCAGCATAGGTTCGCGCGCGCCAGTCTTCGAGGCTGCGCCGGAAATTGCTGTAAGGGCCAGCCGTGTCGCCGGCTGGCCAGGAGGTGTTCGCGTTGAGGCGGGTGCGAGTGGCGGTGGGCTCGATGAGGATCACCTGGATGCCGAAGGGGGCGAGTTCAAGCCGGAGCGATTCGGAGATTGCGTCGACGGCGTGCTTGCTCGCGGCGTAGTAGGCGTTGCCCGGGACGGCGAACCGTCCGAATACCGAGGACAGGTTGATGATCCGGCCGCCGCCTGCTTCTCGCATGCACGGGATGGCCAGCTGGGTGAGCCGGGCCAGCCCGAACACGTTGGTATCGAACAGGCGGTGCGCCTCGGCCAGCGGCACCTCCTCCACAGGCCCGGCGAGCTCGAAGCCGGCATTGTTGACCAGAATTCCGAGCGCCCCGTGCTCAGCGGTGATCCGGGCGATGACGTCCCGCATCGACCGCTCATCGGTGACATCCAGCCGCACTGTCGTGATGCCGGCCGCGGTCAGGTCCTCCAGCGCCTCCGGCCGACGCGCCGACGCGTAGACGTCGAAGCCCGCGGAGGACAGGCGCAGCGCAGCCGCATGCCCGATCCCCGAGGAGCAGCCGGTGATCAGGGCCGCGGCAGACCTCGCTGTAGCTGCCTGGCTGGCCCCGCGGCGCCTGGCCGCGCGGCGGGCTGGCGCGATCTCGCCACCGGCCGGGCCCGACCCCGTCCTGCCCCGCGCGTCACCGGCCCGGTAGGTGGACTTCTTGTTAGTCATTGACGTGCTACCTCCATGCTGGGCGGGCCTGCGGTCTTGCTGGTGGGTTCGCTGCGGCCACCGGCGGGCACACGGCATCCGGCTTGAGCCGGCGGAGAGTACGTGGCTCTGGTCGCTTGCAGCAACGGCGATGGCCGCAGTGACCAGCGCCCGCACGCTCCCAGCCCCGCCTCAGCACGGTCACAGCGTGCGCCCGGCACGGGGTGGCCCCAGCCGACGCCGGCCGCCATGGGTGGCTACCCGGCTGGCCAGGCCAAGCGCTGAGGCGCGGGGAACCGGAACGACACGAGGAACTGTTTGTGCATCTCTCAACGGTGTTCGGTGGCCAAATGGGCTTGAACGATACACCCGCGCCACCGGCCTGGAATCCGTCATGCTTCAGTAAACAAACACATTTCCTGCGGTGATCACCCGCACACCGGGCCAGCCCGCATGCGCGCGCGAGAACAACCTGATCGAAGCAGACCACGGGCGGGTCAAGCCCTGTGCGTGCGAGAATTCCGTCCATGGCTCTGACCAGCAGGATTGCTCTCCCGGCCGTCCGGCCGTGATGATCACCGATCATGTGCCTGCGGGTTGCCTTCCTCCTGATCACGCGGCTGGCTTCATGGCTGCGCCTGTCCCAGCGTGAGGAGACGTGGAAGACCGCCGAGATCTTGATCCTGCGCCACCGCAAGCGAGGCACCAGCCGGTACTACGCCTGCACCTATCCGTCCCGCAAAGCCATCAAGGCTGTGACGGTCAAGGTGAAGGCCATCTGCCGGCGCAACGCCAGCCAGCCGCTCCAGATCCTCATCCGCCAGCTCAACCCGGAGAAGCGAGGCTGGTGCGCCTACTTCCGGCCCGGCGTGCCCGCCGCTACCTTCGCTGACCTGGCCCGCGGTCTCAAACCCCGGATTGAAAGCGGGCCTGCCTCCGACTTGGGGCCCAGGTGCGCGGCTTTGCGCAACTGGGCCGTAGTAGTAGTGCACCTAGGAAGGGCAGCCCGGGGCTACGTCCAGGTGTCTTGGGTTAGGCCCCAGTGATTAAGGATATCTGTGGCCTCGACCCATCCGATGTCAGTGCTCCCGGCGAGAACTCCCCCGTACGCATTGAGATAGCATGTATGTGATCCTGGTTCTGTAACGCCTACGTCTACGATTCCGCGAAGCTGCCGCTTGCCGTCGGGGTTCAAAGAGAACACCGTTGCGCCGCTGTCGCCTGGGTAGCCGACGCACCTATTGTCTCCTTGCCTCCTACCGATAACGCCGCGGACCGTCCCTTCTCCACCGTTCCAAGTTGTATCCTGGTTAATGACCATGATATTGCTTGGCGTCCATCCCGCGTAATACGAGGACGTCACCCCGTTCTGGTAAACATAGTCACCGTAATAGGAGTAGGCGTGACCGTCGCTGAGCGGGTAGTACCGGCTGGTGCTCGGGGTAGTCCCTTCACCTTCGTCGTTGTAGAACGTATGGCCGAGGCCCTGGTAGATGAGATCGGAGTCGAAGTAGGTGTAGGGGCCGCGGAATACGTAGCCAATCCAGGTGTGACTGTGATACGTCTCCACATCCTCATTATTCGGGTAGCAGTGACCGGCCGTGATCAGAAAGTCGTTGCCTGCCGAGTCATGCGCTGCGAATCCGGCGGTGCAGGTCCCCGTGTTTTCCTGCCCATACAACTGGTCGCCGCCGATCTGGCCGCTCGTGTCGTCGTATTTGTTGTACAACGGCCTGGCTGGATGGTTCGCATGGTGGAACGACAGCTTTATGGCCGAGGTGGCAGGTTTCGGGGACGCCGCGAGCCGCTGCAGGCTCTTGGCGACCCGGCCGGCGTCTTGCCGGGCGGCCTTGACATTGGATACACCGATGACAATGCCGGTACCCTCGTGGGAAACACTGGTCATCCAGATCCGGTAAGGGAGCTTGTGCGCCTGCGACTCCGCCCACAGGTAGGCTGTGGCCGCGTCCAGCGCCTTCTTGGTGAAGGCGCCGTGGTGAATCCGCACGCGGCCCATATCCGCTTTTCTGTCGAGTTTATGGGCCGCCGCAAGGAGCCAGCTGGCCTTGCTCGTATCGGTCAGATATACATCGACCGTGCCATCGGGGCCGTTCAACGCCAGGCCGCTGTAGATGTCGGCGGCGCGCGTCCGCCCTACCTGGTCCACGGCGTTGGCGACCCGCCTCAGCGGAGTGAACAGGGCATCGACCCGACGAGGGCTCATCCTGGTGATCATCGCGTTGGTGAGCTTGGGGTGCGGCTTGGCAAATCCGCTGACGTGCGAACTAACCTGGTGGCTTTCGGAATAGGCCGGAACGGCCAATGAAAGTCCCATGATAGCCGCCACGGGGATGGCGAGGATGAACCGCGTTAGGTGTCGCATAGACCCTCCACCGAAGTCTGGGCAGGTTGCGCCGTTGACATACCAGGATGAACAACCCGAAGTTATCCGGCCGAGTATCGCTTTACCAGGCAGATCCCTGGCAGTTTGGCGGCATTCATCGGCAGTGGCAGTTTGGCGGCATTCATCGGCAGTTTTGCCACAACCCGAAACGATCCTGTGCCGCTCGGAAACTCGATCGTATCGTTGACCTGCTGTTTCGCCTGCGCAACTGGCGCGGTGGTGGTTGGCTGATCAAGTGTTGCTCAAGATCGTCAATCTGCTCATGCGCTGGTTATTCAGCCTGATCATTTTGATGTCCAGCGGGGACCGGGCGAAAGACGCCGAGTTGCTGGTGCTCCGGCATGAGAATGCGGTGCAGCGCCGGCATGCCGGCCGGGTGCGGTATGACCCAGCCGACCGGGCCTGGTTCGCCGTGCTCACGCGGTTCATCCCGCGGCGGCGCTGGGCGCACGTCTTTCCCGTGACGCCAGCGACGCTGCTGGCCTGGCACCGCAGGATCGCCGCACGTAAATACGACACCAGCAAACGTCGCCGGCCCGGCCGCCCGGCGACGGTCCAGAGCATCGCCCGGTTAACTGTCCGCCTGGCCTACGAGAACCCGCTCTGGGGTTACCGGCGTATCCACGGCGAGCTGACCAAGCTGGATGTCACGATCGCGGCGTCCACCGTCTATGAGATCCTGCGCGCCGCCGGCACCGGCCCAGCACCACGCCGGAACGGCCCGACCTGGCGGCAATTCCTGCACGCGCAAGCCTCCGGGATCCTGGCGGTCGACTTCCTGCATGTTGACACAGTGGCGCTGACTAGGCTGTATGTCCTGGTGTTCATCGAGCACGGCACGCGCCGGATGCACCTCGGCGGCATCACCGCCCACCCAACTGGCGCGTGGACGGTGCAGCAGGCCCGCAACCTCGCCCTCGACCTCGGCGAGCGATTCACCGACTTCCGGTTCCTGATCCGCGACCGCGGATCAAACTTCACCGATTCCTTCGACGCCGTCTTCCAGGCCACCAGCACCACGATCCTGCGCACGGCCGTGCAAGCGCCGCGGATGAACGCGATCTGTGAGCGCCTCGCCGGCACCCTGCGCCGGGAACTCCTGGACCGGACCCTCATCCTGAACCAGGCGCACCTGCGCGCCATCCTGTCCGAGTACCAGGAGCACTACAACACCGCCCGCCCACATCAGGGCATCGACCAGCGCGTCCCGGCACTGGCCCCCGCTCCCCGCCTCACCGATGCAGACCCCGGCACGTACCAGATCCGCCGAAAACCGGTCCTGAACGGCCTGATCAACGAGTACGAGCGAGCCGCCTGAAAACCGGGAAGGCCCAGGTCAAAGCCAGAATCCTATTTTCGAGCGGCACAAGGTCCACCCACCGCACCCAGGGCCAGGCGAAGCGCACCCTGTGTGAGCAACGAGGCCTCGCCAGAGCGCGCGCCGAGCCGCCGATATGGGCGCCAGTCCTGGTCTGCCGCTCAGTCAGTTGTGGCATGCTCGAACGGACATTCTGTGCTTCATTCATAGGGCGTTCTCTGGTCGTCGTATGCTGGCGCCCTTGGTCCCGGGTCGGCTTCCTGGGCATGGTGAGGCGGAGATCGCCGTAGGTGGCGCCGGTCCCCGCAGATGGGCACCGGGTGACCCGCGGCACCGAAAGCGCTGTGGCGGCTCCTCGGCGGGATTGTGCGCGCTGATGCGAAGGCCGGCCGCAGTAGCTGGGCGCAGGCGGGACAGCGAGCGTGGCCGAGCTATGACGTGAGAACATTTTCCGCACCGGGGGCCGTCAGGAGCCGTAGCCCTGGGAGAGATCGGGCGAGTTCCGTGCCGCCATTGGCGGCTCTTGGTGTGCGTTGCTGCAATTGTGATCGCTGCGCGGCTCAGCTCCTTGGGATCGCCTGGGGGGAGTATCATCATGGGTGGCGGTTCCGGGCGCCTCCAGGTCCGCGGGAAGGGCTGCAAGCTCACCGGTTTCTTGGGCAAGATCAAACGGTTAGTCTTTCCTGCCCGGTGTAGCGGACCTGCGGGCGTGAGGGAAGGGCTGCCATGCCTAGTGGGCTACGTCCACTGCCGTATCGGGCCAGCCTGCGGTACCTGAAGCTCGAGGCGAAACGCCGCCTGGCCGCTGGCGAATTCCCGTCCCTGCACGACGCGCAGGCGGCCATCGCACGAGAGCACGGCCTGCCGAACTGGGCCGCTCTCAAGCAGCTTTGCAGCCGGCCCCCGCAGGACGGTTACGCGCTGCCGCAGTTGAGGTGGGTGATCGCCCGTTTCAGGGATGCCGGTGCGCCGGGCTGGACAGCCCCCGATGATGAGGAGCTGCGACAGCATTTCGGCGAGCGTTTCCTGACCGAGCTTCCGGCCAGTGACCTGATCGCGGTGATCACCAGCGTGGCCGCAGACCTGCGCGAGGACCTCGTCGTCATCGGCCAGGCCCTGCTGTCCGCCCGCGTTCAGATCGCCGGCCTGGAGGTCTTCGCGTCGGTGGAGGCTGACCCACCGCACCGGCTCACCGGGCTGCAGGCATTCCCCACCGGCCGGCGGATCACCGACAGCCGGGTGGCGGCACCGCCGACACGCACACTCGGCGATGTCCCGGCTGAGATGGCCGGGATAGCGGGCGAGGTGGCCGCGGAGTTGGGCCTGGCCGGCCTGGTCCTGGCCGGGGGCGGCCCGGATACCCCGGCGTGGGTGGCTGCGAAGGGCTGGGCGGACCTGGACCGCGCCGAGGTCCTGGACACCGGTCACCGGTTCCCGGCACCCGGCGTCACCGCGCTGGTCACCGCCACCGCCGTGCTGCGGCTGGTCGCCAGCGGCCGGCTCGGTCTCGATACCTGCGCCAACGACCATCTGCGCACGGTGCGCCTGGCTGATGACACCATCACCATCCGGGAACTGCTCAGCCACACCGCCGGGGCCGACAGCCCCAGCCCGGCCCGGCTACTCGCCGACGCCGTCCCCGACCTGGTGACGCTCACCGGCCCGGTCATCGGCTGCGGCGGACCGCGCGGGGTACTGCGGCCCAGCAACGGCGGCTACGCGGTGCTCGGGCAGCTGATCGCCGATGTCACCGAATCACCCTACGCCGACGCGGTCACCCGCCTCGTGCTGCAGCCCCTGGGGATGAGCGGCTCGTCGTTTCCCGCCCGCACGGCCGACCTCGGCCCCGCCGCGGTCACCGGCTACAACCTGACACCCGAGGGCGCATTCGCGCCGGTCCCGGACATGATCGCCACCATCTCCGCCGCCGGAGGGCTGTGGGCAACGGCGGCCGACCTCGTGCGCCTGGGGACCGGGTGGTCAGCGCTGCTCCCCGCCAAGCTCGCGGACGAGGCGCTCACGCCGCAGACCGCGCCGGGGCCCGGCCGACGCCGGATGGGCCTCGGCTGGCTCCTCAGCCCCCGCGGCGACGTCGCCATGCACGCCGGGGCCGGCCCGGGGGCCAGCGCGTTCCTGCTCGTCCGCATCCGCGACAACCATGTTCACCTGACCATGACGAACAGGTTTATATCGCTCGAACCCATCTACGCCCGCGTGCTGCGTTCCTGGACGAACCCGGTGCATTGAAGAGAAGAGGAAGCACATGTACCAGCCGCCCCCCGGCACCGCCTGGATGCCTGCCAATTTTGAGCTTGGCTGGCTCGGTGTCGTCCATCGGCGCGCCGGTGAGCCCCGGCGCCCGTGGTGAAGATTCCCATGACCTGCGAGTCCGGAGAGCCAGCGGTGCTCGTGCCGGTCAGCGCCGGCGGCTCGCTCACCGGCCTCCAGGCGGCTGCCAGCGCGGCCCGGCCCGATGCGCCAACCGTTATGGAGGGGGTTCACCAAGACGAGTGGATCGCCGGGTGCGCCGGCGCCAGAGCGGTCGCCGCGGGGTTCTCGCTGCCGAGGCGAGCCCGATGAACCCGGCGTTTTTCCCCCCGCTCTTTCTCATCCTCGCGATCGGCTTCGATGCCTTCTGCCTGGTCGACCTGGCCCGGGCCGGCGAGGTGCGCTACCTGCCAAAGCTGTGGTGGGGGTTCATAATCTGCATTCTCACCCCGGGGGGCGGCATCGCCTACCTGATCGCTGGCAGGGTCCGATGAGCGCGGGGTCCGCAGCCGGGCGCATGAGGGCCACCCCGCAGCCCGGCATCGGCGGCTGCGCCCTGCCCGGGCCGCTGATCGCCGAGGTGACCGGATCGCGGTACGCCGCCGCGGTCACCCGCCTCGTGCTCGAGCGCCTCGGGATGAGCGGCTCGTCGTTCTCGCCCCGCCTGGCTAACCTCCGCTCCGCTGTGGTTACCGGCTACAGCCTGACATCCAAGGGCACCTTCGTGCGATATCCGGCCAGGGTTTACACCATGCCCGCCGGTGGGCCATGGCTCTTCCTAGCGCGGGCACGCAGGAGCTGGGCGCGGATCAGCGGAACGGTGCTGTTTTGCATCGCCACTGTGGCCGGGCTCGGCACCCTCCTCGCACCTGAGGCCGTCGTGACCAAGGTCTTCCGGGCGGTGTTCTGGCTGATCGGGCTGGGTGCGGTCGTGCTGCTGTGGCGCCGCAGCGCCACCGCCTTCGGCAAGGGAGCCCGGCCATGATCGAGGTGGAGCAGTTGTCCAAGCGGTTCGGCCCCGTCACCGCGGTGGACGGCCTGAGCTTCACGGTCCGCTCCGGGCACGTGACCGGTTTTCTCGGGCCGAACGGGGCCGGCAAGACCACCACGATGCGGGTCATCCTGGGCCTGGACGCCCCCACATCGGGCACGGCCCTTGTCGGTGGCCGCCGGTACCAGCAGATCATCCGCCCGCTGCATGAGGTTGGCTCGCTGCTGGACGCCACCGCCCTGCACGGCGGGCGGACCGCCTGGTTCCACCTGCTGTCGATCGCCCAAAGCAACGGGATCGGGCGCCGCCGGGTCACGCAGGTGTTGCAGCTGACCGGGCTGGACGCGGTCGCGCGCAGGCGCATCAAGGGCTTCTCGCTCGGCATGAAGCAGCGGCTCGGCATCGCCGCGGCGCTGCTCGGCGACCCCCCGGTGCTGATGTTCGACGAGCCAGTCAACGGCCTGGACGCCGAAGGCGTCCAGGCGATCCGCCAGCTGTTCAAGTCCCTGGCCGCCGAGGGCCGCACCGTGTTCGTCTCCAGCCACCTGATGAGCGAGATGGCACAGACCGCCGACCACCTGATCGTCATCGGGCGCGGCAGGCTGCTCGCCGACACGCCCACCGGCCGGTTCACCGAGTCCAGTGCCCGCGCCGACGTGCTGCTGCGATCGCCACGGGCCGGCGAGTTCGCCCGGTTGCTGGCCGCCCACGGCGCCGCTGTCAGGGCCGAGGGCGATGGCGGGCTGGCGGTGACCGGCATGGACGCGCCCGCCATCGCGGACCTGGCCGCCCGGCACGGCATCGCCGTGCACGAACTCGTGCCGCGGCCCGCCTCCCTCGAGCAGGCCTACCTGGACCTCACCGGCGACAGCACCGACTACCGCGCCGGGAAACCGGCGAGAGAAGGAACACCGGGCCAATGACCGAACCGCAGACCCGGGCCCCCCGCGCGGCCGTGCCATCACTTCCCGCACGCGCCCGCGACGTGCTCACCTTCGAGTGGACCAAGCTTCGCTCGGTTCGCTCGACGCACTGGTCGCTGCTCATCGCAGCCATATTCGCCATCGGGTACAGCGCCGTCGCCGCTGTGGTCTACACAACCACACCGCGCCCCACGGGAGCGGCCGCAGCGACGGTTAACCCGCTACTGGTGAGCTTCGCCGGCTTGCTGTACGCCGTGCTCGCCGTCGGCGTCCTGGGCGTGCTCTCATTCAGTTCGGAGTACGCCACCGGGCTGATCCGCACCACCTTCGCGGCGGTGCCCCGGCGCCTGGCGGTGCTCGCCGCCAAGGCAGCCGTCACGGGGACGGTCGCGCTCACCGCCGGCGAACTGCTCTCGTTCGCCTCGTTCTTCCTCGCACAGGCGATCCTGTCCGGCCACCGCCTCGGCATATCCCTGTCCCGCCCCGGCGTGCCCGGGGCCGTGCTCGCCGCGGGCTTCCTGCTGTTCGTCTGCGCGATGGTGGGCCTCGGGCTTGGCACGATCATCCGGCATACTGCAGGAGCGGTGGCGGCGCTGTTCGGGCTGATCTACCTCCCGGCGATCCTGTACATCTCCCTGCCACCGCCGTGGAACGCCAGAATCGGCAGGTTCACGCTCACCATCTCCGGCACCCAGGTGATCGCTCTCCACCCCCACAACGGCTTGTTCTCCCCGGCGGTATCCATGCTGGTCATCATCACCTGGACAGCAGCCACACTGCTGGCCGCCGCCCTCCTCATCACCCGCCGCGACGCGTGACACCCGCCGCCACGCGGCGACAAACCGAGTGGGCTGGTTGCATGACGGGCCAACGCCGCGCAGAACCGGGTGATCTGCATCTCGCTCGTTCCTCCGGCCATGCAAAATCGCGCCGCTCGTAATCGGCATCGTTCTGGATCCATGGTCGTGCTTTCAGTCTTTGTGCGTGCGGTTCCCCTGCGTGGCCGGCGCTGCCCTGCCGGCACTCGCTGATCGTCGCCGGCTAAACGGCGAGAGTGGGTCTTGGGA
>Ga0070698_100006358_pt1 | contig 12830 bp, 8 predicted proteins | sample KBSK1502metaG_FD_65477 | JGI IMG/M metagenome (GOLD analysis project Ga0070698, IMG submission 65477) | Corn, switchgrass and miscanthus rhizosphere microbial communities from Kellogg Biological Station, Michigan, USA - KBS K1-50-2 metaG | ecosystem: Host-associated > Plants > Roots >... | reverse complement strand
CAAAGTTTTTTTGACGAAGACCTTGAATGGATGAACCGTGCTCACAATGCGCAACAGGCAATTGACAATCTGCAATTAGCAATTAAACAATTTGACAATATAACAGTTGACCTCATTTATGGGCATCCACTTTTATCAAATGAAAAATGGAAACAAAATGTTGAAAAGGTTATCGCATTAAATATCCCGCATATTTCCTGTTATGCACTTACCGTTGAGCCAAAAACTCCGTTGGATAAAATGATCAGGGAAAAAAAGAAGGAAAATATACAACAGGAAAAGCAAGCTGAACAATTTTTATTACTGATGCAATGGCTGGAAGATGCAGGTTATGAACATTATGAAATTTCAAATTTTTCACGGCCTGGCCGTCGCAGCCGGCATAATTCATCGTACTGGCAGGGGAAAAAATATCTTGGCCTCGGACCTTCTGCTCATTCATTTGATGGTGAAAGCAGGCAATGGAATATTTCGAACAACGGTATTTATATGGAGTCGCTTACAAACAACAAAATTCCTTTTGAAAAAGAAATTCTTACACCCGTTCAGCAAATAAATGAGTACATCATGACCTCATTGAGAACTTCAGAAGGTTTGCATTTAGAAAGGATTCCTACAACTTCACGTAACCTGCTATTTGCCGCCAGTGAAAAATTTATAACCGCTGGAAAGATCGTTTTAAAAGATGATACGTTATTGCTTACGAAGAAAGGAAAGCTTTTTGCTGATGGAATTGCAGCAGAATTATTTATTGATCTGGTTTAAACCAATGTTTCTTCGATCTGTTTAAATCCTTCATCGGGAGATAACTGTTCCCACAAGATCTTATAAATAGTTTCTGCAATCGGCATTTCTGATTTTACATTCTTATTAATAATGTAAATGCTTTTTGAAGCATTATATCCTTCCGCTACCATGTTCAATTCAAGTTGTGCGGCTTTAACTGTATATCCTTTGCCAATCATATTTCCAAAAGTCCGGTTGCGGCTATATAACGAATAACAGGTTACCAGGAGATCACCGAGATAAACTGAAGCCGCATAGTTTGCTTTACGTTTATGAGTCACCGGGTCTTCACCTTCATGCTTCCCTACCTCTATATTATGTATGCCAACATTTCTAAGAAAGCCTGCCATCTCATCTGCGCTGTTGGCAATTAATACACTTAAGAAATTATCGCCATACTTTAAGCCATGTGCAATACCGGCGCCGAGTGCATAAATATTTTTAAGAATGGCAGCAAACTGCACTCCATATACATCATCATTTACAACTGTATTCAAATAATCGTTTTTAAAATATGCGGCAATTTCAACAGCAGTTTCTTCATCAGCTCCTGAAAATGTGAGATAGGAAAGCTTTTCCGCAGCTACTTCCTCGGCATGGCATGGCCCCATGATGGTAAAATAATCTGTCAGCTCAACATTGAATTCCTTTTGCAAATAATCATTCAACAAAACATTATCCTGTGGAATGATCCCTTTAACAGCCGAAATAATTTTCTTTCCCTCAAAATCTTTTTTTGATAAACCTTTCAGCGTATCGGCAACATAGGCTGATGGCGTTGCAATAATAATATGGTCAGATGCTGCAAATACATTTGAAACCTTTGTATCAAGATCAAGCAACGAAACATCAAAAACAACAGAATTTAAATAACCAGGATTTTGTTTGTGTTTGCTGATGGCTTCGGTCATTGCATCAGTTCTTACCAGCCAGTTAATACGATGATGATTATCTGTGAGGATCTTTGCAAGTGCAGTTGCCCAACTTCCGCTGCCGATGATACCAAACATAAAAGAACCGTGATTAATAGGATTTATGAAAATGATTAAGAGGAAATAAAATTAAGGAAGTGCTTTTCTTTTCTAAAATAAAAAAGTCTTGCATAGCAAGACTCTTCCTAAATCTCCTCTTAATCTATTTAAATCAGGTAAATCGTGGTTCTGATCTAGTTCTCAAATAACTTGTCCTTCGGTACCACCTTCACCGCAGTCCCGTCTTTTAATGTTTTGCTGATAGCATTAAAAGGACCTGTTACTATTTCATCACCTTCGTTCACACCTGATTTTACTTCAATGTAATTAATATCCTGTATTGCCGTCTTTACTTTTACTTTTTTCACCTTACCATCTTTTTGCACCACAAAAACGATCTCTTCCAGTTCATCACTATCTACTGAAACATTAGCGTCAGCATTACCTTCCGCGGTTTGTTTCTTTTGCTCCTCCTTCTTTTTATCGGCTATTGTTTTATCGCTTCCGATCACTCTTGTAGTAACGGAATTGATTGGAACTGCCAGTGTATTTTCACTTCTTGTTGTTTTGATATCAGCGCTGGCATTCATTCCGGGGCGAAAAGGAAAACTCTTGGGTTTTGACGGATCGATCAGGTCACTGTATGAATTTATATCCAGCCTGATCCTTACTTCATACTGAGTAACATCCGTGCTGCTTAAAGCACTTGCGGATAATCCACCTTTTGTACTGCTTGCAATTTGTGTTACCACCCCTTTGAATTTTCTATTATTGTATGCGTCCACTTCCACATCAGCGCTATCTCCAAGATGCACTTTTACCACGTCATTCTCGCCTACATCCACTCTTACTTCCATTACACTCAAATCAGCAACACGCATCATTTCAGTACCAATGCTGAAACTATTACCGGCAACCCTCTCTCCTTTTTTTATTGATAAAGAAGAGATCACTCCATTCATTGGCGCCACCAAAATCGTACGTCCCAGGTTTTTATTTGCCGAGCTCAATCCTGTTTGTGCAGTTTGCACACCTGCCTGCAGCCCTTTTACATTTTGTTTTGCTGCATTGAGGTTAGCGACTGCTGATTTGTATGTTGTTTCATATCCTTCAAACTCTGATTTTGAGATCACTTTATCATCATACAGTTTTTTATTCCGGTCATAGGCTTGCTTTGCCTGGTCAAGTGCTGCCTGTAATGCATCAAGCCCTGCCTCGCTATTGGCCACCACTGCCTGCGATTGAGATACACGGGATGCGGCTTCATCTCTTTGCAAAGAATAGATGTCTGCAAAAATTCTTGCAAGTGGCTGTCCTTTTTTCACACTATCGCCTTCTTCCACATTTAACTCAACCACCTCGCCTGAAATATCCGGGCTGATCTTTACTTCAACTTCAGGATATACTTTACCGCTTGCATTCACGGTTTCGATTATTGTGCGGCGGCTTGCTTTTTCGGTTGCTACTTTTACTCCTTCATCTTTATTACCGGCTACCATTTTAAATACCACCAGCAACACGATCACTCCAAGCAAACCGAACAATATCCATTTAACTGTTTTACTCATATTATTAACCCCCATCTCCGCCTAAGGCGGAGAGTATTTGATGATTTAAAATTTTTTCAAATATAGTTTGTCCCGTAAGCCCCCTTTAGGGGTTGGGGTTTCAAAGTTTAATTCCCTGCCCTTTATAAAACTCAAGCAACTTCATTTTAAACACATAATCATACTGAGAATACAAAGCCTGTATCTGTGCAGTTAGATGATTATTCTGACTGTTGATCAAGTCAAATGTCGATAGCAAATTCTGATCGTATCTTTTTTGAGCAAACTCCAATGATCTTGCAGATGTTTGCACTGCTTTCTTATCAGCATTGAATTTCTGCAACGAAGACAATGCGTCATTATAAGCCTTATAAATATTTTGCTTCAATATTTGATTGTCTGATTCTTTAGTTAGTTCCCATTGCCTCACCTGTAATTTTGTTCGTTCCCAGTTAGTACGGGCAGAACCACCATTGAAGATCGGCACACTTATACCAATTCCAACTCCCTGTCCAAAGTTATTGTTGATCTGGCTGCCAAAACGATCGGGACTAAAATAACCAACAATGGTAGTACCGGGAGCAGTAGTCGGCACTTCAACCGGAAGATATACTCCTCCACCTGCATTTGCTCTTATTCCGCTACTGGTACTATAACCAGTTATCACCTGATTATAGATAGCCTTTTCTTTAAAACTTACATAGTTAGTTCCAAGATTTGCAAACCCACCTATAGATGGATACATCTGTCCCTTTGCAGCATCAACGGCTTTTTTTGCTGATCGCAAACGAAGCTCGATCACTTTTTGCTGTGAAAGATTTGCTAATGCCAAAGCATATACAGCTTCAGGTTGAAGTTCAGCGATTGGATCAACAGGTACTTTGTCAACAGGCGGTGTGTCAATATCAAATGCAACGGCTGCATCAAGATTCAACAGCGCTTTCATTTGCAACAGGAATTGTTGCACACTTGCCTCTGCTGTGATAAGATTAGAACTATCACGACTAAGCTGAGCCTCTAATTCAGCAGCATTTAATTCAGGAAGTGAGCCTGCATCAACTCTCTTTCTTGTATTGCTTAATTGTTCAAGTGTTGTATTCACTTGTACTCGTGAAAGATTTGCCTGTTCTCTTGCCAGCAATATTTGTAAATAGGCGACTGCAACATTCAATGAAATATCATCCTGCACTTTTTTTATCTCTTCTTTGTCTGCTTCATAGGTCAGCTTATCTGACTCGATAGTATTTTTTTTAGAGAACCAGTTAAAAATGCTTACCTGGCTGGTAAGCCCAAAATTGATATTGAAAATATTATTGTCTTCCAAAATACCGGTCGAAGGGTTTTCTGCACGACCATATCGGAAACTGTAACTATTACTAAAATTGAGACTTGGCCATTGAGATTGTTTTCCTTGCTTATATGTCAATTCAGAAAATCGTGACTGCAGATCCTGTTGTTTAATGGAAATATTATTTTCAATGGCATATTGAACGCATTTCAATAAGCTCCATTTTTCCTGCGCCGGAGCGTATGTAACTAATAGTATGGCTATAAGTGTAGTGAAGACGACTTTAAACATGGCGCAAAAATAGGCGAATTGCTTTTTTCTATGACTGAATTTTGACAAATGGGGCGTTAATTATTAATTGACTTTTCCAATGCCTGCTCCAGGTCTTTAATTAAATAATCAGCCTCCTCTAAACCTACATATAATCGTACATACCTGTGCTCGGGATTAGAAGCATCAAATTCCGAAACCGGGATGCCCGAACATTTCGGTATCACCAAACTTTCATGACCGCCCCAGCTTACGGCCATCATAATATGTTGCAGGCTTTCGCAAAACTTCACGATCTCTTCCCTCTTATTCGTTTTTAAAACCATCGTCATCAGTCCGCATGCGCCGGTCATTTGTTGTTTTGCTAATTGATACTGTGGAAAGGATTCATCGAAAGGAAATATTACTGATTCAATTTGGGACTGTTGCTTTAAAAATTTCAGCACTTCAAGTGAAGTTTTTGTGATGCGATCAAGACGGGCCGGCAATGTTCTTAATCCCCGGATCAGCAACCATGCATTAAAAGGTTGAATACCGCTACCGATATTCAGATATTCGCTATCAAATATTTTTTTCATCATGGCTTTACTTCCACTCAACACTCCACCCAATACATCACTATGGCCCCCGATATACTTTGTTGCAGTTTGCATTGACATATCAATTCCCATTTCAATTGGCTTTTGATGTATCGGTGTGCAATAGCTATTGTCAATAAATGTTATAATGCCTTTTGATTTTGCCAATGCCGCAACTTCTTTTATCGGTTGCAAGGCAAAATCCCAACTGTTTGGTGATTCGAGATAGTATAAAGTTGTGTTGTTCCTGGTTGCTTGTTCCCAGTTGCTGGTTTTTGTACCATCGATATAGGTTGTCGTTATTCCAAATCGAGGAAGAATTACATCAAACATTCTTTGCGCCCATGTGTAGGGAGCTTTTACAGAAACAATATGATCTCCTGACTTTACATTGGCAAATACTCCTGCAAAAATTGCTGCTGCGCCACTATTAAATACAAGACAATCTTCTGCTCCATCTAATGCTGCTAATTTTTTTCTTAAAATTTCAACTGTTGGATTTAAACCGCGGCTATATAAATAACCAGCCATCTCATCTTCAAACGCTTTACTTAGATCCGCTACAGTTTTAAAAGCAAAATTGCTTGTCTGGGCTATCGGTGGTGAGATCGCATTGAAATAATTTTCCCTTTCTTCACCTAATTCATTTAATATGTATGAGAGATCCATCTTAAGAATTTTGTTTTTTCATTCCCCGGGTCATAAAATAGATCAGCATAAAAAGTAGTATTGAACTAATACCTATTATTGCGTACTGTGGAGTGTTAATAGCAATACTTGCGGCTACGAAAATATAAGCAGCAATAAATATCATCGGCATTACCGGGAAAAATTTCATTGTATAAATTCCGGTGCCATCAAGGTGTTTTGTTCTTTTTCTTAAAATAAAAATAGTCGCAGCAGAAAATGCCATCCCGAATGAATCAAGAAAAATAGTAAAGCTTAAAATTTTATCAAAAGTGTCGGCAAAAAACAAAACAATAACACAAATGGCGGCAAACACTGTAAGACTCACCGTCAGCACGTCTTTCTTCTCCTCTTTCTTTTTAAAAGCAGCCGGCAAAATACCATCCATACTCATCGCATACATAACTCTTGGATTACTGAGCAATAAAACATTTACATAAGCCAGCACCGCAAGGAATAAAAGAATTGATATAACATACTTACCAGGTGGACCAAACATCTTTTCAGCAACAATAGCTGCAATACCTTTTGAAGTTTTCAATTCTTCAAACCCGATAATCTTATAATAAGCAAAGCTTACGGAAAGATAAAGTGCAATGATGATCAAAATACCAATAAAAATTCCCCGTGGTATAGTGCGCCGGGGATTCTCCACTTCTTCTCCAAAATTTATTGTTTGCTGATAACCACCATAGGTAAATGAAACAGCGATCAGCGCCACACCAAAAGATTTTATATAATCATTCCATGAAGGATCAGGTACAATTTCTTTTATAGTTTGCGAAGCATAATTGGCAGAAAAAAAAAGTGAGCTGATAAGCAGTACCACTAAACCGATCTTAATGATCATTAAAACATTTTGTGTTCGTGAACTCATTTTTAGCCCCATCAGGTTAACTCCATAAAAAAGAATGATCGCAGACATAGCGATCAGGGCCTTTATAAACGACGAAGGCTCTTCAGTAAAAATAACCTGTGAAATATATTCACTTCCGATCAGCGCCACACCAGAAAGAGATGCTGCATTTGAAATAAGAATGATACAGTTAATAGCAAATGCTATTGAAGGATGGTAACATTCAGCAAAAACTTTATAGTAGCCGCCGGTAACGGGTAAACGGGAACCTATTTCGGCATAAGTTAATGCGCCACATAATGCAATCAATCCACCGGCAACCCAGGCAAAAAAGAAAACGTTTGGTGTAAGTGCAGCTTTGGCAGCATCAGATGAGGTTCTGAAAATTCCCAACCCTATTACCAGCCCTATCACGATCATCGTCAATGAAAAAAGATTCAGTTTATTTGACTTCATGGAGGGAAGATAAAGAATCTCCGTTGTCTGTTTAAATTTTTAGTTTCTTATAGAAATTGATCATTTATATTCATGATCCCGGAAAAGCCCGAAGGGCTGATATGATTATAGCAAAAAGAATAAATTAGTCTTACCAAAACCCCGAAGGGGTGATATTTTTTCAATTAAACCCAACAGATCATGGCAGGAACCTTCACCCAAATTTATATCCAGATAGTCTTTGCAGTAAAAGGCAGAGAAAACCTCATTGATCAAAACCGGAGCACAGAATTATATAAATACATTGCAGGAATTATTGAAGGCAAAGGGCAAAAATCAATAATTGTGAATGGCATGCCAGACCACATACATGCCTTTGTTGGATTACGACCATCCATGCCAATTTCAGATCTGGTAAGAGATATGAAAAACAATTCAACAAATTTTATCAATGCAAAAAGATTTTTGAAGAAAAAGTTTTCCTGGCAGGAAGGGTTTGGTGGCTTTTCTTATTCTCATTCTCATATTAAAAAAGTGTACAATTATATTCTCAACCAGGAAAAGCATCATAAGAAAAAAACATTCCGAGAAGAATATATCGAGTTGTTAAATAAATTTGAAATTGAATATAACGAGAAATATCTTTTTGAATGGTATGATTAATTAATGCCACTCCTTCGGAGTTTACCCTCAGCTTGTAACAGTCCTATAATAATAACACCCCTTCGGGGTTAAATAAAAAAATGGATTATCCTTTAAAAAGTTTATTATACTATAGCTTTAGAAACAGCAATTCATAATAAATGCAATTAATTATATTCTGAAATAATGCGATTAACTTTACCCTCCGTCTTTTTATGAGAAATTTTTATATACCAATACTGCTTTTATTACAAGCAAATATTTTATTTGCCCAGCAAACAAGTAAAGACTCAGTGCAAATACTTGAAGAGGTAACTGTAAAAGCCTATGAGCAAAACAGGAAACTGATGCAGGTGCCGGCTGCTATTGCAGTAATAAGCAAACCGCAATTATTACGTTTTACCAATACAAACATTTTACCGGCATTAAATAATAATCCCGGAATAAGAATGGAAGAACGTTCACCCGGAAGCTACCGTTTGAATATTCGCGGCAGTTCATTGCGTTCGCCATTTGGAGTAAGAAATGTGAAAACTTATTACAATGATATTCCTTATACCGATCCAGGCGGTAATACTTATCTGAATCAATTGGGGTTTTATAATATACAATCTGCTGAAGTGATCAAAGGCCCGGGAAGTAGTTTGTATGGAGCTGGCACAGGCGGTGTTCTATTATTAAAAACAAATCATTCCAACTGGCATCCCGGACTTTCATTTGATTTCAGCGCCGGCAGTTTTGGGTTAAACAATTTAAATACAAATCTTCGCCTCGGCACTGATGCATTTCAAAACACAATTAATTACCTGCAATTATCATCAAATGGTTATCGTGACCAATCAAAACTTGACAGAAAAGTTTTTACATGGGATCTGAATGCAAATCTTTCCGATAAAGGACGGATCACAACCCATTTTCTCTGGGGCGACCTTTTTTATCAAACTCCCGGTGCCTTAACATTGAATGAATACATCACCAATCCGAAAGCGGCAAGACCAAGAGTGGGACCAACGCCCGGTGCCATAGAAAATAAAGCCGCTATTTATCAAAAAATATTTTTAGCAGGGATCAGCTTCAATCAAAAATTTTCAGAGCATTGGCAAAACACAACTTCATTTTATGGCGCATCAACTCGCCTGTTAAATCCTACTACCCGTAATTATGGAAGAACCAATGAGCCACATACCGGCGGCCGCACTTTTTTTCAATTCACAAAAAAATATAATGAACAAACAAATTTAAATATTGTTACCGGGGTCGAATTTCAACAAGGAATTTCATCTGTAAGAATCTATTCAAATAAAGCCGGCAACACGGATACATTACAAACAGATGATGAGATCAACAATAAAGTATTTTTTTCTTTTGCCCAGGCTACACTTGAGCTGCCGAGGAATTGGTTTGTTACAGTTGGTGCAAGCATTAATTCACAAAACCTGAGCATTACCCGTTTGTCTACCTCACCAGTTATTGAACAAAAAAGAGAATATAAAACCGAAGTGGAACCACGGCTTGCCATTTTAAAACAATTGGCAAAACCTGTTTCCGTGTATGCAAGCATAGCAAGAGGGTTTTCACCACCGACAACTGCAGAGTTGTTGCCTTCAAGTGGCATCATTGCCACAAGCTTAAATGCAGAAGAAGGAATTAATTATGAGACAGGCATTCGTGGTACAATTTTTAAAAGAGTTTATTTTGATGTGAATGCATTTCGATTTGGTTTAAAAAACACAATTGTACAAAGAAGAGATGCCAGCGGGGCAGATTATTTTGTAAATGCAGGTAGCACAAAACAGATAGGATTAGAAACTTATTTATCATGGCAGATAGTTAGTAATGCAAAAGGATCGATCCCAAATTTTAAAGTATCCTTAAGTCATACATGGAATGATTTTACTTATAAGGATTTCAAACAGGTAGCAAATGATTTCTCCGGTAAAAAACTCCCGAGTGTTCCTTCACAAATAGTTGCTGTAAGTTTTGATCTGGCAACTAAGCTGGGTATATACTTAAACGTAAATTATTACTATGCCAGCCGCATTCCTTTGAATGATGCAAACACAGAGTATGCTTCTTCTTATAATTTACTGGGAGCAAGAACGGGCTGGAAAAAACATCTTCATCCAAAAGTGCTAATGGAACTATTTATCGCTGCTGATAATATTTTTGATGAGAAATACAGTCTTGGAAATGATATCAATGCATTTGGAGGACGATATTATAACGCTGCAACACCTTTTAATTTTGCCGGTGGCATTGCATTGAATTTTAATTTTAAATAAATGATTTGATAGAGTTTTGTTCAAAAATTATTCTTGCTTTCAAAAGCTGTCTCCCTACATTTGCTGGCGATTTGGTTCTTGAGTTAATTATTGCTGCATAGAATTAATGCAGTATAAGAGTCCGCCTCAGGCGGAAGGAACGTTGAAAAGAATTCCAAAAGTTGGGCTCATAATAATTAACGAGATTAAAAGGGAAGTCAGTCAAAATCTGACGCTATCCCCGTAGCTGTAAGATACCCCCACCCCTAAAGGGGAGTTTGGGAAACAGTTCATACTTCAATGCCACTTTTAGAAAATGGGAAGGCGATTGAACTGTGTATTAAGCCAGAAGACCTGCCAGATCAAAAACAACATTTGCTTTCGGGTGAAAAGCTGAAATGTAAAGTCAAACGACATTATATTTCATTTTTATTTCGAAGGCAGTCACACAAAACTTTTTTTAATGAAAAAGAAATTTTTGATCGTGGCTGCTGCATTCATTGGCAGTCAGCTATCGGCACAACTTGTCCCGACAATTCGGGAACAAGACACATCATTACTTGATGAAGTAGTGATCACAGCAAACAAGTATCCTAACAAAACATCATTGACAGGAAAGGTTGTTACCATCATCACACGAGAACAACTGGAACGCAGCGGCGGAAAAGATCTTTCGCAGTTATTGACAGAGCAGGTTGGCGTTTATATCGGCGGAGCAAATAGCAATGCAGGTAAAGACAAAAGTTTATACCTGCGTGGTGCAAGAGTTGATCACACATTAATAACGATCGATGGAGTTCCTGTTTATGATCCAAGTGGTATCGGCAGCAATTTTGACATTCGCAATCTTTCTATTGATCAGATCGAACGAATTGAAATATTGAAAGGAAGTCAATCTACTTTGTATGGCAGCGATGCAATTGCCGGTGTGATTAATATTATTACAAAGAGAGCTGATGCAAAATCATTTGGAGCAAATGGATTGGCGAGTTATGGAAGTAATAATAGCATTAGAGCTAACGCAGGCATAAACGGAAAGGCAGGAGTTATTGATTACAATCTTGCTTATTCATTTTTTGATACAAAGGGAATTAATGAAGCGATCAGTAATACAGGGAATGAAGATAAAGATGGATTTCAGCAAAATAGCTTGCAGGTGGGATTTGGTTTGCAAGCCAGCAAGGATGTTCGCATTCAACCTTATTTCCGCTGCAATAAAATAGAAGGTGATATTGACCAGGGAGCATTTACCGATGAGCTGGATTACACTTATACGCAAAAAAGTTACCAGGTTGGAGTTAAGAATGAATTTGATCTGGGTAAAACAAAATTGAATGTTCTTTATAATTATAATCATATCGACCGGTTGTATATTGATGATTCGGTGAAAAGCAGGAACGGATTTGATACCTATTCCCGTGGATCATACAAAGGAGGTGAGCATTTTATTGATGCATATATTACCACACCTGTTGGAAACAATTCATCGAAATTTACAGCGGGTGCTGATTTCAGAACTTCAAATACTGACCAGGAATATTCTTCAGTTGGTTTCTTTGGACCTTATTCTTCAAAATATTCTGCTGATAGTTTGCATCACAATCAATTAGGATTTTATGCTGCATTAAATGTAAATGCGAAAACAGGATTTAATCTTGAATTAGGCAACCGTCTGAATATTCATTCAGCGTATGGAAGCAATTATGTTTTTAATATTAACCCTTCTTATTTAGTGAATAACCAATTCAAATTATTTGCAAATGTTTCTTCCGGCTATCGTACGCCTTCTCTCTATCAATTACTTTCAGAATTTGGCAATAGAGATTTGAAGCCTGAATCAGCTATTACTGCTGAGGGCGGGGTTCAATATTTTTCTAAGGATCGAAAATTTACTGGTCGTGTTACTGCGTTCAATCGTAATGTAAAGAATGTGATCTTCTTTTATTTTAATCCTTCAACGTTTCAATCGCAATACATAAACCAGGATAAGCAAAAAGATCATGGCGGTGAGTTGGAACTTTCATTTAAACCAACAAATAATATTTCTGTAAAAGCATTTTACAGTTTTGTAGATGGGAAGATAACAACTGTACAAAATGGAAAAGACACAACGTATTTTAATTTGATCCGCAGGCCAAAACACAGCGCTGGTCTAAATGCAGGAATAAAGATCAATGAGAAGTTTTATGTAAGCACCAATCTTTCATGGTTTGGCGAAAGAAAAGACGCATATTTTGATGCGATGACTTTTCAAACGGTGAATGTGGTATTGGATAGCTATATTCTTTTGGATGTATATGCTGAGTATGCTTTATACAAAAACAAAATAAAAGTTTTTGCCGACCTGAGAAATGTTGCTGACAGCAAATACAATGAAACTGCAGGTTTTAATACGCTTGGCTTTAATGGCTATGGTGGTGTAAGATTCAACTTCTGATATTTTTAGCTACCCGTGCCACCCCGATTAAATCGGGGTGGCACGGGTAAATCTTTCCTATGTGTCTACACG
>Ga0070698_100006357_pt1 | contig 12830 bp, 12 predicted proteins | sample KBSK1502metaG_FD_65477 | JGI IMG/M metagenome (GOLD analysis project Ga0070698, IMG submission 65477) | Corn, switchgrass and miscanthus rhizosphere microbial communities from Kellogg Biological Station, Michigan, USA - KBS K1-50-2 metaG | ecosystem: Host-associated > Plants > Roots >... | reverse complement strand
GTTCCAGGCCCTGTACGACGGCTACCTGCGGGGCATCGAGCGGGAGGGCGCGAACCTGCTCGGCTCGCAGCCGACCCAGGGCAACATCGCCGGCGGGCTGTCCACGATCGAGGAGAAGGCGATGGGCAACATCGCCAAGACCGGCTCCCGGCCCGTCGTGGACGCGCTGCCGGCTGCGCAGGCGCCGGTGCGGCGCGGCCTCACTTTCATGGATACCTCGTCGGCCGCTGGCGAATGTGTCACGCTGATGGCCGCCGCCGGCGCGGTAATCCACTTGTTCCCTACGGGCCAGGGGAACGTCGTCGGGCACCCGGTCGAGCCGGTCATCAAGCTCACCGCGAACCCGCGCACCGCGCAGACAATGGCCGAGCACATCGACCTCGACTGCTCCGGGCTGCTGCGCCGTGAGTCCACGCTGGCCGAGAGCGGGGACATGCTGCTCGACGTCGTCGAGCGGACGATCAACGGCCGTCTCACGTGCGCGGAGAGCCTCGGCCATCGCGAGTTCGTCCTCACCAAGCTCTACCCGAGCGCCTGAGCGGAGCGTGCCGCCTTCCGCGTAATGAGAGCCCGGCCGGCGCCGTTATATATACGTAATTCACCGACCTCGAGCGGGCCCGGCCATCGCTCTTGATCAGGACCTACGATCACTGTGACAGTTGGGGTGGGATTCGCGGCCGCCTCACCGAGGCGGCCCCCGGGAGAAGGAGCAGGCAATGCCTGGAATCGTTGTGGGCGTCGATGGCTCAGATCACTCTCAGCGCGTCCTCGAGTGGGCCGTTAAAGAGGCGGCCCTGCGGCAGGCCCCGCTGACCGTGCTGACCGTTCACCAGGTGGTCGGCAGTGCCTGGACCGGCAACCCGGTGGTCCTTCCCGAGGACCGGCCTGAGGAGGCGAAGGCCCGCGAGGCGGCCGATGCGGCCGTGAACCAGGTCCTCAGCACGGTCGGCGAGGCCAAGCCCCCCTCGGTAACCGTGCGCGCAACGAGCGGGTTCCCGGCCAGGGAGCTCGTCGACGCCTCCCAGGACGCCGACCTGGTCGTGGTCGGCTCACGAGGCGGCGGCGGGTTCCGCGGGCTGCTGACGGGCTCGGTCAGCACCCAGGTCGTGAACCACGCGGAGTGCCCGGTCGTTGTCATCCGGCCATAGGCACGAAAAGCGGGCCGAGCCCGGCGGGAGGTCGGGCCCGGCCCGCTGGCTAATGCGGGACTGGGGCGGGGCTAGGGGCTGGGCGGGCCGGGGCTAGAAGGCAGTCGCTTCAGCTCGCGTAGTCCAGGAGCGGCTGGGCGCGGCTCGGGTGGCGCAGCTTGGACAGCGACTGCTTCTCCAGCTGCCTGATCCGCTCCCGGGTCAGGCCCAGCGCCCGGCCGATCTCGTCCAGCGTGTGCGGGTTCCCGTCGTACAGGCCGAACCGCATGGCCATGATCGTCGCCTCGCGCGGGGTCAGCGCGTCGAGCGCGTGGCGCAGCTGGTCGGCCAGCAGCTGGCGGTCCACCAGCTCCGACGCTTCCGGCGCGTCCACGTCCTCGATCAGGTCGCCGATGCTGGTCTCCCCGTCCTCGCCGATCGTGGAGTCCAGGCTGATCGGCTGGCGGCTGGTCCGCAGCAGCTCCTCGATCTGGTCCGGCGTCCGGTCGAGCTCGACGGCCAGCTCCTCCGGCGTGGGCTCGCGGCCCAGCCGCTGGTGCATGTCGCGCTCCACCCGGCTCAGCTTGCTGAGCATCTCCAGCACGTGCACCGGCAGCCGGATCGTGCGAGCCGAGTCGGCGAAGCCGCGCTGGATCGCCTGCCGGATCCACCACATGGCGTAGGTGGAGAACTTGTAGCCCTTGGTGTAGTCGAACTTCTCGACCGCCCTGATCAGGCCCAGGTTGCCCTCCTGCACGACGTCGAGTAGGGACAACCCGCGGTCGCTGTACTTCTTGGCCACGGAGACCACCAGGCGCAGGTTCGCCTCCAGCATGTGGGCCTTGGCCCGGCGGCCGTCCTCCGCGACGTCCTCGAGGTCGCGGATGAAGTCCTGGGACAGCCCGGTCTCGGTCTCGAGCTTGTGCTCGGCGTAGAGCCCGGCCTCGATCCGCTTGGCCAGGTCGACCTCCTGCTCGGCCGTGAGCAGGCTGGTCCGGCCGATCGACTTGAGATAGGTGTGCACCGAGTCGCCCATGACGGACGTCTGGTCATCCAGGTCGGCCTCGACGGCCGACTCCAGCCCGGCCTGGTCCAGCAGCGCCTGATCCAGCGCCGCCTGATCCAGGGCGGAGGCCTCGGCGGCGATGGCGGCCTCGGGCGAATCGAGGCCGTCGAGCTCGATCACGTCGGCGATCGCGGGGGCCAGGCGGTCCTGGCTGGTCCCCGGCCGGGTCGCCGCGGCGGCCCGGGCCTTGCGCGAGGCAGCCTGGCTGCTCCTGGCCCCACCCGGCTCCCCTTCCCCCCGCACCGGGGCTGACGCAGAGATCTTGGCAGCCTGCACGGGGGCCTCCGGCTGGTCATTGCCGAGCTGCACCCCGGCCTCGGTGAGTTCGCGGACGATCGATCGGGCCTCGGAGGGGGAGATCCGCGCCCGCCCGAACGCGGCCCGCAGCTCGGGAAGGGACAGATGGCCCTGGCTGCGGCCGCGCTGGATCAGCTCGTCCACATGGGTCATGGTTGCCTCATCGTCGTGTCCCGGCGACGTGGCCGTCGCAGTCCTCGGCATGAGACACCTCCTCGTGCTGCTCGTATCGGGCATACGCTGCTCCTGCACCATGTTTGACGCAGTGGCGGCGCCTTGGGTTAGCGGGGACCTTGCCACACTTGGTATTGTGCAGCGCGGGCACTATCTAGTAACGCTCAACGCGGCCGTTTGTTCCCGTGTCGGTCCCGTGCGCCCGTCATCGGGCCGGACTTCCCTGGTGCTGCCTCGGCGGCGCGGGCACGCAGCGCTGCGCGGTCGGGTTTGCCCGAGGGTAGCAGGGGGATTTCCGGCACCAGCAGCAGGGCCGCCGGAGCCGCCCAGCGCGGCAGCCGGTCCCGCACGTGCGCCCGGATGTCCGCCAGCCGCGGCGGCGCCGAGGGGTCCGCCGGGACCACCACGGCGGTGACCAGCTCACCCCACTCCGCATCCGGCCGCCCGACGACCGCGGCCTCCCGCACGCCACCGCAGGTCGCAAGCGCCGTCTCGACCTCCGCGGCCACCACCTTCTCGCCGCCGGTGATGATCACGTCGTCCGCCCGGCCGCGGACCAGCAGCTCGCCGGACGGGCCGAGCGAGCCGAGGTCGGAAGTGACGAACCAGCGGCCGTCGCGGGCCGCGGCGGTCAGGTCCGGCCGCAGCCGGTACCCGGAGAACAGCACCGGCCCGGCGATCCTGATCCGGTCACCGGGGCCGATATCGACCGAGACCTCATCAAGCGGCATACCGTTATAAACGCAGCCGCCGCTGGTTTCGCTCATCCCGTAGGTGGTGATGACCCGCCCGCCGGCGGCCCGCGCGTCGTCCAGCAGCCCGGGCGGCACGGCGGCCCCGCCGAGCAGGATCGTCGCCGCGGCGCTCAGGTCGGCGCCGGCGTCCACCAGCCGCCGCAGCTGGGTCGGCACCACCGCGACGTGGGCGCAGCCGCTGGCGGCCAGCGTGCCGGCCTCGAGCCGGCCGACGACCGTCGGCGTGGTGCCGGCCAGCAGCGACCGCACCAGCGCCTGGATCCCCGCGATGTGGAACGTCGGCAGGCAGCACAGCCACCGCTCGCCCGGGCGGGCCCCGATCCGGCGCAGTGAGGCCCGGGCCGAGGCCAGCAGGGCGGCGGCGCCGAGCTCGGTCCCCTTGGGCCGGCCGGTGGACCCCGAGGTGGCGACGACCAGCGCCGTGTCCTCGCTGACGCCGGGAGCCGGCCGCGCGGTCGCGTAGCGTGCCAGGCCTTCCGCGGTCTCCAGGACGGACGGGGCGAAGGCCTCGAGCTGCGCGGCCAGCCTGGGCCGGGGCAGGGCGGGATCCAGCGGCAGGAGCGCGGGCCCGGTGCCGTCGAGCGCCGCCGGGAGCGCGTCGAGGAGCCGGGCCGCGGCCTCGGCCGGAGGCAGCAGGACCGCGTGCAGAGGACGAGATGGCACGGTCGTAAGGTTAATCGGGGCAGATCAGGCACTGGCGGGCAGCCAAAGGGAGGATGACAGGGTGGTCGACTGGCAGGCGTCGGGCCCTGCGGACGGGCAGAAGTACACCGACATCGTCTACGAGACGGCCGAGGGGATCGCCAAGATCACCATCAACCGTCCGGAGGTGCGCAACGCGTTCCGGCCCACCACCTTGTTCGAGCTGTCGAGCGCGTTCAACGCCGCCCGGGACGACCCGCAGGTCGGCGTGATCATCCTGACCGGCGCGGGCGACGAGGCGTTCTGCTCCGGCGGCGACCAGCGGGTCCGGGGCGACGACGGATACCTGGACTCTCACGGCGTGGGCAGGCTGAACGTGCTCGACCTCCAGGTGCAGATCCGCCGCACCCCCAAGCCGGTGATCGCGATGGTGGCCGGGTACGCGATCGGCGGCGGGCACGTCCTGCACGTCTGCTGCGACCTCACGATCGCGGCGGACAACGCGGTCTTCGGCCAGACCGGTCCCAAGGTCGGCTCGTTCGACGGCGGGTACGGCTCCTGGCTGCTGGCGTCCACCGTGGGGCTCAAGAAGGCACGCGAGATCTGGTATCTCTGCCGCCAGTACAGCGCGCAGCAGGCGCTGGAGATGGGGCTGGTCAACACCGTCGTCCCGCTGGACCGGCTCGAGGAGGAGACGATCGCCTGGTCCCGCGAGCTGCTGGCCAAGTCCCCGCTGGCCCTGCGGATGCTCAAGGGCGCCCTGAACACGGTGACCGACGGGGCGGCCGGCATGCAGCAGTTCGCCGGTGACGCGACGCTGCTCTACTACATGAGCGAGGAGGCGCAGGAGGGCCGCGACGCGTACGTGGCCAAGCGCGCCCCCGACTTCGGGAAGTTCCCGCGCCGCCCGTGACCAGCGCGGCCGCACCCACCTCGCGCGAGCGGCTGTCGGCCCTGCTCCCGGCCGTGCGCGCGTACGCGATCCCGATGCGGACCCGGTTCCGGGGCATCACCGTGCGGGAGGGCGCCCTGATCGAGGGGCCCGCGGGCTGGGGCGAGTTCTCCCCGTTCGCTGAGTACGGTCCGCGCGAGTGCGCCCGCTGGCTGGCCTGCGCGCTGGAGGCCGCGTGCTCCGGCTGGCCGGAGCCGGTCCGGGATCGCGTCCGGGTCAACGTGACCGTGCCCGCCGTGAGCCCGCGGCGGGCCCGCGAGATCGTCGCCGGATCCGGCTGCCGGACGGCCAAGGTCAAGGTGGCCGAGGCAGGCCAGTCTGACGCGGACGACATCGCCAGGGTCGAAGCGGTACGCGACGCGATCGGCCCGGCCGGCCGGGTCCGGGTAGACGCCAACGGCGCCTGGGACGTGGGGCACGCGGCGCGGATGCTGGCGGCGCTGGCCCCGTTCGGCCTGGAGTACGCCGAGCAGCCCTGCGCGAGCCTGGCCGAGCTGGCCGAGCTGCGCCGTCGGGTCGGCGTGCCGCTGGCTGCCGATGAGTCGGTCCGGCGCGCGGAGGACCCGCTGGCGGTCCGCGCGGCCGGGGCCGCGGACATCGTGGTGCTCAAGGCCCAGCCGCTGGGCGGGGTGCGCGCCGCGCTACGCGTGGCCGCGGCGTGCGGCCTGCCCGTGGTGGTGTCCAGCGCGGTGGAGTCCTCGGTCGGGCTCGCGGCCGGGGTGGCGCTGGCCGCGGCCCTGCCCGAGCTGCCCTACGATTGCGGGCTGGCCACTATAAGCCTGCTCACCGGGGACGTCACCGGCGAGCCGCTGGCCTCGGCGGACGGCGCGCTGCCGGTCCGGGCGAGCGTGGTTCCCGATCCCGAACGGCTGTCGGCCTGGGAAACAGACCCCGCGCCGTGGATCACGCGGATGCTGGCCGCCGCCGATTTCCTCGGCGCTGAGGCTCCCGGCGCCCAGTCTCTTCGCCCGGGGCCATGAACCCGTCCACGGCGTTCGCGACGGTCTTCACCGACGAGCTGGTCCGGTGCGGCCTGCGCGAGGCGGTGCTCGCTCCCGGCTCACGCAGCGCGCCGCTGGCCCTGGCGCTGCATGACCGCTCCGGGGCTGGCGGCCCGGCCGGGCAGGCGCTGCGGCTGCACGTGCGGATCGACGAGCGCTCGGCGGCGTTCCTGGCGCTCGGCCTGGCCAAGGCGAGCCGCCGCCCGGTCGCGCTGGTCTGCACCTCCGGCACCGCCGCCGCGCACTTCCATCCCGCGGTGATCGAGGCCGACGAGTCCGGGGTGCCGCTGCTCGTGCTGACCGCGGACCGTCCCCCCGAGCTCCGCGGCACCGGCGCCAACCAGACGATCGACCAGCTCAAGCTCTACGGGTCGGCGGCGCGCTGGTTCTGCGAGGCCGGGGTGCCCGAGGCACGGCCCGGCATGGCCGGCTACTGGCGCTCGCTGGCGTGCCGCGCCTGGGCGGCGGCGTCGGGCCGCGCGGGCGGCTTCCCGGGACCGGTGCACGTCAACGTGCCCCTCCGGGATCCGCTGGTGCCCGGCGCCGCTGCGGACGACGCCAGCGGTGCGGCCTGGCCGGAGCCGCTCGACGGCCGGGCTGATGGCGCGCCCTGGACGAGCTTTCCCGGGCCGCCCGGCCCGGCCCGGCCCCTGGGCGCCGAGCCCGCCCCGGTGGAGTGGACCGAGCGCGGGGTGGTGGTCTGCGGGGACGGGGACTACGACGCCGGGCCGCTGCTCGAGCTGGCCGAGGCGGCGGGCTGGCCGGTGCTGGCCGAGCCGTCGTCCAACGCCCGGCGCGGCCCGAACGCGCTGACGGCCTACGGCTACCTGCTCGACGCGCCCGGGTTCGTGGCGGGGCACCGGCCCGACGTCATCGTCTCGGCCGGCCGGCCCGGCCTGTCCCGCGGGCAGCTGGCGTTCCTGCGCGGAACCCCCGGGCGTGTCCCGCCCCGGCACGTGGTACTGGCGCAGGGGCCCGGCCGGTGGGCCGACCCGGCGCGGACCGCCACCTGCGTGGTCGCTGACGTGCGGCTGGCCGGGCCTGCCCCGGAACCCGGCCCGCCCGAACCCGGCCCGGCGGAACCCGGCCCCGCGCCGGCCTGGCTCGCGTCCTGGCGACAGGCCGACGCGGCCGCGCGGCAGGCGGCCGACGCGGTGCTCGACGCGGCGGAGGCGCTCACCGAGCCCCGGCTGGCCCGCGACCTGGCCGCGGCGCTGCCCGACGGCGCGCTGCTCTGGGCCGCGTCCAGCCTGCCCGTGCGCGACCTGGACCTGCACATGGCGCCGCGGGCCGGGGTCCGGGTGCTGGCCAGCCGCGGCGCCAGCGGCATCGACGGGCTGGTCTCCTCGGCGATCGGGGCGGCCCTGGCGCACCGGGCGGCCGACGGCGGTCCGGCCGTCGCCCTGCTCGGCGACCTGGCGTTCCTGCACGACGCGCCCGGCCTGCTGCTCGGCGCGGACGAGCCCCGGCCCGACCTGTGCCTGGTGGTGGTCAACAACGACGGCGGCGGGATCTTCTCCGACCTGGAGCAGGCCGCGTTCCCCGGGCCGTTCGAGCGCGTGTTCGGCACCCCGCACGGAGCCCGGATCGACGGCCTGGCCGGCGCGGCAGGGCTCGCGTACGCGCGGCTGGAGCGCGCCGAGGACCTGCCGCAGGTCCTGGACGGTCGCGGGCTGCGTGTGGTCGAGGTGCGAACGGAGCGCGCGGCCGGGGCCGGCCTGCGGGCGGCGCTGCGCTCCGCCGCCCGGGCCGCAGCGACGAGCCCCGCGGGGCGCCCCGGCTAGTCGCTCTTCGGACGGCCTGCGATCTAGCCTTCGAGGGCGTCCTGCATCGGACGGAACTTGACCTGGGTTTCGGCGAGCTCGGCCACCGGGTCGGAGTCGGCCACGATGCCGCAGCCAGCGAACAGCCGGGCCCGTGGGCCGTCGAGCTCGGCGCACCGCAGCGCGATGCCCCACTCGCCGTTCCCGCGCGCGTCGACCCAGCCGACCGGGCCCGCGTAGCGGCCCCGGTCCATGCCTTCCAGCTCGCGGATCAGCTCCATGGCGGCGCCGGTCGGGGTGCCGCACACGGCGGCGGTCGGATGCAGGGCGGCGGCGAGCGCCAAGGCCGAGGCGTGCTCGCCGAACGGGCCGGCGGCTGGCGCCGGGTGCGGGGGGCCTGCCAGCCGTCCGGTCACGCCGGTCGCGAGGTGCTGCAGGTTGGCCAGGTGCAGCAGCCAGGGCTGGTCGTCGACGTCGAGCCGGTCGCAGAGCGGCGCCAGCGCGGTACGCACGTCGTCGACCGCGTACCGGTGCTCCTCGACGTCCTTGGCCGAGGCGAGCAGGGCCGCGCCCAGCGCCCGGTCCTCGGCCGGGCTGGCGCCGCGCGGCGTCGTTCCCGCCAGCACCAGCGAGCGGACCTCGGCGCCCACACGGCGGATATACAGCTCGGGCGTGGCACCGGTCAGGCCCGCGCAGGAGAACGTCCAGCAGTCCTGGTAGCGCGCGGCCAGCCGGGCGAGCAGCACCCGGACGTCGATGTCGTCCGACGCGACCGCGTGGATGTCCCGGGCCAGCACGGCCTTGCTGAGATGGCCCGCCTGGATCCGGGCCACCGCGGCTGAGACAGCGCGCTGCCATTGCGGCGCGGTCAGGCTCCCGTCATGCCAGCGGACCTCGGCGGGCGCCGCCGCCGGGATGGAGGGGGCCAGCGCCGCACGCTGGTCGCCGATGGTCGTCAGCCAGCTCCGGCCGGCCTTACGGCCGAGCAGCACGGCCGGCACCACCAGCACGGAGCCGTCCGAGGCCGGGTCGAAGGTGAAGCTGCCGAACGCGACCGGCCCGCAGCCCGGGACGCCGACCTCGTCGGTGACCTCAGCGCTGTCGAACAGCTCGCGCAGCCACTTCTCGCCGGCCGTGAACCTGTCCACGCCCGCCGGAATCGTGACCCGGGCCGCCTCGCCCCATCCGGCCAGCCCGGCGCCGCGCCGGATCCAGGCCACGGACCCGGGATGCGGCAGGCGGGCCACAAGATCACCCGGGTCATCGATGGCGACCGTCCGGGCGACCAGGCGGTCGGGGATCTGCTGGGCTGGATCGTCTCGCTGGGCTCCCACGGCAGACAACTCTACGTGTGGCCGCATACGAGTCGGTCAGGCAGCCGCGCCCAGCGCGTCTGCCTTAGAGGCCGGCCTGCCTGGGCGCTGAGGCCCACCCGGCACGCCGGTAGCGCGCTGCCATCCGGGACGAGGGAGAGCGTGCCAGCTTCCCGGTGATAATCTCTATTAAAACGATTGGAGAAATAGGATGCTAACCCGCCGCTCCGCCGCAGGCATGAAACCCGCAGCCAGCGCGGCCCCTGGCATGGCGCTCACACGCCCCGTGGGTCCGGCATTGAGCCCGGCCCGTCTCGGGCAGATCGTCGGCGCGGTGGCCTCCCGGCCGGACCGCTGGAGCGAGATCCTGCGCTTCGACGCCCAACGGCGCTGGTACCGGCGCCTCGAACTCGCCGACGACCACGAGGTGTGGCTGCTGACGTGGCTGCCGGGACAGGGGACCGGTTTCCATGACCACGGCCACGCGGCGGGCGCGTTCGCCGTCGCGCGGGGGCGGTTGAGCGAGCGGACGGTGGCCGGCCCGGTCCACCGGGTCCGGCATCGCGCGTTCGCCGCAGGCGGCGTCAGGCCGTTCGGCACCCGGCATGTGCACGACGTGATCAACCTCTCCGGCGAGCCAGCCGTCTCCGTCCATGCCTACTCCCCGCCGCTGACCGCGATGCGGCGCTACAACCTGACCCCGGCCGGCCTGGTCCAGGCCGCAACCCAGAGCGCGGAGCAGGCTTGGTGACGTACGCTCCTGCGGTGGTGACTAACGCTCCGCCGCCCGGCAGCCGGACTATCGAGCAGGTTCTGGCCGACGCCCGGGCGCGGCTGAACCGGCTGACCCCGCAGCAGGCGCAGCGCGCCGTCAGCGCCGGCGCGGTGCTGGTCGACATCCGCCCGGCCGCCCAGCGGGCGGCCGAGGGCGAGATCCCCGGCGCCCTGATCATCGAGCGCAACGTCCTGGAATGGCGCTTCGACCCGGCGTCGGCCGCGAGGCTGCCGGAGGCCGGCTACGACGCGCAGGTCATCGTGTTCTGCTCGGAGAGCTACACGTCGAGCCTCGCCGCGGCCGCCCTGCAGGACCTCGGCGTCCGTAACGCGACCGACCTGGCTGGCGGCTTCATGGCCTGGCAGGCGGCCGGCCTGCCCGTCGTGCCCGGAGATTCTGCCGGAGATTCTGCCGGTAACCTGCCGGTCGAAATACATTGACCCATCCGGCCGCTACGGCCACTCTGATACCAGAGCCAGTGCGGCCGGCGGCGGGAGCGATCGCGGCCGCCAGCTAGCGGGGGCCGGCCACCACCGAGCGCCGATAACCCGCGGCGCTGGCTCACGCCGGCCGCGCCGTCGTCCCCTCTCCTCCCCCCAGGGGCGGGCTGTGGCGCGGTCGGCGCTGCCCCGCCCGGCGCGCGTCAGAGCAACTGGAGCTGAACTGCCTGCGGCGGCTCGGCCCCCGGCGGGACCGCCGGCCGGGCGGCGCCCTTGCCCCGGGGCGGCTCGATGCGGCGCGCTCCCGCCGGGCTGGCCCGGCCGACGCCATAGCGCTGCGCCAGCTCCCTGACCTGCTCGGCTATCCGCTGCTGGTATTCCTTCGGCGCGTAGGCGCCCCGGCCGTACAGGCTGAGGTAAGGCCGCACCAGCCCGCGATGGTTCTCGCCGAGCCAGCGCAGGAACCACTCGCGCGCGCCGGGCCGCAGGTGCAGCACGATCGGGGTGACGTGGGCGGCGCCGGCCTCGGCGACCAGCCGCACGGTGGCCTCGAGCTGCCCGGGGGAGTCGGTCAGGAAGGGCAGCACCGGCCCCATGAGCACGCCGCAGCGCAGCCCGCGCTCGGTCAGCGCCGCGCACACCCCCAGCCTGCGCTCGGGGCTCGGCGTGCCGGGCTCGACAGATCGAGAAATCGCTTTGTCGATAAATCCGACCGAAACGTTGAGGCCGACGTCGGTGACCTCCGCCGCCTCGGCCAGCAGGTCCAGGTCGCGCAGGATCAGCGTGCCCTTGGTGAGGATCGAGAACGGGTTGGCCGCGTCCTTCAGCGCGCTGATGATCCCCGGCATCAGCCGGTAGCGGCCCTCGACGCGCTGGTAGCAGTCGACGTTGGTGCCCATCGCCACGTGCTCGCCCTGCCACTTCGGCGACGCCAGCTCCCTACGGGCCAGCTCCGGCGCGTTCACCTTGACCACGATCCGCGAGTTGAAGTCGTGCCCGGAGTCCATGTCCAGGTAGGTGTGCGTGCTGCGAGCGTAGCAGTACACGCAGGAATGGCTACATCCCCGATAGGGGTTGATGGTATAGCGGAACGGCATGCGGGACGCCGGGGGGACCTCGTTGATGATCGAGCGGGCGTGGACCTCGTAGAACGTCATGCCGCGGAAGCCCGGCGTGTCGAACGTACGGGCGATGGCGTCCCGCTCGAACAGGGCCGGAGCGGCCGGTGCCGTCCCGGACGGCAGGTCCGCCGACGCGGCATCCAGACGGAGGCTATCCCATCGCATCAGATCAGCGTAGAATAGGTACGGGAGCAAAATCAAACAGTTATTCGACGACTGTGACCGGGGCGCCCAGTGTCGCGCGCCTGAGAGTCGGGCGGTCCCCACCCGGTGCCAGAACGTCACCCGTCCGGAGGCAAAGGGGGGGTAAAAGCTCGCCCGGCGGGGGATAGTAGAAGTGGGATCCCTGCCGGCCCGGCGCGGCTGCGGTGGCCGAACGTGGCTCGGTGGTTCGGAGGTGGCCATGGCGCTGTCTATGGACGAGCAGCGCATCCTCGACGAGATGGAGCGCAAGCTTGCCGACGACGATCCCCTGCTCGCATCGAGGCTAACCTCGTTCGGGCGGCCAGGCCTGGCCGCGCTGATGAGATCGCGGCGGGCACGGATCGTGCTGTCCTTCCTGGCCCTGATCGTGATCGCGGCGGCCTCGCTCGTCGTGTACGCGCTGACCCCGTTCCGCTCCGAGCGCGCGCCGGCGCAGCACGGTGACTCCCGCACGACGACGGCGCACGCCCCGACCACGCGGGCGCCGGGCGCGCCCTGACCGGCGCGGCGCTCGCCCTGACCTATCGGGCGTCAGGACTCGCGCCAGAGCTGGAGCAGGTACTGCTCCAGCCCCTCGAGCCGCTTCCTGGCCTGCTGGAATTCATCGCCGAGAGGGTCGGCGTTCATCTTGAACAGCGCAGCATAGCGGCGGACGGCCTCCGCGCGGTTGCGCGTGTACACGCGCACCCCATAGTCGCCGACCCCGCCGGCCAGGCGGACGCTCCCGACGGCACAGTCGGAACGGCCCGTGTCCACGACGCTCAGCTGGCCGCGCAAGTACAGCACGCACTTGGCCTCGTCCTCGTATCCGTCGCTGAACGGGGGCGGGGCGTCCTCCCACTCCTCGATCGTGAGCTGTACCCCGACGTGCTCCTGAGCGCAGGCCACGAGCATCTGGTCCCGGCTGGAGCTGATCAGCGCGTGGTCGGGCGGCAAGGGACCGCCCGGGGCATCCGGGTCAACCGCCGGGTCATGCACCCGGAACACACCTCGCTCCGGGAAGACTGGGATCTCCAGCCGAAGCAGCCTGCGCCCCACGTACCCCCCTCAGGCAGAGGTTATCCCTGCGATACAGCATGGACCGTAAAGAGCCGCCATGTACCTGCAATCCGCCATATAGGCACGTTACGCTACGCCCCGACACCGCGCAGGACGGTTCCGAGAACGCCGGCGGAGGGCTCCCGGGCCCGCACCCGGACG
>Ga0070698_100006354_pt1 | contig 12834 bp, 12 predicted proteins | sample KBSK1502metaG_FD_65477 | JGI IMG/M metagenome (GOLD analysis project Ga0070698, IMG submission 65477) | Corn, switchgrass and miscanthus rhizosphere microbial communities from Kellogg Biological Station, Michigan, USA - KBS K1-50-2 metaG | ecosystem: Host-associated > Plants > Roots >... | reverse complement strand
GTCATCACCGAGCCGCCGGGGACGATCGAGCCGGCGGCGCTGGCCGGCAAGACGCGCGATACGCTCCGTCTCACCTGGGAGGAGCGGTGCTGGACCCGCAAGCGGGTCGTCACCACCGGCGGACGGGAGATCGCCCTGGCGCTGCCCACCGGGACGGTGCTGGAGCCGGGTCAGATCCTCGCGGTGGAGGGCGACTGGTACCTCGCGGTCGAGGGTCGCCCCGAGCCGGTCCTGGCCGTCTTTCCGGCCGGCCGGGCGGAGGCGCTACGCTTCGCCTTCGACGTGGGCAATCGCCACTTCACGCTCGCGGTCGAGGACGGCGCCCTCGTGGTCCCCGCCCATCCCGCGATGACCCAGCTCGCGGCGCGCGCGGGCGCGCGGTGGGAGCGCCGCGAGATGGTCTACACGCCGCTCGGCGGCGGGCCCGATGAGTGACTCGCGCCTGCTGTCACTGCTGCACTTCGCCGACAGCGCCCTGCCCACCGGCGGCTACGCCCACTCCTTCGGGCTCGAGCGCTACTGTCAGGCCGGGCTGGTGCGGGACCGCCACGGGCTCGAGCGCTTCCTGGTGACCCAGCTCGAGGGCGCGGCGGGACCGTGCGACGCCACCGCGGCGGCCGCCGCGCTGCGAGCCCTCTCGCGCGACGATGTCGCCGCCTGCCAGCCGCTCGACGAGCAGCTCGAGGCCATGAAGGTGGTGCGCGAGTTCCGGGAGGGGAGCCGGCAGATGGGGCGGCAGACCCTGCGGGTGGCGGCCCGCCTCACGGGTGACGGCCGCCTCGCCGGCTACCTCGAGGCGGTGGACGCGCGGCGGGCCGCCGGTCATCACGCGGTCGCGTTCGGCATGACCGCGGGCGTGCTCGGATGGGAGGCGGAGGCCGCGGCGATCGCCTTCCTGTACTCGACCACCGCGCTGCTGGTGGGCGCGGCGCTCCGCCTCCTGCCCATCGGGCAGCTCGAGGGTCAGTCGGTGCTCTGGAGCCTCCACCCGGTGATCGAGCGGGTGGCCCGCGAGGCTGCCGAGCGCGCCCCGGCCGATCTCTGGAGCTTCACGCCCGGCCAGGACATCCAGGGGATGCTCCACGAGCGCATGGACGCGCGGCTCTTCCGCTCGTGAGCGCCGCCGGCGTGACGCCCCGCCCGCTCAAGATCGGCATCGGCGGCCCGGTGGGCTCCGGCAAGACCGCGCTGGTGGAGACGCTCGCCCGCCGCCTGCGCGATCACTTCGACATGGCGGTGATCACCAACGACATCTACACGCAGGAGGACGCCCAGTTCCTGGTGCGCCGGGGCGCGCTGCCCGCGGAGCGGGTGGTCGGGGTGGAGACCGGGGGCTGCCCGCACACCGCGATCCGCGAGGACGCCTCGGTGAACCTGGAGGCGGTGCACGAGCTGATGGCGCGGTTTCCCGGCCTCGAGCTCCTGTTCGTGGAGAGCGGGGGCGACAACCTCTCGGCGACCTTCAGCCCCGAGCTGGTCGACGCCACGATCTACGTCATCGACGTGGCGGAGGGCGACAAGATCCCGCGCAAGGGCGGGCCCGGGATCATGCGCTCCGACCTGCTGGTGATCAACAAGATCGACCTGGCGCCCTACGTGGGCGCGGACCTCGGCGTGATGGAGCGGGACGCCCGGCGCATGAGAGGAGAGCGACCCTTTGTCTTCACCAATCTCCGGGAGGGCGACGGCGCCGACGCCATCGTCTCCTGGATCCGGCGCGACCTCCTCTTCGCGGCCTGAGCCGGGCGGCCGCGCCGGACGCGACGGTCGTCTCCGTCTCGTCTTCGAGTCGCGCGACGGCCGCACCGTGCTCACCGGGCGCCGCTTCACGCTGCCGCTCCAGGCGCTCGAGCCGATGGATCTCACCGGCGACGGCTCCGCCACGCTCCTGCTGCTCAACCCGACCGGGGGCATCGTGGGCGGCGATCGGCTGGAGACGGACATCGTGCTCGGCCCGGGCAGCCGCGTGTGCCTCTCCACGCCCTCGGCCACCCGGGTCTACCGGAGCCCGTACCGTCCCGCGATCCAGCGGGTGACGATCACGCTCGGCGCGGGCGCGGTGCTCGAGTGGCTGCCGGATCATCTGATCCCGTCGCCGGGGGCCCAGCTGCGCCAGGTGACCGAGATCACGATGGCGCCGGACGCCACGCTGTTCTACGTGGACGCGTGGGCCACCGGACGGGCGGCGCGGGGCGAGGCGTGGGGCTTCGATGTGCTCGACTCGCGCCTGCTGGTCCGCGACGCGGCCGGGCCTTTGCTCCACGAGCGCGCGAGCCTCGCGGGCGGCCTCCGGCTCGACGGTCTGGGCGGCACCGAGGGCCTCGGCTACGTCGGGACGTTCCTCGCGCTCCGGGCGGGGGAGGTCGCCGACCGGCCGGCGGAGCCGGGGCAGCGGTGCTGGGAGGAGCTCGCCGGCGCGCTCCAGGTCGACCTGGCCGCCGCGGCCCCGGCCGCGCGAGTGGGCGTGACCACCCTGGGGCGGGGCGGCGTGCTGGCCAGGCTCCTCTGTCCGAGCGCTCCCGCGCTCGCGGCTGGCGTGGAAGCCCTGTGGGCGCGGTGCCGTCAGAGCCTGCTCGGGCTCCCGCCCCTCCGGCTGCGCAAGCTCTAGGCGATCCTGCCGGTCCCGACCGCACCTTGTGATGATTCGTGCCGATCAAGCTATTGATTCTGCGAGAGCCACCGCCAGGTATGCGTCTTGCTCGAAAGTCCTGCTGATGGCCGAGCCCGGGTCCACGCCGCCGATCGCCGCTCTACTCGCCGGGTACGCATCGGGATCGCTCCGCCCCGAGTCGGTGCTGCGCGGGGCCTACGCCGCCATGGACCGCCGCGGCGCCGACGCGGTGTGGATCCACGTGGTGCCGCTCGACGACGCGCTCGGCCAGCTCGAGACGGCCGAGGGGCGGCGCCGGGACGGCGCGCGCCTCCCCCTCCTCGGTGTGCCGTTCGCGATCAAGGACAACATCGACGTGGCCGGTCGACCGACCACCGCCGGTTGCCCCGCATTCGCCTACAAGCCGGAGGTCACCGCCACGGCCGTCCGGCGGCTCCAGGAGGCGGGCGCGATCCTGGTCGGCAAGACCAACCTCGACCAGTTCGCGACCGGGCTCACCGGCACGCGCTCGCCCTATGGCGCGCTCTCGTCGATCTTCGACGCCGACTACATCTCGGGCGGCTCGAGCTCGGGCTCGGCGGTGGCGGTGGCCGCCCGCCTCGTCGCGTTCGCGCTCGGCACCGACACCGCCGGCTCCGGGCGGGTGCCCGCGGCCTTCAACGGCCTCGTGGGCGTGAAGCCGACGCGGGGCCTGGTCAGCACCGCGGGCGTGGTCCCGGCCTGCCGCTCGCTCGACTGCGTCTCGATCCTCGCTCACAGCGCGGAGGACGCCGCGCTCGTGCTCGCGGTGGCACGCGGGCCGGACCCCGCCGACCCGTATTCCCGCGAGGCGGTGGGGCCGCCATTCCGCCTGGGTCCCGCCTTTCGCTTCGGGGTGCCTCCGCGCGAGCAGCGTGAGTTCTTCGGCGACGGGGCGGCCGAACTGCTCTACGCGCGTGCCCTCGACCGGCTCGAGAGCCTGGGCGGCCGGCCGGTCGAGATCGACCTGGCCCCGTTCCGCGCCGCCGCGGATCTGCTCTACGAGGGGCCGTGGGTCGCGGAGCGCCTCGCGTCGATCCGGCCGTTCCTCGACGCGCACCCGGAGGACGTGCAGCCGGTGGTGCGCACGATCGTGGAACGTGCCGCCGCCCTGACCGCGGTCGACGTTTTCCAGGGGATGTATCGCCTCGAAGCGCTGCGGCGCCTCGCGGGCGCTCAATGGGCCGGGATGGACGTGCTGGCGCTGCCGACCGCTCCGACGATCTACCGGCACGCGGCGATCGAGCGCGATCCGATCCGTCTCAACGCCAACCTCGGCTACTACACCAACTTTGTGAACCTGCTCGACTGCTGCGCGGTCGCGGTGCCGGCGGGACGGGGTCCGGGAGGACTGCCCTTCGGGCTGTCGCTGATCGCGCCCGCCTTCCACGACGAGATGCTGGTGGCCCTCGGGATGCGCTGGCAGGGCGGGGCCGATGGCGTCGCGGAGGCGGCCTTGCCCGATCGTCGCGTCCGGCTCGCGGTGGTGGGCGCGCACCTCTCCGGCGAGCCCCTGAACCACGAGCTGCTCGGTCGGGGTGCGCGTCTGGTGCGGGCGTGCCGGACCTGGCGCGAGTACCGGCTCTACGCGCTGCCCGGCCCGCCGCCGTCGAGGCCCGGCCTGGTCCGCGTGGGCGACGGGCGTGGCGCGGCCATCGAGGTCGAGGTGTGGGAGCTCGGCGAGGCCGCCTTCGGCAACCTGGTCGCCGGGATCCCGGCTCCGCTCGCCATCGGCACCGTGACGCTGGAAGACGGGGAGCCGGTGAAGGGGTTTCTCTGCGAGGCGCACGCGGTGGAGGCGGCCGAGGACATCTCGGCCCTGGGCGGCTGGCGCGCATACCGCGCCGGTCGGGGAGACCGGCGATGAGCGAGATCCAGCCGCCCGACCTCGGAGCGCACGTCGATGCCGCCGCGGCGCTGATCGGGCTGCCGATCGCGCCGGCGCACCGGCCGGGGGTGATCCTGTACATGGGCGTGATCGCGACGGCGGCCGCTCTCGTCATGGAGTTCCCGCTGCCCGAGGAGGTGGAGCCGGCCCCAATCTTCGCCCCGGAGGGCGCCGGGCCGTGAGCGCGTTCGACTACGCGGCCGCCGACGGGCTCGCCCTGGTGGAGGCGGTGCGCGCGCGCCGGGCCAGCGCCCGGGACGTCTGCGAGGCGGCGCTCGCGCGAATCGCCGCGCGCGATGGGGCCATCAACGCCTTCACCCGCGTGCTGACCACGCAGGCCCGCGCGGACGCGCAGCGAGTGGACGCGACGATCGCGGCCGGCCGCGACCCCGGTCCGCTCGCCGGCATGCCCTTCGCGGTGAAGAACCTGTTCGACGTCGCCGGAGTGACCACGCTGGCCGGCTCGAAGATCAACGCCACGCGGGGGCCCGCCACGCACGACGCGGTCACGGTGGCCGCGATGCGACGCGCGGGCGCCCTGCTGGTGGGCGCGCTCAACATGGACGAGTACGCCTACGGCTTCACCACCGAGAACTCCCACTACGGGCCGACGCGCAACCCGCACGACCCGACGCGCGTGGCGGGGGGCTCGTCGGGGGGCTCGGGCGCCGCGGTGGGCGCGGGCCTGGTGCCGGTCGCGCTGGCCTCGGACACCAACGGCTCGATCCGGGTGCCCGCCGCGCTCTGCGGGGTCTTCGGGCTCAAGCCCACGTACGGGCGTCTCTCCCGCACCGGCAGCGCGCTCTTCGCGGGCAGCCTCGATCACGTGGGCCCGATCGGTCGATCGGTGCGGGACGTCGCGGCCGCCTACGACGTCATGCAGGGACCCGATCGGCGGGACCCGACCTGCGCCGGCCGTCCGGTCGAGGCCTGCCGGCCGCGGCTCGGCGAGGGCATCGACGGGCTCCGCATCGCGGTGCTCGACGGTCACTTCGGGAAGGGAGCCGAGCCGGACGCGCTCGCGGCGGTCGCGCGGGTGGCCGCCGCGCTCGGGGCCTCGCGGCGCGCGACGATCCCGGAGGCGCTGCGCGCCCGCGCGGCCGCGATGGTGATCACCGCCGCCGAGGGCGCCGCGCTCCACCTGGACGATCTCCGGACGCAGGCGGAGGACTTCGATCCGCTGACCCGCGATCGCTTCCTGGCCGGCGCCCTCGTGCCGACCGCGTGGTATCTGCAGGCGCAGCGGTTCCGGAGCTGGTACCGGACGCAGGTCGCGGCCCTGTTCCGTGAGGTCGACGTGCTGCTCGCGCCCACCACCCCGTGCCCGGCACCTCGCATCGGGCAGGAGCGCATGGTGCTGGACGGCGTGGAGGTGATGACCCGGCCGAACCTGGGGATCTTCACCCAGCCGCTCTCGCTCATCGGGCTCCCGGTCCTCTCGGTACCGGTGACCGGCCGCGGGCTCTTGCCCCTGGGGGTGCAGGTGATCGCGGCGCCCTTCCAGGAGGCGCAGGTGCTCCGGGTGGGCGCGCTGCTCGAGGCCAGGGGCGTTGCGGTGCCGGCCATCGCGCCAACGATCCGGCCGTGATCGCGGAGCTGACCGCGGCCTCCCGCTTCTTCCTGCACACGATTGAGGCTCCCTGCTCACCCCGTGAGCAGCCGCGCCGCACATCGTGCGCTCGTCTCGCTCCGGACGGTGCTTTGCGGCCCGAGCCGAGCGGGCACAGGCCTTGCTGCGTTGGAGCCCGCATCCCGCTGCGGCCCACAAGACCGCGGTCGGGTGAGGCAAAGGCGCCCAACGAACGGAGGCGCTCGGCCTCACCGCGAGGCCAACTCAGGAGGGCGGGATGGCGGACGGCGGGAAGGGGATCGGCATGACCATCAAGTCGGGGACGGAGACCTTCGACGACCTCGTCACCACCACGCTGCCCGCCCTGGTGGGCGAAGCGTCGGCGCAGGGGGGGCGACTCTACCGGAGCGTGATGGCGCGGGTGGAGCAACCGCTGCTCCGGCACGCGCTCGAGCTGTGCGGCGGCAACCAGCTCAAGGCGGCCAAGCTGCTCGGCATCAACCGGAACACGCTGCGCAAGCGGCTCCGGCTGCTCGGCCTTCTGCCGGTGAACGGGACGAACGGGAGCAAGGCGGGGAGCGCGGCCCGCTCGGCCTAGGCTTTACGCTCCCGGCGGGACCGGGTAGACTGCGCGCAGGGTGCATCTGCGAGCCGCCGCGCTGGTCCCGCTGCTGGTCCTGGTCGCCTGCGCGAGCGCGGGCACGGATGGGGTGACCGGGGAGCCGGCGCACCACGTGCCGGGCGGCGGGTTCCGGAACCTCGATCCCGCGTTCAGCCGCCCCTCGGGCTGGACGCGCTGGACGTTCATCCTCAGGCGCGGCTGGCAGGGCGTGACCGCCCCACGCGCGTTCGACGCGCCCCGGGTCGCCAACGACGGAGCGGCGCTGCGCGCCGCGACGGCGGCCTCCACCCTCACCTGGATCGGCCACGCCACCCTGCTCGTGCGGGTGGACGGCCTCAACATCCTCACCGATCCGCAGTGGAGCGACCGCGCCGGCCCCACCTCGTGGCTCGGGGCGCGCCGGCTGAGCCCGCCGGGGCTCGCCTTCGAGGCGCTGCCGCACGTCGACGTGGTGGTGATCTCGCACGATCACTTCGACCATCTCGACCTGCCCACGGTGCGGCGACTCGCCGCGACCCACGATCCGCTCTTCCTGGTGCCGCTCGGGCTCGCGGCCTGGTTCCGCGACAACGGCATGCCGCACGTGGAGGAGCTCGACTGGTGGCAGGAGCGCGTCCACCGGGGCGTGCGCTTCGTCTGCGTCCCCGCCCAGCACTTCTCGCAGCGATCACTCTGGGACGCGAGCCGGCGGCTCTGGGCCTCGTGGGTGATCGCGGGGCACGAGCGGAGGCTCTACTTCGCGGGGGACACCGGCTACTTCAGCGGCTTCAAGGAGGCGGGGCGGCGACTCGGGCCCTTCGACGTGGCCGCGCTCGCCATCGGGGCCTACGCCCCGCCCGAGATCATGAAGGCGGTCCACACCAACCCGGAGGAGGCGGTCCAGGCCTTCGTCGATCTCGACGCGCGTACCATGCTCGCCATCCACTGGGGCACCTTCGATCTGGCGGACGAGCCGCTCGACGAGCCGCCGGTCCGCCTGCGCGCCGAGTTCGCGCGCCGGCAGCTCGACCCGGCACGGGCCTGGCTCTTCAAGATCGGGGAGACGCAGCCCTGGTGAGCGGCGCCCAGCCATGGCCCAGCGCGTGCTGATCGTGGAGGACGAGCCCGACATCCGGGACCTGCTCCTGTTCCATCTGGAGCGGGAGGGCTACCAGGTGGCCCAGTGCCGGAGCGGCCCCGAGGCCCTGCGCCTGGCACGCGCCAGCCCACCGGACCTGGTGCTGCTCGACCTCATGCTGCCCGAGATGGACGGGCTCGAGGTCTGCCGGCGGCTGCGCCAGGATCCGGTGACCCAGGGCCTCCCGATCGTCATGCTCACCGCGCGGGGCGACGAGGTCGACCGGGTGCTGGGTCTCGAGCTGGGCGCCGACGACTACGTGGTCAAGCCGTTCTCGCCGCGCGAGCTCATCGCCCGGATCCGCGCGGTGCTCCGGCGGGTCCGCCCCGCGGCGGGCGCCGCGCCGCTCGTCATCGGCCGGCTCGCCATCGACGCGGCGGCCCATCAGGTGACGGTGGACGGCGCCGAGGTGAGCCTCACCCGCAAGGAGTTCGATCTTCTGCGCGCGCTGGCGGAAGCGCGCGGCCGGGTGCTCTCGCGCGAGTACCTGCTCGACCACGTCTGGGGCTACACCGCCGCGGGGGAGATCGAGTCGCGCACGGTGGACGTGCACGTGCGCCGGCTGCGCCAGAAGCTCGGCGCGGAGGGCCAGCGTATCGGCACGGTGACCGGCGTGGGCTACCGCTTCGAGGGCGACCGGTGACATGCGCGCGCTCCTGAGGCTCGTCCGGCGCAGCATCGCGCTCAAGCTGACGCTCACCCTGGTGGGCTTCGTGGCGGTGAGCGTCCTGGCCGCCGGCCTCTACCTCAACCGCGCGCTCGAGGCCTTCGCGGTGGAGTCTCTCGATACCCGCCTGGCCGCGCTGGCCGCGGTGCTCGACGGGGACGCGCGCACCGCGCTCGTGGCCGGCGGGCCCGCCGCCCAGACCTTCGCGAACCGGGTGGCGCGCCCGACGGGCTCGCGGGTGACCCTCATCGCCCCCGACGGGCGGGTGGTCGGCGAATCGGACAGGGACCTGGCCGAGCTGAGCCAGCTCGAAAACCACGCGGACCGGCCCGAGGTGCGCGCCGCGCTGGCCGGCCACCGCGGGCGCGACCTCCGCCGGAGCGCCACGGTGGCCGCGCCGCTCCTCTACATGGCCGCGCCGGTGCGCGACGGCGACCGGATCGTCGGGGTGCTCCGCCTCGCCCTGCCGCTGTCCGCGGTGACCGGCTCCTACGAGGCGCTCCACCGGGTGATGCTGGGCGGCGGCGCCCTCGCCCTGCTGATCGCCCTGGGCATCGGCGTCTTCGTGGCCGGCCGGGTGACCCATCCGGTGGTGGAGATGCAGTCGATCGCCCGGCAGATGAGCGGCGGCAACTTCCTGGTGCGGGCCCCTACCCGCTCCACCGACGAGATCGGCACCCTCGGGCGCTCGCTGAACGTGATGGCCGGGCGGCTGCGCGAGAAGATCCAGGACCTCGAGCAGGAGCAGTCGAAGATCACCGCGATCCTCGACGCGATGGTCGAGGGCGTGATCGCGGTGGACGGGCAGGAGCACGTGCTGCTCATGAACGAGCGGGCCCGCGGCATGTTCGGGCTCGGCGCCACCCGCGGTGAGGGCAAGCCGTTCCAGGAGGTGATCCGTAACGCGGACCTGCACGAGATCTTCCGGACGGTGCACGGGGGCGCCGACCCGGGCCCGGTACGCCGCGAGCTCCTGATCACCGGGCCGGTCACGCGGACCCTGGGGGTCAACGCGGTCCGCCTCGCCATGACCGCCGATCAGCCCGGCGTGGTCCTGGTCCTCCACGACGTGACCGCGCTGCGCCAGCTCGAGCGGGTGCGCACCGAGTTCGTGGCCAACGTGAGCCACGAGCTGCGCACGCCGCTGACCGCGATCCAGGGTTATCTCGAGACGCTGCTCTCGGGTGCCCTCGAGGAGCCGGAGAACGCGCGCCGCTTCCTCGAGATCGTCCTGCGCCACAGCGAGCGCCTCGGGCGCCTCCTCAACGACCTGACCGATCTCTCCAACATCGAGCTCGGCAAGGTGAGCCTGCGGCGCGCCCCGGTGCAGATCGGCGAGGTGGTCGCCTCGGTGGTGGACATCATCGCGCCGCGGGCCGCCCGCGCGGGGGTCACGGTGAGCGCGCAGATCCCTGCGGACCTGGCTCTCGTCTCGGCCGACCGCGACCGCCTCGCCCAGGTGCTGATCAATCTCATCGACAACGCGGTGAAGTACACGCCCGAGGGCGGCTCGGTGACGGTGACCGGCCGCAACCTGGTCCCCGGCCGGATCGAGGTCGCGGTGGCCGACACCGGCATCGGCATTCCCCCCGCGGACCTGCCGCGCATCACCGAGCGCTTCTACCGGGTGGACAAGGCGCGCTCGCGCGAGCTCGGCGGCACCGGCCTCGGCCTCGCCATCGTCAAGCACCTGGTCATGGCCCACGCGGGCGAGCTCGCGATCGAGAGCGAGCAGGAGCGCGGCACCACCGTCCGCTTCACCCTGCCCATCGAGCCCTCCGCGGCCTGATCGCCCCGCCCGCGCCCGCGGCGGGGCCCGTCGCCGTCACACAAACTTCACGTGGGGAGAGGTATGTGATCAATGCCCGTCGTGCATGCTGCACCCATGATCGACGACGCGATCGCGCACCACCGGAAGCGGGGGGAGTCGACGGGGCGAGGCCGCGCCGACCTGCACGTGCACACGCTCTACAGCGACGGCGGCCAGTCGCCGGAGGCGGTGGTGCGGGCCGCGGCGGGACGGGTCGACGTGGTCGGCATCACCGACCACGATCGGGTGGGCGGCGCGCTCCGCGCGCGCGACTACGCGCGCGAGCACCCCGAGCTGGGCGTGGACGTGGTGGTGGGCGAGGAGATCAGCACCCTCAACGGGCACCTGATCGGCCTCTACCTGAGCGAGGCGGTGCCCGCCGGACTCTCCGCGCGGGAGACGATCGCGCGCATCCACGCCCAGGACGGCCTCGCGGTCGCCGCGCACCCGTTTCACCCGCTGCGCGGAGTGGCGCGCGGCCACCCGCCCATCGGCCGCCTCATCCCCGAGCTGCCCTTCGACGCGATCGAGGTGGTGAACAACGCGGGAATCTTCTCGAAGCTCTACGACGCGTGGGCCGCGCTGCGGAACGTGGAGTGGATGCTGCCGGTCACCGCGGGAAGCGACGCGCACGACGTCTGGTACCTCGGCAGCGCCTGCACCACCTTCCCCGGGCGCGACGCGGCGGCCCTGCGCCTGGCCCTCGAGGCGGGGCGGACCCGGGCCCGGGTCGAGTGGTCGTGGACCGCGGCGAAGATGCCGCGGCACGTGCACATCCAGTCACGGAGCGCGATCAGGTTCCTACAAGGAGGTCACCGTGGACACTCATGAGGCGACGGGACACGAGGGGCCGGAGCTTCGCTGGCTGGAGCGCGGAGCCGGCGAGCCGGTGATCCTGCTGCACGGCCTGATGGGCCAGATGCACCACTGGGACGCGGTGCTCGACCACCTCGGCGACGGCCACCGGGGCATTGCGCTCGGCCTGCCGATCTTCCCGCGCCGGCCGCTTCAGGCCTCGCTCGACGTCCTCGCCCGCCACGTGATCGACTTCATGGATGTGCTCGAGCTCCCGCGCGCGGTGGTGGGCGGCAATTCGCTCGGCGGCCACGTCGCGCTGCGGGTCGCCCTCGAGCACGCCGAGCGGGTCTCGGGGGTCGTGCTCACCGGATCGTCCGGGCTCTTCGAGCGCGGCTTCAGCAGCGGGGTGCCGCACCGACCGGATCGGCGCTGGGTGCGCGAGAAGATGGAGGAGGTCTTCTTCGATCGAGCGCTGGTGACCGATGGCTGGGTGGACGAGGCTCACCGGGTGGTGACCACGCCGAGCTCCGCCATCCGGGTGCTGCGGCTCGCGCGCGACGCCCGGCGCGACAACCTGGAAGCCCGCCTGGGCCGGATCCGGGTGCCGGTCCTCCTGGTGTGGGGCCGCGAGGACCGCATCACCCCGCTCGAGGTGGGCGAGCGGTTCCGCGATCTGATGCCCGACGCGCGGCTCGTGTGCCTGGCTCGCTGCGGGCACGCCCCGATGCTCGAGCACCCGGACGCGTTCGCGGAGGTGCTCGACCACTGGCTCGACGACACCCGGGAGCGCCGGGCCGCGGGCGCGCCTGCGCTCGGAGGTGTGCGGTGACCGCCGGGCTGGCCGGACGGGCGATCGACTGGCTCGCGGCGCGGCGCCGCCGTCAGCTCGAGTCGGTGTGGCGCGATCCGGCGGGGACCCAGGAGCGCGCGCTGCTGCGCCTCGTAGCCGCCGCGCGCGACACCGACTTCGGCCTCGAGCATGGCTTCCGCGGCATCACCTCGGTGGCCGACTACCAGCGGCAGGTGCCGGTGCGCGACTACGCGCAGCATCGCCCGTGGCTCGCGCGTGCCGCGGCCGGGGAGCGGTCGGTCTCGTGGCCGGGCGAGTGCCGGGACTGGGTCAAGACCTCCGGCACGACGTCGGGCGACAAGCTGATCCCGGTGACGCCGGAGGCACTCGCCGGTCAGCGGAAGGGCGGGTGGGACGCGCTCCTCACCATGGCCGCGCGCACGGGGGGCCCGCGGCTGATGGGCGGGCCCATGCTGTTCCTGGGCGGCTGCACCACGCTGCGCCCGCTCGGACCGGGGAGCCGGGTGGGCGATCTCTCCGGCCTGGTGGCGAGCCGCCTGCCGCTCGGCTTCCGGAGCCGCTACTCGCCCGGCCCGGCGTGCGCGTCCATCGCGGACTGGGAGACCCGGCTCGACGCCACCGCGGCGCTGGCCGCGACCCAGGACATCCGCCTCCTCTCCGGCATGCCGTCGTGGCTCGTCATCCTGTTCGAGCGAATCGCGCGGCAGAGCGAGGCGGGCGGCCGTCGTCTCCGGGACCTGGGCCAGCTCTGGCGCGAGCTGCGCGCGCTCATCCACGGCGGCGTGGCCTTCGCCCCGTACGCCTCGGTGTTCGACGAGTGGCTCGGCCGGCGACTCGAGCGCATCGAGGTCTACCCCGCGTCCGAGGGCTTCGTGGCGGTCCAGACCGAGGCCACCGGCGGGCTCACCCTGATGCTCGACTA
>Ga0070698_100006353_pt1 | contig 12835 bp, 9 predicted proteins | sample KBSK1502metaG_FD_65477 | JGI IMG/M metagenome (GOLD analysis project Ga0070698, IMG submission 65477) | Corn, switchgrass and miscanthus rhizosphere microbial communities from Kellogg Biological Station, Michigan, USA - KBS K1-50-2 metaG | ecosystem: Host-associated > Plants > Roots >... | reverse complement strand
CTCGGGACTCGCGCCAGGGAGACCTGCGCCCACGCCGATGGTCGGAAGATCGACTTGGGGTAACGGCGCAACCGGAAGAAAGCGAAACGCAGCAGCGCCGGACAGCAAAATCGCAATGGTGATAAGAGACGTAGCGACCGGCCGACGAATGAATGGCGCGGAGAAGTTTGAGGAAAAATTCATTGCCTAGTCTCCGGGCGCCGGCTCTGGAATGGGCGCTCCTCTGCGGGATACAAACCGCCTCGCCAGGGCATCAAACGCGAGATAGACAACGGGTGTTGTATACAACGTGAGCAGTTGGCTGAGAATCAGGCCACCCACGATCGTGATGCCTAGTGGACGCCTTAGCTCGGAACCTACGCCCGCTCCGAGGGCCAGGGGCAAACCGCCAAGAAGCGCAGCCATCGTGGTCATCATAATGGGCCGAAAGCGAAGCAAGCATGCTTCGTAAATGGCGTCGAGCGGAGCCTTGCCCTCCTTCCGCTCTGCCTCTAGAGCGAAGTCAATCATCATGATGGCGTTCTTCTTAACGATGCCAATCAACAGGATGATGCCAATCAGGGCAATGACGCTGAATTCCGTGCGGCAAAGAAGCAAGGCGAGAATAGCTCCCACTCCGGCGGAAGGCAGCGTAGAAATGATCGTGATGGGGTGAATATAGCTCTCGTACAGAACGCCGAGGACGATGTACACGGTAATAATCGCTGCGAGAATCAAAATGGGCTCGTTCGCGAGGGAATTGAGAAACGCGGCCGCTGTGCCTTGGAAGGTTGCCTGAATACTAGGTGGCATACCCACTTCTTGCTTAGCTCTGTTGATGGCATTGACAGCGTCACCGAGCGACGCGCTAGGAGCGAGATTGAACGACAGCGTTACCGCCGGAAACTGCCCCTGATGATTGATCGCCAGCGACGACGAACCGGGCTCGAACTGCGTAAAGGCGCTCAACGGAACCTGTTGGCCTGTGGAAGAGCGCACGTAGATATTCTTCAGCGCTTCAGGATCTTGCTGGAATTGCGGGTTGACTTCCAAGATCACGTGGTATTGATTCAATTGAGTAAACATCGTCGAGACTTGACGCTGGCCAAAGGCGTCGTAAAGCGTGTTGTCGATCGCTGCAGGCAGAATGCCCAGCCGTGAAGCGGTGTCTCGATCAATATCGAGAGAGGCGAGCAAACCTTGATTGAGCTGGTCACTGGCGACATCACGCAATTCCGGAAGCGACTTCAGCTTATCGATGAATTTCGGCGTCCAGTAAGCTAGTTCCTTGGGATCGGCGTCCTCCAGGCTGTATTGAAATTGCGTGCGGCTGACGCGATCTTCTACGGTGAGGTCCTGGACCGGCTGCATGAAGAGAGTGATTCCGTCGACATTTTGGATTTGTGGCTGCAGGCGACGGATGACGTCAGAGGCAGAGATGCCGCGCTCATTGAGCGGCTTGAGATTGATTTGAATTCGCCCGCTGTTGATCGTCGCGTTGGTACCGTCAATCCCGATGAAGGAAGAGAGGCTTTCCACCGCCGGATCCTTCAAGATGACCTTGGCTAGCTGCTGCTGATTCCGCTGCATAGCCGCGAAAGAGATGTTTTGCCGGGCCTCAGAAACACCAAGGATGATTCCCGTGTCCTGCACAGGAAAGAAGCCCTTGGGCACGTAAATGTACAGGAGGATAGTGCCGACAAGAGTGGCCACGGTAACGAGCAAGGTAGTCGTTCTGTAGCGCAGCACGAACTGAAGAGTCCGACCATAGAATGCAATCACCGCTTTGAACCCGCGCTCGGAGACTCGATAAAACCACGTTTGCTCACTTTCCCGCTGATGCTTCAGCAGCTTGGCGCACATCATGGGCGTAAGCGTAAGCGAGACAAACGCCGAAACCAGGATCGTCACTGCTAAGGTGATGGCGAACTCTCGGAACAGCCGCCCAACGATGTCACCCATGAACAGGAGCGGAATCAAAACCGCGATCAAGGAAACGGTTAGCGAAAGAATTGTGAAGCCGATCTGCTCGGAGCCTTTCAGCGCCGCTTGCAACGGCGATTCCCCTTCTTCAATAAACCGGCTGATGTTCTCGATCATGACAATGGCATCGTCGACGACGAACCCCGTCGAGATGGTCAGGGCCATGAGCGAAAGGTTGTTCAAGCTGTAGCCGAGCAGGTACATCACGCCGAAGGTGCCGACGATGGAAAGCGGAACAGCGAGCGCAGGAATAACCGTTGCTCGCGCGCTGCGAAGAAACAGAAAGATCACCATGACGACCAATGCGATCGTCAACATCAGGGAAAACTGTACATCGCCAACAGAAGCGCGAATGGTGGTCGTGCGGTCCGTCAGAATATTGAGTTGAACCGCGGCCGGCAATGATGCCTGCAGTTGCGGCAGCAGCTTCTTGATCCTGTCGACGACCGAAATGATGTTGGCCCCTGGTTGCCGCTGAATATTCATGATCACCGCAGGATGTTCGTTGGCCCAGGCGGCTTGTTTGGCGTTTTCCGAGCCATCGAAAACCGTGGCTACATTGCTGAGCCGGATCGGGGCACCGTTGCGGTAGGCAATGATAAGCGGGCGATAGCCATCACTGGTGAGGAGCTGATCGTTGGCACCAATCGTGAACGCCTGGTGAGGCCCATCGAAATTGCCCTTGGCTTGGTCTACGTTGGCCTGACCCAGAGCTACCCGCAAATCTTCCAAACTCAATCCGTACGAGGCCAGCGCCGTTGGATTCGCTTGGATCCGCACTGCCGGCCGCTGGCCGCCGCTGATGCTCACCAAGCCGACTCCCGGAAGCTGCGAAATTTTTTGCGACAGTGTGGTCTCCGCCAAATCCTCGACCTTGTTCAGCGGAAGGCTCTCCGAAGTGAGCGCCATGGTGAGAATTGGGGAATCCGCAGGGTTGATTTTGCTGTAAATCGGGGGATTCGGAAGGTCGGTGGGGAGCAGGTTCGAAGCGGAATTGATGGCCGCTTGAACCTCCTGCTCTGCGACATCGATATTCAGATCAAGAACAAACTGTAGGGTGATGATGGAGCTCCCAAAGGAACTCGTCGACGTCATTTGATTCAGGCCGGGGATTTGTCCGAACTGGCGCTCGAGCGGTGCGCTAACCGAAGATGTCATTACATCGGGACTCGCGCCAGGGTAGAAAGTCAGCACCTGAATTGTGGGATAGTCGACCTGCGGCAGAGCAGAGATGGGCAATTGCTTGTAGGCGACAAAGCCCACCAGAAGGATTCCAATCATTAACAGGGTCGTAGCAACTGGCCGCAGAATAAACGGCCTAGATGGACTCATTGACGCTTGCCTCTTTGCGAGGACGGCGATTGCGGGTCTTGCGGCACGGGCGTAGACGGTTGTCTCGCTGCCTGCATTTGATTTTGGCCCTGTCCCGCTCGCGTCGGTCCGCTGCCCACGGGGGGGCGGGGATCTATCTTGCTGCCATCCTGAAGTTTGTCTTGACCGTCAATCACCACGACGTCACCGGGCTGAATTCCCTGACTGATGCCCACCAAGTTGCCTGAAGACAGCGCAATGGTCACGGGCTGAATTTTCACGGTGTTGTCTTTCTGTGCGACGTATACATACGTGCCTTGCGGCCCGCGCTGGATAGCTGGCGCGGGAACAGTAGTGGCGTTACGTTTCGTGTCTACCAGGAGGTGAGTGTTCACGAACTGATTGGGGAACAGAGTGTTGTTTTCGTTGTTGAAGACTGCTTTCAGTTTGTACGTACCGGTTGAAGTATCAATCTGATTGTCGATCGTCAGCAGTTTCCCTGTGGCGACCTTGGTGGTGTCGTCGCGGTCGTAGGCTTCCACGGTTAGCTGCTGGCTCCCGTGAAGCTTACCCAACACCTGCGACAGCTGATCTTGGGGCAGGCTGAAAATCACCGAGATGGGCTGAAGCTGTGTAATCACGAGAAGGCCATTCACGTCACCGGAATGAACGATGTTTCCTAGGTCAACCAAGCGCAGCCCGATGCGCCCTGTGATCGGCGCCGTTATGTGACAGTAGACCAACTGGAGTTTGGCGCTATCGATCATTCCTTGATCCGCTTTGATTGATCCTTCAAATTGCCCAACCTGCGCCAATTGGGTATCGACCTGCTGCTTCGGAATGACGCCTTCCTTGAACAGAAGCTGAAACCGGTCGTAATTGACCTGAATATCGCGGAGCTGCGCCTGGTCTTTCGCGAGTTGTCCTTCAGCTTGTTCTAGCTGTACCTGGTAAGGTCGTGGGTCGATCTCGATCAGAGAGTCGCCCTGATGAACGGTCTGACCCTCGGTAAAGTTAATCCGCACGATCTGACCATCCACCCGACTGCGAACCGTTACGGTATTGAATGCGGTTACCGTGCCAAGACCATTGAAGTAAACCGGAAGGTCCGCCTTTTGTGCGGTCGCGATCACCACCGGTACCGTAAATCCGGCCCCGCCCATACCCGGCCGTCCACCTCGACCACCGCCGCCCGGACCCGATACAGCCGGACTTTGCGCCTCTGTACTGGCCTTAAAGCCGTGGAAGTACCAAAATCCAAGTGCGACCACCGCGACGAGGGCCAACACCCACACCCACGCATGGCTTTTGCCTTCGCGAGCTTCAGGCTCTCCTGAGCGCCCATAGCTAGCCTCAGGTAGATTCGAGGAATTCAGACCGCCCATTCGTTTTGGCTCCTGATCTTTGTGAATGGCTGTGCGAGCGACCCTACCAAGGCAAGACAATCGCGATTAGGCGTCGAGCTGCGCGGATTACCTCAGCGCCACAGTCTATCGGACAACTTACCCTCTGCATAGATAGGACGGCCCCTGAATGGGAAAGGTTTCGATTGCGGGGTTCCCTGGGTGACAACTGCTCGTGGCCGAGCAGCCCTAATGATTTGCGCCGACGTATTTCGCAGTCCGTAGCTTGCTAATCGCTCAGGAGCCAAAACGGCTACGTCGCCCAACCCACGAAATAAGTCTGAGGCCATTTTTTGGCCCCGGCCTTAACTGCCCTTGTATCAGTCCATTCAGGGTTGATAAAGTCCAGTCCGGGAGAATTCACAAAATGCTCAAAGCGCTGGTGCTGGGCATCCTGTTGGGAGCAATACTCGTTTTAGGCGGTATTTGGTTCTATTTCACCACCGGACGCGCCCCGGTTGCGGCGACAGACCCGCCGCTCCCCCTCGAAAAAAGGTTGGCGAACGGGGCACTACACGCGCGCTTGGAAAAACAGCCGCATCCGGAGCCGGGTGTGCCCGCCGACGAGCCAAATTACTTAGCAGGCGCTGAGATTTACAAGCGAAACTGCGCGGTTTGCCATGGACTACCGGGAGAACTCGAAACAGCCATTGCCCAGGGCATGTATCCGAAGCCGCCGGAGCTTTTCCATGGCACGGGCGTTACCGATGACCCCGCTTGGGAAACCTTCTGGAAGGCGGAGAATGGTATTCGCATGAGTGGCATGCCCGCTTTCAAGGGCCGCCTCACCGACACGCAACTATGGCAAGTGAGTCAATTGCTGGCCAATGCGGGCAAAATACCACCTTCGGTGAAGGCGGCGCTCACAAGCAGTTCAGTAAGCGCAGAACAGCCCTCAGCGGCCCCAGGAGCTACAACGAATCCAGCAAAAAAGTAGCTGATAATCCAGCAGGGCCCGGGCTTCGACTCGCTCGCGCCGAGCCGGACTGGCGAAAGTGAAGATGAAGTTGTTTCCACTCTTCCTGAAACTGAAAGCGAGGCAATGCCTGGTAGTTGGCGCGGGCTCCGTTGCGGAATCGAAGATCGCCACCTTGATGGAGGCCGGGGCGCAGGTGCGCGTTATCGCTCCGGAAGCAACAGCCAGGGTCCGCTCCTGGGCCCGAGGGCGCAAGATTGATTGGCGGCGGCGCCGGTTCCGATTGACCGATTTGCGCGATATGTTCCTAGTCGTTGCCGCCACGTCCTCGAGAGAGCTCCACGAGCAAGTCTTCAAGGAAGCTCGACGGTTTGGGGTTCTTTGCAACGTCGTGGACGTGCCGGCGCTCTGCGATTTCTATTACCCCGCGGTTGTTCGGCGAGGTGATCTGCAGATCGCGGTGTCGACCTCGGGCCAAAGCCCGGCACTCGCCCAACGCTTGCGCCGAGAGCTCGAGCGTCAGTTTGCACCGGAGTATGGGGATTGGCTGGCGTCCGTCGGGAAAGCTAGAGAACAAATCCTCGCCAGAACCCACAACGCGGAGCAACGCAAGCACCTACTCCACGCCTTGGTGAGCGAAGAAGCCTTTCAAAGGTTTCGTGAACGCAGCAAGACACGCAAAAAGCGTAAAGAGCTATAGCAAGCTGAAGGGAGCTCTTGGCACAAAACGCCGCGCTCAGAACTTCCTTAGGGAATAGAGACGGCGATCAGGACGCAGCCGCTTTGCTTTGCGCGCGCTTAATTTCTTCGCTGAGTATGATGGCTTCCGCAACTTCTTTCATCGAGATGCGCCGCTGACGGCTTTGCTTCTGCAGCATAAGATAAGCTTGCTCTTCGCTAAGGCGCAGATCACGTTGCAGAATGCCTTTCCCGCGCTCGATAATCTTACGGGATTCTAGTTGTTCGGAAAGCTGCGAATTCGCCTCTTCGAGCCGTGCCATTTCAATTTCCGAGCCCACGAGAAAGCCGATCGTGGATATTAATTGAATTTCCCGCTGCGTGTGCGTGTGCGGCTGCCGGTGCTGTAGATTGATGACTCCAACCAGTTTGTTTCGGCACAGAATTGGCACGGAGAGAAAAGCTTCATAACGATCTTCTGGTAGCTCGTGAAAGAACTGGAAGCGGGAATCCTGAAAAGCGTGCGATGCGACAGCAACCGGCGTCCGGTGCTCGGCAACCCAACCGGTAATTCCCTGCCCTACGCGGAGCTTTAGCCGGTCCACAACATCAGGATGGGGATTCTTCGACGATCTCATAACAAGTTCTTTGCCATCAAGGACATAAACAAAACAGGAGTCACACTTCACGACTGCGGATACGAAGTCCACGATTCTATCCAGCAATTCGTGCAGCGGATCGGCCGCCGCCATCCGGCTGCCGATGTGATGTAAGAAATCGATCGCCGGATCGTCCACGCGTAACAGGCCTTCGTTCACGGGACTCACGGTAACCGGAACAGCCCGAAGGGTCAAACGCAAATTATTGTTTGGAGCGAACAATTCTAGAGATGCCAGCCAGGACTAATTGCCATAAAAAAAGCAGATTCGTTAAGTCCCACTGAATTCTGATTTCAATTTTTACGGTTTGACTCGCTCGCAGCCGGTCGGTACGCTCGCGCCTTCGTTTATGAGCCGGATGTGTGTTTCGGTCCGTAATCGAAGTCTAGAAGCCAGGATTAATTCCATGGCGCTTCCCTTGGGAGCAGCAAGCCAATGAGCGTCCTGCATCAGCATCTATCTAGCGTGCCGCGATGAAAGTTGCATATCCCAGGTCCGATGCGCCTCATTTATCTGCGGTTGATCAATTGACGGCGGCCGATATTCCATCCGCGGTGGACGAGGTGCTGGCGACCACTCCGCTCATCGACATTCACACACATCTTTATCCGCCAGCCTTTGGCACGCTCGGTTTGTGGGGTATCGACGAACTGGTGACCTACCATTACCTGGAGGCGGAGTTCTTCCGCGCCTCGAAGACGACGCCACAACAGTATTGGTCGCTGTCCAAAAGGCAGCAGGCCGACGCCATCTGGCGCGCGTTGTTCGTTGAAAATACTCCCATCTCGGAGGCCACGCGAGGCGTGATTGCGGTGCTGAAAGCTTTCCACCTACCTACAGACAGTTCCGATCTAACGGACGCCCGCTCATTTTTCGAAGGCCAGAGCCTAGACGCACATATCCGAAGGGTATTTCAGATGGCAGGTATCAGCACCGCCGTGATGACAAACGATCCACTCGATCCGCAAGAATGCGCTGTGTGGATGAACGGTGTGGAGAACCATCCGCAGTTCCGCGCGGTGTTGCGCCTCGACCGAATCCTGCTGTATTGGTCTACGCACTGGCAGCTCTTGGATGCGCAGCGATACCAGGTGGACGATCGCGTCTCCGGAAAGTCCGTCAGCGAAGTCCGACGTTTCCTGTTCGACTGGTACGACCGGATGCGTCCCGCGTATATGGCCGTATCGCTTCCCGACACTTTCCAGTCTCCTGAAGACACGCTCTCGGATAGACTGCTGCGCGAAGCGGTCCTGCCGTCGTGCCGGGAGTTACGCCTGCCGTTGTCTCTCATGATTGGCGTTCGCAAGCAGGTCAACCCTGCGTTGCGCTTGGCCGGCGATGCTGTCGGCAGGGCGGACCTTCGCGCTGTCGAGAACCTCTGTCGCGATTTTCCGGAGAATCGGTTTCTGGTGAGTCTACTGAGCCGCGAAAATCAGCACGAACTGTGCGTATGCGCGCGGAAGTTCAGCAATCTCATGCCATTTGGATGCTGGTGGTTCATGAACAATCCGTCGATCGTTGAGGAAATCACCAGGGAGCGCATCGAAATGTTGGGAACAAGCTTCATCCCCCAGCACTCTGACGCTCGCGTCCTCGAACAAGTTATCTACAAGTGGGGCAACACGCGGCGGACTCTGGCCCCGCTCTTGTCCGAGACTTATCGCGTGTTATCCGAAGATGGCCGCCCCGTGACGCGCACGGACATTCAGCGCGACGTGACACGCCTTTTTCGCTCTAACGCGGAAGATTGGATGGGCCTGAGCTAGCCACAGTTAGCCAGACGGCCACAATTGGCTCAACGTCCACCGGCGCCGGGGCCAACTGCGACGACAAAATACTTAGCCGGCGCTGAGCCGACACTCTTGATTCCGTGCTCTTCGTTCGAGTGTACAAATCCCACGCCTCCCGGACCTAATTGATTACTCGTTCCATTGATAGTCAGTTCGACGGTACCCTCCCGAATAAACCACATCTCGGAGTGCACGTGATGGTGCGGCGCATGGGGCATGACGCCGGGCGGCAGCGTGGTCTCATGAACCTCGAGCGATTCGCCTGTGGCCAGTTTGCCCTTCAAAACATGCCTGGTTTCGACATGGGTCGCGGACGTTTGCACAGCCAGCTTCTCAAATGGATAAGTTGCCGAGGGCAGCGATTCGTCTGGGGTCGTCGCGTTCTGCAACGTGGCGAATGAGGGAAGCGCACCCGCTGAAAACAACGCACACATTTCGCGCCGAGTTAAGGTCATGTTCGCACCGTTCGATTTGTCAGACTTTCGCATCGCTCAATTTAAACAGAAAAATCAGTCCGCAACGCCGTCAAGATCGCGTCAAACAATCACTGGCATTCGCGGAGTTGTCAAGACACACTCTCCGTTCGATAGTGTCAATATGTCGCCGCACAGGAGCATCGCCAAGCCGGGCATGCGAGCATGAGTACGAGTCCAATACTGCGCCTTGGTACGATAAAAGACGTCGAGCGCTTTCAGGAGCACGTCTCTAGTCTTGGTCTAGCTATTCCGTGTGACCGGGATCTGCTTCACGGGGCAGAATCCCCTCTGCAATTGCCGCTCAGTCGAGCCGAAATCGAGATCGGCAATCGCATCGCTATCCAGCCTATGGAGGGGTGGGACGGTGAGCCCGACGGGAACCCCAGCGAAAACACTGCCCGTCGGTGGCGCCGCTTCGGCCGCAGTGGCGCAAAGCTGATTTGGGGAGGCGAAGCCGTTGCGGTCTCGCACGAAGCCCGGGCAAATCCCAACCAGCTTGTAATCGCGCCACATACCTATGCTGGCCTCGCAAAGCTCCGAACCGCTTTGCTTGAAGAACATCGCTTGTCAACCCAATCAGCAGATGCTCCGCTGATAGGACTGCAGCTTACGCATTCAGGCCGCTATTGCCGTCCGAATGTCCACGATAGACCCGAGCCAAAGATCCTCTATCGTCATCCCATTCTTGATCGTCGGGTGGGACTGCCTGCCGATTTTCCACTACTGACGGATGCACAGATCGAGAAGGTAATCCAAGATTTTCATCGTGCAGCCGGCGCAGCGTGGGATTTAGGATTTGATTTCGTCGACATCAAGCATTGTCATGGCTATCTCGGGCACGAATTTCTTAGCGCGCACACGCGGGAGGGAAAGTACGGCGGAACTTTGCAGAATCGCACGCGCTTTTTGCGCGAAATTGTCGAGGGCATCCGCGCCGTTGCGCCGCGGCTGCGGATTGCTGTGCGCCTCTCGGCGTTCGACACAGTTCCCTTCCGGCCAGATCCTAACACTTCGTCGCCTGGGAAAATGGGGCCCGGAGTGCCTGAGCCGCATGAACATCTAATTCCCTATCGCTGGGGCTTCGGGGTGAATCCTCTTTGTCCCACAGAAATCGATCTCACCGAAACCAACCAATTCCTTTCTCTCCTTGAGTCCTTGCAGATTCACCTCGTGAATCTCACTGCGGGAAGCCCTTACTACAACCCTCACATTCAGCGTCCGGCGTTTTACCCGCCATCAGACGGATATCAGCCGCCGGAAGATCCTCTGATCGGTGTAGCGCGTCAGATGGAAGCAACGGGTAAGATGAAAGCTCAATTTCCCCAGTTGATTTTCGTCGGCACTGCCTATAGCTACTTGCAGGATTTTCTACCCCACGTTGCTCAAGCCGCGGTTCGCAATGAATGGGTGGATCTCGTCGGATTGGGGCGCATGATTCTTTCTTATCCCGAGTTGCTGCTCGATGCTTCGCAAGGACGAACCGTGCAGCACAAGCGCATCTGTCGCACGTTCAGCGACTGCACAACTGCGCCGCGCGTGGGATTACCCTCAGGTTGCTATCCTCTGGACAGCTATTACAAAGCGTCCGATTTGGCTGTGCAATTGAGAGCAGCAAAGGCCAAGCGCACGTGAATACTGCCTCACCATTCGAGCGGCCACGAGTCCACCGCAAGGTGCAAGGCATCGCGGCTGCTCTTCTGCCATTTGACGCCGACGGCAAAATCACTATTGATGCGTTTCAGCGGCACCTGCAGGCCACACATCGCGCCGGTCTAACAAACGCCGTCAACATGGACACCGGCTATGTGAATTTCCTCACCGATGCAGAGAAAACCCAAGTCTTGCAGTGGACGCGAGACGCGCTGGGCAAGAACATTCCATTTGTCGCAGGCGCATACATCGAGGGCCAAACCGGTGCAGCCACAGAACTCTATCGCCGACAGATCGATGCGATCGCCAGTTTCGGTGCCACACCTGTTTTGTTTCAAACCAGTCAGCTTCACGGAAAATCGGCCAAAGAAAAAGCAGCGGTGTATCAGGAAGCGACTCGCGGTTATCCGCGCGTCTTAGCTTTCGAACTCGGCCAAATGTTTGCCTCCAACGGCGAAATTTTTGATGACGAAACGTTCTTGCGTCTGATGGAGATTCCAGAAATCCAGGGCATCAAGCATTCTTCCCTCAGTCGTCTGGTCGAGCTTCGACGCCTCGCTGCTCGGGACCTTCATCGCCCCGACTTTCGCATCTACACCGGCAACGATCTCGGCATCAACATGATTGAATTTGGTTCCGACTACTTGCTCGGCCTCGCGACCTTCGCGCCGGAGAAGTTCGCCGAGCGCGACCGCCTCTGGGAAACTGCCGATCCCGCCTATTTCCAGCTCTCAGATGCGCTGCAGCATTTGGGCAACGTAGCCTTTCGCGAACCTGTCCCCGCCTACAAACATTCGGCCGCCGTTTTTCTGCACGCCATCAGACGAATCCCTTCCCCTCACACGCATCCAAAGAATTCGCTACGTGCAGAGTGGGAGCCGGAAATCATGCGCGATTGTGCGCGCCGTTTAGGCTTGATCTGAGCAGACGCTCGTGCAATCGCTCAAGCTGGCCGGGTGCGCCAGCTCTATTCCGCCGCAAATTTTTGGTAAGCCGCCTCGCTGCTCGCTGCTGAAGCAATCTCGGAAAAAATCAGTATGCGATAACGAAAAGTCGCGCTCTGGCCCGGCTGCAACGTAAAGTTCAGCTCTTCCTTGCCCTCCGTGAATATTTTCTTCCCCAGCGGATTGGCCGCAAACAGCCCGTAGCCACGCGCGTGCCAAAACGTCGGGTATCCCGGATTCCCCGGATGATCTAAAATCGTAATCGTCACCGGCTCGTTCGCGACATGCCCGCTCAAATTGCACCACCGTCCGCGCGTGCCCCACACTGCGTCGCCCTTCGTGCCCTCGCTGCTCAGATACACGCCGTTGACTCCCGTGTTGTCCAACTTCGCGACCGCCGTCGCGTTGCCACTCGAATCCGTGAAAACCTCAGGCTTATCGGCAGGAGCTTCCAGCTCCCGCGTCACACGCATCCCCAGAACGCCTTCCTTGTCATCATGGAACACGACTTTCTCCTCCGCCGCCGTCAAAGTCGTGATTCGGTCCATGCTGCGAATCTTTGGCTCACCGCGAAACACAAACTTCGTATGCTCCTTCAACAAGACCTTCTGGCCCGCTGTCAGCCAACTCGTCTCGACCTCGAGTTCTCCCTGGTCCTGTCCGCTCTTCGCCAACACAATTCGCTCCTGCCGAATCGTGCCCATCTTTGGGGTATTCTCTGGTTTGATCGCGTCCGAGTTGTTCCAGAAATCGATGTCATTGACATTTCCATAGTTGAACCAAAGCCCCGCGTGGTGCGGGTGATCGACTCGCTCGCCTGCCCGCGGCTCGAGCGGATATCCGCGCGTGATCACCGTACCGTTCGCGGTTCGCAGCGGGTAAAGCACCGGCTTCTTCAGCGTTGTCGGCCAGATATATGAAGTGAACGGCTTGCCATCTATTATTACGTCGACGCGCCTTGCGGCCTCATTCGACACTATAATACGAATTCGGTCCCCTGTGGCCTTTTGTGCTTCCTCCAAGCCGCCGACCAGCAATGCGCAAGC
>Ga0070698_100006351_pt1 | contig 12837 bp, 11 predicted proteins | sample KBSK1502metaG_FD_65477 | JGI IMG/M metagenome (GOLD analysis project Ga0070698, IMG submission 65477) | Corn, switchgrass and miscanthus rhizosphere microbial communities from Kellogg Biological Station, Michigan, USA - KBS K1-50-2 metaG | ecosystem: Host-associated > Plants > Roots >... | reverse complement strand
TGCGCTCATCTACGACACTCGCCTCGATTTTCGGAAACCGTCGCGGCTGCTCGTGATCGGCGACCTGCGCGTACCCCGCGTCACGATGCGGTACGACGCGCTCGGCGCATCGGCGCGCCTGACGATCGACGCCACGCCGCGCGCCATGAGCAACATCTCGCAGGAGAACGATCGGCTCACGGTCAAGTTCGACGCCGACGCGCTCGACGCACCTGCACCCCTGCTCGCCAGCCCCGGCGATCAAAGCCTGCTGCGCGGAGCGCGCCTCGCTGACGCGACAACGATCGCGATCGACGTCGGACCTCGGTTCGCCAGCATGAGGGCGACGAGTCAACCCGTCGACACGACGATGCGCGTGACCATCGATCTGCTGGCGGCCCAAACGGAGACGGCGCCGGGAGCAATGCCACCGGTCGAACCGGCCCCCGACTTGCCGCCCGCACTCGGGACCCCCGTGTCTGGCGTCCGCACGATCGCGATCGATCCCGGCCATGGCGGCGAGGACGAGGGCGTCCGCGGCGCGAACGGCGCCAAGGAAAAGGACGTCGCGCTGGCGGTCGCGCGGCGCGCCAAAGGCGCCATCGAAGCGCGCCTGGGCATCCGTGTGCTGCTGACACGGGACGACGACCGCAACGTCGCGATCGATGAGCGCACGTCGATCGCGAACAATAACAAAGCCGATCTGTTCGTGAGCCTCCACGCCAATGCGTCGCTGCGAAAAACGACCGGTGGCCTTGCGATTTTCTCCGCGGCCTTTGACGATGCCGCCGCGCGGGAAGCGACGCCGATGGACGGCGAGCGCGTGCCGACGTTCGGCGGAGGGCTTCGTGCGATCGATCTCGTCGTCTGGGACCTGGCGCAAACGAGGCATTTGGAGCACTCGGTCGCCTTCGCGGGGATGCTGGAACAGCAGCTGCGCGAGCGCATCCCGGTCGCGGCGCGATCCGTCGATCGCGCGCCGCTCCGCGTCCTGAAATCGGCGAATATGCCGGCGGTGCTGATCGAGATGGGCTACCTCACGAATCCCGATCAGGAAAAGCTGCTGACGAGCGACGGGTTCCAGAACGCATTCGTGCAGGCGCTGTACGACAGCATCGTGCGCTTCCGCGATGCGTTGCCCGTCGGGGGTGCGCAGTGAAACAGCGCGCCGTCCTGATCGCCGGCATTCTCGTCGTGGCCGCCGCGTTGGCGTGGGTGCTCTTCGTCGCGCTGCCGCGGCGCTACGGGCCGAAACCGGCCGCTCCCGTTGCGGCCGCGCCACCCGGACCACCGGCGGCGACCGGCCGCAAGATCAAGGCGCGCCTGTTCTATGTGGCCGAGGACGGCACCCATCTGACGCGAGTGGAGCGGGACATCACATACGGCGAAGGGACACTCGAGCAGGCGCGCGAGATCATTGCCGCGCAGATGGCCCCGGCAGGCGATCAGCTCGTGTCCGCGATTCCGCTGCGCACGACCGTGCGCGCATTGTTCATCACCGAGGGTGGTGAAGCGTACGTGGACTTCAGTCCGGAACTCCTGACGGGCCACTCGGGCGGCACGACCGACGAAATGCTGACCGTCTACACCATCGTGAACGCGCTCACCGAGAACCTCCCGGCGATCACCGGCGTGCAGCTGCTGGTCGAGGGGAAGGAACTGGACACGCTCGCCGGCCACATCGATCTGCGGACGCCGCTTGCGAAAAACCTGACATGGGTCCAGTAGACTAGCAGTAATGCGATCCGACCAACGCGCACCGAATCAGCTTCGAACCACGACCATCACACCCAATTACCTCATGCACGCCGAAGGTTCCGTGCTGATTGAGGCCGGCAACACGAAAGTGATTTGTACGGCCAGCGTCGAAGACCGCGTGCCGCCCTTTCTGCGGAACACGGGGAAAGGCTGGGTGACGGCGGAGTACGGCATGCTGCCGCGCGCCACCAGCACGCGGATGCAGCGCGAGGCGTCGGCGGGCAAGGTCGGCGGCCGCACCCAGGAGATCCAGCGGCTCATCGGCCGATCGCTGCGAACGGTCACGAACCTGCCGGCACTCGGCGAGCGGACCGTGTGGATCGACTGCGACGTCATCCAGGCCGACGGCGGCACGCGGACGGCGTCGATCACCGGCGCGTTCGTGGCGTTGGCGCTGGCGCTCGAAAAAATGCGCGAGCGCGACGCCATCCGCACGATTCCGCTCACGGATTATGTCGCCGCGACCAGCGTCGGCATCGTCGACACCGAACCGCTGCTGGACCTGGCGTACGAGGACGACAGCCGCGCCGAGGTGGACATGAACATCGTGAAAACCGGCGACGGGCGGTTCATCGAGGTTCAAGGAACCGCGGAGGCATTGCCGTTCGGTCGCGATGCGTTGATGATGCTGCTGGATCTCGCGGATCACGGCATCGCACAACTCGTCGAGAAGCAGCGCGCCATCGTCGGACATCTGGTAAAGGCGCGCTAGGACGAATGCGGATGGCGATGGTTCTTTCACGGACGATCGTGGCGACGCCGCTCGGCGAGATGCTCGCGCTCGCATCGGATGCAGGGCTCTGCGCGCTCGAATTCAGCAGACCGCGCAAGTCGCTCACACGCCTGGACGCCCGGCTGCGCCGTTGGTTTCCGGCGCACGACATCGTCGACCGCGAGGTGCCCGTGATTGCCCAGGTGCGCGAATGGCTGCGCGCGTACTTTGCCGGAACGAGCGCGAATGCGGACGCTATTCCGCTGGACATGCGCGGCGCTCGGTTCGAATTACGCGTCTGGACGGCGCTGCGCGCCATTCCACCTGGCGGGACGACCAGCTACGGTGCGATTGCCCGAGCGCTCGGATCGGCCGGCGCCTCGCGCGCCGTGGGCGCCGCGAACGGCGCCAATCCGGTCGCGATCGTCGTCCCGTGTCATCGCGTGATCGGATCGTCCGGCGCGCTCACCGGATACGGCGGCGGACTGGATCGCAAGACCTGGCTGCTCGACCACGAGCGGCGCTGGCGCGCCGAGCCACAGGCGTCGCTGTTTTAGAAGCCTGATTGCGCAATGAGGAATGATGACGTTGGAATTTGGAATTCGTGCGAATTCCTAATTCTGAATTCCGAATTCTGAATTCATTCGTACCGCAATGCGCGCAGCGGGTCGATGCGCGTGGCGCGTCGCGCCGGGATGTAGCACGCGAGCAGCGCGACCGCCGTCAACGCTAGCGAGAGCGCAGTGAGCGTCAGCGGATCGTTCGGGCTCACCGCGAAGAGCAACGTGCTCAACGCACGGGTCATCGCCAGCGCCGACACCAACCCGAGGATCACGCCCGCTCCGGCGAGGCGGACGCCCTGGCCGAGCACCATGCGGACGACGGTGGCGGCCGACGCGCCGAGCGCCATGCGAATGCCGATTTCACGCGTCCGCTGCATGACGAAGTACGCCATCACGCCGTAGATGCCGATCGCCGAGAGCAGCAGCGCGGTGCCGGCGAACAGCGCAAGCAGCAGCATGGTGAATCGGCGCTGCGCCAGTGCGGCGCCGACCACGTCGTTCATAGCGCGGATCGCGAACACCGGCTCGTTGGGATCGACCGCGTGCACTTCGCGCCGGATCGACTCACCGAGCACCGCCGGATCGCCGCTTGCGCGCACGACGAGCGACAGCGTGAGGTTCGAGGCCTGCAGGAGGGAGCGATACAGCATCGGCACAGCGGTCGCGTCGATCCGATCCGTCTTCACGTCGCGCACCACGCCGACGATCGTCAGCCAGTTCACCGCCGGGGACGGCTGCGCGGCAGCGCCGGGTCGGCCCGTGCCGCCCATCGTGATGCGCTTGCCCACCGCAGTCGTGCCGCCGAAGAACACGCGGGCGAAGCTCTCGCTCACGACGACCGCGCCGGGCGCGCGTGTGTCGTCGTGGTCGTCGAACAGCCGGCCCTGCATCAGATCGATGCCGAGCGCGCGGAAGTAGCCCGCCGTCGCCAACGCGATCTCGGCCGTCGGCACGTCGCGCGCATCAGCGGATCGGCCTTCGATCGTGAACGATGCGCGGCCGCGCGCGCCGCCGAGCGGCAGGTTGGTGATGCCGCCGACGGCCTGCACGCCGGGCAGTGCCGCAATCCGATCCATCACCCGGCGATAGAACGACACGCGCGCGTCGTGCGTGAAGTACGGACCCGTCTCGGGGAGGTTCGGCTGCGGCAGCCACATCCGCGCGGTCACGACCGACTCCGGCCGGAATCCGAGGTTGACGCGTTGAAGGCGCCAAAAGCTCTGAATCAGGAGCGCCGCGCCGACGAGCAGCACGAGGGCGAGCGCGAACTCCGCGACCACGAGCACGCTGCGCACGCGCGACGCGCGGCCGCCAACGCCCGCCGCGAGTGTTCCCGAGCGCATTACCTGGTTGAGGTCGATGTCCGAACCCTGGATCGCCGGTGCGAGACCGAAGAGAATTCCCGTTCCAAGCGACAGGACCGCGGTGAACACGAACACAACGCCGTTGATGCCGACGTCGTGCAACCGAGGCAGTGTCGACGGGCTGAGCCGCACGAGTCCGTCGACGGACCATTCCGCGAGCAGCAGGCCCGCCGCGCCACCGGCCGCCGCAAGCAGGACGCTTTCAGTGAGCAATTGGCGCACGACCCGCGCACGTGCGGCGCCGAGCGCGCGGCGAATCGCAATTTCGCGCTGTCGCACCGACGATCGGGCCAGCAGCAGATTGGCGACGTTCGCGCACGCGATCAGCAGGACGAATCCGACCGCCGCGAGCAGTGTCAGCAGCGCCGGGCGCACGTCGCCGACGAGATCGTCCTGCAGCGCGATCGCTCGAAGGTCCCAGCCGACCGCGGGCGGATAGTCGTTCGGAAACTGGCGCCGCAGGTCGGCGGCGGCAGCGGCGATCTTTGCCTGCGCGGTCTCAAGCGTAACGCCGCGCTTCAACCGCGCGATTGCGCCTTGCAGTAGATGCGCGCGGCGGACCGGTTGTGGTGAGAATGGTGATGCGAGCCATCCGGCGGGCGCCCACACCTCGACGTCGGTCGCCGTGCCGCGTCCCGGATGCCGGAACGACGCGGGTGCGACGCCGATGATCGTGTACAGATCGTTGTCGACCCTGATGCGTGTGCCGACAACGTTGGCGCTGCCGCCAAAGCGCCGACGCCAGATCGCGTCGCTGATGACGGCGACCTCCGCGATTCCCGGCTCGCCGTCCGACTCGACGAACACACGTCCAACCTGCGTGCCGATGCCAAGCAGTGAAAAATAGTTCGCATCCACGAGCGCCGTTTCAACGCGTTCCGGCTGATCGGTTTCGGTGAGATTCGCGCTCACCGGCCAGACGCCGGCGACGGCGTCGAACACGCCGGTTGCGCGCAGGTCGAAGATCTCGGGAATCGACAGTCCGCCATCGGCGACGTGCTGACCCTCGAAGACGGAGGTGACGCGCACGAGTTGCTCCGGACTGCGGAACGGCAGCGGGGCCAGAACGACGGCGTGGACGATTGTAAAGAGCGCCGTGTTCGCGCCGATCCCGAGCGCCAGCGTGGCAACGGCGACTGCTGAAAATGCCCGATCGCGCCAGGCGGTTCGTACAGCGTATTTGAGATCCTGGAAGAAGGTCATCGGTGCAAGCGCCGCGTCGCAAAGGTGACGCCACCGAACATTCAGCGATTTGCTAAAGGATCTTGGTGCGATCCTTAATGCGTGTCCCGCGCGCGGGAAGGCCGCTGTTCAGAGTCGGACAGTTGCAGAAAGTGGCGCAGCGCGCGAAACGCCTGCCCGCGATGGCTGACGGCGGCCTTCTGTTCAGGGGAAGCTTCGGCGAGCGTGTGTCCGTACGGCGGGTAAAAGAAAATCGGGTCGTAACCGAAGCCGCCGGCGCCGGACGGCGCGTGGGCGATGCGGCCTTCGATCGTCCCGCGCGTCTCGAACAGAATGCGATCGGGCGACGCGAGGGCGAGCGCGCACACAAATCGCGCCGCGCTGTCAGCCTCCCGACGGGAGCGGAGTGCGTCGTGAATGAGTACAAACTTGTCCCGGTACGTAGTCTCCACGCCTCCGTAGCGCGCGGATTCCACACCTGGAGCGCCGCCGAGCGCATCGATTTCCAGGCCCGAGTCTTCAGCGACCGTCAACTCGCCGGTGGCGCGCGCGTAATAGTGTGCCTTTGCGCGCGCGTTCTCTTCGAACGTCCGCCCGGTCTCCTCCGGCGCCTGAAGCGCAGGCCATTCATCGAGCGTGACGAGTTCGATCGGCGCGCCCGCGAGCAGCTGCGTAATCTCGCGGACTTTGTGTCGATTTGTCGTCGCGATCAGCAGGCGCATGGGGAAGGTTTGGCCGCGGGCGGCGACCCGAAGGTCGGCCGCCCGGGGGAAGGAGGAAGGAAGTTCTGCCGGCTGGCTAAACGGCTCAAAGGAAAGACTTACGGTCCAGCCGACGGGCGGGATTCCTCTAAAGAGGAAATTGCAGCGTTATGCGGCCGCCACGTTCTTGCGCGGCCGGACAGGCGGCACCTTGATAGATGTGGCCTGTTCGAAGCGCATGAACGCGCCGTCGCGCGTTCGAAACAGAAAATGTGCATCCACGAGCGCGCCCAGAAGTGCTCCGCACGATGCGGCGTCCAGGCCCCACAGGCGGCGCGCCTGCGCTTCGGTCAGACGGAGCCCAGGCATTTCAAGAAATTCACCCTGGACGCGGCGAAGAACGTCGTCAGTCGTGTGCGTGGACTCGGAGGTCATCTTGCGTCTCCTCGAACTCGTTCGACTTACAGGGGGAACCTTGCGTACTGTAGCAACCGACGTGCCACGGATGAAGCATGCCAACGGAGCGGCGTTCGCGCGAATTCGGCCGATTTCGCGCGGCTTTCCGACCTCCGTCCCTGAGCTGCTTGCCACCTTAACTCAGCCGCTGTTCATGCGGTGACATCACGTGTAGGAAATCATTTCAGCGCCACATACCCGACCGTGCCCCAGAACTTGCATTCACTCTTGAGCATGACTGACACGCGCGAACTGAACCTGACAACTCATCGTGCTCCAAGCAGCGTGTGGGACCGCCGTGGGTGGGATGGTTCACACGAGCGGCTGGCAATGACACAGTGGCTCGTTGGTATCGGCGGCGGCGCACTGGCCGTCCAAGGGCTGCGTCAACGGACGACCCGGGGCTCCCTGCTGGCCGGTCTCGGCGCCGGGCTCGCGTGGTGGGCCTTCACCGGCAACCGCGATCTGTCCCAGGTGCGCCAGTCGGTCGGACGACTCATCGAACGCGTCTTCAATCGCTTCGACGACGCGGTCCACGAAGCGTCAGCCGATTCCTTCCCGGCAAGCGACGCCCCGTCGTGGACGCCGACCGCGGGAACCGGGCTCCGGCCGGGCGGCGGCGCAGCCGCGTCGGTGCGATAGCGCGCATGCTGAAGGCGTTTCGCATCCCACTGACGTGGCGCGAGTTAGCCAAGCGGACCGGAAACGAGATCCTTGCGGACAACTGCCTGGGTCTCGCCGCGCAGCTCGCGTTCTACTTCTTCCTTGCGCTCTTCCCCGCCCTCCTGTTCGTCGTTGCCATCGTCAGCTTTGTCCCGGTGGAAGGCCTGATCAACGCGATCACCGCTTCGCTTGCCCGTGTGGCGCCGTACGAGGTGCTGTCGCTCGTCAAGGATCAGATCACGAAGATTGCGAACGACAAGGCCGGCGGCCTGTTGACGCTCGGGATGTTGGGTACGATCTGGAGCACATCCTCGGGCGTGACGGCCATCATCGACACGCTGAATCAGGCCTACGACATCCAGGAAAGCCGTCCCTGGTGGAAAGTGAAACTCGTGGCGCTCGGCCTGACGGTCGCGCTTGCCGTATTCATTGTTGGCTCGTTCGCTCTCGTCCTCGTGGGACCGACGCTCGCCGCGAAAATTGCCGCCTGGGTCCATTTGGGGCCGGCCTTCACGATGACATGGTCAATTCTGCAGTGGCCGGTCGTGTTCGGACTGGTGGCGCTCGGCATTGCGTTCGTGTATTACTTCGCGCCCGACGCCGAGCAGGATTGGATCTGGATCACGCCGGGCTCGGTGTTCGCGACGTTTCTCTGGGTCCTCATTTCGCTCGGCTTCAAGTTCTACGTCGCCAGTTTCGGCTCGTACAACGCGACGTACGGCGCCATAGGCGGCGTGATCGTGACGATGTCGTGGTTTTATGTGTCGTCGCTCGCGGTGCTGATCGGCGCGGAGCTGAATGCCGAAATCGAACACGCGTCGCCGTACGGCAAGGACCCTGGCGACAAGGCAATTGACGAGAAGAAAAAGGTCGGCGCGGTCGCCGAGCGCGGCTGGGCGCGCCGCAAAGCCGGCACGCTGACGCCAGCCATTGCACGCGCCAACTGCGACGTCGACGCCGGCCTTCCGCCGGCGGTTCCGGCGCCGCCGCCGCGGCTGCGTCTCAGCGATTGGGTGCTCGGCGGCATCGCGATCGGCGAGGCCGCGGTACTCACGTACGTGAAGCTCCGAGACCGTTTCCGCAAGATTCACGTCTGATCCAAGCACGAAGAAAAAAGTACGACAATGTCGCGACGCCGGGCTCGTCCCGGTAGAATGAGCGCTGGGTGTTGGATTACCTCTTCCGTTTCTTCTTCAAGTATCCGCTGCTGCTCTTTCGCCAGGGCAACCTGTCGTGGGGCATGTCGAGACCGGTGCTTCTCGTGGTGGCCGTCTGCCTGGCCATCGCCGTCGCGGCGCTGCTGACGTACCGCGGGTTGTCGACTGTCGAAAGCACGCGCGATCGTGCGGTGCTCGTCGGCTTGCGGCTCGCCGCGCTCGCGGTGCTGTTGTTCTGCCTCGTGCGGCCGACGCTGATTCTCAAGGCCGCCGTACCGCAGCAGAATTTTCTCGGCGTCCTGATTGACGATTCGCGCAGCATGGCGATCGCCGACCGCGACGGTCAGGCGCGCAGCACGTTCATCCAGAACGAATTGAACGGTCCGAATGCGAAGCTGCTCGCCGCGTTATCGGAGCGGTTCGTCGTCCGTTTTTTCAGCTTCGCGTCGTCGTCCAATCGCGTCGCGTCCGCCGCGGAGCTGAAATACGGCGGCACGGCGACGCGGGTTGGCCAGGCGCTCGATCGGGCGCGCGACGAACTGGCGGGATTGCCGCTCGCCGGACTCGTGATGGTCACCGACGGTGCGGATACCTCCGACGCCGCCATCGACGAATCGCTGGCGAGCCTCAAGGCGCGATCCATTCCCGTGTTCACCGTCGGCGTCGGTCAGGAGCGGTTCGCGCAGGACATTCAGGTGACGCGCGTCGAAACGCCGCGCTCGGTGCTCAAAGGCACTGCGCTCGTCGTCGACGTCGTGCTGTCGCAAACCGGTTACGGCGGCCAAACCGTGCCGCTCAGCGTCGAGGACGACGGACGAATCGTGAGCACGCAGGAGGTGAAGCTGCCGGCCGACGGCGAGTCGGCGACGGCGAAGGTTCGCTTCACCGCAAACGAAGCGGGCGCACGCGTGTTCACGTTCAAGATTCCGACGCAGTCCGGCGAGCAGGTCACCCAGAACAACGCGCGCGATTCGCTCATCCAGGTGAACGACCGCGCGGAGAAGGTGCTGTATTACGAAGGCGAGCCACGCTCCGAGCTGAAGTTCCTTCGCCGCGCGGTGGAAGACGACAAGAACCTTCAGGTCGTTTCGCTCGATCGCACCGCGGAGAACAAATTCTATCGTCAGGGCGTGAGCAATGCGGACGAGCTCATTGGCGGATTCCCGAAGACCCGCGAAGAGCTGTTTCAGTACCGCGCGATTATTCTGGGCAGCGTCGAAGCGGCTGCGTTCACGCCGGAGCAGCTTCGCATGCTCGCCGATTTCGTCAGCAAGCGCGGCGGCAGCCTGCTGATGCTCGGCGGACGGCGCGCCTTTGCCGAAGGCGGCTGGGGCGGAACGCCGGTCGGCGAGGTGCTGCCGGTCGTCATGCCTGCCGCGAACTCGAAATACTTCACGGAGGTCTCTGTCCGGCCGACGCGCGCCGGGGCGCTTACGCCAATCACTCAGATCGCCGCTACCGACGACGCGTCGGCGACGCGATGGAACGATATGCCGGATCTCTCCGCGGTGAATCTGATCCGCGAAGTGAAACCGGGCGCAACGGTCCTGCTGACCGGCACCGATAAATCGCGTCAGGATCACGTCGTCCTCGCCTACCAGCGGTACGGGCGCGGCAAGGCGTTCGCGATGCCCGTGCAGGACTCGTGGGTGTGGCGGATGGACGCGAAGATTCCCGTGACCGACACGACGCACGCGATGTTCTGGCGGCGGCTGATTCGATGGCTCGTCGACGGCGTGCCGGGCCAGGTCAACGTCTCGACCACAGCCGACCGCGTCGAGCCGGGTGAAACCGTCAAGGTGAGCGCCGAGGTGCTCGATGCCGCGTACGTCGAAGTGAACGACAGCCGCGTCGTCGCACACGTCACGTCGCCGTCTGGAAAAGTCAGCGACGTGCCGGTCGACTGGACGGTGACGCGTGACGGCGAGTACAAGACGACGTTCGTCCCCGACGAAACAGGCGTGTACGACGTGCGCGTCGCCGCCGAACGCGATCAGAAGGAGCTCGGCGCGGCCGCGATTCAGGTGCGCGTCTCGGCCGGTGACGCGGAGTATTTCGACGCAGCGATGCGGGCACCGCTGCTCAAGCGGATTGCGGAAGACACCGGCGGACGGTTTTTCACGCCGGCGAACGCCGCGTCGTTGCCCGAAGCGATCAGCTACAGTGGCCGCGGCGTCACCGTCGTCGAAGAACGCGACCTGTGGGACATGCCGGCGCTCTTCCTTGCGCTCGTCGGCCTGGTCGGCGCGGAGTGGGGGTTCAGACGCGTCCGAGGGCTGGCGTGAGAAACAAGGTAACGCGGTTGCATTTTGTGATCTTGTGCGCGGTCGCCTTGGCCAGCCCGCGCATCGCATCCGCCCAGGCGACTCATCTGCTCGTCGTGACCGGCGTCCCCGGCGACGACGAACACGCGCAGCGGTTTCAGAAATGGGCAACCACGTTCATCGACGCCGCGAAGAAGAAAGACGCGGTGCCCGAGGCCAACGTCACGTACCTGTCGGACAAGAAAGCGACGCGTGACGGCATCGACGCGGCGTTCACCGCACTTGCGGCGCGCGCGAAGCCCAACGACACAGCGATTGTCCTGCTGATCGGCCATGGCAGCTTCGACGGCCGGCAGGCGGCCTTCAACATCATGGGACCGGATCTCACCGACCTCGACTGGGCGAAGCTGCTGGCCAGGCTTCCGTCACGCGTCGCGTTCGTGAACACCACCAGTTCGAGCGGCGCCTTCCTCAAGGCGGTCAGCGCGCCCGGCCGCGTCGTGATCACCGCGACCAAGACCGGCGGCGAAAAGCTCGACACGATGTTTCCGGAAGTGTTCGTCGAGGCGTTCGCAGACGACGGTGCCGACCGCGATCGCAACGGGCATGTCTCGCTGCTCGAAGCGTTCGAGTACGCCAAAGCGAAGGTGACGCAGACGTATCAACAGAAAGGGCTGCTGCTGACCGAGCACGCGACGATCGACGACGGCGGCGAAGGTAGCCTGGCGGCGACGATGTTCCTGGGCATCGGGCGCACCGACGCGGCGGCGCAGGCCGATCTGAGCGACCCGGCGGTCCGCGAGCTCGTCGCGCAGCGCGACGCGATCGAGCGCGACATCGCGGCCCTGAAGCTGCTCAAGGCGACGACGGATCCGGCGAAATACGACGCGCAGATGGAAAAGCTGCTGACCGACCTTGCGCTGAAAACGAAAGCGTTGCGCGATCGACAATCGAAAAAGGATGAAAGTCGGTGACACGTCGTACTTGCGCGCTCTTGACGCTGCTGTTTCTTGTAGCCAGCGTCGGCACCGCGCTGGCGCAGCGTGGTTACGGCCGTCGCGCGATTCCGGTGGAGCCGAATGCCGCCTACGACGGGCGGTTCACATTCGTGCGGCTGCGGTACGGGCCGCCGACACAATACGTCTCGCAGGGTATTCCGTGGTCGCACGACTACCCCGCGGGCGAGCGCCATTTCATGAAGATCATGAACGAGGTCAGCTATCTCGGCCCGCACACCGACGAGGTGAACATTCTCGGGTTCGACGATCCGGAGATCTTCAAGTATCCGGTGTCCTACATGGCGGAGCCCGGCTACCTCGATCTGACCGACACGGAAGTGGCCGGCTTTCGGGCCTACCTGCACAAGGGCGGGTTCGTCATCTTCGACGACTTCTCGGATCGGCGCGGCGGCTGGGGGAACTTCGAGGCGCAGATGCTGCGTGTGCTGCCCGGCGCGCGGTTCGTCGATTTGGCGGCGTCGCATCCGATCTTTCATTCGTTCTTCGAAATCGACGATCTCGACATCATTCCGCAGTTCTACGACACCGACGTGAAGCCGGTGTTTCGCGGCGTGTTCGAGGACAACGATCCGGCGAAGCGGCTGCTCGTGATGGTGAATTTCAACACCGACATTTCGGAATTCTGGGAATTTTCGGACACCGACATCAAACCGATCAACGAATCGAACGAAGCGTATAAGCTGGGCGTCAACTACATCATGTACGGGATGACACACTAACGAATTTGGTCATCTGGTCATCTGGTTATTTCGTCATTGGATTTGTTGAATGAAGAATCAAATGACCAGATAACCACATGAGCACATGACCAGATGCAGCGAAGGGGACATCGTGGAGCTCCAAGGGACCGCAACCGCTGATTTCGACTCCGCCGACGACATCGCGCTCGCCGACAAGATGAACACCGGGCGCAAGCAGATCATCGCCGAACTGCAGAAGCGCATCGTCGGCCAGGCGGAGGTGATCGAATTGGTGCTGCTGTCGCTGTTCGTCGGCGGCAACAGCCTCATCGTCGGCGT